>Ga0137307_100255_pt1 | contig 80272 bp, 88 predicted proteins | sample NAcewD2O_March_2_FD_97180 | JGI IMG/M metagenome (GOLD analysis project Ga0137307, IMG submission 97180) | Mouse cecal microbial communities from Vienna, Austria - N-Acetylglucosamine amended D2O_March | ecosystem: Host-associated > Mammals > Digestive system > Large intestine > Cecum | place...
GACCAACAATGAAAGTGCAGGGAAGAAAAAATCTGTCCGGGTTTCCAAAGCCGGATGCTATATCAAACCACTTCTGGTTCAATGCGCCAACTCGGTGGTTAAAAGTGAAAAGCATCCAGAAATCCGTAACCGCTATCTTCGTTTGAGAAAACGGCGCGGTCACAAGAAAGCAATCATTGCAATAGCAAGAATGCTTCTAACAGCATTATACAACATGCTGAAAAATAAGGAACCCTATAATTCTGAACTTTACCGAAAAAGTGATATTCTTCCTGTCAATCGTGAAATCACGGTTGAGCAGGCTATCTTAATGGCACAGTTTCAGGGATATAAAATCAAGTCAGCTACTGAATAAACCTTAACTTTGCTACATATTCAATTTTCAATCGACCATCAACAGATGGTTTGTTTGCTATGCCCTTATGGGAATGGGTTATCTCTACTATCCTTTTTCAACCTTTTCTCCTCTTTCCAAGCACTGCTCCCATCCATGCCCCCAGAGAATTCAAAATCAAATCGTCCATCTCGGAAATTCCCGTTCCGAACACATATTGCAAAAACTCTATGATAAAAGAAAGGAGCAGGCCCAACAGCCAAATTTCCCATGATTTCCTTTCCCTTTTGCCAAGTCGTCTCAAATAAAATCCGAAAGGAACAAACCAGATAATATTACCTACAAATAAATAGATGATTCTTATGATATCCCTGCTTTTTATTAAGGGAATATAAGATTCAAACAGCGTTAGATTAATAATCCCGTTCTGACACAGATTTCTGAATCCGAAACCGGATCGGAATACAGTAATTCTCAATAAAACGCCTATATAAATAATAAACAGACATTTAAGCGTCATTCTTTTTGTTAAATTCATGTTCTTCTTGTCCTCTGTCGGTAAGACCACCTTTCCGCTATCCGGCCGATTTTTTCATAAGTAATCAATCTGCACAATTTTTCTGTAAGCTTTCCGTATTTCCGGTAGAAGAAATTAAAAAGAAAATAAGGAACCCTCTGTTTCCTGCTTTCAGGGCACCGTCTGAGAATATTCCGAAAAGAATACACCTCTTTATATACGTTCAAATACCCCTCATAAAGCTCTTTTGCAGTCATATTTGCCGGCTCAAAGACCACATGGGCCGTATTGTAATGGGACAAATCCTCATCCAGTCCGAACACAAAGCTGGCGTTGATCATAATGCCTCTGGAATGAAGAGCTTCTACCAATCTTTCATATTTTCCGCCTGTATTCTGTCCCTTATGCACTTTTGCAAGGGCTTTTTCGTTCAGGCTTTCAAAGCAGCCGGTTATTCGCCGTATCAGGCTGTAACAGACACTTGCTTCTATCCTGCCGGATCAATATTTTCTAATGGAAAATCTATCCGCCAAAAGCAGCCAGTTAGCCCGAAACAGCTTCATGATCTGCCAGTAACCCATTCCTCTCAAATCAAATTCTCTTACCAGATTAAATTTTGCTTCCATGCTGCGTACATCCTCAAACCATACCTCATGCTCCAGGCCGTCTTTTACATACCGGAAATAAGGAGACATTGCAGTTGTATCAAATTGAATCTGGGCGTTGTTATCAATGGCAAGCCTTATGGCTTCCATATTTCCGATGGTTTTTGCCGCCGTAACGCCTTGTTCAAAAGGAAGCGTCCAGTCGTAGCCGTAATTGGGAATCCCCATATTAATTTTATATGCCGGAATTCTTGTAAGGGCATATTCCACAACTTCCCGAACCTTGTTAACAGGTGCTACCGCCATAGGAGGACCGTAGGTATATCCCCATTCATAGGTCATTAAAAGCACTTTATCTGCGGCTTCTCCCAAAAGGGCATAATTCTTTCCCGCATATAAAAGCCCCGGCTGATCATCAGATGTCTTCGGTGCCAGTGCAACGGATACCGGATAACCGATTTCATTTATGGCAAGGCGCACATTTGCCACAAATTCCGCAAATGCGACAGCATCCTCTGCCAGAATATATTCAAAATCAATATCTACGCCCCGAAAGCCTTTTTCCTGCACTGTCTGCACCAATTGTCCAATCAGATTTTCCCGTGCATCGGGATTGTGAACCACACTGCTGATCAAATAATTGCTAAACCGCCCGTCGGGTCCAAAGGGCGTCAAGGTAAGAACCGGCGAAGTTCCTCCGGCAATCGCCGCCTCAATCATGAAAGTATCGTCCAGCGTGGGAAAAATCAAATCTCCCTCCAAGGTAAATCCATAAGAAAAAACCGAAAGCTCGCTGAGATAGGGAAGGGTTGCATCCAACACATCCGGCTGGATAAAAGGGTATGCATAACCGTTTACCTCCACGGTTTTTGCTGCCTGTCCCGATTCTCCCGTAGATAGCAACAGAGCCTGCCCTACGGCAAGCTCATAAGGATATTCCAATTGATTATTGTATAGAATGGTATCTACAGACACGTATTTGGCTGCCGCAATGGAATCTACCGTATCGCCGGGATTTACAACATAAATTTCCATAAGATTCTCTTTTTTATTTATTATATGTCATTTATGCCGCAAGTTTCTAACTAAAGATTTTTCCCATAGCTGCTTTTATCCCCGGTACTTTACCGTAAAATCGGTCACTCCTGACCATCCCAGCAATAAGTACACAGTTTACATCTTTCAAGACCCGTTGCATCCAGCATATCATCCAGCCTGTTATATCTTAAAGTGGTAAAATTCAACTCCTTCCGGATTTCCTCTATCATATTTTCATATTTTTCGGTTTCCGGATTCGCATATTCCTTTAAAACTTCATCGGTCACATCTCCATTCTCAAGACGCTCAATAACCCTTCTGGCAATCAGATCCATTTCCGAAGAGGAACGTGAAAAATTGAGATATTTGCATCCGAACAAAAGAGGCGGACATGCCGGGCGGATATGTACTTCTTTCGCTCCGCTCTGATATAAAAATTCCGTAGTCTCCCGAAGCTGGGTGCCTCTTACAATAGAATCATCTATCAGCAAAAGGCTCTTATCCTTAATTAAATCATCCACCGCCAAAAGCTTCATTTTGGCAATAAGATTTCTTTTGCTCTGAATAGTAGGCATAAAAGAACGGGGCCATGTAGGCGTATATTTAATAAAAGGTCTGGAAAAAGGAATGCCTGATTCATTTGCATATCCTACCGCATGTGCCGTTCCCGAATCCGGCACTCCCGCAACAATGTCCGGCTTTACATTATCCCTGTCCGCCATCTTAGCTCCACAGTTATAACGCATCTGCTCCACACTGACGCCTTCATAGCTGCTTGCGGGATAACCGTAATAAACCCAGAGGAAGGTACAGATTTTCATATCTTTATTGGGATTTACCAAGGTAAGGCACTTATCATAAGATATGACCACTACTTCGCCGGGGCCTAACTCCTTATAATCGGAATACCCCAGATTCTTATAGGCAAAATCCTCAAAGGAAGCACAAAAAGCGTCCTCCTTTCTTCCTATAACAACCGGCGTTCTTCCGTATTCATCCCTGGCGGCATAAATCCCTTTTTCATTCATCAAAAGCAAGGACAGGGAACCATCCACTGCACCCAGAGCATATTTAATTCCTTCCACAAGATTGTCTTTTTGATTGATAAGAGCCGCCACCAATTCTGTAGCATTGATTTCTCCTCCGCTCATTTCCAGAAAATGGGCGTGGCCCGTTTTAAAAAGCTCCTGAATTAATTCATTGATATTATTAATTTTACTGATTGTAGCAATTGCATACGTGCCATGATGGGAACGCACCAATAAAGGCTGCGGCTCGTAATCGGATATACACCCGATTCCCATATTTCCACGCATTTCGTGAATATCCTTGTCAAATTTTGTCCTGAAAGGAGAATTTTCGATATTGTGAATAGCTCTGTTAAATCCAGCCTCTCCGTATACCGTCATTCCACCTCTTCTTGTACCTAAATGGGAATGGTAATCAATTCCGAAAAACAAATCGAAAACGCAATCCTGTTTAGACGCTACGCCAAAAAAACCGCCCATGTTTTTATCCTTTCCGCCAACTTTTAGCTAAATATATTACTATGGTATGCGAACAGAAAAATCCCTCAAAATTTCTGCCACGGGTTTATTATACAATGAAAGGATTCCGTTTCGCAACAGAAACAGGATTTTCACGATTGATGCCGCTCCTCTGATACACCTAAACACGGAGAAGATTATCCGGGAATAACCCCTGCCATACATATTGGTTTTCTGGATTATCCCCCTCTTTTAAAAATATCCGGAATTTTATGCCGCATACAAAGCGGTAGGCAAAAGCCATGCCGGAACTTTACGCGGACGGAAAAATTGACTCCGAAGCCTATTATCGTTCCTATGTTGATACTTATTTGCAAAGAGATATTTGTAATCTTGCCCAGGTTGCCGATGAAATGCAGTTTTATAATTTCATGACAGTTGTTGCAACCCATACATCAAAGCCAGTTGTGTACAAAGAACCGACGGATGCTGCAGGCGTCTTTGCTCCTACGTCAAAAAAGTGGCTGTCTATGTTGGCATCGTCCCATATAATTGCACTTGTACAGCCCTACCATAACAATATACTGAAACGTGTTGTAAAAATGTCCCTTCTCCATTTTGGGGATACGGGTCTTGCAGCTTCGGTATATGCCGGTCTGGCTGCTTTAATATGGCTGAATTGCAAAGCAGCTTTTCCTAATTACATTTGATAAAACAGCAGGTTATCATTCAACTCTTCCGTAATTTCTCCGCCTGCCTGGGTGTACTTATTGTACAGTCCGGTGTACCTTTGCAGCTTCTTTGTCGTTTCCGCCTCAAACTTCGTAATGGAGGTCTGGTACAACGGATTAGCCTTTAATTCATCACGGACAGCCTTTACAAAAGGACAATAACGGATCAGAATATCCCTCGCAATCTTATTAAGCCTGAAGCTTCCCTTGGATTCAAACTTGATCCAGTTGATATAATCCTTTACAAATACCTCCCGGTAATTATTCTTTGCCTGTGCCAGAGTGCCCTTAAGCTTCTCTTTGGCCTCTGTAGACAAATCACGGTTATTGCGATAAAACTGAATATAGGTACAATATTCCGCCGTAAGGGATTTTTCCCTTACATCGTTCCAGTGAACGCCTTCCAGCCTACGGCACATTTCCCAACGATACCGGGCGATTGTTTCAAGCATCAGCTCATTCAAATCAACGGCAGTGAAAACAGGGAACATAAAACGTGCCGGCGTATCGCTCTTTACGCCTGATATTTCCTGCCACATCATAGCTTTTATTCCCGCATTGGGCATCAGTACAATGTCGGGCAGGATTTCCTTCATAATCCTGTCGCTGTTTACGCCCTTTGCCGGGTCTGAGAATGGCACTTCACGGTAAAATATGGAATAATCCAGTTTTCTGATTTCATTTAATGCTTCTTCCAGCTTTTCAGCCGTTACCAGCATCTTCTCAATGGAATTGAGCAGGTCATTTTCACATAAAACGGGACAAAATGTAGAAATCTTACCATAAGTAGTCTTGTTAACCGTTGCAAACATATTCTGGATTTCAAATTCAACCCGCTTATTGCGGTCTTCGAAGTATTCCGGTATCTGCTCCTTGGTAATCTTCCCGTTTTTATATAAATCCGCCAAATGAGAAGAATAACTCATATCAAACTGGTTTTTAGAAGGCTCCTTCTCTCCTCTGTAAATACATTTGAGCCATTCATAAATCGTATAGATATGCTCCGAACTACAAACATCCAAATGGGCACACAACTCATAAAGAGCTTTTGCATGCTCCTCTCCCACATAGGATAAATCCATAAAGCCGAAATTCAAAAACATTTCCAGAACCGGAGTCAGCGTGCTTTCATCCTGTACCGCACGCATAAAGACCTTATAGTAAATCTCATAAAATACTGTGGTAATACTCCTTCTAAGGGAATATGCATCCTTATCGCTGGATAACATATCCGGAAGGTTTCTATAGGCAATGATCCGTTCGCTGATATTTTCCATCTCATCATACTCGTAGCCGGCGTATTTGAGTATATGATTCAAAGCGTCTACCGTAGTAATATCCATTTCCATTCTTGCAGTTCCGCCTTCTGCAGAATTCGCCACATCTCCGGCATAATCATAGGTATTAAATTCCTTTAAACGCCTTTGGACTAATTTCTCATCATAAATATTGACCTTTTCGGCAAATTTAATAATCAGATTGATCTTTTCCTTCACATCTGCAATTTCATATTTTTTCTTATACATCTGAATCGATAGATCAAAATATAGCTTAAAGAGGTCATTTCTGGATTCAGTCAGCAAGATATCTTTATTATAAGATAAATAAGACTCCATCTCCCTGATACCTTGTGCAAATCGACGCATCTGGGCTGCCGCTTCCATAATGGCTCCGACTGTAAGCCCGTCATCCTTTTCCATTAGCTGTAAATATTCCTGCATATAGGTCTTTACCAGACTCATGCTGTTATTTACTTCCCACGCTTCCGCCTTATGCTGCATAACCAGCGGATTAAAATGCTCTATACCGGAAAAGCTCTGGCCCTCCACTTTATACTTACTGCAAAATGTCACATAATCGTTATACGTATTTTCCACAAACATATGGAACTGACGGGCTTTACTGTACAAATCCGAATAGAGAGTCAGCAAATTGTGTCTCTGCTCAATTGCAGTCCTCAGGAATATGTTACGGATTTTTTCCTGCCCTGTCAGTATGTTCATCAAGTCCTTTGTGTTTTCACAAACAAAGGCTGCCAATGTGGCGTCCTCGCCCACAACATAATCGCACAAAAATATATCCTTTTCTAAAATACCGATGATCGCGTTTTTTTCCAACCGCACTTCAGAAAAATCAAATTTCAGTATTACAGTACCCTCCTGTACCAGATACCAATACTTTACCTTGTCATTTTTTTTGGCAATAACCTGCCCGCTCTGAACTTTTATAATCTTCATATTAGTCCTCTCAATTGTCTCTCTATCTTTACTGCTCGATGTCATTTTCATTTTATAAGTCCGGCCATTCCCTTATCCCGCTTTCAGATAAATCATTGTTCCTAACTGCTTCGGATACCCTTGCACCTTTATGCCCTCCTTTGCCCCTTATGCTGTAAGTATATCACAATTATTAACGTAAAAAAACCTGCAGAACTATAAGACTATATTCCCATTTCCAATATAAACAATAATTCTTTACTGGAATTTTTGTTTTCTTTGCCGGTTACCTGATAATTGTATTTTTTTCTTTTGATTTCAACCCTTCCATATTTTGTTAACATTGCCTCAATCTCCTCCGGTTCCGGCCGGATGCGGGTATTCTGGCTTAAAACCACGTATCCGGTTTTACCGGCAAGCTTTTGAATCAGTCTGTCCATATTATCCAGAAAATCCGCTTTCCTGGTAAAATCCGTATGCTGTTTTTTCTTATCAAACATTTCATCGAACAAACCATAAAAAGCATCATAATTGTTCATTGTTGACGGATAGGGCGGGTCCATATAGACGACATCCACATGATCAATCTTTTTTGTCATTTCAAATGCATCGCAATGATATGCCTTACAGTCCTGTCCTTGAAACACAGCTGCATTATATTCCTCAAAGTTTTCTCTCATATGGCTTTCAAAGGACTGGTTATGATAAGCTCTTTTTCTCTTATATTTCTTATAGCTGTAATCCTCATCCCGAAGCTTCTGTATCTGATTCCAAGGAACATTCATCCTGGAATAAGGCAGCTTGCGAATCATTGCCCTTCTCATTAAAGCCAAAAACAGATATTTTTCATTATCCTTTAGTTGTTCGGAAACAGCCGCTAATTTCCCCAGCTCCTGCACTTCTTCCCGATAGTACAGACGCTCCGACAAAAACGAAAATTTGTCAGTCAATTCCCTGACTCTTGCTTCATCTGCCTTTTTGTCAAATACAGACAGTCCCAAAATCTTATCCTCATTTTCGATCATCGCCTTGGCTATCACATAGTCCGCATATAAAATATCATTTGAAATCACGGAATATCCATTGGCCTTTAATGCATATGAAACCGAGCATCCACCGGCAAATATATCCAAAACAGTGCCTTTCTTTACAGGCATTTCTTCTATGATCCAGTTAACCAACTTCTCTTTGTTTCCTATGTAATTTACCTTTGGATACTTTGCCATGATCCAGTGCCTCCTCTACCTGCAAAGCAATCTGATATGCCAATTTAGGTGGCACCGCATTACCAATCTGCTGCTGTATCTGAATAGAGCTGCCTTCAAATATAAAATCATCCGGGAAGGATTGGATTCGCGCCAGTTCCCTCGCTGTTAAGGCTCTATTCTGTTCATAATGAAATATTTTTCTCATATCCCCGGTCACACATACCGATGGCTTTTTGCTGTCATACCGGATATATTTTCTGATATCTCCCGATTTCGGCCTTAGTTCCTCCGGAATATCCGTCCGGTCCCCGCCGTCTTTGATATAGCTCATCTTTTGAAGCATCTGCGCACTATGCTTCATCGCCCTGTGGTTGGGAATATCGCTGTCTTGTCCGCTTTCCAGTCTGGGCAAATCTTCAATCACGTCCCTGACCGTAAATACCTCGGAGGATTTTGCCGGATAAACAAACTCTGTGGAAACATCCTCCCTGATTCCCACCGCTACAAGCCGCCTTCTCTCCTGGGCCACTCCGAAATCAACGCTGTTCAGCACCTCATATTTTACCTTATAGCCGCACCCCGCAATTTCAAATGCCTTTATTACCTCCCTAATGGTCTGCCCCCTAAGATGGGTCGCCATTGTGGCAACGTTTTCCATAACAAACATTTTAGGCTTTACCCATGCTACAAACCGGACAAATTCCTTAAACAGTCCGTTCCGCTCATCCTCCATAAAGGTTCGTCCTATATTCCCCGCAATGGAAAATCCCTGACAGGGGGGCCCGCCGATAATCACATCCACTTCCTGACCGCCGGTTAACCGGGATATTTCGTCATTATCAATATTTCTGATATCTTCTATAACCAGTTTATGGTCGGAAAAATTCCGTTTATAGGTCTTTGCAAAGTCGGCATTGAGCTCAACCGAAAAAACATTATCAAAACCGGCCTGTTCAAAGCCTAAGGATAGGCCCCCTGCTCCGCAGAACAAGTCTACATATTTATACGCCATAATTGGCTCCTCCATTTTTCTGTTCAAACAGATGCCTGTGGTAAGCAAGGTATCCCTTTCTTTTTTCGTTCAATATACTTGCATCCAGACTGTATTTCTCAAAATCAGCCCTTATGGATTCCGCCACCTGATTTCCAATCAGTATGTGTCCGTCATCCCCAAAAGAAATATCTTTTTTATCAAAATAGGAATCAACGGTAGGACTTAACCGTAAACTGTTATCCACATCATAAGCCTCGTCTTCCCTATGCTCCCTTAAGCAGTCTATTAAAGGCTTAATATGGGATGCAATCAAAGATTTATAGGGCTTCTTGTCCAGATAGCATACAACGTCTCCATAAACGGCTTTCGATTCTTCCTTTAGCTCGTCTTTGTAAATGCGGTGCTTTACGCCGTCACGCACAAAAGCTTCTTCAAAATCCTTATCCGCGATCTGCGGATCGTCCGCAAACCAGAACCTTTCTTCGTATTTATCATATTTCAAATCCACAAACCGTTTTAAATAGCCGATCAGATGTGCGATCTGATTATACTTTCTTTCATCAAATCCGCTTACAATGGCATACCGGTACTGCATATCCAATTCCTGTCTGGTAAGATACCCGGCGCTGTAATTGGATATATCCGTTACCATTAACGCCATTATATCATTCTTGGTCAAAGAACCGTTCTTATCTAACGTTTTTAAAAGGAAGTTCACATGCTTTAAATTCCTGTTGTCTACCGTTACATCGGAAGCTAAGGAAGAGCTTTCATAAAATATTTTGGAAAAAATGATTTTTTTCTTTTCTTTATGGGTTTCCCGTATAAAAGACTTTACCAGAGGATGATAGCCCAATAACAGGGGATAGATAAAGCCGATCTTTACAAATTGGTTAATAACCTTCCTTGCAGAAAGGGACGCATCTTTTCCTTTGAATCCGGAAATATGTACAATCTGCTGCTGTAATTCTTTGTACAGCTCTGATTCTTTAAAATCATCGGCGCTTTGTGCATTTTCCTCCAAGGCGGTCTTGTTTTTATCTATAAACAATACGATGATATTTAAGCAGTTATTAAATTTTGTCCCTGTAATATCCAGATGCGCCGCCGTGAATTTCCAGTAATTCTCATATACCTCCACATCGCGCCTTTTCTTTGTGTTAGACAATATACGCTCCTCCGGTTGGAATGATGCATGGCTGTTTTGTAATCATCTGCCACTGCTTTGATCCTGCTTGTGTCGTAAATATATTATATTCATTTATTTGGAGAATTGCAAGCAAGGTCAGAACATTTGTTCTTACAGGTATTCCCCGCTCCGGATTACCGCATTTCACAGTAATCCTTATCTCTTTGACCGTTGCATATGCGGCTGGAAGTGGCTTAGATACTGTGGTTATTACGTGAAGGGTTACTTGTGGGTTCATTATTCAGGACATTCTATTACTCTATATATCATATAATCTAATCCTTCCTCCCAATCCGAAGGGTATTTTTAGCATCTGGGATTCCATTCACTGATAAAGGGAGCCTTGGATTTATTTCTTCCATCTCAATACCCTTTTTCACAATACTAAGCAATTTAGCAGTAGAAATCCCACCCTGCAACGCGATTGTCCATGTACCCCTATTCTAGCATACATATTTCTCCCTCACAATTTAAAATTCTTTCTTTTTCCATACACTATACATCCAACTATTAAACATCAAAAATCCTCGAAGGCACTGGGCTTTCAAGCATCCCCACGCCCCGGATTACTGAAAAGCCAACCGACAGCCTCCATTTCTTTTCGCTTTATGTCGGTCATCTCTTGGCTTCCTATGAAGTGCAGTAAATAAAAAAGAGTTCCCGGACGTTATCTGCGATAACTGCTTATCGTTTTGAAAACAAGAAAAGTCCATAAATAAGGGATTTGTATCTGGCAGTGTTGCATATGTGTTATATGCCAAAGACTACCCGCACGTTCCTAGAACTACTCATTACCCTAATTATATACCCACTTTGATATAAAGGAGCTTGTAGCTGCGATTAATAAGATTTCAATTAAAAAGGACATTCCCAGATTTCTCTGAAAATGTCCTATACATATCAATATCTTTGTTGCATACCAGTTGCATTCGATGTAAATTCCAGCACATCTGACAACTTCCCACAACCTCTGTAGCCCTTGTAAAATGGGCTTTTCTTGATATATTCGTTTCCGAAAGATTATCTCTTTGAAAACTGCGGAGCACGACGAGCCGCTTTGAGACCGTATTTCTTTCTTTCCTTCATACGAGGATCCCTTGTTAAGTATCCCGCTTTCTTTAATGTGGGTCTGTAGTCTGCGTCAACGGTAAGTAACGCTCTTGCGATACCGTGTCTGATCGCACCTGCCTGGCCTGTGTATCCGCCGCCTTTTACATTTACAAGAATGTCAAATTTGTCTGCTGTGTCAGTAGCTGCTAAAGGCTGACGAACGATAACCTTTAAGGTCTCAAGACCAAAGTAATCATCAATGTCTCTCTTATTTATGGTAATATTGCCCTTTCCGGGTGTTAAATAAACTCTTGCAATAGATTTTTTTCTTCTTCCGGTTCCATGATATCTTTCTGCTGTTTTAGCCATTTTAATTTCTCCTTTCAGTTCCTCTCATTAAAATGTTAATACTTCAGGCTTCTGTGCCGCATGTTTGTGATCAGATCCTGCATATACATGAAGCTTTTTGAACATCTGTCTTCCTAAAGGTCCCTTGGGAAGCATGCCTTTAACAGCAAGTTCGATAACCTGTTCTGGTTTCTTAGCTAATTTCTCTCTCAATGTAGCTTCTTTCATTCCGCCAACATAATCGGAGTGATGATAATAAATCTTCTGATCCATCTTCTTACCGGTCACTTTAATCTTTTCAGCGTTGATAACGATTACGTTATCGCCTGTGTCGATATGAGGAGTAAAAATCGGTTTATTCTTTCCTCTCAAAACTTTAGCAACTTCAGATGCTAAACGTCCTAATGTCATATCTGTAGCGTCTACTACATACCATTTTCTATCAATTGTAGCCGGACTAGCCATAAATGTTTTCATTGTGTTACCTCCAAAATGTTTATCAATGGATTAATTAGTTGTTCTTCCCTCCGGGGCTAATCGGAAAACGGGAAATTTTTTTGCGGCATTGACGGCCTTTCCGGGGCTTTGGACAGATTCCATCAAATGTCGCCACTGTGAAATATTATATTATACGCACCCTGGTGTGTCAACTTATTTTTTTGAGCAATTTTCACAAAATTCAAAAGAAACCAGCGTCAATCCTCTTGCCGGCGCCGTAGGTCCTGCCGCCTGTCTGTCCTTTGCCTTAAGAATTTCCTTTACCTGCTCCGGCTCCATTTTTCCCTTCCCCACTTCCAGAAGGGTTCCCGCAATAATTCTTACCATATTAAAGAGGAATCCGCTGCCGCTTACTCTGATGAGCAGATAAGCTCCTTCTTTTTTGACCTCTGCGCTATAAAGAGTGCGCACAGTCGTCAAGACCTGGGCTTTTGCCACGCAGAAGCTTTTAAAATCATGCTCTCCCACCAGATATTCCGCCGCCGTCTGCATCTTTTCTACATCCAGGGGAACATAGACGAAATGCGCATACTGCCTGCCGATGGGATTTTCATATCTTCCCATATAAATCCGGTATTCATAAGTCTTTTTTGTATTGCAGCGCCTCGGATGGAAATCCGGCTCCACCTCTATGGACCTCTGCACCCTGATATCCTCCGGCAGTCTGGCGTTTAAAGCCGGGGCAATTTTCTTTGGCAAAATCCTGTTTTCCGTATCAAACACGGCCATATTGCATAGTGCGTGAACGCCCGCATCGGTCCTGCTGGCGCCGATCACGGAAATATCCTCTCCCAAAAGTTCCCTTAAGGCTTTGTTCAATTCTCCTTCAATGGTAATTCCATTAGGCTGCACCTGCCAGCCGTTATAAGCGGTGCCGTCATAAGCAACCGTCAGCATAATCCGCTTCATGGCTTACCTCCCGTTCCGTTTCCATGCCCGAATCTCAATCGGGCAGGCTTTCTCAAAATCTCTCACAACCCCTTTTCTATCCCAAGGGAATCAGATGAAAGGGAAACAGCTTTCCCAACACTGCCGCTGCCGTCAAATAAACCGCCAGCACCACAAAACCGCCAAAATCCAGTTTATGATATTTCAAAGGCTTCATTTTTGTTCTGCCTTCTCCTCCCTGATAGCACCTTGCCTCCATTGCCATAGCAAGGTCATTGGCCCGCCGGAAGGCGGAAATAAACAAGGGAACCAGCAGGGGCACAAGAGCCTTTACCTTCTTTATAAGATTTCCGCTGTCAAACTCTGCGCCTCTTGCCATCTGCGCCTTCATGATTTTATCCGTCTCCTCCAATAAAATAGGAATAAACCTGAGAGCGATGGACATCATCATGGAAATTTCATGTACCGGAACCTTTATCTTCTTTAAAGGTCCCAAAAGGCTCTCCAATCCGTCTGTCAACTGATTAGGCGTTGTGGTAAGAGTCATTAAGGAAGACCCTACGATCAGAAAAACAAGCCGGATACACAAATAAAAGGCGTTGGCAATCCCCTCCCAGGTAAGACTGAATTTCCAAAAGGAAACAATGGGCTTACCGGGAGATAAAAACATATTGAACACCGCCGTAATGATCAGCAATATCATAATGGTCTTAATGCCTCTTAAAATAAAAGAAAGGGGCACCTTGGATATCTTTACCATTGCACCTAAAAAAAGCAGGGCAATCAGATATATCGTTAAATTTTTGTATAAAAACAATGTTATAATATATACAAGGGTTCCAATCAGCTTAACCCTTGCATCCATCCTGTGTATAGGAGAATCCGCCTGATAATATTGTCCTAAAGTAATGTCCCGGAGCATACCGCTATCCTTTCTGTCCCTGCTGTTTTCCGTCACAGGGAATCTTGTCATCCATGTTTCTATCCTTCTTATCCCGCTTTTATATTTCTGCCTTACGCAATTTCGTCTTTTATATCTGCAGCTTTTATCTCTGACTTATTTCATCTTCAGCCTCTGCACTCTGGTCGCATATTATTATCGCTTTTCATACAGCCTCAGCAGTTCCGCCTTAGCCTCTTCTATAGTAGTTACCGTATCGTCAACGACAAATCCCTTCTCTGCGCACCTGCTCATAATTTCTGTTACCGTGGGCACCGCCAATCCGATTTTTTCCAATTCCTCTCTGTGGGAAAATACCGCTTTGGGCGTATCATCCAGAAAAACTCCTCCATGGTTCATAACAATGATCCGCTCCACATAATCGGCAACATCATCCATGCTGTGGGAAACAAGTATAATCGTAATCCCCATTTCCTCATGAAGCTTTTTAATGAGATTTAAGATTTCTTCCCTTCCCTTTGGATCCAGGCCCGCAGTGGGCTCATCCAGAATCAGCACCTTTGGCTTCATTGCAATGACGCCCGCAATGGCAACCCGCCTTTTCTGTCCTCCCGACAAGTCAAAAGGCGACTGGTAAAAATATTCGTCCTCAAGTCCCACCATTTTCAAAGCTTCATAAGCTCTAAGCTCTACTTCCTTTTTGGAAAGGCCCAGATTCTTAGGGCCAAAACATACATCCGAGAAAACATCCGCCTCAAAAAGCTGATGCTCAGGATACTGGAACACAAGCCCCACATCGCTTCTCAATTGCTTCTTATCATAGTCTTCATCGGCTATATCCTGTCCGTTGAAGTAAACCTCTCCCTCTGTAGGCTTCATTAAGCCGTTTAAATGCTGCACCAGGGAAGATTTGCCGGAACCGGTATGCCCGATCAGTCCGATAAACTGCCCGTCGGGAATTACCAGATTCACATCCTTTAACGCCGCTACTTCCATATTGGTTCCGGCTTCATAAATACAGTTGACATGATTTAAGATAATAGGCACTGTAATTCCTCCATAAATTCATCGATTGTGAGAATTCCTTTTGAAAAAGGCATTCCCGCTTTTCTGCACTCCTCTGCAAGCAATGTGACCTGAGGCACCGTCAGTCTCAGTTCCTTAAGCTTATCCACCTTTGAAAAAATCTCCTTAGGGCTTCCCTGCATTTTGATGCTGCCCTTGTCCATAACGAATACCTTGTCTGCCATAACCACTTCTTCCATATAATGGGTTATGAGAATGATGGTAATATTTTCCACTTCATTTAAGGCGCGTACAGCCCTGATGACTTCCTTGCGCCCCTGGGGATCCAGCATTGCGGTAGGCTCATCCAGAACAATACATTCAGGATGCATGGCAAGGACTCCCGCAATAGAAACCCTCTGCTTCTGTCCGCCGGAAAGCTTATTGGGCGAATGCTTCCGGTATGCATACATTCCCACTGCCTTCAGGCTTTCCTCCACCCGCTCCCAGATTTCCTTGGTGGGAATCCCCATATTTTCCGGTCCGAATCCCACATCCTCCTCCACAATCTGACCGATGATCTGATTGTCCGGATTCTGAAATACCATACCTGCCGTCTTACGGATATCCCAGATATGGGATTCATCCCCCGTATCCATCCCAGCCACATAAATAGTCCCTTCTGTAGGAGAGAAAATAGCGTTTATATGCTTAGCCAGCGTTGACTTGCCGGAGCCGTTGTGCCCCAGAATGGCAATAAAATCTCCTTTTTCCACATCCAGATCCACCTGGTCCACCGCACGGGTAATCCCCTCAACGTTTCCTTCTTCATCCCGTCTTATATATTCAAATGTCAGCTTTTTTGTTTTAATCATATTCATAGTTGTTAACCTTTATTGTGAAACCGGTTTACATTTTACCACATCGCCTTTATTGTACAGGATAATGTATGGAATTACAAGAAAAAGCTAATAACAATATTGCACGCAGCTTATGGAGAATTGAGCTGATTTATGCTATGCTTACAACATGGGGCAATCTCCTCTTACAAATTGCCCCGCCGAAGTCACTTCTGCCTGCAAACATTACAAAAACGCAATTGCCTGCAGAAATTAGGAAAACCTTTTTATAAAAAATAAGAATTACAAAAGTCAGGAATCCATATCATGAATAAGAAAAAAGAAATGAAATTATTAAAATACCGGATAATTTGCTGCTCTGCCGCCGCTCTTTTAGGCATCGGAGGGCTTATTTGTTTTACCTTTCCTAAAGGAGAAAAAGGAACCGATGATGCATCAACACCTTCTGTATCTGCAAATCCTCCTTTCAACCTTTCGGAGAATATATCCCCGCCCATTCTTTCCATTAATGAAGCGCCTCTTCCTCTTGACAATCAGGAAACTTTTCCAGATAACTCATATTTGCAGGAAACGCCTTCATATACTGATACAAAAGAAAACGAGGCGCTTGTTATGACAGCTTCTGACCGCTATACCTATCAGGAGGGCTTTTTTTACCAGTCCCTTACCGATGATATAAAAAACCGCATAAACGGCCTTTCCTATAAATCAGATTGTACCGTGCCCTACGAAGAGCTTCGCTATGTCTCTGTTTTGTATGAAGATTTCAACGGAGAAACCCGGATTGGCGAAATTGTCTGCAACAAGGCAATCGCCCGGGATCTGGTAGAGATTTTTTACGAGCTTTATTGTAATCATTATCAGATTGACAAAATAAAACTGGTGGATGAGTATGATGCGGATGACGATCTATCCTGCGCCGCCAACAATACCTCCTGCTTCAATTTCCGCAAAGTATACGGCTCGGATAACTTGAGCAAACATGCCTTAGGGCTTGCTATTGACATCAATCCTTTCCAAAATCCTTACGTTACCTATCCCGACGGCGTGGAACGCATATCCCCGCCCGGCAGCGAGCCTTATGCTGACAGGGATTCGGGACTGCCTCATATCATTACCGAAGACGACCTGTGCTATCAGTTATTTACCGCACATGGCTTTACCTGGGGCGGACACTGGCGCACCTTAAAGGACTATCAGCATTTCCAGAAGGAACTGTAATGATCATATTACCCCGCAGGACAAAAGGCCGTGACAGGTTATTTTACCAACTCTTTTAATTCCTGAAGCAGTTCCAGATCCGACTGCTGTACTTTAATGTTGGCTGTCACTGCCTCCTGTTCCGGTTTCGTTACCGTGATTTCTATGACAGTGCCCTCTTCCATCCCCTTGGAAAAGACCGCTTTTACAAATGCCACAAATTTGGGATGATTTCCCTCAAAAACACTTTTTGCACTCATGATTTTCATAAGCGATGCCGGATTTAACATAATCCTTCTTCCTTTCGTATACGATTTGAACCATATTTCGGTGGTGGTAATTCCTACCTCTTTTTCTTCTCCATTACATCATAACATAAAAAATCCCCGTTTTCCGTTCCAATAGAATGAAATTCTATTTCCCTGTAACCCCGCTTTAAATAGATTCCCCTTGCCGGAAAAGAGGCGTCTATGCGCACGCTGCTTTCCCTTGCCAAAATTTCCTCCTCTGCAAAATCCAGCAAAGCCCTGCCATATCCCTTTCCCTGGTAGCCGGACAGCACAAATAAACGGTATACCATAAAATCCGCCAAAAAGAGCTGACCGCATGCCGTCTTACTATGCTCCTACTAATTTTCTCAAAACAGGAATGCGCCTCACGATTTCATAGCATAGCACTGTAATAACAAAACTGCTGCATATAATCACAATTACCTGTAAAAGCAGATTGTCCACTCCTTTTAGCACATAGTATCCTAAGGCCACTAAAACAGACTGATGTATTACATAATCCGGAAAGGAAGCCTTTCTGAAATATTTTGTAAAGGCAGTTTCTTTATTTAAATATTCTTTTCCCAAAACAAACAACGTCAATATGCCCAGCCAGCATACAACATTAACTGCCAGGTCGCCATAAAAAACATATCTGTAATAGGCAGCCGCCAATAAAAGCTCCGAAATCCCCCACACAGCCCCTATCCGTTTTATATGCTTTCTCAATCTTTCCATAACGCTGTCATCAGCCAGCACATAATATCCTAACAAATACAAAACCAGATTTTTCCCCAGACTAAAGCCGCCTATATTTCCCAAATAGTAAAAAAGCCACACCGGAACAAATAGTCCGATCAACGCCCATAGGGGCATTTGGGAAATGAAAGCCTCACACCTTTCAACCGGCAGCCATTTCATGAAAATAAGCGAAACCAGCGATATCACAAACAAAAAGAGGATAAACCACAGCTGCCCCGGCGTAAAACCACCGTCATACCCTGTAAAATCTGTCACATGGGTAAAAAAATATTTCAGATTCTCCAGAATCCCCCCTTCATACCCAAAGAAAAACTTCCTTGCATAAAATGTCTGGATGGGAACCAGAAGAACCGTCCCCGCCACAAAAGGAACGAACAGCTTATTGACCCGTTCCATGCAAAATTCCTTTATACTCCGCTTTTCTAAAGAATAACCGGCAGAAACTCCCGCTATCACAAACAATAACGGCATAAACCACGGATTAATCAATACAATCAATGTACTGATGATTCTATTATCTCCGCCCCATACATAAAACTTCAACCCAAAATCATTCCAGATCATAAAAGTATGTACCGGAAAAAGCAATAAAATTGTAAAGCTTCTCAAATTATCAAGATAATATTTTCTCATAAATCCTGCCTCACCAATCTCCCTGCACAATTCCATCTTATAGATTTCCACTACAATTTTCTCTACCATTTTCCCACAAAGCAGCACCTATTTCAAGCAATTTCATGCCTTGGCAAAGCCCGCCTCCTCCGGAAACTGTTTCAGAGTCCAAAAAAGGACTACCGTTAAACGATAGTCCTTCTCATATACTTCTAAGCTTTCAAACCGGTCAATCTTAAACCAGCTCAAGAACAACTTCCATTGCTGCATCGCCCTTACGCTGTCCGATTTTGATGATACGTGTGTAACCACCTTTACGGTCTGCATATTTAGGTGCGATTTCGTCAAATAACTTAGCAGGAAGGTCAACCTCTTTTGTGTTTCTCTTTCTGCCGGCTTTTTCTGCAGGAACTTCTGTTACAGGGTATAATACTCTTAACATCTGTCTTCTTGCGTGAAGTCTGCTGGGTAAATCTTTTTTGATTTCTTTTTCTACTTCATCATAAACAGTAACCTTCTTACCGTCTACAACCTCTTTTACCCTCTTGCCTTCTGCATCTTTTCTCGGAACCTTTGCTGTTACTTTAACAGTCTCGTAGTTGTCCTTTTCTTTCACAGCCATTGCAATTAAGCCTTCAGCAATTTTTCTTACCTCTTTTGCCCTTGCTTCCGTTGTAACGATTTTACCGTGATACAGTAAGTTTGTTACCTGATTTCTTAATAATGCTTTTCTCTGGCTGCTTGTTCTGCCAAGTTTTCTGTACTTTGCCATTTTTATAATCCTCCATTCATGGTACCACCGGGCAACGCTCTTCTGGTCTTATATACCCCGCGGCGTCTACTGCCACTCATGAGTGCACATAAGGACGCTCTTCGGTCTTACTCCATATGCCAATCATATATTTGTCGGCCTTAAAGCTTATTCCTCGCTGGAATTCAACTCAAGCCCTAATTCTTTTAATTTTGCCAATACTTCCTCTAAGGATTTACGTCCTAAATTACGAACCTTCATCATATCGTCGGAGGTCTTATTGGTTAACTCTTCAACCGTATTGATACCTGCCCTTTTTAAGCAGTTAAAGGAACGAACAGACAATTCCAGTTCATCAATACTCATTTCCAGTACTTTTTCCTTTTCGTCATCTTCTTTTTCAATCATGACTTCTGCACTCTTAGCATTCTCAGATAAATCGATAAAGAGTTTTAAATGCTCGCTGAGCACCTTAGCCGCCAGGCTGACAGCTTCATCCGGCTCAAGAGTACCATTTGTATATACATCCAATGTCAGTTTGTCAAAATCCGTAATCTGTCCTACACGGGTATTCTCTACGGTCAGATTCACCCTTTCAACCGGTGTATAAATAGAATCTACAGCGATTACGCCGATGGGTAGATCATCGCTTTTATTCTTTTCGGCGCTTATATAACCTCTGCCTTTTGTAATGGTAAGCTCCATATACAATTTACAGTCCTTACCACCGCTTAATGTAGCGATAACCTGATCCTTGTTAACAATTTCAATATCGGAATCCACCTGAATATCGGATGCCTTTACAACGCCCTCTCCCTCAAACTCAATATATGCGGTTTTGGGTTCATTAGAGGAACTGGAATTCTTGATTGCAAGACTCTTCAGATTCATAATGATTTCCGTTACATCTTCTTTTACACCGGGAATGGAACTGAATTCATGTAAAACGCCTTCGATTTTTACCTGGCTCACGGATGCGCCGGGCAGGGAAGAAAGCATAATTCTTCTTAAGGAATTACCAAGTGTAATACCGTAACCTCTTTCCAAAGGCTCTACAACGAATCTGCCATACTTTTTATCTTCTGAGATTTCTGTAACTTCAATATTAGGTCTCTCAAAATCAAACACTGCAATACCCTCCTTACAAACTGATTATTATTTGGAGTACAACTCGACGATAAGCATCTCATTAACCGGAACGTCAATCTGCTCTCTTGTAGGAAGTACCTTTACAGTTCCTTTTAAACCTTCTAAATCCTGGTCTAACCATTCGGGAACCAGTCTTCCGCCGGTTACTTCAACAATATCTTTATATCTCTGTAAGCTTCTGGATTTTTCTCTTACTTCGATTACATCGCCGGCTTTTACCAGATAAGACGGAATATTAACCGGCTTACCGTTTACCAGAAAATGCTTGTGGCCTACAACCTGTCTTGCTTCTCTTCTTGTTCTTGCAAAGCCAAGACGGAAAACCACATTGTCCAATCTGGATTCCAGCATAACCATTAAGTTTTCGCCAGTCATGCCTTTCATTCTTTCAGCCTTCTTATAATAATTTCTGAAAGGCTTCTCCAACACGCCATAGATAAATTTTGCTTTCTGTTTTTCTCTTAACTGAGTACCGTACTCGCTCATCTTCTTTCCGGCTCTTAAGGATTTACGGTTTGATTTCTTGTCATATCCTAAATAAGTCGGATCTAAATCGAGAGATCTGCATCTCTTTAAAACAGGAACTCTGTTTACTGCCATTTTTCTTTTCCTCCTACTATTGTTTACAGTGCGATTTCTTCGCACTTTCTTCCAACATGCTTGTTTCTATATTATTAAAATCTTTGCACAGATATGTGCCCTGCCATACTCTGCTTCCATCGGATAACCCGAAAACCGGGTCCCCCACAGGTAACTATACGCGGCGGCGTTTGGGCGGGCGGCATCCGTTATGAGGTACGGGAGTCACGTCTCTGATACTTGTAACCTCCAGACCGCATGCCTGTAAAGCACGGATTGCTGCTTCTCTTCCTGAACCGGGTCCCTTTACAAAAACATCTACTGTTTTTAATCCATGTACTAATGCTGCCTTTGTTGCAGTCTCTGCTGCCATCTGTGCTGCATATGGAGTAGATTTCCTTGAACCTCTAAAACCAAGACCACCGGCACTTGCCCAGCTTAATGCATTGCCTTCCGTATCCGTTAATGTAACAATGGTATTGTTAAAGGAAGACTGAATATGTGCCTGTCCGCGTTCAACGTTTTTCTTAACACGCCTTTTTGTAACTTTTTTAGCTGCTACTTTTTTAGCCATTTTTAAACTAACCTACTTTCTTCAATATGCTTGATTATTTCTTCTTGTTTGCTACGGTTCTCTTAGGACCTTTTCTGGTTCTTGCGTTTGTCTTGGTCTTCTGACCGCGAACCGGAAGTCCTTTTCTGTGACGGATTCCTCTATAGCATCCGATTTCCTGCAATCTCTTAATGTTTAAAGCGATTTCTCTTCTTAAATCACCCTCAACAGTCTGGGTTGCATCAATCACTTCACTGATTCTCTTTACTTCTTCATCTGTTAAATCCCTGCAACGTGTGTCGGGATTTACTTTTGCCTCTGCTAAAATGCGGTTAGAACTTACTCTGCCGATTCCGTAGATGTAAGTAAGACCGATTTCAACACGTTTGTCTCTTGGTAAGTCAACACCTGCAATACGAGCCATCTTAAAAATTCCTCCATTTGTTTAATTGCTGCAATTGCCTGGGGCAACCGCAGTCCGTTACTAATTGATTGGGGGATCCTAAACATCCCCAACCGGGCATCTGCCCGATCTTTCCGATACTAAAGATGTCTTCTCGGTATCAATAAGTAATCTCCCGTAGGCTCATCTACGTTCAATTATCTTAAAGAGCATATCCTGATGACGGCAGGCTATGCTTCAGCCGCTTTTTAAAACCGATAAAGCTTCCACTATGGTCTGTTTTTTGTGGACTATCCCTGTACCTGTTTGTGCTTGGGATTCTCACAGATTATTCTGATTTTCCCTTTTCTTTTAATTACTTTGCATTTTTCGCAAATTGGTTTTACTGATGATCTGACCTTCACGTTAAAACCTCCTTTCACAAAAAGACCGTTTTACATTATAACACAAGGGTATTTTAATTGCAATCCCCTTTCTTCATGATATTTCCAATTTTTCTATCTCGGTTTACTCTTATTTATCTCTCCAGATAATTCTTCCTTTTGTCAGGTCGTAAGGGGACAGCTCCAAGGTTACCTTATCCCCCGGCAGAATACGGATAAAGTTCTGTCTCAGCTTTCCGCTGATATGGGCTAAAACCTTATGTCCGTTTTCCAGTTCTACCTGAAACATGGTATTGGGCAGCTTTTCAACTACTGTTCCTTCAATTTCGATTACATCTGCTTTCGACATGTCATACCTCCGCATTTCCTACATGTATCTGATAAAGTTTCATGATTCTTCTAATCTCATGGTCATAAACCCTCTCGCCCTTTTGAAGCTTTTCTCCCGCTTCTCCGGTATCAAAGGCTTTGTTAACAACAATGTGCTTCCGGTTTTTCTTTTTGGGTTTTTCCAAAAGCTTTAAATTTCCGTCACACAAATATACATATTCATTATCTTCCTTAACAATGACATAAGCGCTTCCTTTATCATGGCCTGCCATTGAAACCGCAATTTTTCCAATCATCCTTTTCCCTCTATATTAATTGTCAGGATTTTCGATTAAGGTAAGGATTTCCGGTCCGCCTTCCGGCGTGATCAGGATTGTATTTTCATAGTGCGCCGAAAGACTGGCATCTGCCGAAACGACCGTCCAGTCATCATCCAGCCACTCTACATCCCCTGTTCCTGCGTTAATCATAGGCTCTATGGCAAAAGTCATACCCGCACAAAGCTTTAATCCTCTTCTTTTCTGGGCAAAATTGGGAATCTGCGGATCTTCATGAAGGCGTGTGCCGATTCCATGTCCTACCAGGTCTCTTACAATTCCGTATCCGAACCGGCTGATATAAGCGTCTATGGCATTTGAAATATCAAACAGATGATTGCCATCCTTTGCCATTTTTATTCCTTCAAAGAAGCTCTGTTTTGTACGTTCAATCAGAAGTCTTGCTTCCTCACTGATTTTACCCACGCCGAAGGTTCTTGCCATATCCGAGTGGAAGCCTTTGTATATCAGCCCCGCGTCCAGACTGACAATGTCGCCCTCTTTCAGAATCCGTTCCTTTCTCGGAATTCCATGCACGACTTCTTCATTTACAGAAACACAGATGGAAGCCGGATAACCCTGATAATGTAGGAAATTAGGAACGCATCCCTGTTTTCGTATCAGCTTATCCCCCAGATTGTTAATATCCATGGTGGAAATACCGGGCTTAATTGCCTGTTCCAGTTCCCGGAACACTTCGCCGAGCAAACGGCAGGAAGTCCTCATCAATTCAACTTCCCTGGCAGATTTAATTGAAACAGCCATGTTCTTACTCTCCTAAAATACTAACGATCGCTGCAAATACATCCTGCATATCCACAGTACCGTCAACGCTTTTAAGCACGCCCTTTTTCTCATAAAAGTCAATCAGGGGCTGGGTCTGCTCATGATATACATTTAAGCGGTTTTTCACGGTTTCTGCTTTATCGTCGTCTCTTAACACCAGCTCTTTACCGCATCTATCGCAAATTCCTTCCGCTTTAGGCGGAACGTGCTCAATATGATATGTTGCTCCACAGGAAAGGCATGCCCTTCTTCCGCTCATTCTCCTGACAATGTTCTCATCCGGCACATCTACATCAATGGCAAAATCGATTTTGTCGCCAATGTTGGCCAAAGCCTCCTCCAAAACCTCTGCCTGAGGAATGGTTCTTGGGAATCCGTCTAAAACATAGCCCTTTTCACAGTCATCCTTTGCAACTCTGTCCAGTAAAATCTTAACTGTCAGTTCATCAGGAACCAAAAGCCCCTGGTCCATATATTTTTTGGCTTCCATTCCAAGCTCTGTGCCGTTTTTAATATTTGCCCTGAAAATATCGCCTGTAGAAATATGGGGAACACCGTATTTGTCGGCAATCATCTTTGCCTGGGTTCCTTTTCCGGCTCCGGGAGCACCTAACATAATAATTTTCATCTCAAACCTCCGAGCGCATATGCAATTCATGGGACAAAGCGGAATCCGCCTGTCCCAGAATTTACATCTTTCTTAATGATCAGTCATTTAAAAAACCTTTGTAATTTCTTACCAGCAACAAGGATTCAATCTGCTTTACAGTTTCCAGAACAACGCTGACGATAATAATCAGACTGGTTCCTCCAAAGGAAACATTTGCTCCGAAAATGCCGTTGAAAATGTAAGGAATAACTGCTACAATAATCAACCCGCAGGCTCCGATAAAAATAATATAGGTAAGAATTTTATTTAAATATTCCGTAGTAGGCTTACCGGGTCTGATTCCCGGAATAAAACCACCCTGCTTTTTAATGTTATTTGACACCTCAAGAGGGTTAAAGGTAATGGATGTATAGAAATATGCAAAAAACACAACTAAAATCACATATACCAAAAGCCCGATGGAATACTGGGGTGTGCTGGGTTTACACCAGTTGTTGGAACTGAGTCCCTTCAGAATCTCCGCCCATACTCCGGTTCCGTTATATCCTAAAAGCTGGCATATAATAACAGGAAACTCCATTAAAGAAGAGGCAAAGATAATCGGAATCACTCCGGCTGTATTAATTTTCAGCGGAATCGTTGAATTCTGTCCGCCTACGGTACGTCTGCCCTGGATTTTCTTTGCATACTGAACCGGTATTGTACGCACGCCGTCATTTAAAATAACTACGATCACAATCATTCCTATGACTACCGCCATAATGACTACAGCAGCCACAACTCCCAGAGCGATCGTCTCCGCCCCCTTTACGAATTGATCGTAAAGACCTTTGAAGTCCTCCGGAATTCTGGAAATAATGTTAATGACCAGTACGATTGAGATACCGTTTCCAACACCATTTTCGGTAATTCTTTCGCCAATCCACATTAAAAATGCGCTGCCGGCGGTCAATGCAACAATTACCACAACATAATCAAGCGCTACGATATCTCCCTCCAGCAAGCCCTGATTACCGAAACCGATGGCAACTGCTGATGATTCGATTAACGCAAGTCCTACTGTTACATAACGGGTAATTGCGGCAATTTTCTTACGTCCATCCTCTCCATCCCTCTGCATCTCTTCCAGCTTCGGAATCGCAATGGTTAGAAGCTGCATAATAATGGATGATGTAATATATGGTGTAATATTAAGTGCAAGTACGGACATTCTTATAAAAGAACCACCCGTAAATGCGTCAAAAAAGCCAAATGCCCCACCGGTCTGCTGTTCAAACCACTGTGCAAAAAACTCCCTGTTTACTCCCGGAACCGGCAGCTGACATCCGAAACGGATGACAACCAGCATTACCAGGGTAAACAAAAGCTTATTTCTGACTTCTTTGACCTTAAATGCATTTTTTAGGGTTTCTAACATTAGATCACCTCTACTGTTCCACCAACTGCTTCAATTTTTTCTTTGGCTGACGCGCTGAGGGCATCTACCTTAACTGTAAGCTTTTTGGTAAGTTCTCCATTTCCGAGGATCTTAACTCCGTCGCCTGTCTTTTTGATAACGCCTGCATTTAATAATGCTTCCACATCAACGGTTGCTCCGTTATCAAATCTTTCCAGTGCATCTACATTGATGCTGATAATCTCTTTTGAATTTCTGTTCTTGAAGCCCCTCTTGGGAATTCTTCTGTATAAAGGCATCTGTCCGCCTTCAAATCCGACTCTGGGAGCTCCGGAACGTGCCTTCTGTCCCTTGTGGCCTTTACCGGCAGTTTTGCCGTTACCTGATCCGTGTCCACGGCCTCTTCTAAAATTATCACTGTGTTTAGAACCTTCAGCAGGTCTTAAATTTGATAATTCCATGATCGCACCTCCTTAAGCTAATTTTATGCTTCTTCCACTTTCACTAAATGTTTCACCTGGTTGATCATGCCTCTGGTTGCATCATTATCAGGTAATTCCACTGTTTTGTTTAACTTTCTTAAACCTAATGCGGCAACCGTTGCTTTGTGCTTGGGAATAGCGCCGATCGTAGATTTTACTAAAGTTATTTTTAATTTCTTGTCTGCCATTTTCGTTTCCTCCTTAAGCCATGATATCGCTTACAGCTTTACCGCGGTTCTTAGCTACTTCTTCAGGAGTCTTTAACTGGCTTAATCCTTCAATTGTTGCAAGAACAACGTTCTGCTTATTGTTGGAACCCAAAGATTTTGTACGGATATTTTTAATTCCTGCAAGCTCACACACGTTACGGGCAGGACCTCCGGCGATTACACCGGTACCTTCGGGAGCTCTCTTTAAAAGCACGCTTGCGCTTCCGAACTTTCCGTAAATGTCATGTGTAATACTGTTGTTTTCATCTAAAGCAACGCTTACGAGTCTCTTTGTAGCATCTTCTTTTCCTTTACGGATTGCTTCCGGAATTTCAGTAGCTTTTCCAAGACCAGCGCCAACGTGTCCGTTACCGTCGCCTACAACAACCAATGCTGTAAAACGCATGTTACGACCACCTTTAACAACCTTTGTTACACGTTTAATGGAAACAACTTTTTCAGTAAGTTCCATATTACTTGTATCTATGATTGAACGTTTCATGTGTCTTTTCTCCCTTCCTAAAATTCCAGACCAGCTTCTCTTGCTGCCTCTGCCAATGCTGCGATTTTGCCCTGGTATATAAAGCCGCCTCTGTCAAAGACTACGGTTGTAATACCCTTTTCTAATGCTTTCTTCGCAATTACAGTTCCTAAATATGCTGCCGCTTCAACGTCATTGGTTTTCTTTAATTCAGCCTTTACGTCCTTCTCAAGGGTAGAAGCTGCAACTAATGTATTTCCAACGGTATCGTCGATAATTTGAGCATACATATGATTATTACTTCTAAACACGGACAGACGCGGTCTTTCAGGTGTTCCGCTTAAAGAATTGCGCAATCTGTTGTGCTTTTTTACACGAATTTTCTGTCTTGATTCTTTATTAATCATTTTCACACTCTCCTTATCTATTTCTTACCAGTCTTGCCGACTTTACGTCTGATAACTTCATCAGCATATTTTATACCCTTGCCCTTATAAGGTTCAGGTCTTCTCTTATCTCTGATTTCAGCTGCAAACTGACCAACTTTTTCTTTATCAATGCCCTTGACAATAATGATGTTCTGTCCGTCTAAGACAGTCTCAATGCCTTCGGGATCCGTCATTTCAACCGGATGAGAGTAACCCAGGTTTAATGTTAATGTCTTACCCTGTTTTGCCGCTCTGTAACCTACACCGTTTACTTCCAGCTTCTTTTCGTAGCCTTCCGTTACGCCAACAACCATGTTGTTGATCAGTGTTCTTGTCAGACCATGCAGGGATTTCATTTTCTTTAAATCATTAGGTCTGGAAACAACGATCTGTTCGCCGTCCTTCTTGATTTCCATTTCAGCGGGTAATACTCTTTCAAGAGTACCCTTGGGACCTTTTACAGTCACTTTGTTATTTTCTGCAATTTCCACAGTTACGCCTGCGGGAACCGCGATTGGCATTCTTCCTATACGTGACATGCCCGTACCTCCTATAATGTTTGAATTAATTAATGGTAATTACAAGTAAAGGGTTAAGGAAGCTCGATTCACCAGGCTCGTGAAATACCTCGCCAAGTTCCTTCGAGCAATTCTCGCACTAGATTCGAAAAAACCTCATCAAGTGCTCTGAATCCCTTCGAGCAATCTTCGCACTAAACTCGTGAAATACCTCGTTAAGCGCTCTAGATTTACCATACAAACGCTAAAACTTCTCCGCCTACCTGAAGTTCTCTTGCTTTCTTGTCAGTTACAACGCCCTGGTTTGTGGAAATGATCGCAATACCGAGTCCGCCTAATACTTTAGGAAGCTCTTCCTTGCCTGCATACACACGTAAACCGGGTTTGGAAATTCTCTTGATACCGGAAATGATCTTTTCATTCTTATCTGCACCGTATTTTAAGGTAATACGGATAGTCTTGAAGTTACCATCTTCGATTAAGTCATATTTTCTGATATATCCTTCATCAACTAAGATGTCTGCGATAGCCAGTTTCATCTTGGATGAAGGTACATCTACTGTATCATGTTTTGCAGTATTCGCGTTACGGATTCTTGTAAGCATATCTGCAATTGGATCACTCATTGCCATTGTATGTTGCCTCCTTTTCTATCTCTTACCAACTGGCTTTCTTTACGCCTGGAATTTGTCCTTTGTATGCTAACTCACGGAAGCAAACTCTACAAATACCATATTTTCTTAAGTATGCATGTGGACGTCCACAGATTCTGCAGCGTGTATATTCTCTTGTGGAGAATTTAGCAGGACGCTGCTGTTTAATCTTCATTGCTTTCTTAGCCATGCGAATTTACCTCCTTCTATTTTGCAAACGGCATATTGAATAATGTCAACAACTCACGGGCTTCTTCGTCGGTTTTGGCTGTTGTTACGAAAATAACATCCATACCTCTTACCTTGTCAACCTTATCGTACTCGATTTCAGGGAAGATAATCTGCTCCTTGATGCCCAGTGCATAATTGCCTCTGCCGTCAAACGCGTTGGGGTTTACACCTCTGAAGTCACGTACACGAGGTAATGCGAGGTTTACCAAACGATCCAGAAACTCATACATTTTCTCGCCTCTCAAGGTTACCTTGCAGCCGATTGCCTGACCTTCTCTTAATTTAAAGTTGGCAACACTCTTCTTTGCCTTTGTTGTAACAACCTTCTGACCAGCAATGGTCTCTAAATCTTTCACAGCAGATTCCAAAGCCTTTGCGTTGTCTTTTGCTTCGCCAACGCCCATATTGATAACGATTTTTTCAAGCTTTGGTACTTCCATGATATTTTTGTATCCGAACTTCTTGACCATAGCGTCAACAATCTCGTCTTTGTATAAATCTTTCAGTCTACTCACGGATTAAGACCTCCTCTCCTATTTGTCGATTACCTCACCCGTTGCTTTTGCAAAACGAACCTTTTTGCCGTCTTCTACTTTAAAGCCCACTCTTGTAGCTTTTCCGTTTACAACCAGCATTACGTTTGATGCGTCAATGGGTGCTTCTTTTTCAATTCTTCCGCCGTTCTGGTTGGCTGCCGAAGGTTTCATATGCTTTGTAATCATATTGATTCCTTCCACAACAACCCTGCCGCTTTTAGGGTCTACGGAAACAACCTTGCCTTCTTTGTCTTTATCTTTGCCGGCAATAACCTTAACGGTATCGCCTTTCTTAATCTTTAACATACGGCACCTCCTATAATACTTCGGGAGCTAAGGATACGATTTTCATGAACTGTTTGTCACGAAGCTCTCTTGCTACCGGTCCAAAAATACGGGTTCCTCTGGGAGTTTTGTCCTCTTTTATAATAACAGCAGCATTTTCATCAAATCTGATATAGGAACCGTCTTTACGACGAGCGCCTTTCACTGTGCGGACTACTACAGCTTTTACTACATCGCCTTTTTTTACAACGCCGCCTGGTGTTGCATCTTTAACGGTAGCAACGATTATATCACCAATGCCGGCATATCTTCTTGTTGATCCACCCATAACACGGATACAAAGCAACTCTTTCGCACCGGTGTTATCAGCAACCTTCAATCTGCTTTCCTGTTGAATCATGCCAATTCTCCTTCCTGAATGCTTATTTAGCTCTCTCTACGATTTCAACAAGTCTCCATCTCTTATCCTTGGATAAAGGTCTTGTTTCCATTACTTTTACGGTATCGCCGATGTTACATTCGTTGTTTTCATCGTGAGCTTTTAACTTGTAGGTTCTTTTCACAATTTTCTTGTAAAGAGGATGTTTTACATGATCTTCCACAGCAACAACGATGGTTTTCTGCATTTTATTACTTACGACCCTACCGGTACGTGTTTTTCTTAAATTTCTTTCTTCCACGATCTATTCTCCTTCCTGTCGAGAATTATTCTGCAACTTTAGTTTTCTGGGTAATAACCGTACGAATTCTGGCAATGTTCTTACGAACCTCTTTGATTCTGCTGGTATTATCTAACTGATTGGTTGCATTTTGGAATCTCAAATTGAAAAGTTCTTTTTTAGCAGCTACTAACTCATCTGCTAACTCTGCAGCTGATTTTGCCTTTAAATCTTCTACATATTTATTAGTTTTCATTTGATACACCGCCTTCCAAGTCTGCTTTAGAAACGATTTTACATTTACATGGAAGCTTATGTGTTGCAAGACGTAATGCTTCCCTTGCTACCTCTTCCGGTACTCCGGCGATTTCAAACATTACGCGGCCTGGCTTAACAACTGCTACCCAGTATTCAAGAGTACCTTTACCGGAACCCATACGTGTTTCTGCTGGTTTGTTAGTTACTGGTTTATCCGGGAAAATCTTAATCCATACTCGGCCGCCACGTTTGATATAACGAGTCATGGCAACACGGGCTGCTTCAATCTGATTAGATTTGATCCAACATGGCTCTAAAGCCACGATACCATATTCGCCGTAGGTAATCGTATTACCCTTTGTACATTTTCCCGCCATGGAACCGCGGAACTGTTTACGACGTTTTACTCTTTTCGGCATTAACATTATTTATCGCTCCCTTCCTGATTTCCTTTAGTAGGAAGTACTTCGCCTTTGTAGATCCAAACCTTTACGCCTACCTTGCCGTAGGTTGTATCTGCCTCAGCGAATCCATAGTCAATATCTGCTCTCAGTGTCTGAAGAGGAATGGTTCCTTCGCTGTAGAACTCTGTACGAGCCATATCAGCGCCGCCTAAACGTCCGCTGACGCTTGCCTTGATACCAAGCGCTCCGCCCTTCATGGTTCTGCCCATGCAGGATTTCATGGCACGTCTGAAGGATACACGGTTCTCCAGCTGTCCGGCAATGTTCTCTGCAACTAACTGTGCATCTCTGTCGGGTTTCTTGATTTCTTTAATATCTACTAAAACTTTCTTGTCTGTCAGCTTGGAAAGTTCTTTTTTGGTTACCTCGATTTCCGCACCGCCTTTTCCGATAACAACGCCCGGTTTTGCTGTATAGAGGATAACCTTTACTCTGTCGGATGCTCTCTCGATTTCAATCTTGGAAACGCCCGCACTGTATAATTTTTTCTTAAGGTATTTTCTGATGTTGTAATCTTCTACTAAGTAATCAGCGAACTCACCATCAGCATACCATCTGGAATCCCAATCTTTAATAACGCCGACCCTTAAGCCGTGAGGATTAACTTTCTGTCCCATTACTTTTCCTCCTATCTTTCATCAAGCACGATTGTGATGTGACTTGTTCTTTTTAAGATTCTGTAAGCCCTGCCCTGCGCTCTTGGCTGTACACGCTTCATGGTAGGCCCCTGGTTTGCGTAGCACTCTGCAATATAAAGCTTATCAGCGCTCATATGGTTGTTGTTCTCCGCATTTGCGATTGCGGATTCTAATAACTTCTTGATAACGCTGGATGCGTATCTGGGATTGTAAGCTAAAATACCCAAAGCAGTTTCAACATCCTTGCCTCTGATGGCATCTAATACAAAACAAGCCTTTTGCGCCGGAATTCTGGCATAAGAAACCTTTGCGCTGGGTCTTGTGTCTTTATTACTGTTTCTCTCCCTTTTGATCTGGGATCTATGTCCTTTTGCCATGGATGAAACCTCCTTTCAAATTATCTAACTCTTGATTTCTTTTCGTCTTTTCCATGTCCTCTATAAGTTCTGGTTGCTACGAACTCACCTAACTTGTGACCAACCATATCCTCTGTAACATATACAGGTACATGTTTTCTTCCGTCATGGACAGCAAAGGTGTGTCCTACGAAGGAAGGGAATATCGTGGAACGACGGGACCAGGTTTTGATAACTTGTTTCTGTCCTGCTTCATTCATAGCATCTACTTTTTTCAGTAAGCTTGCATCTGCAAACGGTCCTTTTTTCAGTGATCTTGCCATTTTGATTCCTCCTTATCTACTTAATAGCTCTGCCGTCTCTACGTCTTACGATTAACTTGTTGGATTGTTTCTTTTTCTTACGAGTCTTAAGACCGAGAGCAGGTTTACCCCAAGGTGTGCATGGTCCGGGACGACCGATTCCGGTCTTTCCTTCTCCACCGCCGTGCGGATGGTCGTTGGGGTTCATAACAGAACCACGAACTGTAGGGCGGATACCCATATGGCGCTTGCGTCCTGCTTTACCGATTTTGATAAGGTTGTGATCACCATTGCCTACTACGCCGATTGTTGCGCGGCATCCGATAGGCACCATTCTCATTTCGCCGGAAGGTAAACGAAGGGTTGCATATTTTCCTTCCTTAGCCATTAACTGTGCACTGTTTCCTGCTGAACGAACCATCTGTCCGCCCTTGCCGGGCTGCAGCTCAATATTGTGAACCTGAGTACCTACGGGAATTGCTGTTAAAGGCAGGCAGTTGCCTACTTTTACTTCAGCTGTTGCGCCGTTCATAACGGTCATGCCGTCTGTTAAGCCCTCGGGAGCGAGGATATATGCTTTCTCGCCGTCTGCATAGCAGATTAAAGCGATATTAGCGGAACGGTTAGGATCATACTCGATACCGATTACTTTTGCGGGGATGCCGTCTTTATTTCTCTTGAAATCAATGATTCTGTATTTTCTTCTGTTTCCGCCTCCGCGGTGTCTGACTGTGATTTTACCCTGATTGTTACGACCGGCATTCTTGCTCAAGGAAGTGCAAAGGGATTTTTCCGGTGTTGTCTTGGTAATTTCGGAAAAATCGGAACCAGTCATATTCCTTCTGGATGGTGTATATGGGTTATATGTCTTAATTCCCATGGTTGTTTCTCCTTTCGATTGCATTTGTCATCACGCTTGTGTGCGTATGGTTTGACATCTTAGAGACCTGCGAAAATCTCGATGTCCTTGCTGTCTTCTGTCAACCAGACCATGGCCTTCTTTGTCTTAGCGGTTTTTCCCACTGTCATGCCGCGTCTTTTTTTCTTGCCTTCGCAATTCATTGTGTTGACCTTGGCTACCTTAGCGCCTTCAAACATTTTTTCAACAGCTTCTTTAATCATGCTTTTATTTGCTTCCGGGTGTACTAAGAATGTGTATTTCTTCTCTCCCATGCCGGCCATACTCTTTTCGGTAATAACCGGTTTTAAGATAACGTCATAATACTGGATTGCTGCCATTATGCATACACCTCCTCAAGCTTTTTGGCGGAGTCCTTGGTAAGAACTACTTTTTTCGCTTTCATAACATCGTATACATTGATGGTATTTGTCAGAGCCGTATTGATCTTATTTAAGTTTCTTGCACTCATAACAATATTTGCATCGTTATCAGCCAAAACTACCAGACCGTTTTCAACCTGTAAGTTATCCATAACAGCTTTGAAAGCTTTTGTTTTAATTTCATCTAATTTTAATTCATCAACAACGATTAAATTTCCGTCCTGCACCTTGCTTGTTAAAGCAGATTTCAATGCAGCGCGTCTTTCTTTCTTATTTAATCTGATTGTGTAATCTCTGGGTGTGGGAGCGAATACAACGCCGCCTCCTGTCCACTGGGGAGATCTTGTTGAACCCTGTCTTGCATGACCGGTTCCTTTCTGTCTCCAGGGTTTTCTTCCGCCGCCGGAAACTTCAGAACGTGTTTTTGCCTTCTGTGTTCCCTGACGTTTGTTGGCAAGCTGTGCAACGACTGCCAAATGTACCAGATGTTCATTTACTTCAACACCGAATACCGCATCGTTTAAGTCCATTTTGCCGACTTCCTTGCCTTCCATATTATAAACAGATACGTTTGCCATCTGAATGGTCCTCCTTTCGTCCTAATTAAGCTTCAACCTTAACGGTTTCTTTGATTGTTACTAATGCTTTTTTAGGTCCCGGTACTGCACCTTTGATTAATAGTAAATTCTTCTCTGCATCAACTCTTACAACCTGAAGATTCTGGATCGTTACTTTCTTGCATCCCATATGTCCGGGCATTCCTTTCCCTTTGAACACCTTGGAAGGGGAAGAACATGCGCCGTTGGAACCCTGATGACGGTGGAACTTGGAACCGTGAGCCATAGGTCCTCTGTGCTGTCCGAATCTCTTGATCGCACCCTGGAAGCCTTTACCTTTGGAAATTGCGCTTGCGTCAATCTTGTCGCCGGCTTCAAAGATGTCAGCTTTGATTTCTGCGCCGAGCGTATACTCGTCCGCGTTTTCAAACTTAAATTCCCTCACATATCTCTTGGCGGAAACGCCTGCCTTGTCAAAATGACCTTTTAAGGCTTTGTTTACGCCATGTCTGTGTACGATTTCTTTCTTTCCTGCTTTATCTTTGTTGACAATCTTTTCTTTCTTATCAACAAAGCCGACCTGTACTGCACTGTAACCGTCGTTGTCTACTGTCTTGATCTGGGTTACAACACAAGGTCCTGCCTGAAGAACGGTAACAGGAATTAATGCGCCGTCTTCATCGAAGATTTGAGTCATTCCGACTTTTGTTGCTAAAATAGCTTTCTTCATTTTGTTACCTCCTTGTTTCTACAGCGGAACGGGTCATAGGTTTCCCTCGCCGTTCATACTAGATCCAGGTACATATAAGTGGAACTTTTCGTTGCTTCTATATAAACCTAATTTCAGGATCTAATCTGTTGCTTTTCAAAATCATTTCATTTTGATACCGATGAAAACACCGGCAGGCATCTCCAGTCTCTGTAATGCATCCACGGTTTTCTGTGTGGGTGTGATTACGTCGATCAATCTCTTGTGGGTTCTCTGTTCAAACTGCTCACGGGAATCTTTGTACTTGTGAGTAGCTCTTAAGATGGTTACTACTTCCTTCTTGGTAGGAAGGGGTACCGGTCCGCTTACCTGAGATCCGTTCTTTTTGACTGTTTCGATGATTTTTTTGGCAGATGCATCAACCAACTGATGATCGTAGGCTTTTAATGTAATTCTCATTACCTGCTGATTTGCCATAAAAAAAGTCGCCTCCTTTTCGCACTTTTTACTTTAAGTACGACAAGCGGTGACTGTACACTCTCCCGTGTGTGTCCTAAAGACTTTCACACGTTGTTTCTATCTCTCCGATAGACATTTTACGTTTGTACAGTGACTTGTCGTCAGTTTCCTAACTTGACATTCGCTCCACGGAAAACCTGCAACACGTGCAGCAACCTCGCGCTTCATAGCTATCAATGCCACAGCAATTGCTAGTATATAGGAAAAAAGGGCGGTTTGCAAGCTTTTTTTTTCAAAGGCATAAAAAATATTGTATTTTTTGAGAAACAATCCGTTTTTTCTTCTGCCCGCTTCCTATTTTCTGTACAAACCACTCTATTTCCCCGTATTAATAAACTATTTTACCACATTACCCCCAATATTGATTTACATAATCCATCGCATCATCCCGGGAAACATCTAATTTCATAATAATTCTGGATTCCGTGTCCTCCCTGGATACGCCCAATTCCTTACAAGTTTCTATCAGCGCCTTTATACTCTCTTTTATTCCTTCTTTTATTCCTTCGCTCTTCCCCTTCTCAATCCCTATTTCCTCCTGCTCCATCATTAATTCTTCAAATGCTCTGCACATACCCTTTTCCTCCTCTTCTATTTTCCTGATAATCGGTTTTAAACTCAAGTTGACCGCGATTGCCATTTCCGTCTCCCGTTCCAAATTCCGAAAACCTTCACTTCCCAATAATTCTCTAAGCCTTTCCCTGTCATTCCGACATTGTAGCGCCTGAAAAAATTCCTTTAAATCAGTCCGGTATGCTCCCGCATCCACAAAATCTGCCTCTATGACACATATCTTATAGTCCTGCAGATATTCCTCTGAGCATTCCTTCAATTCTTTCGGAACCTCCAGCATCTCCTTAAGCCTCCTAGGACCTCTCCATTTTCCTTCTCCCAGATACAGCACAATGCTGATGACAGGTACAAGCCGGTCTGATTCCTTCATTCTGCTCTTCTTCTCTATGTACTCCGCATACTCCTTTTCACTACGATGCTTCTTGTCCTTTTCCCCAATCTGCTTCTCATACTCTCCGCCGTCATAGACCATAATCCGCTCCGGCATCCCATAGTCGCTCTCTGTTTCCAATTCTATGCCATAGCGCATCCGGAGCTTTTCATGCTCCATGAAAACATCCCTGCTTTTCTCTCCCGCAAAACTTCCCGCAGACGGATATATCCCCCGTATCTTCACAAGTGCACCTTCCATTACAATTTCCTTTCCGCCGTATAGATGCACATTAATAAAATCCGCAAATCTTTTCTTATCCGCAAAATACGGCCTTGTATAAACATCCTTCTTTCCCATTGCATTCCTTTCCGGCCGCACAAAAAACAGTTTAGAAAAATTCTCTGCCCGCCTTTCATCAGCCATTATTAAATTATGATTTGTGAAACATGGCTGAATCGCCGGAACCGGACAAGCCGGTATATTAAGCCCCGAACGGGACCAAGACTTTCACACAAAGCAGAACCTCTTCTACTTTTCTATGTATTATAAAATAAGACATTTCTCTTTGTCAATATAATATCAACAAATTCATCAACGTTTTTTCGTTACATCCAACAACTCCCTCTCTACCCACGCCCTTCCTATTCCATAATTTTTTGCTATACCACAAACCCTTCCCCCTAAGAACTAAGCCGGAATGAGAAAGTGAAATGCAGCCGGTGGGGAATGAGGGTATGCCGGTAAAGAAAAATCTGTTAGAAAAACACCGATTGGAAGCCGGCTATGAAAAACAAAAAGACTTTTTCCTTACCGGCATAACCCCGTTCCCCGCCGGCTGCATTTCACCTTCTCATTCCGTTTCCTTCTATATAATACCCTTACTTCGCCTTACACTCTGCCTTAACCCTCTCAAACTCGTCCATAACATCCTGCCCGGGCGCTCCAGTCGCCAGACTGACTATCACATTTACCGCAATCGCCACAACAAACGCCGGAAGCAGTTCATAAATCCCCCAGATTCCTCCTACGGGCTTTACTAAAAACTTCCATACAAACACCATAACGCCTCCGGTAAACATTCCTGCAAGAGCCCCCCATTTATTAGAACGTTTCCAGAACAACGCCAAAAGCACAACCGGTCCGAATGCAGCTCCAAAGCCCGCCCAGGCAAAGGAAACAATATCAAACACCGAACTGTTCGGATCCCATGCGATAAATACTGCAATTACAGAAATAATGACCACCGATATTCTGGCAATCATCATAGCCGCCTTTTCCGACAAATCCTTAAAAAATACTTCCTTTATTATGTTCTGGGACACGCTGGAGGATGCCGCCAAAAGCTGGGAATCCGCCGTGGACATGGTTGCCGCCAGAATGCCCGCCAGAATCAGTCCTGCAACCAGCGCCGCCAAAACGCCGTGTCTGCTGATAACCGTAGCAATAGCAATAATAATGGTTTCCGAATCTGTCAATTCAGGAATTACCCCGCCTTTGCTCATAGCGTTGCCTACAACACCGATGGCAATTGCCACGCCCAAAGAAATCACAACCCATACAGAAGCAATTCTTCTGGACATTTTTAATTTCTGAGGATCTTCTATCGCCATAAACCGCAAAAGTACATGAGGCATGCCAAAATATCCAAGCCCCCACGCCAGCATGGAAAAAATATTCATAATACCATAATCTCCCGCTACGCCGCTTGCCGTATCGTAAATGGACATCAGGCTGAAATATCCCGCCATGGTATTCGCATTGGCAAGCACATTGTCCACTCCGCCTGCGGTAACAACGCCATAGCCGAGCACTACAAAAATCGCAATTGTCATAACAATACTTTGCAAGAAGTCCGAAGTACTCGCCGCTAAGAAGCCGCCCAAAGTAGTATAGCCCACAATAACAACCGCACTGATTATCATAGCCACAAAATAGTCTATATTAAATAAAGACGCAAACAACTTTCCACAGGCAGCAAATCCCGATGCCGTATAAGGAACAAAGAAAATAATAATTACAACCGCCGCAATGATAGATAAGATTCTTTTTTCATCCCTGTAGCGGTTGGAAAAGAAAACCGGAAGGGTTGTGGAATTGTTGCAGGCTACCGTATACTTCCGAAGCCTTTTTGCCACGATCAGCCAATTAATATAAGTACCTATGGCAAGACCTGCTGCAGTCCAGAAAGCGTCTGCCACACCCGTTAAATATGCCACGCCGGGCAGTCCCATTAACAGCCAGCTGCTCATGTCAGAAGCTTCCGCACTCATTGCCGTAACGAAAGGCCCCAGCCTTCTTCCTCCTAAATAAAAGTCATCCGTTGTCTTATTCTTTTTTGAAAATACAACTCCAATCCAGATTACCAACAGCAAATATACAATAATTGTAATCAAAATACAAATATTTGACGTTGTCATATGTAACTCTACTCCTCTCTCATTTTACTGTCATTTTTCACTTTTTATACTCACTTTTCCCATAATAGCACAGGTTATACTGTCAACACAAGAAAAAAAGAACAGTACTGCATATATACAGCCTGCTCTTTTTATCAATCATTTTTTAATTATCTGCTAAAGGCCCAATTTTATTTCTTATATATCAACCAGCATCCCAAACAATATAATCGCTCCCAGTATCACTCCTATAATGCCGCAGATCATACCTGCAATCGACATCCCCGGCATTTCGCCCCTATTATCCTTTTTGGATAATACTGCAAGAACAATTGCCGCAATTCCCAAAGTTACAGAAATAATATTGGTACAGCAACATACGATAGAAGCAATTCCGCAAATCAGCGAAATGATTGCCATTGCACCGGTTCCTCCTGATTTTCCGGACTGTGCATAAATGTTTTCCTGATAGGACTGATAATAAGGATCGGGAGTACCGTAAGGATTATTTTGTCCATAGGAATTACCTGCATTATACTGTCCGTTTATATAATAGGGATTATCCATACCGGACTGACCACTCATATTGTAGCTACTATTCATGCCGGACTGACCGTTCATATTATAGCTGTTATCCATACCAGGCTGACCATTCACATTATATCCGCTATTCATACCCGGCTGACCATTCACATTATATCCGCTATTCATACCCGACTGATCATTCATATTGCAGCCGTTATCCATACCAGGGTAACCATTCACATTATAACCGCTATTCATACCGGGCTGGCCGTTCCTGTTATAGCCACTATTCATACCGGACTGATCATTCATATTGCAGCCGTTATCCATACCAGGGTAACCATTCAAATTATACCCGCTATTCATACCGGGCTGGCCGTTCCTATTATATTCATTACCCGTACCAGACTGACCATTCATATTATAGCCATTATTTCCATCCGGCTGACTGTATAAATTGTCAGGATTATCCTGTCCCTGATTCATCATATTGTTATCCATGCCCGCTCCTCAAAGTCATATTCCCGTCTTCTTATAATCCATTTAAATATTGGGTTACATCTAACGTTACTACACCCGTTAATACCAGTACAATAGATACTACGCAGATTACAATAGCCAGAATGGAGCAAATCATACCGCCCAGCGCCATTCCGGGCATTTGACCGTTATTATCATTTTTGGAAAGAACAGCCATTACAATACCGGCAATTCCCAATCCGATTCCCAAATAAGTACAGCAGCAGGAAATCAATATTGCCAGAATACCAAAAACCAAAGCCAGAATCTCTTTTACTCTGGACCTGTTTTCGCCGGGCTGCGCATAGATACTGTCCTGAGAGTATCCGGACTGCTGATAGGTTGGCTGCCCGGACTGTTGCTGATATGGCTGCCCGCCAGGCTGCTGGTAAGGTTGCTGCTGATAAGGCTGATTGTTAAAATCAGAATTTCCATTATTCATCATATTATTGTTATCCATTTTCTTATCTCTCCTTTAAAAAAACATAATTCCGCTTTTACAGCTAGTAAAAAATATTATAAACTACATTCCAAAAGAATTCAACTTTCTTTGACTAATATACAAAAATAAGGTACATTAGTAATGCAGTCCATTACGGTAAAGGCTTTTCATTTACCGGATACGGAAGGAAACAGGAGAAAAATCATATCTCCCGACCTATGGAGAAAGAAAATGTATTACCATGCACATATTAAAAAGAGTAATTTCATACTGATCACGTTTTTTACGCTTCTGGTTCCTGTTCTGGCATATGGCTATATCACAGCCTCCAAGCAGTACCCGGCTTTTTTTCCACCCTGCGGTTTGAAGAGCTTTTTTCATCTTTACTGTCCCGGCTGCGGTGGAACACGGGCCCTGGAGCATCTGCTCCATCTGCGTTTCATGCAGTCCCTGCTCTGTAATCCCCTTGTGCTTTTTATGGCAATTTCTCTTATATATTACTGGCTGAAAGCCCTGATTGAACTAATCCGTCAGCATGGAGACGCATTTTTTTCCATCCATTTGGGATTTCTCTGGGCATTTCTGATTATTCTGGTAAGCTTCTTTTTTATCCGGAATTTTCTTCTGCTAAAATTTGGAATAGATTATCTGGGGGAATTAACCGATTCTGCCGTTTATCTGCCTCAGGTACTTATGACACAAAAAATATAACAGACCGGAAAGCAGCTTGGCAGGCTCTTTTAGAGCATTTCCGACGCTTATGCAAAATATTGGAAGTTTTATGATTGGAGGATTCATTATGTGGATTGCGGATCAATGGAAGGATTATGAGGTAATAGACACTTGTTCGGGCGAAAAATGCGAGCGCTGGGGCGATTATATTCTGGTACGCCCCGATCCCCAGGTAATTTGGAACACCGGACACGAGCATTCTGCCTGGAAACAAAAAAACGGGCATTACCATCGCAGCAATAAGGGCGGCGGAGAATGGGAATTTCACAACCTTCCCAAGGAATGGACCATCGGTTACAGGGATTTGACCTTTCATTTAAAGCCCTTTAGTTTTAAGCACACAGGTCTTTTTCCTGAACAGGCGGTAAACTGGGACTGGTGCAGCGAAAAAATAAAAGCGGCAGACCATCCCCTTAAAATATTAAATCTCTTTGCCTACACCGGCGGCGCTACTGTTTCCGCCGCCAAAGCCGGCGCTTCGGTAACCCATGTGGACGCTTCAAAAGGCATGGTTGGCTGGGCAAAAGAAAACGCCATTGCCAGCGGTCTTTCTAAAGCCCCCATACGCTGGCTGGTGGATGACTGCGTCAAATTCGTGGAAAGGGAAATCCGCCGGGGCAACACCTACGACGGCATTATTATGGACCCGCCCTCTTATGGACGCGGCCCAAAAGGAGAAGTCTGGAAGATGGAAGAATCCATTTACCCTTTTATAAAGCTGGCCTCCAGCCTCCTGCATCCGGATTCCGTTTTCTTTTTAATCAATTCCTACACTACCGGCTTGCAGCCCGCCGTTCTTTCCTATATGCTGCACACTGTTATAGCTGAACGGTTTGGGGGCAAAGTAGAATCTGAAGAAATCGGCCTGCCCGTCACTTCCACAGGATTAATCCTTCCCTGTGGCGCCAGCGGCAGATGGAGCAGGACATGACGGATTTTCCGTCAAGCCCTGCTCCATTTTTACTACGGCTTTCTTTATCTGTCTTCACTATCCCATACCGGGAAGAAACTCTTCATCATAGTCGGCATTCTCAAACGCCTTCTCCAGTTCTTTCGGGAATTTTTCCCGAAAAAGAATGCCCGAATAAGAACTGTAGCCATCCACCGTTTCTATTTCAACATAATAACCGATCTTTGTAAAAGCATTGGAATCCACCACATCGTTCAACCTTTCGGAAAGACAGAAGGCTTCCATGACAGGATCAAAAAGCGGCTCCTTGGGATATATTTCCAAAACTTTTCTCTTACTGCTGTCACTACCCTCCTGATACTGGAAAACCCGGATAACACTGACGCTTTCTTTGTCTATATCCGCCAGACGGAACCAACCGTTCTCTTTTAGCAATGCCACCATTTCTTCATCTACCGTATAAACCGGCATGCTCAGATAAATACTTCTGTTCTGCAGATCATTTTTATAGTTGGTGGCAATATTCAGTTCTCCCACCGGCGCCATAGTCATAACCGTTTCACTGGTTCTGTTTCTTAAATCCGACTGCATGGCAAGGAATAGCTTCTCCACAAGAACAGGATCCTTGGTATTGTTGTCACTCGTAACCATGGAAGGATAAGAACGGTAATATGCATAATTACTATTATCCCGATTTAAAATTTCGTCAGCGATATATCCCTTTAAGGCACTATAAACACTCTCCTTATATTCTTCCAGGTCATATAAATAACAATAGCAGTTTCTGATTCTATAAAGGGGCAGATAATAACTGCGTATTATCTCTTTTCCGTTTTCCAGACAGAATTTTACATAAACCGGCTCCTTAATGTTCCCGTCTTCATAGGCCGTTGAAGCGTCTTCCGCATCCGAAGGCATGTCCTTTTTCAATTCTGTCCCGGCATTTCCATTATCTTCCTTATAATAGTAATCATCATTTTCAATTGCCTGCCTCAATTCCGAAAAAAGTATCCGTTTGGCTTCTTCATCTTCAATTTTCATGTTTTCCAGCAAATACTCCCGGGAAGATACGGAAACCTTGTCTTCATTATAAAAATAGTGGCAATAATCATTGGCGCGGACAAAGGCAAAACTATCCACTTTTTCCTCCTTTGGCAGATAAGAATCAAAACCGGTCAAATCAAACACAAAAACGGAAAAAATCACTAGTGTAACAACCGTCGCAATGCCAAAGGATGTTTTTCCTTTCAGGATTTCCTTAAAATCCCCTTCTAAAACCGCCTGTAAAACCACCTGCAAAATCATAAGTGCGCAAAGAACCCCGAAAAATCCATACCATGCTTTTGCTCTCTCATCAAATTTCGCCAAAAAGATGCCAAAAGCCAGACTTCCCAAAATCATAATACTGCACTTGATAACCGGCTTGGTTTTGGAAAATATGATGGTCTTTCCTCCCGTCTGGGCCGGTCTTTTCCGATGAAGGATATAAGCAATGCTTCCATACAGGATTATCTGAATCAGAAATATCATAATGTATTTCCATATTCCTCCGTAATTCTTCATGTTTGCAAAACCCATATTTTTCAGGGAAACAGACTTGTACATCCCTATATAAACCGACAATGGAGAAACAACGCCTTTCCGAAGCACATCATAAATCTCTCGTCCCATATAGGTCTTATAAAACAAGGACATCAGACTCCTGCCAAGCAGGAAACATGCAGGCTCTATGAGCAAGATCACGGATGCCCCGCAAAATCCCAGAGCAATATTTCCGGTAAGCATCTGGGCGATCAGGGTTACAAAATACACCGATGCAAAAAGCATAAGATGTATAAAAAACGAAAATACCGATACAGCCAAAAGCCGTCCGCTCCATACCCCCCATAGAACCGCCGATATATTTGCAAGAACCATATTGATGCCAAAACTTAAACAGAATATCAAAAAGCTGTTAAAATTTATATAAAAGAAACGGGTATTTTCTTTTACAGGCACCGATTTGTACATATCCACCCGGCTTTGATGGTTGTTCCAGGAAAATCCCTGCAATGCCAGAAAAATTCCCATGGCCAGAGTAAAAGCCCCATACAGCCCGTTTCCCGAAACGCTGCGGTTAACAATCATATTAACAGCCCATTCCATCTGTTTCTCCAACGGTTGAATGCTTTGCTGCATCCCCCTTATCATAGTTCCCGCCTTTGAAAAAACGGAAACCGGAAGGGCAAAAAACCAGACAACAAGTAAAACCGCCAACACCCACGCTCTTTTTTTGAAATTCCACCTGCTAAATTTCCAGAATGAGTTTTTTGATGTCATATCCAACCACCTCCGTTTCGCTTATAAATATTTCTTCCAAAGTCAGGGGAAGCACCTCGCAGAATATGGTTTCCAAAGAATCAAACTTTTGGAGAGTCTCATCCTTTTCTCCCCTGATGGTCAAGGTATATAGGGAACCTCTCCGCTCTGTTTTCATAATCCGGCAGATTGCCGCCGCCTTTTCATATTCCGTTTCATCCTTAAAGACGCACTGTACCTTCTGGATGCAGCATTTCATCTCATCCAGATCCTTTGATAATAGCACGCCGCCTTTATGCAAAAGTCCCACTGTATCGCAAATATCTTCCAGCTCTCTTAAATTGTGGGACGCAATCACAGGCGTTAAGCCTCTTTCTCCCATCTCCTTGGCCAGAAGGCTTTTAATGGCCTGCCGCATAACCGGATCCAATCCGTCGAAGGTCTCGTCACACAAGAGATAGTCCGTTCTGGCAGAAAGACCCAGAATAAAGGCCAGCTGCTTTTTCATGCCCTTGGAATAAGTAGCTATTTTCCTTTTCGCATCCAATCCGAATTGTGTCATCAGTTTATAAAACTCATCCTTATTAAAGGTTTTATAGACCATCGCATAGTATTTTTCCATATCAACGGCATTGGAATGGGCAAAAAAGTAAGGCTCATCGGCAATAAAAAACACTTTTTCCTTTGCCGCAGGATTGTCATATACCGAAAGCTCATCTATCAGAATTTCTCCCGCATCAGCCCTGCACACTCCGCTTATCATACGCAAAAGAGTGGATTTTCCGGCTCCGTTTGTACCAATCAGGCCAAACACCATGCCTTCCCTCATTTCAAAATCAATCTGATTAACTGCAACAAAATTGTCAAATTTCTTCGTAATGCCTTTTACAGCAATCATTCCTATTTTCCTCCCGCATCCATTCTATTGTTCAAATACCGGGAAAGCAGCAATAAATCCACCCCTGCTTCTTCTGCTTCAACCACTACCGTTTCCAGTTTTTGAATAATTTCCTTTTCCTTCATTTCCTTCAGTCCACTGTTATCCGCGACAAAATTCCCCCTGCCCTTAACCGTATAGACAAAGCCCTGTCTTTCCAGCTCGGCATAAGCTTTTTGAATCGTATTTGGATTTATGGAAAGCTCCATAGCCAGAGACCTGACTGATGGCATCTTTTCATTCGGTGCAAGCACCCCTCTGACTATGAGATTTTTATACTTGGTTACAATTTGCTCATAAATCGGAGTGGCATCTGTATAATCAATCCAAATCATTATTTTCTCTCCTTTAATAAATGGCATTCCTTTTAACTCGGATTCTTCAGATATCCGTTCTCCTGTATATTCCCATGTGTACTATCTGTGTTAGTACACATAAAATAACATATTTCCATTCATGGTGTCAACCAAAAAATAAAAAGGAACTGCCATGGTTAAAATTCAGCAGTTCCGCTCTCTGTATCCTATTCATTTTACCAAACCCGAATTCAGGAAAAGCTCAATATTTCAAGATACATTTCCACTTCTTTTCCTTGGGGAAATCCGTCTACAGTCATGGTATTTTCTCCCGTTATTCCATCTACACTGCCCATACGCACAATCCGGTCAAAAAAGTACTTCAGGTCATTTACCGGCGGCATAAGATGCTTGCCGCTTACTACCTCCAACGCTCTTCCAAGGCCATAGGCCGCCCAGTTGGATACCGTGGCGATCAGCAGATGATCCGTTTTGACAATGCAGGGACTAAGGGAAAGGTAACGGCTGATTTCCTCTGAAAGCTTTCCCATCCCTATTTCATTTCCCCCGTCTCCGATCCCAAAAGTCTTAATACCGTATTTTGGCGCCAGTTCAAATAATTCATCTATGGGCGCCGTATGAATTCCGATGCTTTCGCCTTTCATGTTGGTGTAATCCCCATCTCCGTTTTTTCCACAACGTTCGACGGAAAGCATACCCACAGGATTCAGTCTGCCAAGAATTGTTTCCATGGATAGGATTTTATTATACTCCCGGCTGTTCCTTAAGGGCACACGGACGCATTTCACTTTTTCTCCGGAAAAATAATAATATGTATATTGGTCTGTAACAAGAATCGGCAAAAATCCCAGCTTCTCAAATACCTGAATCAAGATCCACGCTCCCAGGGGGCCGTCCGTCTCTCCTGCGCCCTTAGCATAAAATCCTGTTGTGACCGGAAAATTGCCTCTGGAAAGCTTTAAAATATCTTCCGCCGCCTTGCGGTAGCTTTCTTTGGGTAAAAAAGGATACAACGTATTCATTCCTCTGCTTCCGTACTGCATTACGATATCCTCAATACTTCCTGCCATAGACGCTCCCTTCAATTATTCCTCCGCAAAATAAGCATCAATGCCATCCGCCATCCCCTTTACCATTTTTTGCTGGTATTCCGCAGTCTGCATCAGCGCATCCTCCGCGGGATTGCTCATAAATCCCATTTCCACAATGGTAACAGGTATGCTGCACCAGTTAATTCCACTCATAGTATCCGTTTCCCAGACCCCTTTACTGACTGCTCCCGTAGCTGCCAGCATATTCTCAAGTACGTGGTCGGAAAGCCTTCTGCTGTCAGAATAAATACTGCTGCAATAAGGATTTGACGCTGTGGGGCAGATTGTCATGGTTCCGCTGGCCGAGGAGTTTTCCGAACCATTGGCATGAATCCTTATAAAAATATCCGCTCCGGCATCAGCCGCCATAACAGCCCTTTCTGCGTTACTGATATTGACGTCATTCGTTTCCCGTATCATAGATACCCTATAACCACGTGCTTCCAGTTCCTCCTTAAGCTTTAAGGAAACATCCAGAGTAAGCTGATACTCACTGACTCCCGTAGCCACTCCCCTTGTGCCTCCCGCCACCTTTGCCTTTGTTTCCGCCGCGCCGGGGCCTATGGGTTCCTTTTCACTATTTCCTTTCGCCTGATGACCGGGGTCTATGGCAACCAGATAACCATTGCTTTGAGGTTCTTTTGCTTCTTCCGCATTTTCTCCCTCCGCCGGTTCCTTTTCCTCAATGACATGCACCGTATCTTCTATCTCCGGCTCCTCTTCGCCGCCGCTTCCATTTGCCGAAACCGAATCCCATACAACTTCCGCTCCTGCCAAAAGCACGGCGTCCGCCAAAACGCCTGTATTTTCCGACACGACTACAGCGCCCTGCTCTGCAACAGGCTCTATGAAACCGTTGCTGTCTGCTTCCTGATTTTTTTCTTCCAATCCCCCGCAGCCGGTTACCGCAAGGAACAGAAAAAGAACTCCCAGCACTTTTATCAGTCTAGATTTCCCCCGCCGTTTCATAATCTGCGCTCTCTCCCTTTTCCCTATAAACGACCGTCTTATATATCATAAACAACATCAGGGCCAGCATACACAACGCCAGCACAAAAATCGGTATGTTCTTGGGACGGTCATAATTGTAATAATAGCTGTATGTAATAAACGTAATCAAAATATGCACAACAGGCACCCAGAACATTTTTATGCACAAAACGCCCAGAATAATCGCAATAATCTCAATAAAATAACCGTATCTCTCATGCATCTGAGGTAGAAAATACAAAGCCAGCGCCCCCTGTGAATAACAAATCAGCAATAAAAGCTCCGGCGTCAGCCTTGTTTTCATCAGTTTGTAAATCAAAGCCACCATAAACAGCAGGATAACGCCTACTGCAAAATACTTTCCCGCATGGGTATACCATTCCGGAAGATTCAATTCCCCGATAATATAATAAATATTAGGGTATTTCATGGATAAACGGTTGGTATCCACTCCCACCTGGGCAAAATAAATTCCCAAAAGCTCCGAAAAAGGCCTTCCTGCCATCCATGCCGGAACAATGCTTATAAAATACATAAGCGGAATCCACAAAAAATCTATGGTCTTAATTTTTTTGAAAAGCCAGAGCAGGATGATAACAGGCAGCCAGAAAAAAGCCTGCAGCTTAAAAGCAAAGGCGATTCCGTAAAAGATCATAGCCACTCTGCTCTGATCCTTCACAAAAAATAGAACCGTAAGCATCAGAAACGATGCATATACCGCATCGCACTGCCCCCACATGCTGCTGTTGGAAATTACCGTAGGCGCAAGCCATACAATGGAAAAGACCAGCATGGACAGGGATTCCTTTTTTCGGATTTCATATACAACCAATCCTGCAGCAACTGCCACTACAAAATCAAAGCAGACCGAAATCAGTTTCATGGCAACCATGCTTTTTGCCCCAAACTGTGCTGCAATTATGAGCAGATACATATAAGCAGGGGCATAATCATAAAAGTCCCCTGCAAGGGCTTTAAAGCCCTGATTTGAAATTTCATTTATCCACAGCTCAAAAAAGCCTGTCCAGTCCCTGGAAACATACCAGATAAACTCCTTTCGGATCAATAACCCCACTCCTAAAACCAGAATCAGAGTCAGAATATTTAAAATACGTTTGTTTTGTCCGACAATACGCAGCTCTCCGTTTGGCATATTTTCCCCTTCCTTAACAGCACTTTATTTTTCAAAAGATCATTCTCCATACAGCGTAGACTTTAGGAATTGCTTATTGGTGTCAAAATCCACCTGAAGAACCGCCATTCCCCTGATATCCGCATTGGAATAGGTCCCTTCCAGCGGAACGCACTGCTGAACCATTTCATAACCCAAAAATTTCCACGCATTCAGGGAAAGATTAAAGCATTCCCCCTGCTTTAAATTCGTAGTCAGATTGGGGAATAAGCCGTCTGCCAGTTCTCCTCCGTTTGTGAGAACCGTTCCCGGAAGCTTTTTGATAACAGCCGACAATACCTTCCGCTGTCTTTCCGTCCTTCCGAAATCCGTGCCGATATAACGGTTTCTGGTAAAGGCAAGAGCCTGCGGTCCGTTTAAATGAAGATTGCCGCTCAAAGACGGATCCAGGAAATCCGTGGCAAGGTCCTTTCCCTCTAACTGATTATATTCCATCAGATATGCGTTTATCCAGTTAACCTCATCGTTAGTTAAGTCCAGATCAATACCGCCTACAGCATCCACCAGATTAGCAAAGGCCTGGAAGTTTACCAAAGCATAACGATGGATAGGAATGCCGAAATTCAGCTCAATAGTTTCCATCAAAAGCTCCGCTCCGCCATAAGCATAGGCGGCATTCAGACGGTTCCCGTCATGACCCGGAATTTCCACATACATATCCCTCAAAAAGGAGGTCATGGTAATGGTCTTTGTCTTATCACTGATGGATACTAAAATCATGGCATCAGATCTTCCGTCATCTCCGGCCAGACGGGAATCATTCCCAATGAGAAGTACATTAATTACCCCGTCTTCCTTCATGGGCTCAGAGGTAAACCCTTCTGCCTCTTTATATTCCATTTTCTTGTATACACTTCCCACCAGTCCGTGAAGAATAAAAATTCCAACGACAAACAGAGCCGCAATAAAGACCAGAACTTTAACGACCCTGTTTTTCTTCTTTTTTGATTTTTCCTGTTTTTTATTTTTACCCTTTACCGATTGGGGTTCTTTCCTCTTTCCCGCAGTGGAATTCTTTTTCCTATTTCTTGTATCAGCCTGCTTTTTCTTCTGAGACATTTCTCTTTGACCGCTTTCTCTGGAATCCGTTCTTTTCTCTGGCTGTCCGGTCCTGCCATCCTTTTCCAGCCGTGCATTTGTGCGAATGGTTCTACCGCTATCCTCCCGCCGCATATTGGCAGAAGGCGCTTTACCGCTTTCTTCCCGCCTCATGCCCGCACTGTCGCGATCCCCCCCGCTGCGGGATACAGGCTTTGCCAAAGATATATCCAGTTCATCCGGTTGATATGAGATCCGTAAATCCGTCTCATTTGACGGCTGTGCCAGAGATAAATCCAATTCTCCTCCCTTACGGGATGAAGACTTACTCCCCGCTTCGCCTTGTCCCATAGCAGGATTCCCGGCCGCGCCGTACAGTTCCTGTTCCAGAAAGTCTTCTAATCCCTTCTGGATCTGAGCTCCTTCCAGCTTATCTTTTTTATCCATAATTGTATATCCTCTTTTCTGTTTCCAATCTTTTCATTCCTTTTTCACACTAACACACACGTACATGGAAAACAAATAGCATCATACACAATTCACATTACATAAAAAAGATTTTACCATTTTTGCTTTCATTATGCAAGCAATGCGCCTTTTATCCCTGTATCAGCGCCCGGAATTCCGGGTCATCTCTTAAAAATGCAAATTCTTCCTCTTCCTTCAGACTCCGAATGATACCGGATTTCAGGGAATCCCCATTCAACATTCCCCCTTCTTTTGCAGGTGATATACGGGAATAAAGCGGAAAATCCCTGGGGTTCCAGTTATCCTTTAAGGATAAAAGCAAAAGCTTTAGCTTTTCCATGCACTTTTCCTTATCCTTTAACGCCCCGTAAAGCAGCACCATTGGCACATGACGGGAATAGTTGGAACAACCGTACATTTCCGCCGTTTTTTCACACATATCGGCCAAATACTCCGCCGTTTTTGTATCTTCTTCCTTTAAAGAAAGCTCCAGCAAAGTTACCAGTCTGTTATAAACATTTGTCACATCTATCAGCAGCTGGCTCTCCATCATTTCAACAGCTTTGGCATATTCTCCTTTAACTGTTAAAAGGTTGGCCCAAAGTTGGTTCTTTTGAAAGGTCATTTCCGGAAATCCCTCTAAAAGTTCCTCTGCTTTATTAAATTCCTGACGGTTTATATATTTGGAGACTAACAGTGTTGCCGCCTGTGCCCGTACCTCCAAGTCATCGCTTTCCATTGCCCTCTCATACATTTTTTCAAATTCATTGAGATAACGCTCTTTTTCTGAAATATCGCTCAAGAAAAGCAGGCCGCCTTCCAAAAAAAGCGCCCCGCTCAAAATTAAGGAATGGCTTTCAGGATACTCTTTCATTTTCTGAATCAGCGTACGGTAAGCAGCCTCATAGCCTTCCTTCTCCAAAATCTTATATGCATCATGGATGATTTCCGCTTCCTTTTCCTTTGTCAGATCCGCTTCAAAAGAAAGCAGACTGTTGGCGTCTGTCTGCAGCAGCCTTGCCAAAGCGGGAATCATCGTAATGTCAGGATAACTCTTCCCCGTTTCCCATTTGTTTACTGCCGGTGTGGATACTCCCAGATAATCCGCTACCTCTTCCTGGGTAAGTCCCAATGCTTTTCTTCTTTCCCTGATAATCTGATTCATTACCATTTTATATCTCCTTTTTTCTTTCATTTCAAAAGGCCTTTTGTTATATTCATTATATCCAACAAACTTATAAGACACAATTGAACAAATGTAAACTTATGGGAAAGAAACTTAACTTCCGGTTAAATCATCGTTAGAGGATGTCAGCTTAAGCTATGATAAGTTCTCATCCCCTGCTGTCGTATCGTCGAAGCATTGCCGCCGTATAAGCATTTCCTCCGGATGTATATTGATTGGAAATACTGGCCAGATTGGCTGCGGCATTATCTTCTACTTTGCCCGCCACATAGGAAACCTTTGATGTGAAATCTCCTGATGGTCCGAATGCTTTTTCCAGCGTTTCCAGATCAGCCGCCGAAAGCTTTTCTTTATCAATGACCAATTGTCCGTCTGAAGCCACTGTGACTCCGGCATTCTTTAATGCTGTGGCATTTTCTTTTACAGCGCTTTTTAAGGATTCCAGATACAGTCTGTTTATAGAGCCGGTTTCCTTTCGCAGCGCCTGCAATGTTTCATTGTAGGCATTTACCATATCCTCAATGCCCTTTACCACATCCTTCGTATCGCCGCTTTCCTTCGCCTTATCAAAAAGACTGTTCTCCTTAGCCAAAAGAGCTTCCGCACTTTGACAAAGTCCTCCTGCCGTCTTCTCCATCTTTTCATAGCCGTACTTCTGCATTCTGCTGACATTTCCGTTATTCTGGCCATTCTTGTTAGAAATGGCATCCAATAAACCGTTTCCGCCGTTTTCTTTGTTGATGTAATTGAGCAGGGACGTGTCATGAAGGGGCAATCCCGCTTTTCTGGCTGATTCATTTAACATTTGTGTTGTAACTCGCATAATAAAGCCTCCTTAAATTTTGTAAAAAACTGGTGCTGTAGCCGTCCATGGAATAATAGTCTCCGCCAAGTCTTTCCATCCGACGCTGCTGCAAATTGAGTAATTCCTGTGCCTTCAAATAAGACTGTACGGACTCGGAACGGCGCTGCCAAAAGCTTTTCTTTGCGGTTGCATTGAAAATGCTCTGTCCCATGCCCCCGTTTTCATCCAAATTCCAGCTGTTTCCACGATACTCGTCTTTCGAGGCGCCGAAATGATGTATCACATAACGTCCTCCGGTTATGCCGCTCCATGGGTCTGTCGTAGCAAAATCCACCTTTAATGTTCCTAATACCCATTTTTCATATTCCGGGTCAGCCTTCATAGCGGCAAACCCTTCGTCCGTAATATCAACAGCCACGGAATTTAAAGCCTGGGTGGAATTTACGGGCAAAGCGTAAATGCGCTGTCTGATATATGCCTTATACTCATCCATGGTCATGTTTTCAACGGAAACCTTCTTTAAATCCGATACCGCCGCATTTGTTTTGTTGGAATTTTTTACCATGCCGCTTTTATTCGATGCCGAAAGCTTATTTGATTTTATTGCGGCAGAATCCGCTGCCACATTCAGCTTTGTCCTGAAATCCCCAAAGCGAAACCGGCTTTCATCAAATCCCTTTGCTCCGGCTGTTTTGGAAGTATTTTTTGTATGTCCCGGCTGAAATGTCTGCAAATACTTCTGATAAGCTCTTGTAGCGGCATTTAAAACCATCTCACTCATTTCTTTTCTCCTTTCTCTCCTGAAGCATGATCTGTGTCGTAAAATACTCTCTATCTACAGAAAACTCTATTCTTCCAAAATACTTTTCCACACATTTTTTCATATTCTGTATACCGATCCCGTGAATTCCCTCATTCTTCTTAGTCGTAAGGAAATTACCGTTATCATCCTTAAGAAGCTTTCCGTCAAAACCGTTCTTTACTTCAATAAAGAACAGATTTCTTTTTTTATAAGAACGTAAAGAAATTCTTTTTCTTTCGGCCTCCTTTTCAGTAAGCCCGGTACAAGCTTCCACAGCGTTGTCCAAAGCGTTATTCAGCAGGATGCAGATATCAAAAACCGGGAATTCTTCCTTCCCCGGGAAACAAAAATCACATGTAAAAGTAATTTCCTCCTTCCGGCACTCCCTGTAAATCCGCCCCAAAACCACATCCGTAACGGGATTTCCGCTGTGAACGGGATAATCCATCCCATCTAAGCTCTCTTCCATCTGCATCAGGTATTTCTGAGCTTCCCTGCGGGTTTCCCGGTTCTTCTCCTGCGGATCTTCCTTTAATAGGATTTTGATTGCATAGATATTATTTTTCATATCATGGCGCATTCCGCGGATTCCGTCATATAAGTTTTCTATATCCCTTACATGCTGTGCCATTTCCTCTATCTGATTTTCATAAACAATCAGTCTGCTCTTTTCCTCATGACGCTTTATCAACTCCGTAAAGGCTTTTATGCTGACTAATATCAGCCCCACAAGCAAAAATGTAAGGACAAGCACCAGTATGCGTGTTCCCGGATAATCCTCAAAAAGGAACCTGATTTCCGTCTCCCGCTGGGAATAAAGAATTCCTCTCAAAAAAATGCAGAAAACAAATCCGGTAATGCTGGGAAAGGCAAGAAACAAAAGCTCTGCCGAGGAATACTTTTTCTCTATGTCCTCAAGAGTCCGGCAATACCATCTGATTACCAGATACAAAAGAATACAATTCCCGGCTCCCATCAGAAAATTCCACATGACCTCCGCCATCCCCAGCCACAAATCCACTTTTTCCAAGGAAGCAGCTTCTTCCATTATGCGCCGGCTGATTAAGGAAGCGCTCTGACTCAAAAGAGGTATGCAAAGGGAATACCATAAAAAACGACACAGCTCCAGCAACGCATAAAAATTTGCCGTCAGATACCCTTTTACCGTTTTCTTCCCTTCAAACAACCACATGGAAAAGCAAAAAGTAACTGCCGCGCATAAAATAACGATAATCGCCGATTTTATGCTCCGGTCCACCATCATGTTTTCTCCGTAGAGGATCCTTCTTAAAAAGCGGGTTTCAGATAACAGATACTGCGTAGCAACGCATTGTACACATAAGATGTACTTTCCCGTTCTTTCAAAGGATTTCCGAAAGGGCAGCCATGCTTTGAAGATTTTTAAAAGCAGAAGGGCCCGGACCGTATATTCTAAAAGATTAAAGACCGCATAAATGAATTCTTTCATCTTTCCTCTTCCACCATATACTTCATGTAAGCCTGCACAAAGTCAGAATACTTTTGTCTTGACAGCAAAATGATGTCTCCGTTTATAAGCTCTATTTCTCTGCTGTCATACTGCTTTACCTTATCCAAAGATACCAGATATCCCCTGTGGCATCTGAAAAAACCGTTTCCCAGCTGCTTTTCCAGATGCTCCATTTTTTCGTAGTAAGCAATGTTGCCTTCTTTTGTGTGGAGTACAATCTTCCTGGCAATATTTTCCGCATAATAAATATCATTGCATTTTACCGTGCGGAAGCCTTCCAACGTTTTTACGGTAAAGCCTGCGTGTTTCTTACTGCCTCTTGCCTCAATTTCCCCTAATGCCCGTTCTAAGACTTCAAAAAATTTATTTTCATCCACCGGCTTCAAAAGATAATGAAAGGCGCCTACATCAAAAGCGTCAAACACATAATCCTTTAAAGCCGTGACAAAAATCAAAATAGGATTTGATATTTTGCGGAGCTTAGCGGCAGTCTCCATTCCATTCATGCCGCCCATTCCAATATCCATAATCACAATGTCCGGCTGCACTTCACATGCCAAAAGCTTTTCTCCTCCCGAAAACTCCAATATCAAAACAGGATTTTCTGCTTCATCTGTAAATGAGCGGATCATCTTTACCAGATGCTTCCTGATTTTCTCATCATCGTCGCAAACCGCTATCGTCATTTTATCACTCCTATGTTGCTACTATTATTTCGTCATTTAGCAAAAAAAAATCAAGCCGGATGTAACCAACCGACCTGATTTTGTAATGAATGCTTTCCTGTCTTTTTCGTTGAGGTCCATTGCAATCCGACCTTCCCGTTTTGTAATCGTGTTTCACATTTTGTAAGCGGCCTTGAACTTGAGTCCCGTATTTTATTTTCGTTATAATTTCATTCTCAAAATTTCCATATAGTTTCGTTTATATCTTGAGTCAACGGCAAAAAACTTTAAAAATCCGTTTTTGCTCTGCAAGGGACTGCTTCCGTTTCTGATTCCGCTTAAAATCTTGAAGCTATTCGAATCCCCGTACCGCCTCTTACCCAGTTCGTCAATTCCTTTCATCAGCCTTTCCTGCGCCTCTTCCAGTTTCCCGTTATCAAATATCCTGCAATACAAAAATCCTTTGGGCGGTGCGGCCTCTTTATCCGTAATTCCCGCGCCTCTCATGTTTCCCGTATAGTTGTTCTGCTCTGCTGTGGCGTTCCACACACCGTTATAGGTAATTCCTCCATCCAGCACAAATTTTGTATTTTTCTCCACGTATTCATAATCAACAGTCTCTGCCCCGTATTCACTGGCAAGTTCATCCGCCGCTTCCCGGAACATTTCCTGCATTTCCTCACACTGCCAATAATAATCGGCATTGTAATATACATAACCCGATACAGAAACGCCGCTGCCTGCCAAAAGCTCCTTAGCCTCCTGCGCATTCAGATTATTAGCCGCCCTTGTATTCGCCCTGCTGAAAAATTCGTAAAGCTCTGCCAGAGCCTGCGTTGCTCTTTTTTGCTGATAAACATGATCGGTATCAGAAGGTTCTCCTATGGCATGATAGAAGTACTCCTTAAAGATTTCCTTAACCTCGTCTTTTTGAAGCTTTCCGTCATAATAATCTTTCATGACCTCTGCCGTTTCATAAAACATTTTATTATGAGCAAAGCAGGGCAAAGACTTCATCTGGCTTTTTATTTTTTCATAGGTCTCACATCCTATGGGAATGGTATAGGATTCCAGTGAAAGCTCCACACAATCTTTTGCCTGATATACCTTTTCCTGTCCTTTTCCGTTTTCATAGGAATAAGTCCTTATTTCAATATCCCTGGTTGCCTTATCGCAGTCCGTACCGTCCACTCCCGCAGTATATTTTGTATCGCTTACAGATAATGTCATACGTATGTCCTCCGTTTCTTTCATTTCAAATATTATCGTAAAGAATTCGGAAAATCATTATTGAAATTGTAACCAAAAGCATTTTCTATGTAACGAAATTTATTTATCTGCACCGTTTATAGACAAATCCGAACAAAGCTGCCGCAAGGAGCAGATTGACAGCCAGAATTTCGTAACGCCCTCCCCTTATCAGCTCTTTCATTCCTTCCGTTTCCCGGATCCTGCCCAAAGCATCCTGTATCTGGTAGGAATATACAAATTTTGCTATTTCCCGGATCTTTTCATTAAAGAGGGAGAGCATGGGAAGAAAGGAAAAAACCATTGTAACGGGTACCGTAACAGAAGTGGCGCCCATCTGATTATTGCTCATAAGGCCGATGATCGCTCCTATGAACATGCTGATAAGTATCCCTACTGCCAAAATTCCCAAAAACACGCCTATCCGCCAGCCTTTATATTCTCCCGCCCAGACAAACACACAGCCTCCCGCCATACACAGCGCAAAAACACAAAACCCGGTTCCTGCCAAATATTCCCATGCCTTTACGTTTGACATCCGAAGCATTCCAAGGGTTCCCGTTTCCTTTTCCTCGGAAATAATGGCGGAAATACATGAAAGAGGCGCCATTCCCACATACATGGCTGAAAACATCAATACAAAAAAATGCTTTGGCATATCCTTTATCTCCACTGCATTCTCCATGATAACCGCCATAAGCGGAAGTAATACGAACTGGATAAAAACCGCTTTGTTCTTTATGATATCCTTTATCTGTTTCAAAAAAATTGTCCTTACTTTACTCATTCTTGTTTTCCTTCCTTTCAGCAGTTCAAATCTGTTCCCGTCAATTCCAGAAATACCGTTTCCAGATTCGGCTCTGTTGTATGCATTTCGGCTATCCTTTCCGTTAATAGAAGCTGTTTCATTTTTTCCGCCGTTTCCGGACCGTTTGAAAGCCACATTTTTTCTCCCGACTCCAGCATAATCCCGATCCGTCTCTGGTGGTCATATTTAGCGCACACCTCTTTAGGCCTGCCGCATTCCACGATTTTTCCTTTGCATAAAAGGCCGATTCTGTCGCAAAGCTTTTCTGCCTCCTCCATATTATGGGTCGTGAGAAAAACCGTGGTTCCCTCTTCCTTCTGCCCTTCGATCAACTTATGGATTTCCTGCATAACTCCCGGGTCAAGCCCTGCAGTGGGTTCATCCAAAAAAAGCACTTTCGGATTGTGAAGAATTGCCCTGGCAAACAAAAGACGCTGACGCATTCCCTTTGAAATATCCTTAACCGCCCTTTTTTTGGCCTCATAAAGCCCCACGCGATTTAAAACGGTTTCAACAGCCTCTTTTTCCACTCCGTAAATATCCGCAAATATCTTTAAATTATCATAACAGCTCAATCTCTCATACAGTCCCAGATTTTCCAACATAACGCCCAGCCTTTTATAAGCCTCGTTGCTCATTTTTTTTGTATTCTCCTTTAACAGAAAAGCTTCTCCTTCCGTCTGCTGCAGCTGCCCTGTCAAAATCTTGATCAATGTAGTCTTTCCCGCTCCGGAAGGTCCTAAGAGTCCGAATATCTCGCCTTTCCCGATTTTCAGTTCAATCCCTTGCAGCACTTTATTTTTTCCGAATGCATGGGATACGTTCTGAATGTCAACAGGCGCATTCTCCTTTGATACATTATCCCGTAACATTTCATTTTTTCTCTTCATATTCTCTACTATCCTTCTTTCCGTTTCTTTCATAATTATATTTTCCCTTTCTCCAAAGATTATGGTAGAATATCTTATATAAAATTCAAATGAGGAGGTCACACCCATGTACAAAAAAGTAAAACAGTATGCGCAAAATATCGGCCTTGCCGTTGATGAAAGGGCCGGACTGGCATATGGCCTTATAAACGGCTATTTTGTCCTGATTCAGCAGCGCCCCAATACTTCAGCCGGACACAGCGTTTATCTCTGGGCAAAGCCCGGAAACATCCAGCCCGTTCCTGCTACTTTAGACTATTTAAACCAGTGTTCATCCCGCTTTGAGTATCTACAGTCCACATCCTATAACGGTGCAAAAATTACCGCTGAATTCCAAGGATTAGGATTCCAGTGGGGCAAAAAATATGTTCCCTGTCTGGATGGATTTTTAAAAGAAATAACCGGCTATTGTCAGAATAACGGCCTGATGCCCTGCTGCGAATCCTGTGGTACGGAATACGGTCTGAACCTGTATCAGGTAGACGGCGTAAGCCATATGTTCTGTTCCGGCTGTTATGATAAAGTATCCGGCCAGATTCAGCAAAACACTGCCCGCAAAAAACAACAGGGAAGCGGCAATGTGATCGGCGGCATCATCGGTGCGCTGTTGGGTTCCCTTTTAGGCGCTGCCGCATGGATTCTCATTTACCAGGCCGGTTATATTTCGGCTTTGGGCGGCCTTCTTATGGTAATCTGTACCATGAAGGGCTATGAGCTTTTAGGAGGACGTCTGAATGCTCTGGGAATTACGGTTACCTGCATTATTTCCGTAGCCATGCTTTTTGTGGCGGAATATCTTTGTCTTGGCCTTGAAATCTATAAAATATATAACGAAAATACCCGGGTGCTATCCGTAAGCATTTTCGACGCCTTAGAGGATGTTCCCCTTTTACTGACAGATCCTGAAGCTGCAGGCGCTGTTTTCCGGGATATGGCAATCGGACTTGTATTAATGATCGTAGGGGCATTCAGCACCGTAAAACAGACCTATAAGAGCAATACAGGCTCTGTACGCACCAGAATGGTTGCACCTGTTACCAAAGGCGGGCAGATGTTATAATAAACTGTTAAAATTTCCGGAGGATGCTTTCAAAAATCGGCATCCTCCAATTTTTCTTTTACTCGTTTCAAGCCTTCCTCCATCTTTCTGTTTTCCACTTTTTCCTTCCACTTCATAATAAAAAGGCTTATGGCAAAGCAAGTCCCGAAAGAGACAAAAAAGCCCAGCCAGGCCTGCCACATATCAATGGGAAACCATCCGAAGAAATAAGCAAAAAACCCTATTAGTACAACAACGCTTCCCAGCATACACAACGTTCTTACGAAAACAGACATCTCCCGGATTATTCGTTCCGAGAAAAAAAGGAAGTTAAATCCCCCAATCAAAATATTTATCCCTAAAAACTGCCAGATAACATAAACCGGTACTCCCTTTGTTCCCAAAGCAAACAGGGTAGAAACTTCTTTTGCCTCGTCTCCCACCAGTCCGCTGAAAACAGCCATAAACATCATGGAAAATCCAAAGGAACAAAAAACACGAGTTCCAAAATCAAATATTGTTTTTTTCTCTTCCATTTATTTAACCCCCAATCTTCGTTTCAGTTCCTCTGCATATTGCCTGGAAACCAGAAGCTTTTCTCCATTATCCAAGGTTACCTGTATTCTCCTGTTTAAGTCCGCCCTCAGGGATTCAATATGCCTTAAGTTAATAATGGTAGATTTTCCACCTCGAAAAAATCCGGCACAGGATAACTGCTCCTCCAGCTCATACAGTTTCAATGCCGTTTCATACACTTTATCCGTCGTATAGAGAAAAGTTTTTTTATCTGCCGTATCAATATAAAGCACCTTATCCGGATCAAGAAAACAGGTTTCCCCCTCATATATGCCCGTCAGCTTTTGTTCAAGCATTTTCAACACAGCCACAACCCTCTCAAGCTCCGGCGTTAATTTACGACAATAAATATTTATCTTCATTTCTTCTACATCGCTGTCCGAATATATAACGATTTCCAAACGCCCACTTCCTTTCCCAATCAATATAGCAAAATCATTTCTGTTCCACAATATCGGACTGCTTAAGCTGCCACAATCAATTTCTAAGTTGCACTTATTGACTTTTTCTATACCACATGATACAATTTAAAAACTTTGAGGGAGTAGTTAGCGCAATATGCCGTGACAAGTCAACATACTGATTCATGGAATCTGGCTTGCCTTAAATAACGAGACTCATGGTACAGCATACTGTACCTGGGCCTCTTTTATTTTGCATTTACACGCAAAACAATGTAAGCAGAGTCGAATAAAAGCGCTTTTGCAGGGTATTTTACCACATGGACTTTCTCTATTTCATTTTTACAAGGAGATGAGCGTATGAATCTATGGGAATTGTTTCTCATTGCGGCAGGTCTTTCCATGGACGCTTTTGCCGTATCTGTCTGTAAGGGACTGGCCACAAAAAAAATAGATATAAGGCATTTTTTGATTGTAGGATTATGGTTTGGAGGATTCCAGGCGCTTATGCCCGCCCTTGGTTATTCTCTCGGTTCCGGTTTCGAGCAATATATCTCCCATCTAGACCATTGGATCGCCTTTATTCTGTTAGCTTTGATCGGAGGCAATATGATAAGGGAAGCTCTCTCTAAAAACGAGGAATGCCATGATGCTTCCTTCTCCGTAAAAACCATGTTTATCATGGCAGTAGCCACCAGCATCGACGCCTTGGCAGTCGGCATAACCTTTGCCCTGCTGCCTGACGTAAATATTGCCGCTGCCGTTTCCTTCATCGGCATCATCACTTTTATATTATCGGGAGCGGGATTAAAAATAGGAAATGTTTTCGGCACCAGATACAAGGCAAAGGCAGAATTTGCAGGCGGACTCATCCTTGTATTGATGGGAATCAAAATTTTACTGGAACACTTGGGAAATCTGTGATCACACAAAAACAGGCTGCACGGCAAGGAATCAATCATCCTTTACCATGCAGCCTGTTTTATGAAAAAGCCCGGCGGCTTTTATGATCTTTTTTTGCCAAATAATCTTAACAGTTTCAGGAATAAGTTAATGAAATCCAGATACAATTCAAAGGCGCCCAATAAAGCCAGTGATAAAACATTGCTGTCATTGGATATTGCCACGAGACGTTTGATCTTCTGGGTATCATATGCAGTCAATCCCACAAAAATCAATACGCCGATCGCACAGATAACCGTATCTACCATACTGCTCTTTAACAGAAGCAGATTCACAGCGCTGACAATGATAATTCCGATCAATCCCATCATCAGTATGCTTCCTGCACTGCTCAAATCCTTTTTGGTTACCAGTCCGTAAATAGCCATAATACCAAAAATTGCCGCCGTTACCAGGAAAATAATGGTAATGGACGCCGTTGTATACGCCAAAAACAGAATGGAAAAGGTAACGCCTGTCAAATACGAATATACTGCAAATAAAACGCCGGCAAGGATTGCATTATTTTTGGAAACGGCCCAGTTAGATACCATAACAATTGCCAGTTCCGCAATAAGCAGGACAAAGAATCCGTTGCCCGTCAGCATCCTGTATGCCACCAACGGAGAAGTGGTAAGAGACGCTACTGCGGTAATGATCAAAGCTACTACCATAAACAAAAATGATTTTGCCACAACCTCCTGAGTTGCAATGGTCTTTAAATTCTGCATTCCGCTCATTGCCGGATTGTCTGCTCCAAAGCCGGAATTCATATCCATGTAGCCCTGATTGTTGTATGGATTTTGATATTGATTCTGGTTGCCATAATTGTAATTGGCATCATAATTGGTATAACCGCTTGTACCGTCGCCGTAGTTATTCCCGCCATAATTATAATTATTCTGATAGTTATCGGTTTGATTTCCCTGATTATTATTGGGATTATACGTCTGCATAACTTTTCCCCTTTCTTAAAAATAGCGTGTTATATGTTTTTCTAAAGAATAGCACATTGCCGTTTTCTTTGCAAGAATTATATGCCATAGATCCTCTTTCCCCTATTCTCTTTCATTAAATATAACTCATTCTCTTTTCATTATATCTTATAACCGGATTTTTTATAAAATAATTTCTTTCAGATTTTCTACAAATTCTTCCCATCCGTCAGGATAGCAGAGGGCTCCGCTGGCCCTATACCGTTTTTTCTCTCCCGTCATTTCAAATTTGAACAAGACAAGCATATCGGGATATTCATCCGTGTCCGGCCAATACTCATCCTCCTGTTCCTTAACCGTCTGACTATACTCTAAAATAAGTTGTCTCAACTCATTACACTGTTCCACACTCAACTCGTATTTCTCCCCATAGAGCGTTGCCTGGGCATCCTCGGGCTGATACATATCTATTGAAATATCTTCTGTTTTTTCTGTATCTTCATTATGAGATTGCAAATCAAACCAAAAAATTTCCTCCGTTTCAAACTCTGAAGGCTCCGCCTCTTGCCAGGCCTTAATCTCCTCCTCCGGCTCAGCTGCCCCTTGTCCCGTCATACCGCCTCCTAAAGAACACCCTGTCCCTATGATTGCCGCAATAAGCATTACTACAGCTATAAAACATTTCTTTTTCATATCTTTTCTCCCTCCCATTCCTTGTTCACTCCTTTGTTTTTGCAGGCCCTCTTGCCAGAATTTTTTTGATATTGCATAAAAATACCGTTCCGCAAACAATTGCCGCAATAACGTCCGCACTACATTCCGCATAATAAATGCTCATAACATCCTTTGTTACCATAGGAAAAATAATGGCAAAAGGCACTAACAGAAATACCTTCCTAAGAAGAGCCATAAACAGGGAAATCTTTGCCTGCCCCAATCCCATAAAGGTAGTCTGGCATCCCATTTGTATACCAAAAATCAACATTCCCGCCACAAAAACGGGCATGACGCGGCGCACCACTCCGATCAGTTCCACATCATCCGTAAACACGCGGGCATACATTCCCGGCAAAAGCATTGCCGATAAGGTAATGCAAAAAGAGGTTGCTGCGGTAATTCCGATAACTCTTTTATAAGTTTTTTTCACACGTTCTATATTGCCCGCCCCGTAATTATAACTTAAAATAGGCTGCACTCCCTGGGTAAAACCGGATATAGGCGTATTGATCAGCTGCATAACACTTTGCAAAATCGTCAAAGAGCCTACATAAACATCCCCGCCATACTTCTGAAGCCCGCTGCTTAGTACAACGGAAATCAGGCTTTCCGTACTCTGCATAATAAAGGGCGAAACCCCCAACGCCGCCACGCTGCCGATGATTTTTATATCCGGCTTTAAATATTCCATATGTATGCGCAGAGAGGTCTTTTTAGAGCTTAAAAACCGGATGGTCCACAGCGCACTGGCAAACTGGGAAATAATAGTGGCTAAGGCCGCTCCTCTTACTCCCATCTTGAATACAAAGATAAAAACCGGGTCCAAGGCAATATTCAAAACCGCCCCGATGAGCACTGACAGCATAGCAATCTTAGACTGGCCTTGTGCCGTAATAAAAGGATTTAAGCCAATGACAACCTGTACAAAAAGAGTCCCCAGAAGATAGATGCGCAAATATGCCCCCGCAAAGGGATAGGTCACATCGCTTGCCCCGATCAGGTACAAAAAAGGCTTTTCTATAAAAAAGAACAAAATCATCAGCATTACCGTAAAAAAGCAAAGCATGGTAACTACATTGGACAAAATGGTTTCCGCCCGCTTTTTATTTCCCTGTCCCATAGCAATGGCTGCAAGAGGTGCGCCGCCCGAACCCACAAATGCGCTGAATGCAGAAATCAGCATAATGACAGGAAGAGTCAGACCTACGCCGGTCAGTGCCTCCGGTCCCACAATGTGCCCGATATACATTCTGTCCACGATATTATATAAAAGATTGATGATCTGAGCGATTAAAGTAGGAAGTCCCATGGACAAAATAAGCTTTCCTATTTTTTCCGTGCCCAGTTTTTCTTCTGAATGTGCCATTATTTCCCTCTCCTATATATTCAAATTTTATAACAAGTAATGGTAAATCTCAAGGTTACCGTCAAAAAACAGCAGATAATATTCACTGTTGTATATAGCTCCTAAAACAATGACAGAGCGCTCAATCCATGTTCCATTTTTTGTTTATCATAAAAGAAGCCCTATTCACTGTTTTTCCGGAAGAATCCCGGTAATACACAGTAATTTCCATAGATGTATCCATATTGTTCAACAGGTAATCCGTGCAGAAATCCTTATAGCAAAGGTTCCAAACCAGCCCGGCAATAGATTCTTCATCTGTAATTTCCTTTTTCCATTCCAGATACCGGACATCGTATAACAGACCTTCTGTAACCAGATATTTATCAATCACAATCTTATGAACCGGATAATCCTTCAGGGTCTTATTTCCGTCAATACCGTATTCCGAAAGAATCTTCAGCACTTCTGTAAAACAGGGATAGATATATCCCGTAGCTTCTCCCTGATTTTTCGTGGAGCAAAACGTAAAACTGCCTATAGGCGTCTGTTCCCTGATATCGGAAAAAGTCAGTTTCATAAAATCTGCTTTATAGATTTCCCATAATTCCTGTCTCTCCTCATCGTTTAAATCCAGCGTATAGGTTTCCATCCCGTTAGACCATCGGATTTCATAATACTTCAAGGAATCCAGGCGCAGGGCGGCATAGGTCCCTTCTTTAAATTCCTCTCCGTTAAAGATTTCCCCGAATTCATCCACCATAAGCCACGGAAGCTTATATTTATAATATTTTACTCCGCCGTCTTTTAACCGGCATTTCACTAACATTTCACAGGTTTCCGCTCCCGGTCCCGGCAGACTTTGTTCATCCACACAATTTTTTTCAATCCATTCCCATGCATAAGAAAGTTCGTCTCCGGTTAAATTCATATTGGATAAGACTTCATCCGCTTCATCTTTGCTTCCTAACGCCGTCAAAACTACCGCTGCAGACTCGGTCCTGTCTTTATCAGGAAACTTTCCGGCACCTTTTCCTCCCACGGAAAAAATACCCAGAACCGCAAACATCAATACAAATTCCATGAGCAGATGCCATTTACCCGAAATAAACTTTTTTATATTAAAGGACAGCAGCACATTTAACGCTCCATGTACAAGAGGAACTCCACATACAATGCCAAAAACAGCCAGTCCCGCAGAAAAATCTCCCCTTGTGAAAATCTGTAAACTGCTGACAATCCAAAATACGGCTAACAAAACGCAGGCATAACGTACAATCCATTCCGCAAACCGGAAAGAAAACAGGTTTCTTCCCCGCTCCACCGGACGTTTGCAGAAAAGAACGCCGTTTAAGATTGTCAACAGAACCGCTGCCACTGCCAGAAAAAGAATATAAGGCAGATGAGCGTTTAAATTCCATAAAGCGCCGTCAGTATACTCTTCAATGCCGGTTGCATTCTTCAGCAGCGCGATCGGAGAGAGATATCCCTTAATCCAATCCAGCTTTTCAGATTTATAAAATGTTTCAATACAGATTTTCATCATTTTTTCTGTCAGATGAAAGCCCCCGGATGGACCTAGCAAAAGCAGTACCAGCATTCCGACCGTATATCCTGTACTCTGCGTCAAAAAAGCCGAAAGCATAGAAAGACCGTACAAAAACATCCAGCCAAAAATCAGCACAATACAACTGATCCATACAGCCGTAACACTTTCCTCATATTTACAATATCCCATAGAGAGGGAAAGTTTAAAGAAAAGCAGCTTACAGATTACAACAGGAAAAGAAAAAATCAGGAAATTATTGATACACCCCGCTAAAAACAGCTGATTTCTTGAAAAAGGCAGGCTAAAGTACAGATCTGCTTTTTTATGGGAGTACAGATATGGAAAGCCTAAAATCCCCATTAAAATGCCCAAACTAATCATTGCCATAAAAAAAGACGTATTTCCCGCCCCCACATAAAGACTTCTGACCTCTCCTGCAGGTATGGTTGCTTTGGCAGCAAACAAAAATAAGAGCATACCAAACACATACCAAATTAATAAAACCAGCCATAATTTATTCTTAAGATCTTCTTTCAGAAGCCCCGCAAACATTTTTGCCCTTTTCATGCTTCCTCCCCTGCTTTTGTCATCAAATCATTCCATTCCTTTTGCGTCAGAACCTTCCCTCTATGTAAAAAGCCTTTTTCCGTACATATTTTATGAAGCTCCTCCAGATAATGGGAAACAATAAAAACAGTTCTGTTTCTGCCTGTTACCGCACTTTTTAAAAGTTCATTAACCGTCTTTCTGACCCAAGGATCCAGTCCGTCAAAAACCTCGTCGCATAGCAGGTACTTTGTACCTGCACAAATTGCCGCCGCAATAAACATCTGCTTTTTCATTCCTTTGGAAAAAGAATCCACGAAAGCGTTTTCTTCCAATCCGAACTGCTCCAAAAGATAACGATAATCTTCCATTTCGAAGCCCGGATAAAAGGTTTTATAAAAATCACCGATGGTAAGGGCCGTAGCGTTTTTTTCATAGTATTGCGTATCCGGCATATAGAAGATTTCCTGCTTTGCCTTTATGTCGGGAAGCTTTTTCCCGTCTATCCTGATTTCCCCGCTGTCCGCTTTATACACTCCCGCGATCAACCTGATAAGAGTGCTCTTGCCTGCTCCATTCTCGCCTACCAGACCGTAAACAGTCCCGTCGGGAATCGTCAGGGAGACTTGTTCCAGACATGTAAAATCATCATATTTTTTCGTAATATTACAAATCTCAATCATCGCTTTGTTCCTATTTTTCTCCAAATCATTTTCCGGTCCGTCTAAGGGAATTACTATAGCCTGAAGCATCTGCCGGGAAGCTCTCCATTCCCAGCCCCTTTTTCTTTCATAACAGACGCCCTTCGCAAAGTACTCCATCAAGTACATCTATTTTATCACAGTCTATCCAAAAGGCAAAATATACTTATCCATACAAAAAAGCAGAAGCTCCTGCAAGAAAAGCTTTACGCCCTCCCGCAAGTACTCCTGCCACATTCCGTTTCTCTATTCTTTTTCTGTTTTTACCACATACCCCAAATAAGTAACCGTCACAGTATAGTGTTCCCCGTTTTGCATTTCAGCCTTTATCATAAAGTCCTCATCCCCCAAACCATCAATTGCCATCCGCTCAATTTCTTCTCCCGTCCGCTCTTCAATTTGTTTTCCCACACATCTCTGAAATTCTCCGACGCTTATAAACACAGGCTGTTCCTTCCACTGGGTTGTCTCCTGAAGTTTAGGAAGCTCTTCTATTTTATATTCCGTCGTTTCTTCATCTAAAGGATATTTCACTTCATGGGCATCTGTTACATCAATTCCCAAGACCTCAAAATCTATTTTCTCCACAGAATAAAAAACACCGTCTACAACCATATATGACCTTTCCAAATAAGCGCCGGCTCTATCGAAATCTTCCTCTTTCGTTTCTCCTTGTGTCCCTTTTGCAAAAACGACATTTGCTTCCTCTAAAAAAAGCTTTACCTCCCTCTCCTGCAAAGAATAAGTCTCCACCAATTCATCGCCGCAATTGAAATAGTCCGCCGCAAAAATGAATTCCCCTTTATATTCATAAATGGTAAATCCCTCGCAAAGGGAACTGGAGCCGCTTCGATAAACATAACATTCCATATTTTCTTCTGTTACATTTTCCGTACCGCTTTCCCCTTCATTGGGATTACCGTTAAAACCACAAGCCGTCAGAATCAGGGCTAATGCGCCCGACGTAAAACTATAAAGCCTTCTCCTCATAATATTCTTCCCCTCCGGATAGCATTTTTGCTTTATCATAACACATTGTGAGCTGCTAGAAAAGCAGCATAATAGACTCTGCAAGTTTCTCTGCCAGCCGCTCCCTGTAATCCGCCTCTGTTAATTTCCGTCTGTCCTCTGAATCGGATAAGGAACCTAATTTTACTAAAACCGCAGGCATATAGGTATTTTTCAGAACATAAAAATTCCCCTGCCTTATGCCGTTACATTTTATCCCTCCATTTTGATGCAAGGCTGCTGCCAGGGCATCCGCATATTCCATTCCCGGATATCCACTTCCGTCATAATAAAATTCCATACCGGACATTCCCGCATCTTCCCTATGGCAGTCGCAATGAATACTGATAAACAAATCTGCTGTTTTGCCATTTGCCACCTTTACTCTTTCATATTCTCCCGTCAAGGTATCTCCATCTCCGGACAAAATTGCCTCTGCTCCCATACTTTCTAAGTACTTCTGCAAATCCTTGGCAACTTCATAATTAATGTCTTTCTCGTATATTCCTTCATAAGAGCTGCCTACATCCCTTCCGCCATGTCCGACATCCAAAATAATTCTGATTTTTCCCTCCTTCTTTTCTCCTGCAGTTTCTCCCAAAAAGCTCTCGTTCTGAAGCTCCGATGAAATCTCCTGCATAATCCGGTCATTTTCATATCCTGTCAAAAACAGTAAACCTATTATCAAACAAAGAATAAACATTTTTATAAATCGGTACTCCGGTTTTACGCCCTGTCCTTTCATCTCTCTTGCATATAAATTTCCGTACATGAGTATATCCTGCTTCCATAAGGTATTTCATTTTATTTTAACAGTCCTTTCTCTATATTCCCTCTAAACCCGGAAACCCTTTCAGAAGAAAAGCATCCACGAAAACAGCCACACTCACAGGTTACTGATTCAAATACCCCTGCAGTTCTTCTTCTCTGGACCATATTCGTTCATATCGACTTCCCATATCCGCAAAAATCCCGTCCCAAACAGCGAATTTTTGCATCTCTTCCAAGCGTCCTCTGTTGTTCTGAATCCACTCATAAATATAGTTGTAGGTATTACCGGAAAACTTAATACACCAGTTTTTCCTGTCATTACTATTATGGGAATAGGACATTCCATCATAGTGGACAGATAAAATGCCCTGACCGCTTTGCAAGGCAAGCCCTCTGATTTCATTACTTGCCCAGAAATAACCCGCATTTTTATCCTTAACCAGATTGGGATATTTTTTACAATAGGTCTCTGCTAATTCTTCATATTTTCTTCTATCATCTTCCGTTGCCAGAAGGCACCTTCCTCCTCTGCCCTCTTCTCCATCCTTAACGACAAATTTTATACCTGTTTCAGCATGCTTTTTTACCTGATACCCTTGTAATACTTCTTTTTCCAGACTCTCCACGCCCATAGCTTTCATCAATCCGTTTTCCAATTCCTCATCCATAATAATAGCATTGTAAAATGATCCTGTTCCATATTCGGAAATCAAAAGCCTGGTTCCTGTAGCCTGATCCTGTCTGATTTTAATATCCGAATACAGAAATGCACCAATTCTTTCTCCCTCTCCGGTAAAAATATCAAAACAGCCGTTTTCATTATCCGGTATAATTCTGTAATTTTTTGACTCAAAAGATGTATAAGAAAAATCTGTCTCTTGCATATTAGAAATACCAAAAAGACTTTTACTTCGTTCGTTTTTATCCATCCCCTTATAAGAGTAAATATCATTTCCCGCCTGAGCCTTGCGCGAACTAACGCTTGCTTTATCCGCTTCACTGCCCAAGCATCCCGAAAAACTTCTTTTAGACGTATGATTTTCTGTTTTGTATCTCGCCATAAAACTTGTCAGACCTATTTTTCCAATATCCATTTCATTTCCTCCTGCACAATCCTGTCCTTTTTTATTTCGTCCTCTTAACCAAAAAAAGAAGCCTGATGTAACCAACCGGCTTCTTTTTGTAATTAATTTTATTCCCTTTATATTTCGCTTTCCTCTTACAACGGGAATCTCGAATTGCAATTCACGCTTTTTTACCATTTTTGTCTCCATGGGACAAGCGAACATGCTTGCATGTTCATTTGACTCTCAAATCAAGGTTGAAAGATTTTCTTTCAAGCTTCTTCCATGAAGCAATCTGTTCTTTGGCGCTTTCATACTCTTCAACAGATACCCCAAGTCCCTCACAGGCTCTTTGCAAATCTATACCAAAATTTTTCATTGCAGCTTCTACATTTTTTACCAGAGTGTTTGCTATGCCTTGCTCCAATCCTTGTTCTATCCCTTCTACTCTTCCTTGCTCCATTCCCAGCTTTCTGCCCTGTGCCAGTCCAATCTCAAGAATATTCATCCTCACAGCCTCCCATTCTTCTGATTGCTTTACTTCCGTTACAATTCTGTCCAAATCCAGAATACGTTCATCCCGTACCGTAATATCCGGATTCTTTAAAGTGGTATTCTTCATATACTGCAGCAGGCTGACCAGTTCTTCCCGTCCATTCAAACTGGTCATATTCAAAAATATTTTACTTGTTCCATCATCCAAAGGCAAATCGGGCACTTCCTCACACCGTTCACTGAAAGTATATTTTGCCAGATTCTTATCGAAAATGTCTTCCCTTGTAATAAAGATAATGACTGTTGACGGCAGATGTTTATATCGTGTCTCTTTGCCCGATTTCAAAACGGGCGTGTCAATCAATCCCTGATAGAATCTGGAACGCTTGCGGATATCATCGCTGCCGGAATCATTTTGCATTTCCATATCAAACTGACGCTCCTTCGCGTCCAGCGCCCATGCATCCAAACGTATAGCCCGTTTTCCTGATTTGTTTAAAACAACCTGTTCTGCTTTTACTTCTTTGAGTCTTAAATCCGGTTCATCCAGGATAATGCTCAACACATCTTCATAAGCCCTTTTCACTTTCATGACTGACATGAATAGTGCAAAATCGCTTAAATTAAGCTGATAGTTTTCCAGAAGCTTTGGCGTATCCACGCCCTGTGCTTCCACCTCTTCCGTTACTTTTTGTTGCATAATAATTCCTCTCTTTCTTAATAAGGCAGAGAGGCATATTCTGTTCTTGTACTCTCTGCGGTTTTAGTTGTCATGAAGGATTTCCCGCAGAGATAGCTCTGCATAGATACAGGCTTTTGAACAAGCCTTGTAAGAATTTTAGATTTGTCCTTTATTTAGAGTCATTTTATCACATTCTGTTTTTTATTACAAGTATGAACTATATTAAATTTATCACACACTTATTTGACCGCAATGCATACGGTCAAAATAAGTGTTCTGCAATACCCTGTCCACCCGGAATCAGTATTGGTAAAAACCATTTATTACCGGATTTCACTTGCCGCCGTATAGTAGCGGTAGTAAATTCCTTTCAAATCCATCAACTGCGTATGGTTTCCTTCCTCTACAATACCATCCTGTGTCAGAACCAGGATTCTGTCGGCATTCTGAATACTGGATAGCCGGTGGGCTATGGTCAGGGTCGTTCTTCCTTTTGCAAGAGCATTTAAGGATTTTGCTACCGCAAACTCACTTTCATTATCAAGGGCGCTTGTAGCTTCGTCCAGAATAATAATAGAAGGATTTTTCAAAAATACTCTGGCAATGCTGATCCTCTGCTTCTGTCCGCCGGAAAGCTTAACTCCTCTTTCGCCTACATAGGTGTCATAGCCCTCCTTTAATTCCTCTATGAATTCATGGGCGCCTGCCTTTTTAGCCGCCTCTATAACCTCACTCCGTGAAGCTCCCGGTTTCCCGTACGCTATGTTTTCAAAAACCGTGCCGGAAAACAGATAAACCTCCTGTTGGACCATACCGATATGCCCTCTTAAGCTTTTAAGAGCAATTCCCTTAATGTCCATCCCGTCTATGGTTATGGTGCCGCAGGTTGTATCGTAAAACCGGGGAATCAAATTGCAAAGGGTTGTCTTTCCTCCGCCGGAAGGTCCCACAATCGCTACCTTTTCTCCCTGTCCGATAGAAAGATTTAAATGCTCAAATACCTGATTATGGTCATCGGGATACTCAAAGGTAACGTCCTCAAAGCAAATATTTCCTTTCAGTTCATTCACAGGTACTGCATCCGGCTCATCAAAAATTTCAATATCCGCATCCATGATCTGTAAAAACCGCTCGATTCCCGTCATGCCTCGCTGAAACTGCTCGGCAAACTCAATAATCCTGCGGATTGTGGCAATCAATGTGGTTACATACAGAAGATAAGCCACCAAATCCCCCGGGCTGATAAAGCCCCTCACAAGGAAGATCCCTCCCGCCAGGATCACTGCCAGATACATAATGCCGTCAAAAAATCTGGTGGTAGTCTGAAATCCCGCCATATAGACATAGGTTTCCTTTTTAATGTCTAAGAAGCTTATATTATCTTTTTCAAACTTAGCCTTTTCCATCTCTTCATTGGTAAACGCCTTAACCACCTTCTGCCCCAGAAGGCTGTCTTCAATCCGGGCGTTCAGTTCCCCAATCTGGTTTCTCTGCTTTGCGAAGGCTTTTTTCATCCGGCGGTTTAATCCCATACAGGTAAAAAGCATAACCGGAACAATGATAAAAATAAGAATCGTCAACAGTAAATTAATACTCCCGAGAATGATAAATCCGCCTAAAGCCTTAACAAAGGCAATAAAAAACTCTTCGGGGCAATGATGGGCAAATTCCGTCACATCAAAGAGGTCGTTGGTAATCCTTCCCATAATCTGTCCTACTTTGGTGTTATTATAATAAGTATTGGAAAGCTGCTGTAAATGACCATAGGCGTCTCTTCGCATGTCGGTTTCTATCTTGGCTCCCATAACATGACCCATATCCGCCATATAAAAATTTGCCAGACAGTCCAGCACACGCAGTCCCAGATATAAAAGTCCCAAACCCCCTACTGTTCTTACCGTAAGGGTCATAACCTCCGAAAGCGCCTGATTGGTAATATAACGCATGATCAACGGCAGAACCAGCTCGCAGATCGTTGTCAGGGATGCACAGAACAAATCAAATACCATCGTTTTTACATATGGTCTGTAATAGGGTATAAACCTTTTCATCAATTCTTTTGTTGTATATTCTTTATTTTCTGTCATAACCTTTAGATGCTCCTTTTTACTTAATTTTACAGTACCAGAAGTTGCCTGAAAGTAAAACATACATAGTCTTATTATTTTACCATTGTACCAGATTACTCCCATTTAGAAAATACAGGTATCATATAACACCTTTTTCGACACCAAAACATAAAATATATCAAACCAATTGATAAGGACTACGCATATGTATCTGTTTTTCGGTATCTTTTTTCTGATACTTCTTTTCTTTTTCTGTGTCAATCATTTTCGCAGAAAGAAAATCATCAAAAAAATCTGCTCTATGTGCATGGATGAAAAATGCCGCATATTAAGCGATTTGATAGAGCCCTTCGGATACGCCTATGTTCTCTCCCAGGACATTTTTACTTCCCGTATTGATGCCTGGCAGAGACAATTCGGCTACTGTCATCTTTATGACGAGGCCGCCCCGCATTTCAATATGATTTTTGATTGTCTGCCAGTTTATTTTAATTATGAAGGCCAGACATGGATGATTGAACTCTGGAAAGGCCAGTACGGTATTAATACCGGCTGTGAAATCGGAGTTTACTATGCGGACCGTATATTGAAGGAAGAAGAATTAAAACACGAGCTGTTCCAATGCGCTGATAATGAAAATATGCTGAAGCTATACTTTAACCTTTATCGGAACGGTCAGAATATTGCTCATCTGTGCAAGATACATTGGTGGCTCACAGCCTTTTCCATCGGCTGTTTCTCCAAGCCGTCAGACCTGACTATGAGGGTTTCCATTACCTTCCATAATGAAGATATGGCAGAGGCTTTTATCCGCGGACTGATAAAAGCAGGCTACAGGCAGGAAGATATCCGTCTCTGCTGCGGCACCGTTTCCTTTACCTTTGGGGAAGCTGACGCCTTCTATCATATATGGAAACGGCTCTTGAGAAACATCGCCCAGTGCGTGAATCGTTTCTGGTGCAGGGTTTATCTGTTCATAACCAGACCCTTCTGCCTTTCCATAGACAGAATTCTTTATCTGTACTACTATTTGCCTTTTGCCTTCCGCAAAATGCTTCGTATCAGAAAATATAAAAAAATCAAACCGGGAAAGAGGAGAAAATCATGAGTTATTATTCCCGACTTTCCAAGTCATTTGAGGGAGCCTTGAGGCTCCCTCTTCATAACCGCACCAAATATGTATTAATCAGCGACTGCCATAGAGGCACGGGAACTGCCAACGATAATTTTTTGAAAAACCAGAATTTATATTTCGCTGCCCTCAGACACTATTACAGACAGGGCTATACTTATATAGAGTTAGGGGACGGGGATGAATTATGGGAAAACCGCAGTATGCAGCAAATTATCGAAGCCCATGACGGCGTATTCGAACTTTTGTCCCTTTTCCACCGGCAAAACCGCCTGTATATGCTTTACGGCAACCATGACATGATTAAAAAAAGCCAACGCTACAGGGAAAAAAACTGCTGTACCTATCACTGTAGCTGCTGTAACAACACTTACTGGGAAAAACAGCCCCTCCTGCCCGATATGAAGTTCCACAGCGGCATCATTTTAGAAAATGACTGCCCTGATTCCAGAGACGTTTATCTGACCCACGGACATCAGACGGACTTATTCAACTCCACCCTGTGGCGCATTAACTGTTTCCTTGTCAGATACCTCTGGAAACCCTTGGAGCATTACGGTGTTCTGGATCCCACCAGCGCCGCCAAAAATTATACAAAGAAGCGCAAGGCAGAAGAACGTCTTCATCATTGGGCAGAACAGGAAAACCACATTTTGATTACAGGGCATACCCACCGCCCCGCTCTGTCCGATACAGACAGCTGGTATTACAACAGCGGAAGCTGTGTGCACCCCTACGGCATTACCTGTCTGGAAATAGAAAGAAAGCAGATCCGACTGGTTAAATGGATCCTAAGCGCCAGAAACGATATGGGTCTCTATGTAACCAGGGAAGAACTGGCGGGACCCGCTTCTCTACAGTAATTCCGCCCCTTTACCGTCTTCCGTCTGGAGCCACCGGTTCATACATTCTATCAACCGGTCAAAATCCAGGGGCTTTGCAATATGCTCATTCATCCCTGCCCTTTTGCTGTCCATCACATCATCCACAAAGGCATTTGCCGTCATGGCAATAATGGGAATCCGTTTACCGTCTTTTTTTGCGCTTCCCCTTATGGCTCTGGCGGCTTCATAGCCGTTCATAACCGGCATCTGGATATCCATAAAAATCAGATCATAGTATCCGTCTTCCACATCCTCAAAGCGCTCTACCGCAAGTCTGCCGTTTTCAACACTTTCTATCATAGCACCGGTGCCGCCTATGACTTCTTCCGCAATTTCCCGGTTCAGTTCATTATCCTCCACTAAAAGCACCCGACTTCCCGTAAAATTCCGGCTTAGAGGTCTTTCGGCTTTTTCCAACCCCTCATTTTCTTCCCCTCCTGTAAGCTGTTTAAATAAATATACCAGCTTAGAACGGAACAAGGGTTTAGAAATAAATCCGTCCACTCCCGCTTCTCTGGCTTCCTCCTCTATCCTGCTCCAATTATAGGCGGAAAGAATAATAATCGGTACATCCGGTCCCACCTGTTTCCGTATTTCCTTTGCGGTCGCAATTCCGTCCATATCCGGCATCTGCCAATCCAGTATTACCGCAAAGAAGTCCTCCTCCATCTCGTGGGCAGCCCTTACGCATTTTACAGCTTCCATGCCGCTTAACACCCATTGGCTCTTCATTCCCAGTTCATCCAATATCCGGCAGGCCGTTTCGCCGGATTCCCTGTCGTCATCCGCCACTAAAACCGGCAGATTCACAAACCGCTCCACATCAGGCGCCGCTGTATTCCCCTGTTTGAGAAAAACCGTTACGGTAAACTGGGAGCCCTTGCCCAGCTCACTTTCCAGAGTAATGGCGCCGTTCATCATGCGAATGATATTCATGGCAATGGCCATTCCCAGTCCCGTTCCTTCAATTTTGCTGATACGGGAATCCTCTGCCCGGCTGAAGGGTTCAAATATCTTCTTCTGATATTCATCGGACATGCCGATACCGTTATCCCGGAAAACGAATTCATAGCATCCGTATCCTAAAAGTCTGGAAGGCTTCTCTGCTATTTCCACCTCCAGCTTTCCGCCGGGAGGAGTATATTTTACCGCATTGCCGAGAATATTTACAAAGACCTGCTGTAGTCTCATGACATCTCCGATCACATCCTCATGCTCTACGCCTCCGATATGAATCCTCAAATCATGGTTTTTTTCCAAAACGGAAGGCCGGATAATGGTCATAAGATTCTGTACCAGCGCCGGAAGCTGAAATTCCTCTTCCTCCAAATCTATCTTACCCGACTCTATTTTGCTCATATCCAGCACTTCATTAATAAGGGAAAGAAGATGCTTGCTGGACACAGTAATCTTATTCAGACAGTCCGCAACCCGCTCCTTCTCATTCAGATGAGTCCCGGCTATGGCCGTCATACCGATAATGGCGTTCATCGGCGTACGGATGTCATGGCTCATTCTGGATAAAAACTCACTTTTGGAAGCATTGGCGCGGGTCGCCGCCTCGCACGCCTCTTTTAATGCCTGATGCTCCTTTTCCTCCTTCTGCTTGCTGTCTGTCACATCCAGGGCGGTATACAAAGCAGTCGTTGGTTTTCCTTCCTCTGAATCCGCAAGAACGATCGTCGCCCTGACCCAGCCGTATTCCGAAAAGGAACCGTCCTCATTTTCCTTTATCCTCCGATACTCCACTGCCAGAAGGGGATGCTCTTCATCCAATGTATCCATCAGATTGCTGTAATCCATTTTTCCCAAATATTCCTCCCTGTCATCGGGATGAACAAAATGTCCGGCATATCTGCGAATTGCTTCATCATAATTGGTTTCCGCTCCCAAAACCTCGCCTACCGCATCCATTTGCTTTATCATACGGAAGGTTCCCGCCTTTAAGTTCATATAATATGTTGCGAAGAACAGGCTGCTTAAACTGTAGATAATATTTGCCCGTTCCGTCTTTGCCTTCTTATCCGCTGCCTCTTTCTGTTTTTCTTTTGTAATATCCCTTCCCAATATATTTACAAGAACCGTTCCGTTTTGACGGATAAAAAAGATTCTTTCCTCTACCCATTCCGTCTGGGAATGCTTAACCCGGTACCGGCATACCTCTTCACAACGATCCTCTACTTTCTCCGCTTTTTTTCGGAGACTGTCTAAAGAAAGCGCGCTTTTGAACTTATCAATGTCCTCCTCACAAATCACTTCCTTGACAGCTTTTTCAATATAATAGTCGTAATCTCCTGTCCGTATCCTGCTGCCTTCGTCCTCAACACCCAGGTAAATGCGCTCGCACATACCTGTATCCAAATCTATGGTATTCATCACATCAAATCTGGATTTAATGATGACCGCCATCCGCCTGTCGTTTTGAATGCTCATCTTTTCTAAATCCAGACCTTTTCCGTAGACATCATGCACGTCTCTCTCATATAACATGACAACTTGGTTTTGCTCCGAATAATCGGCATCCGGAACAATTTCCGTAGTATACCATCTGTAACTGCCATGAATCAGCCTCCTGTAGGTGCAGATGAGCACATGCCTGTCATTTTTCATTTCCTCCTGAATCGATTGCAAATCTATAAATTTTTTCAGACGTTCCACGTCGCCTGCATAGATATATCCACTGTCAATAAAGTCCCTGATGTTCTTTGACAGGCTTGAGTTTTGCAAATCCGTATACTTCCTGTCCTCAGGGTTCATTTTAACTACCTCATAGGTATCCTCCGTTAAATTTACTTTCAAAATTTTATTATAGGCATTGCTGACCGCTTCCACATGAGGCATTACGGTAATCAGAAAAGCGGAAACGGATTCCTCCCAGGTAATCCGGGTCGCCACAATATCTACAATTTTCCCGAAAGGATTGTTATAATTAACAGTTTTGTACTCTTTTTTGCCTCCTATGTAAATAAGCGGGCAATTGGAACAGACTCCGGGCCAGATTTCATGACAGACCAGTCCCGGACGCATGTCGGGATACACATCCTTTACCCGCTGATTAAAATATAAAATCCGATGGTCATCCTCCCTGATAACATAGACTCCTATGGTATGCATAGAATTCAAAACTACTTCATAATCCCTTATTTCCATGCTTCCGCTCCCCCTATATACCTTTTGATATCTACACATTACTTATCATATCATAAAGGGGAAATGAAATCCACAGCCCTTCCTAAGCTTCCATCCGTAAAACCAGAACTTCAGAAGGCTCTAATTCTATGCAGTCCTTTACCTTCAAATTGCCGGCCCGTTCCCTGTTACAGAGCAAAATCTCTTTTGCACAGGCGGAAAGCTTCAAAGTCTCTTTTTCCATTCCGAAATTTGCCAGAATCAGCGCCTTTTTTTCTCCCGATATACGCCAATAGGCAAATACGTTGTCGCTTTCCTCAAATTCCGGTACAAATTCCCCATAGACAAATACGTCCTTCCATTCCGGAGATTTTCTCAAAGCGATCAGCTTTTTGTAATAGGAGAGCACGGAATTTTTATCTCCCTGCTGAGCCTTAACATTGATTTCCTTGTAATTATCATTAACCTTCATCCACGGTCTGCCTCCGGTAAACCCGGCGTTTTCTTCGCTGCTCCACTGCATAGGGGTTCTTGCGTTATCCCTGCTGTATTTATAACATATCTTAAGTGCTTCCTCCTTGGAAAGTCCTGCGTCCAATGCCGTTTGATACTGGTTGCGGGTATCGATATCATCATATTCGGAAATATCACTCATCCTACAGTTTGTCATACCGATTTCCTGTCCCTGATACAAAAAGGGAATTCCCCTAAGCAGAAGGCTTACCGTTCCAAGCATCTTAACGCCTTCTTTATTTCTGGCATGTGCCGGAAGATAACGGCTTGCCCCTCTCGGCTCATCATGATTTTCAATGATATTGGCAAGATAGGCTTTCCCCTGGCAGTTTAGCTGGGAATCAATGATAGCCTTTTTCCATTGGGCAAAATTGATATCCTTTGCATCATACCAGCCGTTTTTCCCCATGGAAAGAATATGGGGCGCAAAGTCAAACATGCTGCTGAAATACCCGTTGTCCCCCACAAATTCCTCAAGGGCGTCTTCCTTCATATTAAACACTTCTCCTACCGTAAAAGCATCGTGGGGCGCAAATGTATTTTCTTTTAATTCTCCCAGAAATTCCCCGATGCCCTCTGCCTGCTCTACCATCTTCGTGCAGGCGCAGAGTCCGTCGGGACCGTCCGGTTCAAAATCCGGGAAATTTAAATCCTTCTTTATATTGATAATGGCGTCGATGCGAAAACCCGCAATCCCCTTCTCAAGCCACCAGTTTACCATATCAAAAAGCTTCTGCCTGACCACAGGATTCTCCCAGTTTAAGTCGGGCTGCTCCTTTGCAAACATATGCAGATAATATTTGTCTGTTCCCGGCACTTTCTCCCATGCGCTTCCTCCAAAATAAGAACGGTAATTACTGGGAGGATTGCCGTCTTTCCCTTTTTCAAAATAGAAATATTCCCCGTATTCCCCGTCAGGCTCTGCCAATGCTTTTTGAAACCATTCATGGCGGTCTGAACAATGATTGATAACCAGATCCATGATAATATCGATATTCCTCTTTTTTGCCTCTTCCAAAAGCCGGTCAAAGTCTTCCATTGTTCCGAATTCTTCCGCAATACTGTAATAATCGGAAATATCATATCCCTGATCCACAAAAGGAGACTGATAAACAGGCGACAGCCATACGATATCAATGCCAAGCTCCTTTAAATAATCCAGTTTTTCGATGATTCCCGCTAAATCTCCGATTCCGTCCCCGTTGCCGTCCATAAAACTTTTAGGATAAATCTGATATGCGATTTTTTCATGCCACCATTTTTTCTGCATAGTAAAAGCCTCCCGATTCAATGTTTTATCATACTTACATTATACTACATTTCCGAAAGGCCTCTTTCTTTATTTTGTGGAATTCTTACACTATATTGACTTTTTCTCTATTTCCTTTTCGATAATCAGATGGGGTTATCCCCTTACATTGCCGGAACCTTTTTATAAAATAGCCCAGATTGTCATAGCCGCACTGACCTGCAATATCAATGATCTTATCCTCACTTTCCAAAAGC
>Ga0137307_100257_pt1 | contig 79714 bp, 65 predicted proteins | sample NAcewD2O_March_2_FD_97180 | JGI IMG/M metagenome (GOLD analysis project Ga0137307, IMG submission 97180) | Mouse cecal microbial communities from Vienna, Austria - N-Acetylglucosamine amended D2O_March | ecosystem: Host-associated > Mammals > Digestive system > Large intestine > Cecum | place...
ACGCAGCCTGCGGGGCACGCCCGGCGACAGCCGGATGTTTGCGGGCCTGCGCCGGCCAAGGCTGCGGCCCGCAAGCCTGAAAGGCGGGAACCGTGAAAAAGACACGAATACGGATTCTTCGTCGCTCTGCTCCTCAGAATGACAACGGTGGAATCGAACTCTCGAAGAGAATCTATTAATTGTGAATTTTGCATTCTGAATTAATCCCCTACGGGGCTTGACTTTACTCTTGCTCGGTAAAGCCCGTGAACGGTCTTTACTCTCGCTTAATCGTAAAGTTGTGAATTCTGAATTGTTTTGTTCCCTCTCCGCCGCATTCCTCCGAGCGATTGCTCCAAAACGCCTGCTGCGGGCTACCGCTACCGTGACACGGGAACCTTGGCGGAAGTCGGCATGAGCAGCTACGTGTGGGCTTCGTCGTCGTGGGTTTCGGGCGACCTGCATGCCGGTCTCTTTGCCTGTGGAGCGGATGGTACACATCCGCTCACCGGGGGCCACCGGATTGCGGCCCGCCCCGTGCGCTGCGTCCAAGCATCTGCAGAAGTTGTTGAAAAATGAAGAACGAAGCCAAAGAGACGGGCCGACGTGTACCGGCCGGCCTTTTAACGTTTGCAGATGGTGTTGAAATCGCAATACTGGCAGGTTTTGACATCCTCGCATTGCCGGAAAGGCGTTGCAGCGTCATAGAGTTCCGCCAGCGTGGTGCGCAAAAGTTGTTCGAAAGTCTCCGCATACACCGAATAGGGTGCACCGCGGCGTCCCAGCTCCTTGTCGTCCAGTTCCGGTGAATAATCCTCGCGGTGCATGTGGCGGACATAGTAGAGCGTGGGGAGAGCGTCGCAGCCACGCGTGCGGTAGAGCATCATCGAGTAGAGCAGCGTCTGTATCACGTTGGAGAGGCGCTCCCTGCCCTCGCCGCAGAAAAGACGCTCCACCCCCGGAAACTCAAGATGGGGCATCCCCGTCTTGTAGTCCACAACGCGCAGCGTCCCGTCGTCCAGCCGGTCGATGCGGTCGGCGATGCCCGCGAACTTGAGCCGCATGGTGCGTCCGCACGCTTCGAACGGGAAGGCATGGGCCACTTCTTCCTCCAGCCCCAGGGTCGTGAATGCGTCGTGGGCCGCATCGTGGCGCATCACGCCGTCGCGCAGGTAACGCGTCACGATGTCTTTGACCAGGAGCAAATTGCCCGTGTAGTCGTCGGGGGTGGCATGCGCATCATGGAGGTAATTTTCGTTGATGGCGTCGGCCACGGCCCGCATCACCTCGTCGGTCCGGCGCAGGGCCTGCAAGGTCTGTCCGGGGTGTGTTTCGCCCACGATGCGGCCGTAGAGTTTTTGGGCCGCCGCATGCAGGATAGTGCCGAACATCGGGGCGTCCACCTCCTCGCTCACCTCGTCGTCCGCCGCCAGACGGGCCACCGAATGGAAGTAGAAGCGCAGCGGGCAGGCGACGTAGCGGAACAGCGCCGTGGGCGAAAGGGTCGCCGGATGCTCCGGATCGACGAAACGTTCGAGTCGCTCCATCACCCGCTCGTCCTTGGCCACTTCGATGGGTTGCGTCCGGGCAAGGTTGACATCCACGCCCACTTCGATCCGCCGCACCGGGATGCCGCTCTCATAATCGAGCTGGTAGATATAGCGGCTAGGTTCGCCGGTCGACTTCTCGTCGGCGTGCGAGCAGTAGAGCATGTGCACGCGCCGGGCTCGTTGGATCAGGCGATAGAAATAGTAGGCATAGACTCCCTCGTGGTGTTCGGACGTGGGCAGCGAGAAGGCCGCACGCAGGTTGTAGGGCACGAACGAAGCCTGCGCCATGCGGTTGCCGGGGAAGTTGTCGTCGTTCATCGAGAGGATGACGACGTTGTCGAAATCGAGGTTGCGGGTCTCCAGAATACCCATCACCTGCACTCCTTCCAGCGGCTCGCCCTCGAACGGGATGCGGATCGTCTGGAGGTGGCGGCGCAGCAGCGAGGTGTAGACATCCGCTTCGATCGACAGGTCGCAGGCGTCGAGCGAGTTGCGCAGTTTGACGATCTCTTCGGAGATCACCGCCAGGAATTCGCTCCGCTGGCCGGCATCGTCGCCGGCATAGGGCGTGCGGGCCACGGCATCCACCACCGCCAGCAGCCACTGCGAGAACTCCTGCCAGCTGTCGACCGCCGTGAAGATGCGCGACAACAATGCGTTGCGGCCCAGCCACGACGCTTCGACCGAGATGCGCCGTTCGCGCACGATCTCCTCCGCCAGCGTGCGGGTCATTGCCGCGTCGCACCCCGTCACGTAGGGATGGTGCAGCAGTCCCGTAACGTCGGCGTGGTAGAAGGTGCAGCCTGCACCTTTCGTTCGGCGTCGCGATTGCAGCGACAACAGACGTTCCACGAACGTATAGGCCAGGGTCTGCTTGAGTGGATAGCCCATCGTCACGTTCACCTTGCCGATCTCCTCGGGCAGGGCGTAGAGCAGCGGCAGGAGCAGGTTTTCGTCGGTCAGCACTATGGCGGTCCGCTTGTCGAGGGGACCCTGCTTGGCATATTCGCGCAGAATCTCAGCCGCATATTTGCACTGCACGGCGTTCGAGACGGCCGACACGACGGTCAGTTCCTTTTCGCGGGTCATGTTGTCGTGCGAGAGACGGGTGCGCGGCGGGAAAAGTTCCGTATTCTCGCGCACGAACATGCCGGCTTCCTGCTCGGGGTTGTCCTTATAGTAAGTATCGTAGTCCCAGTAGAAATCGGTCTGCGCGTTGGTCGAGAGAAAGCGGAAAAGAATTTTTTCGCACTCCGAAAGCGCATTGAAACCGGCCACGACGTATCGCCGCGGTTCGGGGAAGACGTATTCGCCCGCCAGGATGCGGTCGGCGGCGGCCCGCTGCACCATGCCGCCATAGGCGATGCCCAACCGGCTCAGCCGCTCGCGGTAGCGTTCGTAGATGGGGCCCAGCGTCTTCCAGATCGCCAGGAACCGGCGTTTCTCCTCCGACAGATCGGCTTCGGGCCCCAGCGACGACCAGAAACTCAGAATGCGGAGCTGCGCCGGCGTGAGGTAGGAGATGTCGGCCTCCATCTCCTTGATTTCCGACAGGTTGCGGAAAAGCTGCGAGGCATCGATGCGGTATTTGTCGATCGTGTCGAAGTCCGTCAGCAGCATCTCGCCCCAGAAGTAGAACCGGTCGAACGGCTCGGCATGGAACTGCGAGTAGACTTTGTAGAGTTCGGTTATCAGACGCAGGCGGTCGCCCGTCGTGAGACCCGAAATCTCGGCCGTCAGCTCGTCGATCGTGCACCACGTGGGCTGCCACATGGGCCGTTCGGCTATCCGGCTCAGCGCATCGGTGAAGAAAAGCCTTGCGCGCCGCGAGGCGAAGAGCACGGACCGCTCCGAGAGCTCCTCGCCGTAGCGTGCATAGAGATCGCGCGCCACCTCTTCCAGAAATCCCGCCGTCGCCATGGCTCTACTCTTGTTCGATCCGGCCGATAGTTCCCGCCAGCAGGCTTTGCGACGTGCGCAGCAGGACCGGCATCCGCTTGTAGAAGATCGAGCCGCTGGTGACCGCCTTGGCTTCGAGCCGGTCGGCGACGTCGACCGTCACCTCGGCCTTGTTCTTGGCCGTCACGACCGCCGATTCGCACCGCAGGTCGAGCGCGTCCACCCGGCCCGTCGAGACGCTGAGGGTCAGGTAACGCACCGCTCCCGTGAGTTTGGCGCGGCTGTCGCCCGAGAGTTCCATCATCAGGTCCTGGATGTCCGCATGGATGTCCACGCTCGAACGGGCGCCCACCGTCAGGTCGAACATGGGCGCTGCGAGCGTATTGGCGAACGTTGCATTGGCATCGGTTATCGTCAGCGACCGCAGCGTGTTGTAGTTCACGGTCACTTGCGTGCGTGCGGTACGGTGCATGTCGGCCCGTTCGCGGATGTGCAGCACGCCGTTGCGCACCTCCGCGCGGAATTTGGTGTTGTCGTCGCCTTTCGTATCGTAGACGATGCGGGGCGCTTCCGTAGCCGGCACTTCCACAAAGCGGATGTCCACCGTCGCGTCGACTTCCACCGCATCGAACGGTGCCAGCCATTCGCTGCGACCGGCAGGAAGCGCTTCGGATGCCGGCACAACCGTCGCAGCGGTCGTGCCGGCCGTACGGGCAGCATTGTCGTCCGTCGTCGGCGAGGTCACCGAAATCTGCGTCCCGAATCCCGTCTGTGCCTGACCGGCCGCCACCGCAAGAAGCGCCGCGGCGCTCAAAATCGTTTTCCTCATGGTCGTTTCGTTTATGGGTCGCTAAATTACGAATATTTATCGGGAATACAGCTTCCAAAGCGGCCAAACTCGCCGGATCGCTGCTATTCTCCGCCCGGAACCGTGTTCCGGTCCGGCTTGCAACCCTTCGCGGCCGGCTTCCGTGCCGTCTTCCCGTTGCAGATCCGGCCGGCGAATCTTCCTCCGGACGGTCGCTGCCTGCACTCCGCATCCGTTCACCCGCCCGGCCGCGCATTTTTAGCTGCGAATTCTTTCCAGTTCCCGATTTGTTTCGTACTTTTACGATTCCGGAACAAAATCACTTCGATGCGGGCCAAGATTCTCAATGCGAGCGCCGGGTCGGGCAAGACCTACCAGCTCGCCTACAAATATGTCCACGACGTGGTGCAGCAGCCCACGCTCTACCGGCATATCCTCGCCGTGACCTTCACCAACAAGGCAACCGAGGAGATGAAGTCGCGCATCCTCAAGGAGATCCATCTGCTCGCCTCGGGCGGCGAAAGCGCCTACCTCGACGATCTCTGCCGCGAACTGGAGCTGGACGCCGCCACCGTGCGCCGCCGTGCTGCCGAAGCCCGCGCGCGCATTCTTCACGACTACTCGCGTTTCACGGTGCTGACGATCGACACCTTCTTCCAGCGCATCCTCCGGGCTTTCATCAAGGAACTGGGCATCGATCTCGACTACAACATCGAGATCGAAACCGCCTCCGTACTCGCCAAGAGCGCCGATACGTTGGTCGAGGCCATCGCCATCGACCGCGACCTGCTGCGCTGGATGACCGGATTCGTCGAAGAACGCATCGCCGAAGGGCGCAAGTGGGACGTCCGGGAAGGTATCCTGTCGCTGGGCGGCGAGCTGTTCAAGGAGAAGAACCGCGAGACGCTCTGCTCGCCCCGCTCGAAGGAGGAGCTGCGGCGGATCGTTCAGGAAGCCGCCGCCCACGCCGAAGCGACCCGACGGCAGATGACCGACGCCGCGGTCCGGGCCGTGGAGATCATCGGGGCTGCCGGACTTTCGGCCGCCGACTTCAGCGGCAAGAGCCGCAGTTTTGCCCACTATTTCTATTCCGTCGCCGCCGGCGAAACGAAGGCGCCCACCGCCACCGTGCTGAAGATGAGCGCCACCGACGAGGGGTGGTGTACCAAAAATTCGCCGGCCGAAGCCCTCGTGCCGCAGCTCCGGCCGCTTCTCGCGGCGATGTGCGAACTCTACGAAAGCAACATCCGTTCGTGGAACACCAGCGCGCTGCTGCGCGAGAACTACCGCAGCTTCGCCCTGCTGTCGGACCTCTATGCCAAGGTGCAGCAACTCTGCGACGAGCAGAACATGATGCTGCTCTCGGAGACCAAATACCTCCTCGCCGAATTCATCGGCCACAACGATGCGCCGTTCATCTACGAGAAAGTCGGCAACCGTTTCGAACGCTTCATGATCGACGAGTTTCAGGACACCTCCGTGCGTGAGTGGGAGAACTTCCTGCCGCTTCTGCAGAACGCCATGGCGCAGTGCGAGGATACTTCGGTGCTGATCGTGGGCGACATCAAGCAGTCGATCTACCGCTGGCGCGGCGGCGACTGGCGCATTCTGCACGAAGGAGCCCGCCGGGCGCTCGGCCCCGAAAATACGGAAGTCAGGAACCTCGAAGAGAACTGGCGCAGCCTGCCCGTCATCGTCGAGTTCAACAACCGCATCATCGAACGCGTGGTCGAAGCCGACAATGCGGCTCTCGACACCCGGCTCGACGAAGCCGCCGCCCGCCGGGAAATCACTCCGGACATCGCGGCGCAGCTCCACGGCACGTTGTGCAACGCCTATCGCGGACACGCCCAGAAGCCCCGCCGCAAAGCCTCCGTTTCCGGTTATGTCTCCGTCGAGACGTTCGACGAACAGCCCCCGATCGTCGGGCGCATCTGCGAACTGCTCGACCGCGGGTTCCGCCCCTCCGACATCATGATTCTTGTGCGGGGAGGTACCGACGGCGCCAAAATCGCCGCCGAACTGCTCGACTTCAAGGCGCGCAACAGCGATCCGCGCTACCGCTTCGACGTCATGACGCAGGAAGCGCTGGTCATCGGCAATGCGCCCGTCGCTACGTTCGTCGCCGCGACCCTGCGGCTGGCGCTCAACCCCGACGATTCGCTCAGCCGCGCCATCTACAACCGCTATCTCGGTCATCCGTTCGACCGTCGTTTCTCCGACGGCGAGCGGTCGTTTTTCCGCTCGATCCGCCTCTTCTCGCCCGAAGAAGCCTTCGAACGGATCGTCATGGAGTACGACCTCCGACAGGACCGCCTGCAGACGGCCTATCTCCAGGCCATTCACGAACAGATCATCGCATTCTGTGCCAGCCGGATCGCCGACATATCGCTGTTTCTGACCTGGTGGGACGAGCAGGGCTCCGCACGGTCACTCTCCGTCGAGCGGAACGAGCAGGCCGTCGAAATCCTCACCATCCACAAGGCCAAGGGGTTGGAAAACCGCGCCGTGCTGATTCCCTATTGTTCGTGGCAGCTGGAACCCAAGTCGGGCGGCGTACAAAACATCGTGTGGGCCGAAGCGCAGGGCGAGACCGCCGAAGTCGGGCGTTTTCCTGTACGGTTCAAGAAGGACATGGCCGAGTCGGATTTTTCCGAGGAGTTCCACCGCGAAACCCTCTACTCCCACATCGACAACATCAATCTGCTTTACGTAGCCCTTACCCGCGCTGCCGAATCGCTCCATCTGTTCATCCCCCATCGGGGAAGCGGCCACATCGGTTCGTTGCTGCTCCGGCATCTTGCGGTCGACGGCGAGCGGGCCGTTTTGGGCGATCTTGTCGGACGTTACGTCTGCTCGGAAAACTCCGAACGGTTCGAATTCGGCGAATTTGCCGGCCCGGCCGGCTCCCACCGCCAGAGCGGGGCGCAGCATGTCGTGCTGGAGACCTACTCCACCTCCCGGGCTGACCTGCGGTTGCGGCTTCCGTCGCAACGCTACTTCGAAGATTCCGCCGATTCGGGGCTTTCGCCCCGCGACTTCGGCATTCTGATGCACCGGGCGTTCGAGCATGCCGATACCGAAAAGGAGATCGCAGAGGCCGTCACGCAGATGGAAGCCGACGCCAGTCTTTCGTCCGACGATGCCGTCAGGCTCCGACGTATGATTGCCGACGCGCTGGCCGATCCGGTCGCGCGCGAGTGGTTCGACGGCTCCTGGCAGCGCGTGCGCAACGAACAGGAGATCGTCATTCCGGGCTCTTCATCGCTCCGGCGCCCCGACCGCGTCATGATCGACGGAGAACGCGCCGTGGTCGTCGATTACAAGTTCGGCGAGCACGATCCGGCCCGCTATCGGCGTCAGATCGCCGACTATTGCGCCCTCCTGCGGCAGATGGGCCACCCCCGGACCGAAGGTTATCTGTGGTTCGTCCGGCTCGGCAGGATCGAGCGGGTGGAGTAGACCGGTCGACTCTTGTTTGGGTTCTCGTTCTGCGGTTTCCGGAATCTCTATCTTCTATATCAAAAGCAACTTCTGCAGATGCTTGGACGCAGCGCACGGGGCGGGCCGCAACCCGGTGGCCCCCGGTGAGCGGATGTGTACCATCCGCTCCACAGGCAAAGAGACCGGCATGCAGGTCGCCCGAAACCCACGACGACGAAGCCCACATGTAGCCGCTCATGCCGACTTCCGCCAAGGTTCCCGTGTCACGGTAGCGGTAGCCCGCAGCAGGCGTTGAAAAGCAATCGCTCGGAGGAATGCGGCGGAGGGGGAACAAAACAATTCAGAATTCACAACTTTACGATTAAGCGAGAGTAAAGACCGTTCACGGGCTTTACCGAGCAAGAGTGATGATGGTGCAAGCCGAGAGTCATTCCGAACTTGTTCGAGCATGACCGAGGCGCAGCCCATCCAAGGCACAGCCAAAGTCAAGCCCCGTAGGGGATTAATTCAGAATGCAAAATTCACAATTAATGGATTCTCTTCGAGAGTTCGATTCCAGCGTTGTCATTCTGAGGAGCAGAGCGACGAAGAATCCGTATTCGTGTCTTTTTCACGATTCCTGCCTTTCAGGCGTGCGGGCCTGCGCCGGCCAAGGCTGCGGCCCGCAAGCGTGCCCCGCAGGCTGCGTCCGAATCCCAAGCCCTTTGTCATTCTGAACGAAGTGAAGAATCTTTTCCCTTGCGAACCAAAGGCCGCTTGCGGACTATGCCTTGCAAGGAGGAGAAAGACAAACGAAGTGCAGTCAAGAATCTATTTTGGGCAAGGTTACAGATTCTTCGTCGATCTTCCGATCTTCTCAGAATGACAATGTTGTCTTGCATTGAGTCATTTCCTTTCGGGAACTCATTCAAGTGCTCGCCCGGGCCGGCTGCGGGGGTCGCATCTTTGATGCGAGCCGGCCCCGGGCGCAAGGTCTTCCGTATCAGAAAGAGAACAGATCCTGCGGGACATGCTTGCCATAATTGTCATTCTGAGCGGAGCGAAGAATCTATTCTGGGCAAGGTTACAGATTCTTCGTCGCTCTGCTCCTCAGAATGACAAACTACTGAATTGTTCGCAAACTCCGCAGCAGACTGGAATAAACAACTGGCGGCAACGAGGGGGAGGTAAAAGGGAAAGATAGATGTTCGGGGCGGCTGCGGCTTGCAGAGCTAAATACCGGCGTTCAGCCGTGCGAGCCGAAGCCCCGCCGCGCGGAGGCTCGCAAAACTCGCCCCGCGGGCTTCGGCACGAAAACAACACAGCGCCGACCGAAGCAAAGCTCGCGAACTTAAACCAGCGTGCGCTCTTTCTGAACGAAGCGAACGCAGCCTGCGGGGGTGAGCCCGGCGACAGCCGAAGCGGCGAGCCTCCGCGCCGGGAGGCTGCGGCTCACGCGACACTGCGAATTGCAAAACCGCAGAACCACAGAAACCGGCGCAAAACCCGCCCCAAAAACAACTATTCCTTTAACCCAACCGCGTCATTACGCCGCCAGCGGACTGCTGAATCTACCAACCACACTGACAAAAGCCGTAGCCCCTGTCACTCCGGGTATGAAGTTGCTGTAGAGCGAAGATACCGATAAATTCCCGAACGACAAAGACGGCAAATTGCCGATGAACGTACCACTCCCCTGCCGACCTTAAAACAGATAAAACTATCATCCATCCAAAATACAAGCGTCGGCAAAGAATTGTAAGAATCCGACAAGACAAAAAAAATACCGGAACTCGAAAAGAGCTCCGGTATTTACAAAATGCAAGACGGCTACTCGCCCAAAGCGAAACGCTTGTAAGCAACGATCGTAGCCTCCTTGTTGGCCTTGCGGATGTACTCGGCGATCGTCTCCTTCTCACCTACGACGCACTGGTTCAGAAGCGTGTTCTCCTCGAAGAACTTGCGCATCTTGCCCTCGGCGATCTTCTCAAGAATCTCGTCGGGCTTGTTGGCGTTCTTGGGATCCTGCTTCATGGCCTCGACGGCGATCTGACGCTCGTGCGCCACGACATCGGCGGGGCAGTCGGCAACGTCGATCGAGATGGGCGCCATGGCGGTTGCCTGCATGGCAACGGCATGAGCCACCTCCTCGGGAACCTCCTTGTTGAAGCCGAGGATGGTGCCCAACTTCTTGTTGAAGTGGACATAGGCGGCACAGTACGGAGCCTCGATACGAGCGTAGTAGGCCAACTCGATCTTCTCGCCGGTCTGGCCCGATTTCTCGGTCACCATCTCCTCGACGGTGTGGCCCTCGGCATTCTTGGTAGCGAGCAGCGCATCGCGGTCGGCAGCGTCGGCAGCGACGGCGACCTCCAACATGGCATTGGCCGAAGCGGAATACTCGGCGTTCTGAGCCACGAAGTCGGTTTCGCAAGCCAGACAGAGGATATAAGCCTTGTTGCCCACGATCTTCGTCACGACGACGCCCTCGGTTGCCGAACGGTCGGCACGCTTGGCGACGACGAGCTTGCCCTTCTCGCGGATAATATCCTGCGCGCGGTTGTAATCGCCCTCCGCCTCGATCAGCGCCTTCTTGCAATCCATCATGCCGGCACCGGTCATCTTACGGAGCTTCATTACATCTGCAGCTTTGATTTCCATAGTTTTCAGTGTTTTAAAGATTTTGCGTTCATTTGCAAGCACTCTCCCCCGTCCCGGCAAAACTCAAGCCAACCTGGGTTTGCACCCGACCCGGGAAAAAGCACCTGTTACTGCTCCGAAGCAGCGTCGGCGGCTGCGGGCTCCTCGCTGGGAGTTTCGACGGCGGCAACGACCTCCTTGACGGTCTCCTCCTCGGCATCGATCGAAGCCTTGACGGCCTTCTTGATGCGGGGCTTGGACTCCTTCTTGGCGGCATCGCCGGCAGCCTCGGTCTCCTGGGCCTCTTTCTCCTTCTCGAGCTTGCGTTCCTCGAGACCCTCGGCGACAGCGGCGCACATGGCCTCTACGACCACGGCGATCGACTTGGTAGCATCGTCATTTGCAGGGATAACGTAATCAATGTCGGTCGGATCACAACAAGTATCTACCATTGCAAATACGGGGATGCTCAGACGCTTGGCCTCCTTGACGGCGTTGGCCTCCTTCTGAACGTCGACGACGAACAGGGCGGCGGGCAGACGCGTGAGGTCGGCGATGGAGCCGAGGTTCTTTTCGAGCTTCGCACGCTGACGTGCGATCTGGAGCTTCTCGCGCTTGGAGAAGTTATCGAACGTGCCGTCGGCGGTCATCTTGTCGATGGTCGCCATCTTCTTGACGGCTTTACGTATGGTGGGGAAGTTGGTGAGCATACCGCCGGCCCAACGCTCGGTGACGTAAGGCATACCGACGGTCGCAACCTTTTCGGCAACGATTTCCTTGGCTTGTTTCTTGGTGGCGACGAACAGCACGCGGCGACCGCTCTTGGCGATCTGCTTGATGGCTGCGGCGGCCTCATCGATCTTGAGCACGGTCTTGTGCAGGTCGATGATGTGGATGCCGTTCTTCTCCATGAAGATGTAGGGAGCCATTTTGGGGTTCCACTTACGCTTCAGGTGACCGAAGTGTGCACCGGCCTCCAACAATGTATTGAAATCTGTACGTGACATGTTGTTTCTTGTTTGTTGTTTTAATCTCTTGACTGCAACATCCGGAAGTAGCGGCCCGGAAGGCCCGGTCTCCGGAGTTTTCCGCGGCGCGGCAACCCGACGGTAGTACCTATATTATTAAGGGCTGAATTCTTCGCCTGGCTCGGAATGCCATGCCCCAGGTAATCCTCGCGTTTGGAACCGACGCCGTGCTTGCCGAAATTCCGGTCGTACTAACGCTTGCTGAACTGGAACTTGCGACGTGCACCGGGCTGACCGGGCTTCTTACGCTCAACCTCGCGGGGATCGCGCGTGAGGAATCCGGCCTTCTTGAGGGTCGGACGCATCTCGGCGTCGATCTCGCACAATGCGCGTGCGATGCCCAGACGAGCGGCCTCGGCCTGTCCCTTGATGCCACCGCCATCGAGGTTGATGGTGATGTCGTAATTCTCGGCGGTGTTGGTAGCCAGCAGGGGCTGCTTCACCTGGAACTGGAGAATTTCGAGCGGGAAATATACGGCGAGCTCCTTGCGGTTGATTGTAATCTGACCCTTGCCCGGCTTCACGAATACGCGAGCCACAGCGGCCTTACGACGACCTACGGTGTTTACAACTTCCATAACTCTTACTTGATCTCGTTCAACTTAATGCTCTTGGGGTTCTGCGCGGCGTGCGGATGCTCGGCGCCGGCATACACCTTCAGATTTTTCAACACGGCGGCACCCAGGCGCGTGCGGGGCAGCATGCCCTTGACGGCCTTCTCGACCAGGAAGGTCGGCTTCTTGGCCAGGTAATCGGCCGGGGTAGCGAAACGCTGACCGCCGGGATAACCCGTGTGACGCGTGTAGACCTTGTCGGTCATCTTCTTGCCCGTGAGCTTCACCTTCTCCGCATTGATGACGATGACGTAGTCACCGCAATCGACGTGGGGCGTGTAGCTGGGCTTGTTCTTGCCGCGGAGGATCTTGGCCACCTGCGAAGCAAGACGTCCCAATACCTCGTTCGTAGCGTCGATCACCACCCATTCCTTGGTGACGGTCGCAGCGTTGGCCGAGATAGTCTTGTAGCTTAATGAATCCACTGTTTTACGTTTAGTTTAACTTGTTTGTAATCCGTTTCCCGCACTTCGCGGGTGCGCAAAGGTACGAAAAAAAATCCACCCGGCAAACCGCCGGATGAAAAATTAAGACTTCGGATGCAAAAAAGCGACTCCGGCAGGAGGATCGGACAGGTTCCGGCTACCCGATTCGGACGTTTGCCGACGTAAAAACTCCGGAATTCAGTGAAGCGGTCAAGCGAAAATCGGAAAAAACATCGCACCCCGCCGGAAACAGGTTCCGGGTCTCAATGCGGGCATCCGTTCCGCTTCACGATATGCTCGCCCTCCTCGTCGAAAGCCAGACGGCTGCGCTCCGGATTGTCGGGCAGATAACAAATCAAAATCGAATCGCCTTTGCGGATAGCCTCGGGATCGCGACCCAGCCGCTGGGAACGCGCAAAATCGCGGCCGCCGACCGTGAAACGATAATCCAGGTAGTAAATCTTGCGTTTGACACGTCGCTGCGTACGGTAGCTCGACCCGCGCTCTGAATGGCTCTCGATCTTCGAATAGACCCGGGTCACAATGCCCATGGCAGCTACCCCGTCCTTCTCGAAACGGCGGTTCAGCCAGATCGCATGGCCCAGGTAAAGCAGGAAGACGAGAACGCAACCCGCAATCAGCCAAATTTTCAAACGGTTCCAATTCATCGCATTGCTGTTTTTCGGGGCAAATGTACCTCTTTTCCCCGTTGATTGTTCCGTTCCATAGATTTTTTGAGCGGTCATTGCTCCGTCTTGATCGGATTCCGCCCGTTGAAAACGCAGTTTCGCGAATTTATGGCCCGGCGAATTCGTCCGATATGAATCCGATTCGCTATCTTCGCGGCGGCAACTTCCGACCCGGAGTGACAGGGGTTAAGGCTTCTGTCAGAGAGGCGGCAGATTCAGCAATCCGCTGGAGGCGCTAACACAGGAGGGTAAAGGAGTTCGTTGTTTGCGGTTGTTTTGCGCCGTTTATTTGTGCTGCGTTTTAGTGATCCGATGAATTGCGCGAACCGCATCCGAGTCCGTTTTTTATGAAGGTCCGGGTTCGCCAGGCAGCCATGATGTCTCGTGCCGAAGCCAGCGGGGCGAGTTTTGCGAGCCTCCGCGCGGCGGGGCTTCGGCTCGCCCGGCTAAAGCGGGAGATTCGCGATTCGGACCTTTGCCAGCCGATCGACAACGATTCCTCTTTCCCAAGAGCGTTGCCGCCAGCTGTACATTCCAGTCTGCTGCGGAGCTTGCGAACAATTCAGTAGTTTGTCATTCTGAGGAGCAGAGCGACGAAGAATCTGTATGCTGACGATACAGATGTTTGACTGCACTTCGTTTGTCTTTCTCCTCCTTGCGAGGCATAGTCCGCACGCGGCCTTTGGTTCGCAAGGGAAAAGATTCTTCGCTTCGCTCAGAATGACAAAGTAAGTCTGTCGGGGATTCGGACGCAGCTGTGGGGCACGCCCGGTGCCAGCCGGATGTTTGCGGGCCTCCGCCGGGGGAGGCTGCGGCCCGCGCGCCTGAAAGGCGGGAACCGTGAAAAGACACGAATACGGATTCTTCGTCGCTATGCTCCTCAGAATGACAACAGTGGAATCGAACTCTCGAAGAGAACTCTATTAATTGTGAATTTTGCATTCTGAATTAATCCCCTACGGGGCTTGACTTTACTCTTGCTCGGTAAAGACCGTGAACGGTCTTTACTCTCGCTTAATCGTAAAGTTGTGAATTCTGAATTGTTTTGTTCCCTCTCCGCTGCATTCATCCCAGCGATTGCCCGGAAACTCCTGCTGCGGGCGCCCGCAGCCGTGAGACGGGAGTCCTGGAAAGCGTCGGCGCGAATGGCGACTACTATTCGTCGTCGTCTTTCGTCACGGGCAACAACAATGCGGGTAATCTGTGGTTCAACGCGACCGGAGTGAACCCCTTGAACAATGGAACCCGAGCTTGGGCACGCGCCGTGCGCTGCGTCCAGCATCTGCACCGGAGTTGCCGTTCAGTGTCCTTATCCGCGAAAGCGGCCTGGCGCCCGGAGTGGTGCGGACCACGGTTCGTGCCAGCGAGGCGGCAGATTCAGCAATCCGCTGACGCCCGGCCGAACGTCGGGATCCAAGAAAAGGGTTCGTAGCTGCGAAGCGGCCGCAAACCCCGATGCGGAAACGTCAGCTGTACCTCCCAGTCTGTTCCGGGGCCGGAGCGCTCCCCGGGGCATTCAATCCAGCGATTGCCACAGGCTCCTGCTGCGGGCGTCCGCGACCGTACGGACGGAGCCTTGAACGCTGTCGGCGCCAATGGCGACTGCTACTCGTCGTCGTCCTACGCCACCGGCAGCATCTACGTGGGTTGTCTGTGGTTCAATGCCGGCTTTGTCGACCCGCTGTACGGGGGCAGTCGCGCTTACGCACGCGCCGTGCGCTGCGTCCAGCATCTGCCGGGGCCGCTTTCCCGGACCCTGCGCCCGGTCCGACGACACGAAGAACCGGGCGAAAACGAAAAGAGCCGGAAGCTATTCCGGCTCTTTTCCATATTTTGGGGTTCTTCTAACCCAGGAACGAAAGCAGAATGCCCGCGGCCACGGCCGAACCCACGACACCGGCCACATTGGGGCCCATGGCGTGCATCAGCAGGTAATTCGACGGATCGGCTTTCTGACCCTCGGTCTGCGAGACGCGGGCAGCCATCGGCACGGCCGAAACGCCGGCCGAACCGATCAACGGATTGATCTTGTTGCCCTCCTTGCAGAAGCAGTTCATCAACTTGGCCAGCAACAGACCGCCGGCGGTACCCATGCAGAAAGCGACGACGCCCAGCACGAGGATTCCCAACGTCTTGAAATTCAAGAAAGCCTCGGCCGTAGCCGTAGCGCCGACCGTCAGACCCAGGAAGATGACCACGATGTTCATCAACTCGTTCTGCACGGTCTTGCTCAGACGGTCCACCACGCCGCACTCCTTCATGAGGTTGCCCAGCATCAGACAGCCGATCAACGGAGCGGCGCTCGGCAGGAGCAACGAAATGATCACGGCGATGACGAGCGGGAAGAGGATGCGCTCCAGCTTGGAGACGGGGCGCAGCGTCTGCATCTTGATCTTGCGCTCCTTCTTGGTGGTCAGCAACCGCATGATGGGCGGCTGGATGACCGGCACGAGAGCCATATAGGAATAGGCGGCCACGGCGATGGGGCCCAGCAGCTCGGGCGAGAGCATCGATGTGAGGTAGATGGCCGTAGGACCGTCGGCGCCGCCGATGATGCCGATCGAACCGGCCTGGGTCGGCGTGAAGCCCAGTGCATAGGCACCGAGGAACGTGGCGAAGATACCGATCTGGGCGGCAGCTCCCAGCAAGAAACTTTTGGGGTTGGCGATCAACGGACCGAAATCGGTCATGGCGCCCACGCCCACGAAGATCAGGCAGGGATAGATGCCCAGCTTGACACCCAGATAGAGGTAGTCGAGCAAACCGGCATTGGCCACGAAGATGTCCCAATGGACATGTCCGCCGGCGAAGAGCTCCGTATGGTAGAGGTTCGCACCGGGCAGGTTGGTGAGCAGCATGCCGAACGCGATGGTGAAGAGCAGCAGCGGTTCGAACTTGTGCCGGATGGCCAGGTACATCAGGAAGAATGCGACGCCGATCATGGCCAGGCTGCCCCACCCCATCTGGGTGAAGAAGCCGGCGACGCCGGTCGATTCGGCGAACTTGAGCAGACTGTCCGACACGAAATCGGAGCCTGCGGTCAACAGATTCCACATAAGGCTACTCGATGACGATTAAGTTGTCGCCCTCCATGACGGTGGCGCCCTGCTGCACGAAAATCTGCTTGACCACACCGCTGCGGTCGGCGTCGATGTTGTTCTCCATCTTCATCGCTTCGAGGACCACCAACGTCTGTCCGGCCGTCACGCTATCGCCCACGGCCACCTTGACGGCCAGTACCGTGCCCGGCAGCGGGCACTTGATGGCCGAACCGGCCGAAGGAGCGGAAGGCGCGATACGCGGTGCGGGAGCCGCCGTCGTGGGCGTGATCATGCCGCTGTTGGCCTCGCGGGGAGCGGGAGCCACCTGGGGCTTGGACGAGGAGGCCGCCGAAGCGCCGGCGATCTCCACCTCGTAAGGCGTACCGTTGACGGTCACATGCGCCATCGTGGAAGTCTCGTTGACCTCGTCGATCTGCACGTTATAATTCTGTCCGTTGATTTTCAATGAATAATCTTTCATGATTTTAAGCTATTTTCGGTCAGGCATCTGGGTTAAACCGTGGATTTTCGAATTCCAGGGCGAGTAGGCGCGCTTGATGCTCAGAATGGTCAGCACCTCCGACTCGCGGTCGTGCATGGCGCTGCAATAGATATTGAGCGCCGTGGCGATGGCCGCGATCTCCTCCTCGTGCAACTGTCCCTGGACGACGACCCGCCCCGTAGCGGCGGCGGCCGGTCGTCCGGCGGCCTGCCGGGCCGTGAAGACGCAACCGAAAAGTTTCATGACGCCCACCAACAGCACCAGGACGAAGAAGACCAGGCAGATACTGATCAGCGCCACCCACAACATTTCGGACCAGCCCCAGTCCGTTGCTATCAACATTTTCATGGTCGTAGGGTTGGATTACAGAGGAATGTTCGAGTGCTTCTTGGGCGGATTCTGCAAGCGCTTGGTCGAGAGCGACTGCAAGGCGCGGATGATGCGGAAACGCGTGTTGCGCGGTTCGATCACGTCGTCGATGTAGCCGTAGCGGGCCGCGTTGTAAGGGTTGGAGAACTTGTCGTTGTACTCCTTCTCTTTCTCGGCGATGAAAGCCGCCTTCTCCTCGGGCTTGTCGGCCAGCTCCTTGAGCTCCTTGCCGTAGAGCACCTCGACGGCACCGCTGGCGCCCATCACGGCGATCTCGGCCGAAGGCCAGGCGTAGTTGACGTCGCCGCGGATGTGCTTCGACGACATCACGATGTAGGCGCCGCCGTAGGCCTTGCGCAGAGTGACGGTGATCTTGGGAACCGTAGCCTCGCAGTAAGCGAAGAGCAGTTTGGCACCGTGGGTGATGACACCGCCGTACTCCTGGGTCGTGCCCGGCAGGAAGCCCGGAACGTCGACCAGCGTCACGATCGGAATGTTGAACGCATCGCAGAAACGCACGAAACGCGCGGCCTTGCGGCTTGCGTTGATATCGAGCACGCCGGCCATGAACTTGGGCTGGTTGGCGATGATGCCCACCGACTGTCCGTTGAAGCGGGCGAAGCAGGTGATGATGTTCTTGGCATAGCTGGCCGCCGATTCGAGATACTCGCCGTTGTCGACGATGGCGCGGATCACGCCGGCCATGTCATAGGGCTTGTTGGCGCTGTCGGGGATGATCTGGTTGAGCGAATCCTCCAGACGCGTGATCTTGTCGGTGCAGACGGCCAGCGGAGCATCCTCCATGTTGTTCTGCGGCATGTAGGAGAGGAGCTTCTTGATGAGTTCGATGCCCTCCTCCTCGGTGTTGACGGCGAACTGCGCCACGCCCGACTTGGTCGTGTGCATCGTGGCGCCGCCCAGCTGCTCCTGCGTCACGTCCTCGCCCGTGACGGTCTTGACGACCTTGGGGCCCGTGAGGAACATGTTGGAAGTCTCCTTCTTCATGATGATGAAGTCGGTCAGCGCGGGCGAATAGACCGCACCGCCGGCGCAGGGGCCGAAGATGGCCGAAATCTGCGGAATGACGCCCGAAGCCATCACGTTGCGCTGGAAGATGTTGGCATAGCCGGCCAGGGCGTTCACGCCCTCCTGGATACGCGCGCCGCCCGAGTCGTTCATGCCGATGCAGGGAGCGCCGTTGCGCATAGCCATGTCCATGACCTTGCAGATCTTGTCGGACATCGAGAGCGACAGCGAACCCGCCGTGACGGTGAAGTCCTGCGCGAAGACGTAGACCAGACGTCCGCCGATGGTGCCGTAACCGGTCACCACGCCGTCGCCGAACGCATGGCTCTTGTCCATGCCGAAGTCGTAGCAACGGTGCGTGACGAACATGTCGAACTCTTCGAAGCTGCCCTCGTCGAGCAACATCTGGATACGCTCGCGGGCCGTATATTTGCCTTTGGCGTGCTGAGCGTCGATGCGCTTCTGTCCGCCGCCGAGACGCGCGGTTTCGCGGTTCTCGATGAGCTTGTTGATCTTGTTCTGAATTTCGCTCATGGTTCTGTCCCGATTATTTGTTCTTGTTCTCGCACAACTCCGTCAGAATGCCCTGCGTCGACTTGGGGTGCAGGAAAGCGATCGTCATGCCCTCGGCGCCCTTGCGCGGGGTCTTGTCGATCAGACGGATACCCTTGGCTTCGGCATCGGCCAGCTGCTCCTCGATGTTCTCGCAGGCCAGGGCCATGTGGTGGATGCCCACGCCGCGGTTCTCGATATACTTGGCGATGGTCGACTCTTCGGAAGTAGGCTCCAGCAGTTCGATCTTCGTCTGGCCCAGCATGAAGAAGGCCGTGCGGACCTTCTGGTCGGCCACTTCCTCGATGGCGTAGCACTTCAGGCCCAATACGCCCTCCCAGTAGGGAATCGCTTCGTCGAGGCTCTTCACGGCGATGCCCAAGTGCTCGATGTGAGATACTTTCATGATAAAAGAAATTAAGAGTTTTATTGTGTTTTGATCCTATTCGTTACGATTCGTAGCCGCGGAGGCTCCTTTGCGCACACAAAGATAGGCGAATCTTCGGGAAATGCCAATTTTTGCAACGATTTTTTGCATTTATTTTCAGCCTCTTTTCTGCGCCGGACTCCGGACCGCGCACGGCATCGCAACGCTGCGAAAAGGCATGCCGAATCTGCTGCGGCCCGCCGCCCGCGCGACAGGAAAAGACGGAGCCCTTCCGGCGCAACAATCAGCGATCGCAAAGGGCCGCACCGGCAGTAAGGCCACAACAAACAGCCACAGACCGGGCAGCCGACATGGCGTCCGGAAGACCGGAGACGCCGCAAAATGGAGACAGCAGCAATCACAACACGAACGTTCTCAAAAGCGCAACAACGCTGAATTGCAACTGAAAACCCCGAAAGATGAATGCAAAATTAAGCCGTGCAGCACCGGCATATCCCGCCCGATGATGATACAAAACGGGGACTTTTCATCGTTTGCTGTTCAACCGAGAGAACGTTTTGGCAGAAAATATGTCTATCCGCGAAATGCCCCTCTGCGGTTCCGGGAGGCCCCCGGAACCGCACAGACCGCAGAGACCCATAAATAGCCTGCTGCCTGCGGGCGGGCACCGTCGGCTGCGCTCTGCTGCCCGCCGACAGACCGAATGCGGAATCGGCAGGGAGAGGACACAAAAAAAATTGGTCTTGTCCCAAATTATTCGTACCTTCGTTCGAACAAAGGCTCGTGCTCATGAAAAAATTACTTCTTGCACTCGCCGCCCTTTGGGCGACAACCTCGACCGTTTCGGCGCAGAACATCGCTCTGGACGAACGCGCCCCCGAGCTCCGGATTCAGAGCTGGCTCGACAGCCGCGAGCCCGCACCGGCACCCCTGACCTACGTCGAATTCTTCCATTCGTCCAACCAATCGTCGCTGGCGTCCGTCGAACGGCTGCAAAAGCTCTCGGCGCAATGCGGCGACCGGCTGCGGATCGTCGTGCTCGTGCACGAGCCCCAGGAGAAGGTCGCCCGCCTGCTCGCGCCCTTCGTCTCCGAACGCCTCGGCGTGGGATTCGACCCCACGGGCCGCAACTTCGCCGCCTACGGCGTCACCTACGTGCCGTTCGGCGTACTGCTCGGCGCCCGCAACCGCGCGCTGTGGATGGGCAACGCCCAGCAACTCACCCCCGCAATCATCGACCGATCCAAATAACTTTCGCGATGTCATCCACCAAGATCGACCACTACGAAAAGGAGTACGCCGCCGCCCACCGCGACACGGCGCTCAACGTGGCGCAGGGCGTCGACGAACAACCCATCGTCAATCCCTATTTCACCCGACGCAGGAAACGCAGCCTCACCACCGAAGAATATGTCGAAGGAATCCTCGCCGGCAACATCACCACCCTCTCGCAGGCCATCACGCTCATCGAGTCGAGCAACCCCGACCACTACGCCCAGGCGCAGGAGATCATCGAGCGGTGCCTGCCCCATGCCGGCAAATCCGTGCGCATCGGCATAACGGGCGTACCGGGAGCCGGCAAATCCACCTTCATCGAAGCCATAGGCAATACGGTGGTCTCGCTGGGCCACCGGCTCACCGTGCTGGCCATCGACCCCTCGTCGGAGCGGAGCGGCGGTTCGATTCTCGGCGACAAGACCCGCATGGAGAGCATCTGCCACAATCCCGACGTCTTCATCCGCCCTTCGCCGTCGGCCGGCTCGCTGGGCGGCGTGGCGCGCAAGACGCGCGAGACCATCGTGCTGTGCGAAGCCGCCGGATTCGACGTCGTCTTCATCGAAACCGTCGGAGTCGGACAGTCCGAAACGGCCGTCCACTCGATGGTCGACCTCTTCATGCTGCTGCAGATTTCGGGCGCCGGCGACGAGCTGCAGGGCATCAAGCGGGGCATCATGGAGATGGCCGACCTGATGGTCATCACCAAAGCCGACGGCGAGAACGTACACAAGGCCGAACTGGCCCGCACGCAGTTCCAGAGCGCCCTGCGGCTCTTCCCCATACCCGAATCGGGCCGGCGCCCCAAGGTCTACACGTGTTCGTCCGTAGAGCGAAGCGGTCTGACCGAGGTGTGGGAAGGAGTGGAAGAGTTTCTGGACCACATCGTTAAGAACGGTTATTTCAAGCAGCACCGCAATGCTCAGAACAAATACTGGATGTACGAATCGATCGACGAAGCGCTGCGCAACTCGTTCTACCGCAACCCCGAAGTCGAAGCACGGATCGGCGACTTCGAAGCACGCGTGCTGAGCGACCGCATCTCTTCGTTCATCGCCGCCAAGGAGCTGCTGCACCTTTACTTCCATTCGGAAGGCACAAAAGACTAAGTGCCAACAAAATGATTCGTCCCATGAAAAGCAATGCTTCTCATGGGACGAATCGTTGTCTTGAAGAATCTGTACAGCCGGCCGGCTACTTCAGAATCGGCAGTTTCAGACCGTAGTGCACGGCCACGATGCGCGCGAGGATGACGCTCGATGCGGTGGCGACCTCCGTAGCACCGACGCCCAGACCAATCAACTGGCACAACCAGAAAACCAGGCCTCCGAAGACGCAGGCCAACGCATAAATCTCCTTGCGGAAGATCAGCGGCTCCTCGTTGATCAGTATGTCGCGCAACACACCGCCGGCAGCACCCGTGATCGTACCCATGATGACGCCCACCCACAGCGGGAAACCCGCCGACAAAGTCTTCTCGATGCCCACGACCGTGAAAAGACCGAGTCCGATGGCATCGAAGATGAAGAACGTGTTGTTGAACCGGATCACGTACCGGCCGAACGCGATGACGGAGAGCAGCGCTACGGCCGTGACCACCAGATAGGTCGGGTCCAACATCCAGAAAGGCGTGAGCGACAGCATCAGGTCGCGCACCGTACCGCCGCCGATGGCCGTGGTGAAGCCCACCACGTAGGCTCCGAACCAGTCGAAGCGCTTGGCCGAAGCCAGGCGGATGCCGCTGATGGCGAAAGCCAGCGTACCCAGAATCTCGATAAAGGTAAAAAACGTCATATCCTAAACAAATTCTTTCAACAACAGATCGGCCAGTTCGGGCATGCCCTCGGCAGCCCGCTTGCGGACGAAGGTCAGCGGATTGCGGATCCACGAAGTATCGGGCGTACCCGGATCGACCACGAAAATCGGAATGTCGGGCCGCACGAAGCGCACCAGCGAAGCCGCCGGATAGACCGCCAGCGACGTGCCGACCACCACCATGATGTCGGCTCCGGCGGCCACGCGCGACGCACGGTCGAACATCGGCACCGCCTCGCCGAAGAAGACGATGTGCGGACGCAGCAGCGCCCCGTCGTCCGCGCGGGCATCGAGCGGCTGCTCCCACCCCTCCAAGGGCACGACCGACTCCGGATCGCGCTCCGAGCGCAGGCACGTAAGTTCACCGTGAAGGTGCAGTACGCGCGACGAGCCGGCCCGCTCGTGGAGATTGTCGACGTTCTGCGTCACCACCTCAACATCGAAACAGCGTTCCAGCCCGGCGATAGCCCGATGGCCCGCATTGGGCTCCGCAGCGAGCATTTCGCGGCGGCGCTTGTTGTAGAATCCGACGACCAACGCCCGGTTGCGGGCCAGCGCTTCGGGAGTGCAGACATCCTCGATCCGATATTCGGCCCACAGGCCGTCGGCATCGCGGAAAGTCGCCAGGCCGCTGTCGGCGCTCACACCCGCACCGCTGAAAACCACGATCTTCTTCATGTTATGCTCGATTTCGACGGGTCAAACCTACCCATTTTCACCCGAAAAACCAAACGTTCCGAACAAAAAGAAAGCACGATTATATACCTTGTTGTATCAACAATGCTGTAAATTTCCGCCAGAAGCCCCTGCCTGACGCGGGGTTTGGAGGTGGGGCAGAACCTGAATACGCGGCCATAGCCGCGAGTTGCAGCGGTCGGATTCAGCATGCCGGCCAAGGACGTCGGTACATCAAAGTATATAGATGGGTTCGCGAAAATACCCCGCTGTCGTTTTCGGGCGGCTCCCGAAGCCGCGCAAGGCGCAGCCATCGCAGGAGACCGCCCCGTTGGAGCAGGCTCAGCAATAGAAGCCGTCAGCCCGCCCCGGAAAAGCCGACCCGGACCGAACAGCACGCTTCCGGACGGAAACGCACTTCACGCGGGAGCGAAAAATTCCGCAGCCGCGACTTTCCGGCACAATTCGTGCAGGCATCCATCCTGCGACCGCACCGGGTGCGACCGGCACCTCGCGGTAACGTATTCCATTTTCCGCAACGCCCCGACAGGCGCTTCCTCGCGGCCGGTAACGGCGACCGAATTTTCAGGGACCTTCCCCGCGACACGCGCCGCCACCCGGGCCGGAGCGGATCGGACGGACAGCGCAGGCTCAATGCAGGCGCTGTCCTTTATTTATACGCCGGGCGCCTCTGTTTGCACGGCCGGCACGTCGCCCGACATGTCATCCGGGCATCGAACATCGCCGACCCGACGGACTTTGCAGCCACATAGCCATTTTACAGCGCCCGAACCCGAATCGCCCCTCGGTTTCAAGAAAGCGGCCTGCCGGGTGGAGCCCAAAAAAGTTTGCCGGAAACAAAAAAAACGGTATCTTTGTGCCCGCGCCAGAAAGGCGCAGATTGTATTTGCAGCCGGAATTTTCAAGCATGCAAAGAACGCGACGGGGTGTAGCGCAGTCCGGTTAGCGCACCTGCTTTGGGAGCAGGGGGTCGCTGGTTCGAATCCAGTCTCCCCGACAGGAAACGGCAGAGCCGAAAGGTTCTGCCGTTTCCTGTTGAAAGACGCTTCATCTACGACAGACTCCGCAATCCTCAACGAACAACAGGCAGCATTCGCCCCCAAAATAAAGCATAACCGCCGTTTGCAACAAGCCCCGCACTTGTAAAGTTGCGGGGCTTCATTTCAGTGCCAGCAAAGGCCCTGCGCGAGTCGCTATCCGATTGGCGCATCCTCTTGTTCCGAACGATTCTGCAAATTCGACATTCCGTCATCTCGACAATGCGGTCCCGAAGCTATTTCTTGATACACCGCACAAAACAAGCGTCCATACCGCTTCCCACGTTGGCGTAGCCGATGCTGTGGAAATCGAAAGTGAAATAATTGATGTCCCAGCCCAGGTTGTCGCCTACCTTGTTACGGCACCAATACACCCCGCCCGGGCGCCTGAAGATGTCGTAAAACAGCGGGCAGTCGTTGACGCCGGGTGCAGGATAGTAACTCTGGCGGTTGGAGGAATACCTCAATATGCCCTGTTCGGCATTTCTTCTGTGCCCGTAGCCCGAAGCGCCTATCGGGAAAAAGAGGTTCTTGCCCGTTACCTTGTTATAGACGAAACAACCTCTCATTCCGCGGCCCTCGCTGCTGTGAAGGTAGTCGTAGCCGTATACATCGTCGATATGGTCGGCGGTCATCTCTGCGTCGTCGCCGTAGAGGGTGCCGTAGCCCTGCTCTATCTCTTCGCCCTCGAAGAGAAGCCGGTAATCGGCATCCTGGGCCACCCGCATGTCGGAAGTGGGATCCGCAAAGGTCTCGGTCATCTCCAGGAAAGGGATGTCGGCCCATTTCTCCGTCCGATCCGTCCCGGCAATGGTAAAGCCGTTCGCCGGATGCAGCTTGAAGTCCTGCGGTTCCACATGGATCCAGGGATCCTTGGAATTCTTGTTGTTCAACGCATCGATCGGATCGTCCCAATTCCCGAATTTGAACATCGAACCCTCCTCCAGGGGGCTGTGCGTCCGTTCGGTGCGGGTCCTCATGTTTTCGGCATACCACAGCGCCCCGTTGTCGAGCAGATTGTCCGGTTCGTTGCCCTGCCTTACGAAGATCAGGTGCTGGCACGTGTAGTTGTGATACTCCACCCGGATAATGGCGTAGTGATTGGCCCCCGGCGTACCGGGCTTGAAATCCACGTTGAAATCGATCACGCTGCCGGTCTTGCCGTGCACGACGTCGCCGTACCGGGGGTCTTCGCCCTTGACCAGTTCCGATTTCCCCGGACGCCCCGAAAGCGTAATTCCGTCTCCGTTGTGGCTGCATAGAACATAGGCTTTCCACGGACCGTCGGACTGGAAGGTCTCGAAAAGCTCCGCGTTTTCTTCGGGCAGCCGCTTCAGCACCACATGGAACGACTTGTTGTTATCGATGCTGCGGTAGATCCCCTTGGGATTCACGATACGGCGCACCTGATAGATGTGCACGATGTTCTCGAAAGGAGGCTCCAATCCCTCCAGCTTGGTGGTAATCTTCACCAGCGCCTTGCGCTGGTGCGCCACATAGGGATTGTTCCCTGTGTAGCCCGTGGTCTTGATGAGCTGCTTGGCGCGCGTGTACATGGGTATGTACACATTGTAGGTGCTCTGCTCGGTCGGATGCTTCTCGACGCGGTATTTGTCGGTGCTCTCGGAACCCTCCGTCGTGAATTCGCCCTCCTCGAAATTCCGGTACTCGCGCTCGCCGCGCTTGGGAGCCTGGTTGTAATACTCCTCGTTCGTGCTTGCCGAGATCACGGTCTGTGTCGTTTGATGCAACGACAGAAAACCGTTCCACGGATTCTGCCCGGGCAGGTCCATCGCATGGTAATAAACGTCCGGATCGGCATTGTGGGGCGCCCAGCGGTTGTCGAGAATCTCCGCCTTCATGTATTCGATCTTCCTGCCTCCGGTGGCCACCTTGATGGGATACATCATGGAGTGATTGTAGAGATAGGAGATATAGTAAGGCTCGGGAGTCATCACGCCCGGTTCGGGCTCCTCGTACTCGATGTGCCAGTCGGCCTCGTTGGCGAAATTCTTGAATTTCAGCGTCAGTTTGTAATGGCAGTTGCGTCTGGCGTTGTAATCCTTCTTCTCGTCCTGCCCCAGCATGAACCGATAGGTGATGGGGCCGTTGCCCAGCTTATCTGGATTGTTGGAGATGTAGTGCCCCTTGACTTCTATGTAGGTGCCGTAGGGCTTGTCGTCCTTCAACTTGTAATCCGGATATTTGTCGGGGCTGCCGGGCAGCCCCGGAGCATCCAGCACGCCGTCGCCGTCGGCATCCTGCCGTTTGTCCTTTCCTGTGCCCTGCATGTTCTCGTAAAAGAACAACGCGGCATCCGTCTCGCCATGGGAGCCCAGATAGGGAGCGCCCACCATGATGCAATGCCCCTTGCAGCCGTCATCGCAATCGAAATCGTCGGCATGCTCTCCATCATGATAACGGATGATCTCGCCGTCGGGCATCTCCGCACCGTTCGCGGGAACTTCCAGCGCATAGCCGGCCTCCCCCACCTTGTTGTCCTTTCCCAGATAGCACTGCCGCGGCATATCCTTGATCTGCACCGACCGTAGATAGATGAAAACGCCCTCCTTCAACCCGCTGCCGTCGTATGCGACGGTCACCTTGGACGCCGCACGGCGCAGCCACGCATGGAGATTGAGGGTGTTTTCATGCAATTCGAGCGGCCGGTCCTCGGGCTGTACGGAGGAACTCCTCGTGAAATAACCGATCATCTGGCCGTTCGCGCTCATATCGTCGGCATTCCAAGTGAGCGGCAGGCTCTTGAGCCCCTCCACGGTCCTGATACGGTCGGCATGTTTCTCGAGCAGGTCGGGAATATTGGCCACCGCATACATATAATACCGGCCGTAGTCGATTTTTTCCGGCAGCTCGAAAGTGATGCGCTTCGTTTTCGACTCGGCGCTCGCCCCGTTTTCCGCATCGGCGTCGGCGCGATCCATATCCTCCGACTCATAATCCGTTATCGCCCGGCCGCTGACCAGCTCGCCGGATTCATAATCATACAGCAGCACATGGATGGAGACGACATCCTTGAGGGCGTCTCCGGCGGCCTTCGTCTGCGCGAGTCCGGCCGACATGGGCATGAAATCCAACGCGGCGAACACCCGGGTCCGGCCTTCCCCGGCGGCGAACTCGCCGGTCAAGGGATCGTGGCGGCAACTTGCCGCGGCAAAGGCCATCGAACAAACAATGCCGTATAATAGGAAACGTTTCATCTGTCCACGCTTGTTTATGGGTCTACAAACCGAATTCCGGAGTGAGGATCACTTCGCTGTAAGGAATCACATCCACCTGCACGCCCTTCTCCAGGAAGGTGACGTCCACCACGACATGCGTATTGCGGAAAAGGGCTTTCAGATTGTCGAAAGGCCGGCTGAACTTCCGCTTCGCATTGTTGTCGTCCGTCAGCTCGAACGCCATGGTGTAGGCCTGTTCGCCGTAGGCGCCCGTACCGGGCTCTTTGAGGCTTTTGCTTTCCGGGAGATAGAAAACCGGATAAACCGCCTCGCCGGGTTTCGGCACGCCCATGTCGTACACGAGCCCGGCCACCCGGAAATCCGCCGGGGCCGCCACGACGACGGAGTCGGATACAACGCCGGCGGGAATGTCGTAATCGGTGATCCACCCTCTTTTGTCGGCCAGTTCCTTGTCATCCGGAGTCTCCAGCGACTCCTCCGCCACCCTTTTCAGCCAGTCGATCCAGAAAAGTTCGCTCCGGCTGCCGTCGGCTTCCTCGAATGTCATCATCGGGTTCTTCTTGCGGGGCATCAGAAAGGTGCTTCGGGCTATCTCCGAAACCGCGATGCTGTTGACCGCAACGGCTCCGCTGCGCATGTTCTTGAAACGAAACGTGAATTTCGTGGCGGTACGCACCAAGCAGAGTCGGCACTCCTTCGACTTATCACCGATCGCGACCTCGTACACGGAACTCATCGGGATGGAGCGGTCCGTGTAATCGGGCACAAAGGAGAGGTTGTCCGCCTTGTCCTTGAAACCGGCGGCGCCTTGCACGAAATCGTCCAGCTCCATACGGTCCAGACCGGGCACGCTGCCCTCGTTGGCTATCAGATAGACGGATTTCACCTCGTTCCGCTTCACTTCGACGAGCTGCGTGCATTCGGTCTGCATGACCTCGCCGAAATCCAGAAACCGGTTATGCTCCACCGTGCCGTCGGGATGCAGCACGACGATGCGCAGGGTCTTCATTTTCTCCTTGTCCGGCAAACCGCCCGCCGCACCGGAACGCGCAGAGCCGAGAACTTCCGTATTCAGCACGAGCGTGACCGTTGCGCCGCTCCCGGACGGCCCGTCCGCAGCGCCGGTTCCACGGCTGCATGCCGCCAGCATCGAGACGAACCCGAACACCGGGACCAACCATGTAGTATGTCGCGACATAGATTTCATTCTACCCTCCCCCGAAAAAGCCGTCGGGTCAATCCAGATTCGAATTGTTAACCACCACCCGCCACGAGTGGACCTGGATCACGGTGCTTATCCAGCTGTTGCTCCGATCGAGAAAAAAAGTCATGTTGTACTCGTCGGCACGGTCGAGATACTCCTGATCGTCCATCTGCCCGTGGTGCGCGCCCTTTACGAGCAAGGCATAGTCGATGATCGGCAACGAAGCGACCAGCTTGCCGCCGCCGGCGACCCGTATGGTCAGCATGGGGCGCCGGTGCTTCGTCCAGTCCCTCATGAAGAGCCGGTTGACGGTCAGTTCCGCCACGGCCACCTTGACGGAGGTGATGGCACGCCCCGTATCGACGCCCGCTTCGCCGGAATAGACCGCCCAAGGCCGATAGACGACGGGCTCCTCGCGCAACATGGCATTGTCGTAGGCGAGCCAGCCGTTGTCGTCCTCGATGGTGAACTCGAAATTGGCGGGGTCGATGTCTTCGCCGGAAAGATGCTGCAACACCACGCGGAAGACGTTGGTGTTTTTGGTGAGCGGCATTTCGTAAAGATATTCTCCCCCATCATGGTCGACCGGCAGCTCCACGTCCATCATGCCGTGAAACAACGGCTGCAAATCCTTGTCGGAGCAGGCGGGGGTCTGTCCCTCGCCCGAGTCCGCCGCGGAGGTCGCCGCGACGCAGTTCATCCGGCAGTGCAGGTCTGCGGGGCCGCATGCGGGCGCCGCGTCCGGCAAGCCGAAAGACTCCTCGTCGCCCAAACCGCACCACGCCACCAACCGATACCTGCCGGGGTCGAGGGACAATGTCATGACATAGTCCCCGGACGCAAGCGCTTCGCCCTGTTCGGATGCCTGCCACACCAGTTCGTTGTCGGTATTGAACGCATAGAGCCTCACCGACTTCACCTCGTGCGCGAAGGCATCGGCGAACTTCAGATTCATATCATAGCGGAACTTCAGACGATAGTAGACCGTGCAGTCCGATTCGTCCTCGTACACGAAGCTGCTGCATGAAGCGAACGGACCGAACGCCAGCAACGCGATCAAAAGCCGTTTGATACTATACAATCTCTTCATCTTATACTCAGCCTGCGGGTTCTGTCAAAACGAAAAACGGATGTGCGGCCTGCGACGTCCCGGGGCCCGGGTTCCGGAACCTCGACTTCGGTCCCCGATACGCCAAGCACATCCTTCCAAGCGGAAGTCACCATGCCAGATCGGTGTCGTTGCCGACCACCCTCCAGGCAAGGATGTTGATCTTAGCGGCGACATAGGTTTCATCCTTGCCCGGCTTCTGCGGAACGATCACCTCGTCGGGATCATAGACCGGGGTGCCCAAACCGGCGATGGTATTGATCTTCACGTCGTAGATATGATTGCGCACCACGCCGTAAAGCCCCTTGGACGCCTCCGGACCCAAATGCCTGAGGTCGGTATAATAATAAGTCAAGCCCGTCTTCCAGACCTTGGCTCCGGGTATGCCCTTGAGACTGTCGTTCACCTGGGCGCTCGTCAGCGTCGCAGCATCCGAAGCATCCGAATAGAACTGGATGCTCCGGGCGGCCTCCGTCAGCTGCAGATGGCTCATGTATCTGGGGCTCTCTTCCGACTTGTCGTCGGCCATGCCTGCAGCCGTGGCCGTTACGAATCGCACGTGCGCCGGCTTGATCGAAACGAAGCTGCCGCCCTCCTTCACGTAGAGCTGCGTGGATACGGTATTCAGCATGGCGGTCTTGGCGCCCTCCTCCGTATAGTCGCCGCCGGCCCATCTGGCCAGGCTGACGGGAGTTGCCCGATCGCTGCCGTCGACGGTCGCCAGAACGGCCGCAATGATCGCCTGGGTGCGGTTGCCGGTCTGCGTGGCGGGGTCGTAACCGCTTTTCGTGCCGTCGTTGAAATTGTCCGCCGCATTCTCCAGGCAATATGCAAAATCGGCCGTCCCGACCTCGCGCCCGATGTCGTTATACCTGATGTATCCGAGCGTCGTCTTGTCGGGATTCATCGCCCAATAGGAACGGGAAAAGGCAGCATTGTTCCATATCCAGCCCAGGTTCCAGGCGGACGTGGTGTTCACCTTCTTGAAAAGATGCGATTTGTCGATCGTGCCGGTGACATCCCAGGCGGTGAAGATCGCGTATAGCTGCTTCCCGCCGAACCGAATATCCTTGCCATCGATGTCCTTCAGCGCTGTAGCCGTGTAGGTTTTGCCATTGTACGTCACCCCTTCCTGGGTGGCGGTGCCCCCGGTCCAGGCGGTCCGCAATCTTGTTTTTGCGACGACGCGTTCGACATAGACGACCACGGGATTCTCCTTGGCCTTCTCCTCCGTCTCGCACAGATTGGCCGCCTTTATTTCAGTCGCGACGACGGGCCCGGTGGCACCCGCATACGAAGAACTCGTCATCAGAAAGCGCGGGGTCGTCCCGTCGTCTTTCCGCGGCAAACCGTAGTCGCCGATCTTCCGGCCGAGCTCCGCAAGGGACAAGGAGATGCCGCCGAGATTCGCGATTTCGTAATTGGCCACGGCGACCATGCTGTTGACATTGGCCGTACCGCCGTTCTGCGTATTGACGAGAATGACCGCCTGCAACTTCTTCTCCACGTTGGCCCCATCTCCGCCGGCTTCCGGTTCGATCTGCGGGCAATCCACGTAGTTCGTACTGCCGTTGGCGCTTACGGAGACTGCCTCTCCGGCCTTGTTGAAGAAATAGAACCGCAACGAATGAACCTTGCTCTCGTTGTCCGAGCCGGGTTCGTAATCATTGTCCGAAGCTCTTGTCGACGCCGGATTCGCAACCTCGACAGCCAGAAAACGGCCGCTCTCCATGCTTCCGGAGCCGTTCGCATCCGGCATCCCGGTCTCGGAACAAGCGCAGAAGGCCGCCATTCCGAACAAACTCCAAAACAAACCCGATGATTTCATTGCCTTCCTGTTCATGAAAAAAATCCGTTCGACTATTCGCACATTCCTCTCATCGACAGCTCCTCGAGCGTCAGGGCGGCTTCTTCGAGTCCCATCCGCTCGGCTTTCCTCAGACAGGTCACCGCCGTCTCGTAATCTTCCTCGCGTATGGCGAGCGCGCCGCGGGCATAGGTCGCTTCGGCCGAAGCGCCCGCCTTGTCGAGATACTCGCGTGCGGCGGCCAGATCGCCGACACGCATGGCGGCATTCGCGGCGTTCAGATTGGCGATCCGGTCATGGGGAAACAGGCGCACCGCCGTCTCGAACACCTCGGTAAACTCCTTGGTGCCGGGCTCGCACTCGCTCGCCACGAGGTAGAGCTCCTCAAGGCTCAACTTCTGCGGCTGTTCCGCAAAGATCCGTTTGATAACTTCCACGTCGCTGTAGCTGCGCACATAGTAGTCGACACGATATTCCGTACGGCGCAGCGCGGGATAGCAATGTAACTTCAAATGACGGTATTCCTTGGGATAGGTCTGCATGATTTTCCTCTCCTTGACGTCGGGGTCCATCCGGCTGTCTATTATCCTGAGGATTTCCTTGCGACGGCCGATTTCGGACTGCTCCACATAACGGCGCAAGCCGTCCCAGTCCTCCGGCTCGTATTCGGTGTTAATGATGTTGTCGGCAAAATGATACAACCCCCGTATGTACCTTTTGAGCGCCTGGGTGCGCCCGATCGCCAGGTCGCGGTTGTGCCAATAGGGGCTTTCGGGCGAAGCATACCCCTTGAGCCACACCGACACGATGGAAATGTCCTTGTCGAACCGCACGGAATCGATGGTGGCTCTGATCTTGCCGAGCTCCTCCGTATTGCGGCGATAACCCGAATAAATCACGGTCTGGTCTACCGGAAAATCGATGTAGGCCGCGCCCGACAGCGAACGGGTTTTCGTGACTTCGGCTTCGGGGCGCACGAACACCAGCTGCGGGAAGAAATCTTCGGTGTAGCGCCCGAGCCGGCCTTCGAACTTCAGCAGCACATCCCGGCAGCAGCCCCGGTCGCTGCGCAGGAACTTGAGCGTGGCCCCGTCCATCCACTCCTGGTAGTTGATAAGGCTGTGATAATCTGTATTGTCTGGCTTTTTCGAAGCCTTGTAGACGGTTTCGTTTTTTGCGGGGGCATCGCTCCCCATACCGTTTCTCAAATAATAGTAATACCGCCTGCGACCGTATACGCCGATCGACGGCAAGTCGATCGAATCGGGCCCCTTGATCAGACGGGGCGTGAGCAGAACGGCCCGGTTGGAGGAGACAACGAGCTGCGTCAGGTCCACCTGCATCTCCACGGCGAGATATTTTCCGTGCCGGCTCATGCGGAAATGGCTGACCGAAACACCGGGAGCTATGTTCTTCACCTCCTGCGCCGCCGCTTCCGGCATGGTTCTCAGTCCCAGCAGAATCGCCAGCAAGAATAGCGTCCTTTTCATCACCTTCGCACTTTAAAACACGTAAACCAGATTGACGGCCGCTTTGGTGAAGCCCACGTAGTGATGCGGTTTGTTCGTTTCGACCTTCTTGCCGCATCCGGGACACCGGAACATGTCGTAGCGGGTGTAGGAATAACCGAAACCGATCTCCATTTCCAGGTTCCAGTAGCGGCCCAGGATCCATCCGTAGCCGTAGGCTGCTCCCGCACCGATGAACCAGCCCTGGTAGCGGACGTCCTTCAGTTTGCGCGCATCGGTGCCCAGGAAGCTGATCCGACCGTCGAATCCTCCGATGTTATACTGTCCTCCATGCGTGTGCACGCCGATGAAATGTCCGGAAAAACGGTCGCAGAACCAGTATCGGGCTTCGGGCTGCGTCGCCCAATGCTTCCACCGCCTGTCGTCCGACAGCGCCCAGGCATTGACATCGCCCCTAAGATCAAGTGTCCATTTGGGAGCGAGACCTATCTCCACCCCGAAATTGACATTCAAGAAAGCGTCGGAAAGCAAGTTGGTCTTCATTGCCGCCTTCTGCGCCCAAAGTTCCTGTGAAACTCCTGTTACGGCAAGCGCCAACAACAAGAATAAACGTTTCATGATCCCTATTACTTTAATAATCAAAGCTATCCTCTCATCGCGAGAGGCGGTCATCTCCCTGCTGGATAGGTGATTACGGCCGCAAAAATAGAAAAATCCAAGCGAGCAATCAAGAAAACGGGCGAAAAATATTCGGCAAAAGAACAAGAATTATCATGCGCAAGAAAGCGCCGGCGACCGGACGGGGTAAATATGGACCAAAATACGCTTATTCAAAGACACAACGCCAACATATCATTGTGCATTTCAGATAGATACACCAGCGACACGACATTCGCTTTCTTGCAAGAATTTCACCGCCAGACCGTTGGCTGTTTCTATTATTGGATCGCCCAATATGCTTATCTTATACGGCTTGTCTTGTACTCTTGTCGGTGATGGCTGGCAGAAGTGAAGCGCCGATTATTTATCGACGATACCGCCGGAGACTCCTTCACGAAAGGCTCCCGACAAATGCGGATAGGTTTCCAAACAAAAAACGACAGAACCTTGAAAGTTCTGCCGTTTACTTGTCGGGGAGACTGGATTCGAACCAGCGACCTCCAACTCCCGAAGCTGGCGCGCTAACCGGACTGCGCTACACCCCGAACAAAGGCTCCTATCCTTGTAAGAGCGCACAAAGATACACCGAAAAACCGAAATCGCAAAATTATTCCCGAAAAATTATCGGATAACCCGACTACAAACGCTTGTAATGGCAATAGAGCAGATCGCCGTTGTCGTCGTGCAGGTGCATGCCGCCGCCGAGGCAGTAGCGGAACATCCTGCAATCGGCGCACTCCCCGCGGCGGGCCCATTCGCGGTTGCGGAACGGTTCGAAGCGGTTCTGCCAGACCTCCCAGAAACGGTCGCGGTAGATATTGCCCTGGTGGAAATCGGCCCGCACGGAAGTACACCCCGAAATGGAACCGTCGACCCGGATGGAAGCGACCGACACCCCGGCCGCACACTGGTAGAACTGGTCGCGGACCTCGGCTTCGTAACCGCCCAGAAACCCCTCGCACGCATAACTTGCATCGATGCGCCCCTCCTCCCGGGTCGTGCGGATGAACTCCAGCATTTGGCGGAACTGCGCGTCGGTCATGCGCAAGGTCGGGTCCTCCTTGGCCCGGCCCACGGGAAAGATCGAAAACAGGCGCCACGAACGCACCCCCTCGGCAATCAGCATATCGCGGAACTCGGGCAGGAGAGGCACTGAAGCTCCCGTGACGCAGGTGACCACGTCGTAAGCCAGCCCCGGCTCGCGGACGATCAAGCGCAGGGCATCGAGCGCACGACCGTAGCTCAACGGATTGCAACGGATATGGTTGTGCTCGCGCTCGAAGCCGTCGAGACTTACCGAAACGCTGCGCAGCCCGGCGTCGACGAGTCCCCGCAGCCGGCGCTCGGTCAAGGCGAAGCCGTTGGTGACCATGCCCCACGGATAACCGCGTCGGGAAACCTCGCGCCCGGCAAGCTCCAGGTCCTCGCGCACGAGTACCTCGCCGCCCGAAAAGATGACAAGGACCGACGCCGGATCGACATGGGGCGTGACCTCCTCGTCGAGCACGCGGAGAAAATCTTCGAGCGGCATGTCCGGAACACCCGGATCGACGCGGCAGTCGCTGCCGCAATGCCGGCACGACAAGTTGCACCGCAACGTACACTCCCAGAAGAGCGTATCGAGCCGGTGCTCGGCGACCGTAGTCCGATAGAGATCGGAAAAGATGTCGAGCGCCAGCCGCTTGCGGAGCCCCAACCTGCGCCCCGCCATGGCTATTCAGCGTTGGGAGCGGTCTCCGTCGGGGTATCGGACGAATCGGCGGCGGGGCCGGACATAGGCACGCCCTCGGATGCGACGGGCTGCCGCCGCTCCGGAGAAGGCACGCCGTACATCACCATGATGCGGCGCTCCAACGAATCGGGCTGCGCTTCGGCTCCGACGCGCTCCTGCGTCCGGTCCTTTCCGGCCGAAGAGTGCCTCACCGACGAACAGGCGGCCGAGAAACCCAGCAGGGCCGCCAGTGCGAATTTGATTTTTCTGTTCATACCACCTTGAATGGAAACGAATATGCGTACAAAGATACGAATAAGCCGAGCGGAATGCCAAATTTATTTGAGCATTCCCGAGGCGAAAGTATCTAAGACAGAGTCAAAGATACGAATAAGCGAGGGCAAAAGCAAGCTCGCTTGCATTTTGCCGAGCGGAAGTATCTTGGGCGAAGCCAAAGTACGAATAAGCCGAATACAAAACCAAACATAGTTTGGATTTTGTTAAGGCGGGAGTATCTAAGACGAAGTCAGAGATACGAAAAGTCGGGCGCAGAAGCAAACCGGAGGTTCGATTATGCTGTGACGGAGTATTTTCGGCACAGCCGGATACAAAAAAATCCCGCAAAAGCGAAAAAACAGCCCGATAAGTTTTGAAAACCAACGTTTTTTATGTTACTTTGCCGAACACAATTAACATTTAAACACTTTTTTATGAAAGGTCAGGTCAAATGGTTCGATAGCAAAAAAGGCTACGGATTCATTACGGGAGAGAACGGCAAGGAGATTTTCGTTCATTTCTCGGGCATCATGTCGGATGGTTTCAAGTCGCTCAACGAGGGCCAGCAGGTCGAATTCGAAGTCGGCAACGGCGCCAAAGGCGAACAGGCCGTAAACGTGACGGTCGTTGAGTAAACGATAAAGTAACACGCTTACCCATCGGAGAGGTCTCCCCAGCGGAGGTCTCTCTTTCTTTTTTGCGCAGCGCAACGCTCCGCCGCTCCCTGCATCGCAACTCCGGCAAACCGGAATCCGTCTTCAACCCCTGCACGAGCTGCATTTTTCTTGCCGGAATGAAAAAAAAAACGTATTTTTGGCCTTCGAAAAACAAACCTCAATATCCCAATACGATCATGAAAGAAGCTATTGCTATTCTGACCGGCGGCGGCCCTGCTCCCGGCATGAACACCGTAGTAGGCAGCGTGGCCAAGACCTTCCTGCACCATGGCTACCGCGTAATCGGCCTGCACGAAGGCTATACGGGTCTCTTCATCCCCGATCCCCGCACCGTGGACATCGACTACCCCATGGCCGACGGCATCTTCAACCAGGGCGGTTCGTTCCTGCAGATGAGCCGCTTCAAACCGAAGGATTCGGATTTCGAAAACAACTTCAACCTCCGGTTCTTCACCGAAAACAACGTCAAACTGCTCGTCACGGTGGGCGGCGACGACACGGCCTCGACGGCCAACCGCATCGCCAAGTTCCTGGAGAGCAAGCAATATCCCATCGCCAACATCCACGTACCGAAGACCATCGACAACGACCTGCCCCTGCCGAAGGGCACGCCGACGTTCGGGTACGAATCGGCCAAGGACAAAGGCGCCGTCATCGGCCGTGCCGTCTACGTCGACGCCCGCACGAGCGGCAACTGGTTCGTGCTGGCAGCCATGGGCCGCAGCGCCGGTCACCTCGCGTTCGGCATCGGCGAAGCATGCCACTACCCGATGATCGTTATCCCCGAGATGTTCGACAAGACGGAGATCACGGTCGAGAAGATCGTCAACATGGTCATCTCGTCGATCATCAAGCGCAAGATCATGGGCATGGACTACGGTGCCGCCGTCATTTCGGAAGGCGTGTTCCACGCACTGAGCGACGAAGAGATCCGCAAGAGCGGCATCCACTTCACCTACGACGACCACGGACACCCCGAGCTGGGCAAGGTGTCGAAGGCGCACATCTTCAACGAGATGATCGAGAAGCGTCTGAAGGAACTGGGCATCAAGGTCAAGAGCCGTCCCGTGGAACTGGGCTACGAAATCCGCTGCCAGACGCCGATCGCCTACGACCTGACCTACTGCTCGGAACTGGGTATCGGCGTGCACAAGCTCTTTTCCGAGGGCAAGACGGGCTGCATGGTCTACGTCGACTCGGAAGGCAACATCTCGCCCCTCTACCTCAAGGATCTGCAGGACCCCGCGACGGGCAAGATTCCGCCCCGTCTGGTCGACATCACGTCGGACAAGTTCAAGTCTGTAATCGAAAACATCCTCAATGCCATCACGCCGGCCGACTACGAAGCGGCCAAGAAGTATGTGGCCAACCCGGAGGAGTTCGATTTCCGCAAGATTCTCAACTGGGAATAAACGCCCGGTTTCACACCCGATCCCGGTTTCCGCGTTGCTGGAAACCGGGATTTTTCGTTCCGCCTCCTCCACGCAGCTACAAACCGCAACCGACAGGGCGTTATAAAAATCCATCCCGGAAGCCGGCATGAACAAAAAAGCAACTCCGCAGCAGATGCTGGACGCAGCGCACGGAGAAGCCTACCGCCCGGCGGAGGGACTCCCATGGCCGCACCTCACCGTCCTTGAAGTGGAAACGCATGGCATTGAAGTCGCCGGCACGAGACGTGGAAGACGACCAGACACTACCCTCCACTCCTAAGCCGCCCAAGGCTCCCGTCTTACCATCGCGGTAGCCCGTAGCAGGTACTAAGAGCAATCGCTATAGGGAATGCGGCGGAGGATGCGGAACAATGGTTTCTGTACGAATGTCGTTGCGTTGTGCGGTTCTTCAGTGCGGGCCGCAGCCTTGGCCGGCGCAGGCCCGCAAACATCCGGCTGTCGCCGGGCGTGCCCCGCAGGCTGCGTCCGAATCCAAGCCCTTTGTCATTCTGAACGAAGTGGATCGACGAACGCAGCGAACGCAGAAACCGCTTGCGGACTCTGCCGAGCAAGGAGGAGAAAGACAAACGAAGTGCAGTCAAGAATCTGTCTACGTATACTTTTATACAGATTCTTCGTCGATCTTCCGATCTCCTCAGAATGACAATGCTGTCTTTGCATTGAATCATTTCCTTTCGGGAACTCATTCAAGTGCTCGCCCGGGCCGGCTGCGGGGGTCGCGCTTTCAGCGCGAGCCGGCCCCGGGCGCAAGGCCAAAGACCTTGGCATCGGCTCTTCCGCACCAGAGAAATAGCCGTAATGTGGGGCATGCTTGCCATAATTGTCATTCTGAGCGGAGCGAAGAATCTATTCTGGGCAAAGTTACAGATGTTTCGCTGCGCTCAACATGACGGTTGCAGCGGCTCTTCGCAAAGAAGTGAACGACAAACGAAGTGCAGTCAAACATCTGTATCGTCAGCATACAGATTCTTCGTCGCTCTGCTCCTCAGAATGACAAAACGGGAAGAACTGCGATCCGCACGACGCGTTGGAACCAAACTATTCATTGTTCGCAAGCTCCGCAGCAGACTGGAATGTACAGCTGGCGGCAACGCTCTTGGGAAAGAGGAATCGTTGTCGATCGGCTGGCAAAGGTCCGAATCGCGAATCTCCCGCTTTAGCCGTGCGAGCCGAAGCCCCGCCCTGCGGAGGCTCGCAGACACTCGCCCCGCAGGCTTCGGCACGAAAACAACACAGCACCGACCGAAGCAGAGCTTGCGAACTTACAACGTACGCTCTCTCTGAACGAAGCCTGTGGAGGGGGGGGGATCCCGGCGACAGCCGAAGCGGCGAGCTTCCGCACCGGAAGACTGCGGCCCGCGCAACTCTGCGAATTGCAAAACCGCAGAACGACAAAAAACGGCGATCGAACAACCGCAAACGAACAACAATTTTCCTTAAACCCACCGCGCCATTACACCGCCAGCGGACTGCTGAATCTACCAACCACACTGACAAAGAGCCATAACCCCTTGTCACTCCGGGTGTGAAGTTGCTGTAGAGCGAAGATACCGATAAATTCCCGAACGACAAAGAAGGCAAATTGCCGATGAACGGGATGGAGAACGAGGAAAATTGAAAAGGCGAATCCACAAGGAGTGCGACCCGTCGAACGAAAGAATGCTATAACGAAACTTTGAAGTAGGCGGCACCCGAGCGCCGGGCGGCTTCGAGTCCGACCGCCGAATCCTCGAAAATGACGGTTTCGCGAGGCGAAACGCCTTCGCGCCGCATGGCTTCGAGGAAGCAGTCGGGTGCGGGTTTGCTGCGGGGAATGTCGGACCCGGCGAGGATGCCGTCGACCTTTCCCTCCGGAGCATCGTCTGCTGGAGTATCGGGACCTCCGATGCCCAGATGCTGCATGACATGGTCGATGTTGGCGCGGCTGCCCGTGGAGACGATCCACACCTTGCCGCCTTGCCGGCGGAATTGCTGGCAGAACTCCCACAAAGGCCGGTTGAGACGCACCGAGTCGAAAAAGGCAGGGTAGAGTTCGATTTTCCGCAGCCGCAGCCGTTCGCGCTCGGCGGGGTCGTCGATCCCGTAGGTGCGGAGGAATTCGTCGCATCGCACACCGAAATAACGGGCGACGTATTCTTCTTCGGACAACGGATGCCCCGCTTCGGTGAATGCGGCAACATAAGCCAAGGCGTTGGCCCGGCGGGTGTCGGCCAGCGTGCCGTCGAAGTCGAGCAGGATGAGTTTGACCGCGGTTTCCATGGGATCAGTCGAACGACTGCATGCCCGACTGCGCGATGCGGATCATGCGCTGGTATTCGGAGGGCGTGAGCTCCATGAAGAAGTAGTGGATAGGGTCGATGCGCATGCCGTTGTAGCGCACCTCGTAGTGGAGGTGGGGCGCCAGCGAAAGGCCCGTGTCGCCCGAACGGGCGATGATGTCGCCGCGGCGCACGTGTTCTCCTTTCTTGACATGAATCTGCGACAGATGGCTGTAGGAGGTTTCGTAGCCGTTGCCGTGGTCGATGACGACGGTCCGGCCCGACGTGGAGTTGCGGTCGGAGAGGTCGCGCACCGTGCCGTCGGCCGTGGCGAAGACGCGCGAACCCTCGGGAATGGTGTAGTCGACGCCCTGGTGGGACTTCAGCGTGCGGTAGAAGGGATGGATGCGCATGCCGTAGGAGGCCGTCAGCAGCGTTAGCTGCTTGTTGATGACCGGCTGGATGGCGGGAATGTTGTTGCACTGCAGGCCGATCGAGTCGATCCGGGTCTGCAGGGAAAGATAGGTGTCGTTGAGCTCGGTGAGCCGTTTTTCGAGTTGATCGATGCGCTGGCGCAGGTCATGCTTGAGTTGGCGCGAGGAGCGGCCGATGAGTTCTTCGTAGCTGGCGACATGCTTGTTGTTGGCTTCGCTCTCGGACTCGTAGGGATCCGATTCGAACAGGGTGCGGAAGACGTTGCGGTCGCGCTCCGAAAGGTTGTTCAGAACCAGTGCGAGCGAATCGTAGCGTTGCGAGAGCACGGTGTATTCGCGGCGCAGGTCGTCGGTGGAGTGTTTGAGCATGTATTCCACCGGCGTGTCGAAAAAAAGCGAGAATCCCAGGTAGTAGAGCACGGCGATACCGGTCCACACGAAGAACTGGGCCGTGAGCCGGACGAGCTTCTGTCTGCGCTGCTTGCGCCGTTGCAGTTTTTCCCGTATTTCCTTCTTGTCGGTCATGCTACAAAGTTTCGAAGTTGGTTTCGCGGATGTGCTCCATGAACTTGTTGTATTCCTCGTTGGTCATGTTGCGGTTGAAGTAGTTGATCGGGTTGACGGGCGTGCCCTTGTGGATCACTTCGTAGTGGAGGTGGGGCGATGTGGAGCCGCCCGTGTTGCCGGCTTCGCCGATGATCTGCCCGCGCACGACCTTATCGCCGGGTTTGACCAATATTTTGCTCAGGTGGGCGTAGCGCGTCTGGTAGCCGAATTCGTGGTTCAGCAGCACCTGCTGTCCGTAGCCGCGCAGCGGTTCGCCTCGGTCGATTTTCTGCACCACGGCGTCACCCGTGGCATAGATCGGCGTGCCGCGGTCGCATCCCAGGTCGACGCCCTGGTGGGCGATGATGCGGTGGTAGATGGGGTGCATGCGCCGGGGATTGAAAGCGCCGATATGGTTGCCGTGCAGCTCCTTGCGGTCGATGGGCCAGATGGCCGGAATGGCCGACGCCAGGCGGGCCTTGTCCTTGGAGAGGGTCTGCAGCTCGTCGAACGACACCGATTCCTGGTAGAGCGTCCGGGCCAGTTCGTCGAGCTGTTTCCAGGTGCCGATCATCAGCGGTGCGAATTCGTCGTCGGCCAGGGCGGCGTATTTCGAGTCGGGGTAGGGCTGCCATACGCCCGGGATCGAAAGCGTGTCGGCCGAAAAGAGCGAACGATAGACATATTGGTCGCGGTGGCGGATCTCCTCCACCTCCTCGCGGGCCGTGCGTATGCGCTCCTGGAGAATCCGGTAGCGGATCATCAGCTCGCGGTTCTCGCGGTTGATGCGGTACATCTTCGGGGTGTAGAAGAACTGCGAGAAAAGTACGTTGGCGATCGACACGAGGATGAATCCGATGAGAATCTTGCGCACGAAGCGGTAGAATCTCAACCGGAAGGGCGCACGTGCGGGCTCGCGTGCCGGTTTCCTGCCGTCGGGGGCGGTGGCCGGCGTGTCGAACAAAGTCATCTGTTTTTGCGTCATCCTCTAAAAAACTGCGGTTTGTAGGATGCAAATTTAAGTTTAATTGTGTAATTTTGCAACCCGACAAGTATAACGACAGAATCGGATAAAACAATATATATGGAATCTGCAAAAATTCGACAGGCTTTTCTCGACTTCTTCGAACGCAAGGGCCATACCATCGTTCCGTCGGCGCCGATGGTCGTCAAGGGCGACCCTACGCTGATGTTCACCAACGCCGGCATGAACCAGTTCAAGGATATTTTCCTGGGCAATGCGCCGCGCAAGTATCCGCGTGCGGCCGATACGCAGAAGTGCCTGCGCGTTTCGGGCAAGCACAACGACCTGGAGGAGGTGGGTCACGACACCTACCACCACACCATGTTCGAGATGCTGGGCAACTGGTCCTACGGCGACTATTTCAAGAAGGAGGCCATCGAGTGGGCCTGGGAGTTGCTGCACGACGTCTACGGACTGCCTGCCGAGCGGATATACGCCACCGTCTTCGAGGGTTCGGAGGAGGACGGCGTGCCTTTCGACCAGGAGGCCTACGATTATTGGAAGCGTTTCCTGCCCGAGGACCACATCATCCGCGGCAACAAGCACGATAACTTCTGGGAGATGGGCGAGACGGGTCCCTGCGGCCCCTGTTCCGAAATCCACTTCGACCTGCGCGACGAAAAGGAGATCGCCGCCGTACCCGGCCGCGAGATGGTCAACCGGAGCCATCCGCAGGTCATCGAGATTTGGAACCTCGTCTTCATGCAGTTCAACCGCAAGGCCAACGGTTCGTTGGAGGAGCTGCCCGCGCGCAATGTCGACACGGGCATGGGCTTCGAGCGTCTCTGCATGATCTTGCAGGGTAAGAAATCGAACTACGATACCGACGTTTTCCAGCCTACGATCAGCCGCATTGCAGCCCTGTCGGGCAAGCAGTACGGTGCCGATGCCAAGGCCGACGTGGCCATGCGCGTCATCGCCGACCACCTGCGCGCCATCGCGTTCTCCATCGCCGACGGACAGCTGCCGTCGAACGTCAAGGCCGGCTATGTCATCCGCCGCATCCTGCGCCGTGCCGTGCGCTACGGCTATACCTACCTCGGATTCACCGAGCCGACTCTGTGCCGCCTGGTTCCCGGACTGGTCGGGCAGATGGGCGGCCAGTTCCCCGAGCTCAAGGCCCAGCAGGGGTTGATCGGGAAGGTCATCGAGGAGGAGGAGGCTTCGTTCCTGCGCACGCTGGCTACGGGCATCAACCTGCTGGACGGCGTCATCGCGCGCACCAAGAGCGAGGGCCGCAAGGCTATTTCGGGCACCGACGCCTTCGAGTTGTACGATACGTTCGGATTCCCGATCGACCTTACGGAGCTCATCGCCCGCGAGCAGGGCGTGGAAGTCGACCTCGATGCCTTCGACAAGGAGTTGCAGGCTCAGAAGGAGCGTTCGCGCAACGCCGCGGCCGTCGACACCGACGACTGGGTCGAGCTCTTCCCGTTGCGCGAAAGCGTCTTCACGGGCTACGATACGCTCACCGACGAGGTACGCATCGCCCGCTACCGCCGCGTGACTTCCAAGGGCAAGACTTCCTACCAGCTGGTCTTCGACCGCACGCCGTTCTACGGCAATTCGGGCGGTCAGATCGGCGACATCGGCACCATCGAGAGCGCCAACGAGCGTATCGAGGTGGTAGCTACCGAAAAGGAGAACGGACTGATCATCCATATCGTCGAGCGGCTGCCCGAGAATCCGGCGGCTGTTTTCACGGCCCGTGTCGATGCCGCAAAACGGCAGTCGGCGGCCAACAACCACTCGGCCACCCACCTCATGCACGCCGCATTGCGCAAGGTGCTGGGCGACCACGTCGAGCAGAAGGGTTCGATGGTGACGCCCGAGTTGCTGCGTTTCGACTTCTCGCACTTCCAGAAAGTCACGCGCGAGGAGCTGCGCGAGGTGGAGCGGCTGGTCAACAAGGCCATCCGTGCCAACCATCCGCTCGAGGAGAAGCGCGATGCCACCAAGGAGGAGGCCGCCGCAGCCGGGGCCATGATGCTTTTCGGCGAGAAGTACGGCGACCGCGTGCGCATGGTGCGCTTCGGCGATTCGGTCGAGTTGTGCGGCGGTACGCATACGGGCGCTACGGGCAACATCGGCTTCTTCAAGATTCTCAACGAGAGCGCCATCTCGGCCGGCGTACGCCGCATCGAGGCCGTCACGGGCGAGCAGGCCGAAAAGATGCTTTACGTGGCGGAGGATACGATCCGCAGCGTGGGCGAGTACCTGAACAACACGCAGATCGTGCAGGCTGTCAAGAAGATGATCGAAAGCAACGAGACCCTCTCCAAGGAGGTCGAGCAGATGCGTCGCGAGCAGGTGTCGCAATGGGCCGAGAAACTGAGCGCTTCGGTGCCCGAGCGCAACGGCATGCAGCTCATCGCTATGCAGGTCGGCCATCGTCCCGACCTTGTCAAGGACCTGGCCTACAACCTGCGGGCGCGTTCTTCGAAGCTGGTGCTGGTCGTCGGTTCGGTGTGCGACGGCAAACCTTCGCTGACCATCATGCTGGGCGACGAGATCGCCGCCCGGGGCATCAATGCTGCAACGGTGGTCCGCGAGGCCGCCAAACTGATGCAGGGCGGCGGCGGCGGTCAGGCGTTCTTCGCCACGGCCGGCGGCAAGAACCCCGACGGGTTGCAGGCGGCCATCGACAAGGCCGTGGAACTGATTCTCGCCCAACTCAAGTAGACAACGTTATCGTATTGTCATTCCCAACGCAGTGAAGAATCCGGTTTTTCGCAGATTTCCCGCATTGTTCGGCATGGCATCTATTAACTAATTACGACTATGGCAAACAAAGTTCTGTTGATGATTCTCGACGGCTGGGGCAACGGCCGCCACGACAAGGCGGACGTCATTTCGACGGTCCATCCCGCCTATATCTCGGCCATGACCGAAAAATATCCCCATGCGCAGCTGCGCACCGACGGCGAGAATGTCGGTCTGCCCGACGGCCAGATGGGCAATTCGGAGGTGGGCCACCTCAATATCGGCGCCGGGCGCGTCGTCTATCAGGACCTGGTGAAGATCAACCGCGCCTGCCGCGACAATTCGATCATGGAGAATCCCGAGGTCGTCCGCGCATTCGAGTATGCCAAGCAGCACGGCGTCGGCATCCACTTCATGGGTCTTACGTCCGACGGCGGCGTGCATTCGTCGCTGGAGCATCTTTTCAAGTTGTGCGACATTGCCGCCGAGTACAAGATCGACAACACGTTCGTCCATTGCTTCATGGACGGCCGCGACACCGACCCGCGCAGCGGCAAGGGATTCATCGGGCAGCTGGAGAAGCATCTGGCCGCTTCGACGGGCAAGATCGCTACGGTCGTCGGCCGTTATTACGCCATGGACCGCGACAAGCGTTGGGAGCGCGTGAAGGTCGCCTACGACGCTTTGGTCGACGGCATCGGCGAGCACGCTGCCGACATGGCCGCCGCCGTGCAGAAATCCTATGACGCCGATGTCACCGACGAGTTCATCAAGCCCATCGTGCGGGTCGACGCCGACGGCAAGCCCGTGGGCACGATCCGACCCAACGACGTGGTGATCTTCTTCAACTACCGCAACGACCGCGCGAAGGAGCTTACCGTCGTGCTGACGCAGGAGGATATGCCCGAGGCCGGCATGCACACCCTGCCGCTTTACTATTGCTGCATGACCCCCTACGACGCCAAGTTCACGGGCCTGCACATCCTCTTCGACAAGGAGAACGTGCCCGACACCATCGGCGAGTGGGTGTCGAAGCAGGGGCTCAGGCAGCTGCGCATCGCCGAGACCGAGAAGTATGCCCACGTCACGTTTTTCCTGAACGGCGGGCGCGAGGAGGTCTTCGAGGGCGAGGAGCGCATTCTGGTCGCTTCGCCCAAGGTGGCGACCTACGACCTGCAGCCCGAGATGTCGGCGCCCGAGGTGGCCGACAAGCTGGTAGCGGCGCTCGATGAGCAGAAGTTCGACTTCATCTGTCTCAACTTCGCCAACGGCGACATGGTGGGCCACACGGGCGTCTACGATGCCATCGTCAAGGCCGTCAAGGCGGTCGACAGCTGTGTGGAGAAGGTCGTCGAGGCGGCCCGCCGCAACGGCTACGAGGTGGTGCAGATCGCCGACCACGGCAACGCCGACAACGCCGTCAATGCCGACGGCACGCCCAATACGGCCCATTCGCTCAATCCGGTGCCCATCGTGGTGGTTTCCGACCGCGTGAAGGCCGTGCACGACGGCATTCTTGCCGACGTGGCACCTACCGTGCTGGAACTGATGGGCGTGGCGCAGCCTGCCGGCATGACCGGCCAATCGCTGGTGGAACTGAAATAACGAACCTTTTCCTAAGCCGAGTGCAGAGCCAAGCTTGCTTGAGCTATGCCGAGGCGGGAAAAGCTGCAAGAAATTGAACCTTTTCCTAAGCCGAGTGCAGAGCCAAGCTTGCTTGAGCTATGCCGAGGCGGGAAAAGCTGCAAGAAATTGAACCTTAAAACCGAACACTATGAAAAAATTGTTGTTCTTTGCGGCCTGCACGGCGATCTTCGCTTCGTGTACGTCGAAGAAGCCCTACACCATCACGGGCGAAGTCGATCCGTCGATGAACGGGAAGACGGTCTATCTCTACGATTTCCACAACGCTCGGATGACCGACAGCGTGGTCGTCGCCGAGGGCCGTTTCAGCTTCAGCGGCACCATGGCCGGCGATTCGCTGCGTCGTGTCGCTTTGGACCGCAACTACGTCGATGTGATCGTGGAGGGCGGCGACTATACGGTCGACCTGGCCGCACGTACGGCAGCGGGTTCGAAGCTCACCGAGGAAAAAGGCCGTTTCGACGCCCAGTACGATTCGATCCGGGGTGCCTTCTACGAGCGTTACCGCGCTTTGATGGCCGATGCTTCGCTGAGCGAGGAGACGCGCGAGGAGAAGGCCGACGCTTTGGTCGAGGAGATCAATGAAGCGTTGGGCGAGGCGGCCCGTCCGGTCGTCGAGGCCAACAACAATGCGCTGGGCGCCTATGTCTTCTGGCGGTGGAGCTCCGATCTGGAAACTCCCGAGGAGTTCGACGCAGCCTTGGCCCTGGCCGGCGACTACGTCCGCAACTTCGCTCCCGTGAAGAAGAGCATCGCCACGAACGAGGCGCTGAAGAAAACGGCCGAGGGGATGCCTTTCGTCGATTTCACCATCGAGAACGGCAATGCCGACGGTACGGCCGTCAGCCTCTCCGACTACGTGGGCAAGGGCAAATACGTGCTGGTCGACTTCTGGGCTTCGTGGTGCGGTCCCTGCCGTCGCGAGATTCCCAACATCCGCGAGGTGTGGGAGAAGTACCGCGGCGATAAGTTCGAGGTGCTGGGCGTAGCCGTGTGGGACGAGCGCGAGGAGACCCGCAAAGCGGCCGAGCAGCTCGGCATCGAGTGGCCCGAGATCGTCGATGCGCAGGCCGTTCCGACCGAACTCTACGGTATCGCCGGCATTCCCCACATCATTCTCTTCGGCCCCGACGGTACGATCGTTGCCCGCGGGCTGCGCGGCGCGGCTCTCAAGGAGAAGGTCGCCGAAGTGCTGGCCGAATAGGCTGAGCCGGCCGACAATCGAAGCGGGTTGCGATTTCTGGAATCGCAACCCGCTCTTTTTGTGCGCGGACCGAGGCCGGTGGAGCAGGCACCGGACGGGTTCGCTTTTCCGGCGATCAGTAGAGATCGATGTATTCGCGGCTGTTTCCCACGATCCGAAGATATTCGTCGAACGCCTCCCGGCCGATGACTACCGTAGCCCGGTTGTCGTTGGGGTGGAACGCCAGCACGGGCCAGTCGCGCATCCGGCGGTCGAAGAACAGATGCACATGGTGCGCCGTGTCGTTGATAAGTCCGAATGGCGACACCGAGCCGGGTTTGACGCCGAGCCATCGCTGCAGCCGTTCGGGCGATGCGAACGAGAGCCGGCCCTGGCCGAGCCGGTGTTCCAGTTCGCGGACGGCCAGCTGCCGCCGTGCATCGAAACAGACCAGATAGTGGCGGTCGCCCTTGTGGTTGCGCAGAAAGAGGTTCTTGCAGTGCTGTGCCCCGTCGTTGCGGCAGTATTGCAGGGCAAGTTCGCATGTGGGGGCTTCGGGGTGTTCGTACCACGTGTAGCCGATGCCGTGCGCTTCGAGAAAGTCGAATACCCGCTGTCGTTGTTCCATGGCGTGCGTGTCAGCAGGTCGTTTCGCCGATCAGCCCGCGGACGACGACCGAGGCGCAGCCTATGCCGAACAGGGCGGGCATGTAGGAGATGGTCCCTACGTTCGACTTCTTGTTCTGTTCCTCGCACACGATCATCGCCCCTTTGCGAATGGGTTCGGGCGAGAAAACGGCCTGGAACCCCCGCCGCACACCCGCCTTGTGGAGCCGTTTGCGCAGCATGTGGGCCAGCGGGCAGTGGTGGGTCTTCGAGATGTCGGCTATCTCGAGCTGCGTGGGGTCGGTCTTGGCTCCGGCGCCCATCGAGCTGACAAGCGGCACGCCCCGTTCGAGTGTCGCGAGGATGAGCGCCAGTTTGGGCGAGAGGGTGTCGATGGCGTCGACGACATAGTCGTATTTCGCGGCATCGAGCAGCGCGTAGGTTTCGTCGTCCTTGATGTAGCGTTCGACCGCCGTAAGCCGGAGTTCCGGGTTGATGTCGCGGAGCCGTTCGGCCATCACGGCGGCCTTGGGACGCCCCACGGTCGAGTGCAGCGCTATCAGCTGGCGGTTGATGTTGGTTGCCGACACCGTGTCGGCATCGGCTATGGTCATGCTCCCCACGCCTGCCCGGGCGATCATCTCGGCGGCGTAGGCTCCCACGCCGCCGACTCCCACGACCAGTACGTGGGCACGGCGCAGCATGTCGAGTTTCTCTTCGCCCAGCAGCAGGGCGGTGCGTTCCAGCCAGTTATCCATGAATGAAAATGCGTTCGTAGTTTCCGGTCGTCGCCCGTTGCAGTTCGCCGGTCGTCACTCGCAGGAGCGCCGCTGCGCGGGCATAGATCGTTTCGATGGGCGTTTCGCTCTCGTCGGTCTCAAGAAAGAGTTGCGACAGCGGTGTGTTCTGTATGGCTCCGATCGTACGCGGCGAGGCGAAGGTCCGTTCGCCGAACGAAAGACAATACCCCTTTTCCCACGCCTGGCGGGCTTGTTCGGGCGAACCGATGAAGCCGTGGAAGATGACGGCGCGCGGTTCTTGTTCGCGCAGCAGGCGCATCGTCTCCGCGAATGCCCGCACACAATGGAGCACCACGGGCAGCCGTCGTTCGCAGGCCAGCGTCAGTTGGGCGCGGAAAAGCTCGATCTGCGCCTGACGCGTGCCGTTGTCGGCCGCCCGCACGAAGTCGAGCCCGATTTCGCCTACGGCCTGCGCGTTGCCCCGGTCCAGTTCCGCAGCCAGTCGGTCCCATTCGTCCGGACCGATTCTGCCCGCTTCCCACGGATGGATGCCGGCCGTCCGCAACTCGATGCCGCGACCGGTGGGCCGGTGGGTGTGTATGTTGACGTAGGCGGGATTCACGGCGGATTCGGTTTGTCCAAGCGTAGCGGTTCTGAGAAACAAAGATATGAATAAGCGAGGGCAAAAGCAAGCTCGCTTGCATTTTGCCGAGGGGGAGTATCTTGGGCGAAGCCAAAGTCGGATAAGCCGAGCCCGATGCCAAATTTATGCGAGCATTGTCGAGGCGCGAGTATCTAAGACGAAGTCAGAGATATGAATTTTTGAAATTATTCGGTGTTGCGACGGCAAATTTGAAGATGCAGACCTGCTGTTCAGCGATTCTCCGTTGCCCGGTTCGCGCTCTGCCCCTGTCCGGCCGGGCAACGAGGGAACAGATGTTAAACGAATGTCGGGCTGCCGTGCTTGGAATGAAGAACAAATAAAGATTTTAAGGTAATTTAAAAATAATATTCGTTACGTACGGTTTTCCGGAAAAAAATTCGTACTTTCGCACGCGGTTCGGACTGTTAGCATGCTAACAACGGGCCGGAAGTGTGCCGATACGTGCGGAATGCGCGGTTTTGCGGGCTGCGGACCGGAAGCGGCGGCGGCCGAAAAGTGAGGCGGCAGATCCGAAAAAGGATGTGCGGGGAAAGATGGCCGGAAACGAAAGGGCGACTGCCGGAACAGGATCGGATCGGCGGGCAGCGGCCGGGAACGGCCGAAGCTGACACGGACCGCCGGAACGACGAAGCGATAATCGACGAAAAAACATATTCAATCTAATCATTTCAACCATGTCGAAAGTCATTACATTACGCAAGGGTCTCGACATCAATCTCCAGGGCAAACCCTGCGCGGAGGCGGCCGCGGCGCCGCAGGCTGCGCTGTATGCGGTTTCGCCGCTGGATTTCGAGGGCGTGACTCCCAAGTTGCTGGTGAAAGCGGGCGACAAGGTGAAGGCGGGTACGCCGTTGTTCTTCAACAAGAACGACGAGCGCGTGCTCTTCACATCGCCGGTCAGCGGCGAAGTGGCGGCCATCAACCGCGGCGAGAAGCGCAAGGTGCTCTCCGTGACGGTGACGCCCGATGCCGAGCAGGCCTACGAGCTCTTCGCCTGCCCCGATCCGGCCGCCGCTTCGCGCGACGAGATCGTCGGGCTGCTGCTGCGCAGCGGTCTGTGGCCCATGATCATGCAGCGCCCCTACGGCATCATCGCCGATCCCTCGGCCATGCCGAAAGCCATCTTCGTCTCGGCGTTCGATTCGGCGCCGCTGGCTCCCGATTACAACTTCGCGCTCCGCGACGAGATGAAGAACCTGCAGACCGGTATCCGCGTGCTCGGCAAGCTCACCGAGGGCAAGGTGCACCTGTCGGTGCGCGCCAAGGCTGAGGGCAGCATGGCATCGCTGGCCGGCGCCGAGCTGCACACCTTCGCAGGCAAGCATCCCGTGGGCAATGTCGGCGTGCAGATCCACCACATCGATCCTGTCAACCGGGGCGAGACGGTCTGGACGGTCAACATTCAGGACGTGGCCATCATCGGCCGCCTGTTCAACGAGGGACGCGTCGACATGACGCGTACCGTCGCCGTGACCGGTTCGGAGGTCGAAAAGCCCGCCTACGTGCGTACGATCGCCGGGGCCCGCGTCGATTCGATCCTGGGCGGCAACGTCAAGGCGCAGAAGGAGGGCGACAGCGTCCGCATCATCTCGGGCAACGTGCTCACGGGCACCAAAACCGCGATGGACGGCTTCTTGGGCTACTATGCCAACCAGCTGACCGTGATCCCCGAGGGCGACAAGTACGAGCTGCTGGGCTGGGCGATGCCTCGCTTCAAGAAATTCTCCGTTTCGCGCGCCTATTTCTCGTGGCTCTGCCCCAAGAAGGCTTACAAACTGGATACCAACATGAACGGCGGCGAACGTCCCTTCGTGGTGACGGGGCTCTACGAGCGCTATCTGCCCATGGACATCTATCCGATGTATCTGTTGAAGGCCTGCCTGGCCGGCGACATCGACAAGATGGAGAACCTCGGCATCTACGAGGTGGTCGAGGAGGATTTCGCGTTGTGCGAGTTCGTCGATCCCTCGAAGATCGGGATCCAGCAGATCATTCGCGACGGTATTAACTTAATGATCAAGGAGGCATAACGATGGGACTGCGTAAAATAGTGGACAACCTCAAGCCCACCTTCTCCAAGGGAGGCAAGCTGGGCTTCCTGGCCTCGACGTTCGATGCGTTCGAGACTTTCCTCTTCGTGCCGAACACCACCACTTCGCGTGGCGCGCACATCCGCGACTGCAACGACATGAAACGTACGATGATCGTCGTCGTCATGGCGCTGATGCCCGCTCTGCTGTTCGGTTTCTACAACACCGGTTATCAGCACTTCCTCTCGCAGGGCGTCGTGCCCGCGTTCTGGGAGTCGCTGTGGTTCGGTTTCCTGAAGGTGCTGCCCATCATCGTCGTGTCGTACGTCGTGGGTCTCGGCATCGAGTTCGGTTTCGCCCAGGCCCGCGGCCATGAGGTCAACGAGGGTTTCCTCGTCACGGGTCTGCTGATTCCGATGATCATGCCGGTGGACATTCCGCTGTGGATGGTCGCCGTCGCCACGGCTTTCGCCGTCGTCTTCGGCAAGGAGGTCTTCGGCGGTACGGGCATGAACGTCTTCAACCCCGCCTTGCTGGCGCGTGCCTTCGTCTTCTTCGCCTATACGCCCTCGATTTCGGGCGCCGAGGTGTGGATCGCCGGCCTCGGGTCGGGCGAGGGCGTCGTCGACGGTTTCTCGGGCGCTACGGCGCTGGAGCACATGGCTGTCGACGGTACGCTGGGCTATTCGGCGCTCGATGCTTTCCTCGGATTCATCCCCGGTTCCATCGGCGAGACCTCGACCGTGGCCATCCTGCTGGGTGCCGCCGTGCTGCTCTTCACGGGCATCGCTTCGTGGCGCACGATGTTCTCCGTCTTCGCCGGAGGTCTGCTGATGGGCTACGTGTTCCAATGGACGGGCGTCACGGCCTATCCGGCTTGGTGGCACCTGATCGTCGGCGGTTTCGCCTTCGGTGCGGTCTTCATGGCCACCGATCCCGTCACTTCGGCGCAGACCGATGCCGGCAAGTACATCGTCGGCTTCATGACGGGCGCCATCGCCGTGTTGATCCGTGTGGTCAACCCCGCCTATCCGGAGGGTATGATGCTCTCGATCCTCTTTATGAACGCGCTGGCTCCGCTGGTTGACTACTACGTCGTCGAGGCCAACATCCGGCGCAGAAACAAACGTGTCAAACCGGCTAAATAGGGGAGGATGCAATCATGAAAAAAATCAATACGAACAGTAACCTCTATATCGTCGTCTACTCGACGGTGATGGTCGTCGTCGTGGCGCTGGTGCTGGCCGTGGCCGCACTCTCGCTGCAGGAGCGGCAGTATGCCAACGAACTGGGCGAGAAGAAGCAGTCGATCCTGGCGTCGCTTTCGGCTGCGGACGAAAACTACGACGAATTCATCGCAGCCCGCGTGCTGAATGCCAACGGCGACACGGTCGAGGGCGGCGATGTCTTCGCCATGCTCAACGACCTGCAGGGCTCTTTCGATAAGGGCCGCTTCCCGGTTTTCGAGGCCAAGGACGGCCGGGTGGTCATTCCGGTGACCGGCTCGGGACTGTGGGGCCCCATCTGGGGATATGTCGCCCTGGAGAACGACATGAACACCGTGGCCGGCATCGTCATGGCCCATAAGGGCGAGACCCCGGGTCTCGGCGCCGAGATAGCGACGGGGAAATACCAGTCGAAGTTCGTGGGCAAAACCATCTTCGAGGGCGACGAATTCGTCTCCGTGTCGCTGCGCAAGGGCGGCGCCAAGGACCCGGCCCACGAGGTCGACGCCATCACGGGCGGTACGAAGACTTCCGACGGCGTGACGGCCATGCTCCGCACGAGCATCGGCCATTACCTGCCGCTGCTGCGTGCACGCCGTGCCGCCGCAGAGACGGGAGCCGAAGTTGCGGACCGGCATGAAGTGTCTAACGAAGAAAATGTAGGAGACAATGAGTAAGATGGAAAAAGAGCCTTTGTTTTCGGCCAAAAATCTGAAATATCTGACGGGTCCCTTCTCGGCGAACAACCCGGTCATCGTGCAGATCCTGGGTATCTGCTCGGCGCTGGCCGTCACCGTGCAGCTCAAGCCCGCCATCGTCATGGCCCTGTCGGTGACCGTCGTCACGGCGTTCTCCAACCTCGTCATGTCGTTGTTGCGCAACGGCGTTCCGGCGCGTATCCGCATCATCGTCCAGCTCGTGGTCATCGCCGCGCTGGTGATCCTCGTCGATCAGGTGCTCAAGGCCTATCTTTACGAGGTCTCCAAGCAGCTGTCGGTCTACGTGGGTCTGATCATCACCAACTGCATCGTCATGGGACGCATCGAGGCCTTCGCCTTAGCCAACAAGCCCTGGCCCGCCTTGCTCGACGGCATCGGCAACGGTCTGGGCTACGGTCTGATCCTCGTCGTCGTGGCGTTCTTCCGCGAGTTGCTCGGTTCGGGTTCGCTGCTGGGTTACCCTATCGTTCCCGAAAGCTGGTACATCGCCGAGGGCGGTTTCTATTCCAACTGCGGTCTGATGCTCTTCCCGCCCATGGCGCTCATCATCGTGGGCTGCATCATCTGGGTGCATCGTTCGCGCAACAAGGATTTACAAGAAAAATAGGAGGATAGCATATGGAAATGTTGAACATATTCATCCGGTCGATCTTCATCGACAACATGGTCTTCGCCTTCTTCTTCGGCATGTGTTCCTACATCGCCGTGTCGAAGAGCGTCAAGACGGCTCTCGGCCTGGGTGCCGCCGTCACGTTCGTCATGGTCATGACCGTGCCGCTGAACTACCTCTTGTACCAGTTCGTGCTCAAGAGCGGGGCGCTGGTCTGGGCCGGTTTCCCCGAGGTGAACCTCAGCTTCCTCTCGTTCATCGTCTTCATCGCCACCATCGCCGCCTTCGTGCAGCTCGTGGAGATGATCGTCGAGAAGTTCTCGCCGACGTTGTACAGCCAGCTGGGCATCTTCCTGCCGCTGATCGCCGTGAACTGCGCCATCATGGGCGGTTCGCTCTTCATGCAGCAGAAGGTCGACGCCATGCAGCTGACTTCCGTGTGGGAGTCGGTCATCTACGGTCTCGGTTCCGGTCTGGGCTGGTGGCTGGCGATCGTCATGATGGCGGCTATCCGCGAGAAGACGACCTATTCGCACATTCCCGCGGCGCTGAAGGGTCCCGGCATCGCCTTCATCATCACGGGGCTGATGGGCATCGCTTTCATGATCTTCTCGGGCATTCAGTTCTAACCTTTAAAAAGAGAGTCTGAAAATGGAATTGACAATCATAGTTGCAATCGTAGCTTTCTTGGTCGTCACCCTCTCGCTGGTGGGATTGCTTCTCTTTGCGAAGGCGAAGCTCACCTCGTCGGGCGATGTGACGATCGACATCAACAACGGTGAGAAAGTCATCACGGCCGAGAGCGGCGGCACGCTGCTTTCGACGCTGGCCAACAACAAGGTGTTCCTGCCTTCGGCTTGCGGCGGCGGCGGTTCGTGCGGCATGTGCAAGTGCCAGGTCCTGGAGGGCGGCGGCGACATCCTGCCTACCGAAACGGGCTTCATCTCGCGCAAGATGGCCAAGGACCACTGGCGTCTGGGCTGCCAGGTCAAGGTCAAGGAAAATCTGAAAATCAAGGTTCCCGAAGCCGTTCTCGGCGTCAAGAAGTGGGAGTGTACGGTGGTCTCCAACCGCAATATCTCGACCTTCCTCAAGGAGTTCGTCGTGAAGCTGCCCGAGGGTGAGAACCTCAGGTTCCGCAGCGGCGGCTACATCCAGATCGACATCCCGAAGTACGACGCCATCAAGTTCTCCGACATGGAGATCGACGAGCGTTTCCGCGAGGACTGGGACAAGATGAAGATGTGGGACCTGGTGACTACCAACCCCGAACCGACGTTCCGCGCCTACTCCATGGCCAACCACCCGGCCGAGGGCAACATCATCATGTTGAACATCCGCATCGCCACGCCGCCGTTCGACCGCGCCGCCGGTGCGTTCATGAAGGTGAACCCCGGTATCTGTTCGTCGTACATCTTCTCCCGCAAGCCGGGCGACAAGGTGACGATCTCGGGTCCTTACGGCGAGTTCTTCCTGCCCGACAACCTGCCCGATTCGCAGGAACTGATCTTCATTGGCGGCGGTGCCGGCATGGCGCCCATGCGCAGCCACATCATGCACCTTTTCAAGACGGAGAAGACCAAGCGTCCCGTGTCGTTCTGGTATGGTGCCCGCGCCTTGAAGGAGGCGCCTTATCTCGACGAGTTCCACCAGATCGAGAAGGATTTCCCCAATTTCAAGATGAACCTGGCGCTCGACCGTCCCGATCCCGAGGCGGATGCCGCAGGCGTGAAGTATACGGCCGGTTTCGTGCACAACGTGCTCTTCGAAAACTACCTCAAGAACCACGAGGAGCCCGAAGGCTGCATCTACCTCATGTGCGGACCTCCGATGATGATCGCTTCGGTCGTCAAGATGCTCGACAGCCTCGGCGTGCCGCCGGAGAATATCCTCTACGACAACTTCGGCAGTTAGCATGATTCGAATCGCCTGCGGGCGATTGCACGGGAGCGGATAAGGTGCAAGTCTGTTTGCAGTCTTGTCCGCTCCCTTTTTGTCGGAATATGGCTGAGGTTCGCATTCGGTGATGAACCCGCGGCTTTCCGGCCGGAATTTCAACTCAGAAACTTCAAAAAGGACAAGTTATGATAGGTGCGATTGCAACCATAAGCGGTTTCTTAGGCGTGGTGATGCTGGTTGCCGGTGTTTTGCCGGTTATTCTGTTTTTCAAGGTCTGGCGTATGACGAACGATGTGCAGGAGATCAAACGACGTTTGCTGGCGGCATCGCCATCGTCGGAGTGCGACCTGGTAAAGGAGATTTACAAGAAGAATCCGCAGATCGCATCCCTGCTTTTCGATGCGGTTTATGCTGAGATGCGCCGGGCTTATATTGACGGGGCGGCCGATTATGACCGGATTGTGGCACGATACCGTCCTCTGTATGTCATGGCGGGTTTGTCTGTGCCGGAAGTCTTCGAAGCGATCCACGACAGCGGAGAGTGGCACGATCGGTTCGAATCGTTCGAATAATGGAAACCGGCCGGAGTCGAACTCCGGCCGGTTTCGTTCGGCGAGCGACGCCGAAGGTTTATTTCTTGCTGGCGCCGCTTTCGAGGATCGAAACGATGGAATAAAGCGTGAAGCAGATGGCGCCGAAGCCCGTCAGTACGCGTGCAGGAACGTAATATTTGTGGGCGAAATCGGTGGCCTCGAAGAGGAACGCCGCCAGGAAGAGGCAGGCGAGCGCCGTGATGACCGGAATGATCGGAATGCGGTTGGCCAGCGGGAACTCGGTGTGCCAGATTTTGGCCAGCAGGATCACTTTGCTCGAAATGCTCCAGCATATCAGTGCCAGTCCGAACAGCACGAAACCCACGAAGTTGATCGTCTGGCCGCGCAGAACGATAAGCAGTACGATGCCCAGGATGAATGCCAGAGAGCCCATCGTGATGACCAGGCTCGACCATTTCGATTTTTCGCGCATCGAGTAGCTGCCGCGGATCTGGCGGGCGATGCTTGCCACCAGGGCGATGAGCGAGGTGCAGATGCAGGCGATGCCGAACATGACGCTGCCGGCGACGATATGGGCCGGGAGCGTGCCTCTGACGAAGAGCAGGATGCACCACACCCATGCTGCCAGGGCCGTGGCGCTGACGATGCCGATCAGCGTGACCGACTGGCCGATGGTGAATCCCTGCGGGTTGATCGAGAACGATGCGTCGGCCGAGTTGCGGGGAATCAGGCTGAAGCGCGACGAAGCCGTGGCGGCCGTGGCGACGCAGACGGTGATAAGCCCGAGACCGCATACCACGTGTCCTGTGACCAGCGAACCGGAGGTCTGCGACGTGAGGATGAAGACTCCGCAGATGATCGTGGCCAGCGCAAAGGAGTAGCCGATGGCCGGGAAGATATATCTGGCCGTTTCGGTGTAGGTGCCGACGATCTGGCGGATGATGGTGGCAGCGGTGCAGTAGAGCGCCATGCAGATCGAACCGAGGAAGAAGACGACCGGTCCGGCCGTCAGGCGCAGGGGATCGTCGCCGGCCGTGTAGACATAGGCCCCGTAGGCAAAACAGAAGGCGGCCATCGCAAGCGGAATGGCACGGAAAAGAACGCTGATGCCGTGATTCATGGTGGTAGGTTTTTGGCGCCCCGTCGCAAATCCCGTACCACGCGGCGAAGCGGGCGGGAATGGAGCGTTTGCCGTCATGCAAATTAAATTTGATACTGCGCCCGGCTTGCGTTATCTTTGCAGAAGAAATTGCCGTCTATGAAAAATATCGTTTTTGATCTGGGAGGCGTGCTGTTCGCGCGCGACGTAGCGAAATGTACGCAGGAGTTCGTCGATTTCTTCGCGTTCGTACGCTCCGACCCGATGCCCCGGTTCTGGGAAGAGTACGACCGCGGTGCTTCGACGTTGGACGAGGTGACCGATACGCTGTGCGACATGCACGGCTGCCCGCGTGCCAAGTGCGAGGAGTTTCTGCGCAGGTCGATCGAGATGCAGGAGCCCGTGCAGCCGACAGAACGGCTCATCGGCGATCTCAAGGCGGCGGGCTACAAACTTTACGTGTTGTCGAACATGTCGTGCGAGTTCATCGACTTCCTGCGCCGGTTTCCGGTCTACCGCTTGTTCGACGGCGAGGTAGTCTCCTGCGAGGAGCACACCGTCAAGCCCGAGCCGCAGATTTATGAAATCCTGCTCGAACGTTACGGGCTCGATCCTCGTGAAACGCTTTTTGTCGACGATCGCCCGGCCAACATCGCTGCCGCCGAGCGGCTCGGCATCTGCGGCAAACTTTTCGATGCGCGCCGCCCCGAGGTCACCTGTGCGGAACTGCGGGAGATGCTTTTGAAAGGCGAGAAGTGAGAAGTGAAAGGTGAAAAGTGAGACTTGCCGAAATGGCGGTTCGCGACGGAATAGCGATTCCGTGACCTCTGTTTAGGTTTTCTGACAAAAAAGACCTGCCCCAAGGGGCAGGTCTCTCTTTTGGGCTGTTTCGCAGGATCAGTTGAACCGGTAGCGCAGGCTGAACTGCACCGAGAAGGTCGAACCGAAGCTGTTGTAGTTCTGGAAAGTCTCCGTCACGCGCTTGCCGTTGTACTGCTGATAGGTGATCTTTCCCTTGTTGTACTTGAGCAGCTGCGAGTTGACGACCTGCTTGTAGAGACCCCAATCCTTGTTGAGCAGGTTGGCTACGTTGACGATGTCGACACCGAAGGTGAGCGTGTTGCGCTTGCCGTTCTTCATGGTGAGGTAGAAGTCCTGGGCGAACTTGAAGTCCACGCGATGATGCCACGGCATCTTGGCGCCGCCGCGCTCGGCATACTTGCCCTTGCGCGTTTTCAGATAGCTGTCCTGGTTGATGAAAGCCCAGAAGTCGTCTTTCTGCTGCTCGGCCGAGTAGTCCTTGTCGTCAACGAAATTCCAGCCGTCGAGCGCTTCGCGCGATTCGGGCACGAAGATCAGCGAGTTGGCACCGTAGTCGTTCACGACATTGCCGCTGTAAGTGTAGGAGTAGCGCGAGTAGGAGTAGCCGCCTGCATAACCCAGCTGGCCGCCGTCGTAGAAGAGCGAAACGGTCGTACCGAAGTGCTTGGCGTAGTCGCGGTGGAAGCCGATGGAGGCCATCACGCGGTCGGGAGCGATGTAGGTGCCGTAGCCGAGTTCATGTTCGTTGTTGCCGTTCACCGAGTAGGTGTTGGTTTTGTAGGCCGACGAAACCTGGTCGCCGATGCCGTCTCCATAGCTTTTACCACCGGAGTGGGTGTAGGCTACCGAAAGGTCGAGGCCGAAGCGGAAGCGCTTGTGCAACTGGGCCGATACGGAGTAGTAGTAGGCGTCGTCGCCGGCGTTGGTGATGTAGTAGACGTTCTGCTTGTCGTAGTACATGTTACCGTAGTAGTGGCGTACGTCGCCCGGAACCACCTCGATCGTCTGGTCTTTCTCGGGCTTGCTCGGATCGTTCCAAGGTTTGTAGCCTCGGTTTTCTACTACAGCGGGGTGGAAGTCCTTGTTATAGATGCCTTCGACCGTGAGGTTGATGTCGCCCGGCAGCTTGGCGTCGAAAGCCAGCGAACTTTTCCACGTGGCCGGCATCTTCAGGTCGGTGTCGATGATCGTCGGCGACGAGGGCGTGGAGATCTCGGGGGTCAGCCCGAGGTCGGCGACCATGTCGCTGACGTTGGTGTGGAACTTAAGACTTGCGGGTACATTCTGATCCCAGTAACGGGTGGTTTGGCCTACGCCCGAGTTGCCCACGGCCGAAACGAGCCAGACGAAAGGCAGACGGCCCACGAAGTAGCCCGTACCGCCGCGCAGGATGTACTTGCGGTCGCCCGTGATGTCCCAGTTGAAGCCCAGACGGGGCGAAACCGTCAGACGGGTGCCGGGGAGCTGGTCGGTGGAGTAGTGCACGCCGCCGAAGTCGAGGTTGGCGAATTTCTCGTTGTAGTTGCCCGAGAGCGAAGGATAGATCGGCACCTCGAAGCGCAGACCGGCCGTCAGCTTGAAGTTCTTGTGCAGGTCGAGTTCATCCTGAAGATAGACCGATACCTGCTCGTACTGCATCTGAGCCAGGAACTGCGAGCCGTCGGGGTTGTTGGAGAAGGTCACGCCGAATGCCGCCGGGGTCTTGTCCTGCATGAAGTCCTCCATCGACGAGTAGACATAGTAGCCCGCACCGCACTGCATGTAGCCGTTGGTGGCCTTGTTGTGCTCGAACTGCACGCCGGCCATGAAATTGTTGATGCCGGCGCGGAGGTTGAATTCGTCGGTCACGACGAACGTCGAGACTTGGCGCAGATTGCCTTCGGAGAAGATCTCGGTGCCGAGCGATGCGTAGACATCGCCGTCCTTGAGGATGTCGACCGTCGGGAAGAGACCGCCGTCATAGGTGCGGGGCTCGTCCTGGTAGGAGTAGGTGAAACGCAGGGCGTTGTTGCCCTTGCCGTTGAACAGACGCGAGTTCCACTCGGCTGCCACCGAGGTGAAGTCCTGGTCCTGGTAGTAGCGCGAATTCTTGAAATAGAAGCCGTATTGAGAGGTGCGACCCCCCCCCGAACCATGACCCGGGTAGATCGTTTTATTGTAGAGCGGAGAAACCGATGACGAGGGCGAGTTGGCGTTTTGGTTGTGGGTGTGCGAAACGCGCAGGTTCACCGTGTTGTTGTCGTTGATGTTCCAGTCCAAACGGGCCATGACTTTGTAGTCGGGTGCCGAGATGTCGTAGCCCGTATAGGGGCCCGTGACGTAGCCGTACTTATCCTTGACGAAGTTGCTGATCATCTCCATGTCGGAAGCCAGCGGACGGTTGTAGTTGGTGTTCGAACCCCAGTCGGTACCATCGTCGGGACGTGCCTGGCGGGTCATGCCTCCGACGGTCTCGTCCTGATACTCGGCATTGACGAAGAAGAAGAGCTTGTTCTTGACGATCGGACCGCCCAGCGTGATGCCGTAGGTGTAGTCCGAAGCCTTCGACCGCGTGAGGTCGAAGTCGCCGGCGTGGATGCCCTTCAGGTTGTTGTTGGTCAGGTAGGTGTAGAACGACCCCGTGAAATCGTTGCCGCCCGAACGGGTCACGGCGTTGATGGCGCCGCCCGTGAAGCCGCTCTGGCGAACGTCGTAGGGCGTTACGGCCACCGATACCTGCTCCAGAGCGTCGAGCGAGATGGGCGTGCCGCCGGCGGGCAGGTTGCCGCCGATGCCGAAGGCGTTGTTGAACGCGGCGCCGTCGACCGTCACGAACGACTGGCGGTAGTTGCCGCCGCCCACGGCGAAGCCGTTCGACGTGGTGTTCGACTGCGGCGAGAGACGCATGATGTCGTTCATGCTGCGGCTCACCGTAGGCATGAGGTTCATGGCTGCGCGGTCGACGTTGACGATGGCGCCGGCGCGGCTGCTGTTCATCGAGCTGTTCTTGCCGTCGCCCGAAACGACCACGGCCTCCAGACCGATGGCGTCCTCGTTCAGATAGGCGTCGGTTACGTTGTTCTCGGCCAGAGCCAGCTGGATGCCCGTTTTCTCGACGGTCTGGTAGCCGATCATCGAGAAGGTGATCGTGTAGGGACCGCCCGGACGGACGTTGTAGATGCGGTAGTTGCCTTTCGCATCGGCCGCAGCTCCGTACTGGGTGCCCGACGGAGTGTGGGTCGCAATGACGGTCGTACCGACCAGCGGAGCGCCGCTGGCGTCGGTCACGTTGCCGCTGATGCTCGAAGTCGTCACCTGGGCGGAGATCGCCGTGGCAGCGAAAAGAGCCAGCATAGAGAGCAAAAGTTTCTTCATACGCTTTGAATTTAGTGAATAATGTGGTTTGGGTTATGTTGTGTAAATTCGTTCGTCCTTGGTGTTGTTTTCTGCTTTGTCAACGTCCGGGCCATCCTGGCGCTGTCTTCGGCCCGAAAATTCCTTCGTCAGTCGGCTTTCCCGCTTGGGCAACGTCTTGCCCGAGTTCGGGCGCCGCCGCTTTAAGGCAATCTCCATCGTCTGTCGGCTTTCCCGCTTGGGCAACGTCTTGCCCGAGTTCGGGCGCCGCCGCTTTAAGGCAATCTTCATCGTCTGTCGGTTTCCCTGCTTGGGCAATGTCTTGCCCGAGTTCGGGCGCCGCCGCTTTAAGGCAATCTTCATCGTCTGTCGGTTTCCTTGCTCCGCCAGCTTTTCCACAGCCTTTTGCAGGTCTTTCGTCCGCTCTTTCGTCAGGCTCCGGAACCGTCCGGAAACCATCGGGGTGTCATCGGTCCGGCGTGCGGCTCGACCAAGCCTTCGGCCAGCGGTCCGGACGTGAAAAAACCGGTTTGTATAAAGCCGCAGGAGGACAACTCCTTTCATGGAATCGCCCTCCTGCACGTCATATTCTTTCGTCGGCGGATACCCTCCCCCGATACATTTGCCGTCGGACATGGGATGCCTCTGCTCCAAGGAACGATCGGAGTTTGCGGCGGACCGAACGACGAAGGAAAATACCCGAAATCTTCATACTGCAAAGATAGAACAATTATTCGTAAGACGGATGGGAATATCGGCGAATTATCAACAATTTATCGCCAATTTAGTGCCGATTCTGCCGTTTTGTCGGCCGGGAAGCTGCCGGAAGCCTGCCGCCGGGGCCTATTCCGTTCTCAGCGGCGTGCGGCGGCACGTTCCTTGCGGGCGGTGGCGGCAATGTCGTTTCAGGAAAAATACTGGCAATATTCGCTTTTCGTGCTGATCGTCGGTCTGGGCGTCACGATCGTCGCCAAGCTGACTCCGTTTCTGGGCGGTCTGCTCGGTGCGGCGACGATCTATGTGCTGCTCCGGGGGCAGATGTGGTATCTTACCGTGCGGAAGCGTTGGCGCCGCAGTCTGGCGGCTTCGCTGCTGATGGCCGAGGCGGTTTTCCTCTTTCTGGTTCCGGTGAGTCTGGTGATCTGGATGCTCGTGGCCCGCATCCAGGACATCGCGCTCGATCCGCAGTCGGTCGTCGCACCGCTTCGGCATGCCGCCGAACTGCTGCAGGAGCGTTTCGGCTACGACTTGTGGCAGGAGAGCAACCTTCAGTCGGCGTTGGCCATGCTGCCCAAAGTGGGGCAGTGGATCGTGGCCGGCATCGCCGATTTTGCGCTCAACCTCGTGGTGCTGTTGTTCGTGCTCTACTTCATGTTGATCGGGGGCACGCGCATGGAGGCCTACGTGCGGGACATGCTGCCCTTCAATCGGTCGACGGGGCGGCAGGTTATGCGCGAAATCCACATGATCGTACGTTCCAACGCCATCGGCATTCCGCTGCTGGCCATCGTGCAGGGCATCGTCGCGTATGCGGGTTACCTGCTGTTCGGTGCGCCGAGTCCGTTGTTCTGGGGCGTCGTCACCTGCTTCGCCACCATCATTCCCATCATCGGAACCGGTCTGGTGTGGGTGCCGTTGTCCGCCTACATGGCGCTCGACGGCCGTTGGGGCGCCGCAATCGGGCTGTGTCTGTTCGGCATGCTCGTCGTTACGCATGTCGACAACGTGGTGCGCTTCGTCATGCAGAAGAAGCTGGCCGATACCCACCCGTTGGTAACGATCTTCGGCGTATTCGTCGGGCTTTCGCTCTTCGGCTTCATGGGGGTGATCTTCGGTCCCCTGATGCTCGCCATGTTCATCTTCTGCGTCGATCTTTTCAAGCGCAGGTATCTCGAGCAGGATTATAAGCCATCGTAGCAGGCATTCGGTCGTGGAGCGGCCTGCGCGCAAACGCAAATCGCAAAGAAAAAAAGCACCTGCATTACTGCAAGTGCTTGATTTTTAATTCGTAGCGGGAGAGAGACTTGAACTCTCGACCTCATGATTATGAATCATGCGCTCTAACCAGCTGAGCTATCCCGCCATTGCTCGAAAGCGAGTGCAAAGATAACGGAAAAATCCGAACGTGCAAAATCATTTGCCGGAAAATTCGTCCGGCGGGTCGTTTTTGGCTTTGGCACCGATTTTGTCCTGCGGCCTCTGCCGGCGGATTCGCGGTCCGGCAGCGATAAAAAAATTGCAGTCATCATGTACAGAAAGAACAAGTTGCCCCATTCGTCCGAACACAACGAGGGGCTCCGCAGCGCGATGGAGGTGTTGGCCGTCATCGCCGGCATCGTATTGCTCGCGGCCTTGTCGTGGGAGATCATCGGCGGCAGCGGCACCCGTTTCTCGGCCTTCTACCTCAATGTCCAGCTGGCGGTCTGCGTGGTTTTCCTGCTCGATTTCTTCGTCCTGTGGAGCGCCGCCCAGCGCAAGATGCGTTATTTGGGGCGCAATCTGCTTTTCCTGCTGATTTCCATTCCGTGGCTGAACATCCTCGGTTGGTGCGGCGTCTCGGTCACGCGCGACTGGGGCGTGGTCGTGGGGTTGCTGCCGGTGCTGCGGGCCTTTCTGGCCATGGTCATCATCGTGCGGTGGCTCACCAGCGACAACAAGATGCGGCGCATGCTCGTCGCCTACGTCTTCACGGTCGTGATCTTCACTTATATCTCGGGGCTGGTCTTCTTCGAGTATGAAGCAGGCGTCAATCCCAAGCTCCACGGATTCGGCAATGCGCTGTGGTGGGCCTGGATGAACGTAACGACCGTCGGGGCCGAGATTTTCCCCGTCACTGCCATCGGCAAGGTCTTCTGCATCATGCTGCCGTCGCTGGGCATGATGTTCTTCCCGATATTCACCACCTATGTTTTGCAAGAGTACACCCATAAGAAAGAGGCCGATCAGTAGACCGGTCTCTTTTTCTTGTTTTGCCTCGGGGCGGACGGTCCGCTTGCCGGGGCTTATTCTTTTGTCCGCTCCCTGAGAAGGTCGCGGATTTCGCGCAGGAGCAGCTCCTCTTTGGTCGGTGCGGGTTCGGGAGCCGGAACGGAGTCTCTTTTCTTTATCAGTTTGTTCATCAACTTGACCATCAGGAAGACGCACAGGGCCAGGATCGTGAAGTCGACGCATTGCTGGATGAAGGCGCCGTAGTTCCAGTAGATAGGGTCGGCCGCAGGTTCGGCAATGATTCCGCTGCCGCCTCCGACCATCTTGCCAACGCCCTGCACGGCTCCGGAGGTTACGTCGCGGACTTTCGAGATGTCGACGCGCAGGTGCGAGAAGTCGGTGTTGCCGAGCAGGGCGCCGATCGGGGGCATCAGAATGTCGTTGACCAGCGACGACACGATCTTGCCGAACGCACCGCCGATGATTACGCCGACGGCCATGTCCATCACGTTGCCTTTGAGGGCGAATTCCTTGAATTCCTTGAAGAATGCCATAATCGTTTGGTTTTGGATGTTTCGTTGGTGGAACGACAATGCCAGTTGCGTGCCAATGACGGGCATGCGGCCGGTTGTGCATAAAAAAACGACCGGTCCGCAGGGACCGGTCGCAGGGTATGGCTGTTCGGGTTACTCGATCTCCACCAGCACGCCGTCGGTCGGTACGATCTGACCCGGTTCCACGAGGATCCGTTTCACCGTTCCGGCGTAGTCGGTGGTGATGGAGTTCTCCATCTTCATGGCTTCGAGGATCACTACTTCGTCCTCGGCGTTCACCTTGTCGCCGACCTTGACCAGCACCTCGATGATGCGGCCCGGCAGCGGAGCGTTCACCGTGTTGCCCGTGATGACGGGAGCCGGCTTGGCCTCGGCCTTGGGAGCTTCGGGTTTCGGCTCGGCAGCTTTCTTGGCTTCGTATTCCTTGACTTTCAGGTCGGTGAGGAATTTCTTGGCCACCAGCGGGAAGAGCTCCAGCAGCAGAACCTCTTTCTCCGTCGCAGCCAGTTTTGCGCCGCCGGCTTCCGGCAGTTCGGGGTTGGGCTGCATGCTGTATTTGGAGGTGTCGTAGGGCGTCTCTTCGCGCACGCCGCAGATCTTGAAGCGGAATTCCGGATCGATCTCCACGGGTGTCTTGCCGTATTCGCCCTTCACCAGCCCGACGAACTGCGAGCTCTTGTTGGTGTACATCGGGCGGCCCGCCTTCTCGTCCATTGCGCAGTTGACGGCCTGGGCGCCCACGATCTGCGAAGTGGGGGTCACCAGGGGCGGCAGACCTGCGGCCAGGCGCACCGACGGGATCAGTTCCATGGCGCGGGGCAGAATCTCTTCGGCCTTGAGCTGCTGGAGCTGGGCCACCATGTTGGAGTACATGCCGCCGGGGATTTCGGCCTTCTGCACCAGTTCGTTGGGTGCCGGGAATCCGAAGTAGGCTTCGATCTTGCGGCATGCGTCGATCGTCGCGGTCTCATCGTCGGCCTGTGCGGCGCGGATCGCTTCGTCGAACAGTGCGTCGATCTCGGCGGGCAGTTTGTCGGTCAGCGGGTTGAACGGCTTCGGCTCGGGCTTCTCGGTGCCGAATACCGACTGGTTCAGCTCCTTGCGGATTCCACGCAGTTCGCCGTTGATCTTCGCCACGGCTTCCATGTTGACGCCCAGGTCGATGCCCAGTTTCTTGCAGAAGACGTATACGAGTTCGAGCGCCGGAGCGCCCGTGCCCTCGGCGAAGTACCAGCAGTTGGTGTCGACGACGTCCACGCCGGCCACGATGGCTGCCAGCACCGAAGCCAGGCCGTAGCCCGGGGTGCAGTGGGTGTGGAAATCGACCGGAATCGAAAGATTCTGCTTGAGCAGCTTCACGAGCGTCGCTACGCGGCGCGGCGGAATGAGACCCGACATGTCCTTGATGGTGATCATGTCGGCGCCCAGTTCGGCCATTTTCCTGGCCTTGTCCAGGAAGTAGGCGTCGGTGAAGACCGGAGCGGGCTTCTTCTTGCCCATGAGCTTCTGAAGGAAGCCCGGTTCGGGATATTTGGGGTCGACCGTGTAGCATACGGCGCAGTCGGCGATGCCGCCGTATTGCTTCACATATTTAATCGTCGACTTCACGTTGTCCACGTCGTTCAGCGCATCGAAGATACGCATGATCCCCAGACCGCTCTCGATGGCGTTGCGGCAGAATCCGTCGATGATCTCGTCCGTGTAGGGCGAGTAGCCGAAGAGGTTGCGGCCGCGCGAGAGGGCGGTGAGTTTCGAAACATTGCCTACGGCTTTGTGTATCGTCTCCAGACGGGTCCAGGGATTTTCATTCAGGTAGCGCATGACCGAGTCGGGCACGGCGCCGCCCCATACCTCCATGGCATAGAAATTCGCGTCCTTGTAGTAGGGCAGGCAGCGGTCGATCTGCGCCTGGGTCATGCGGGTGGCAAACGACGATTGCTGGCCGTCGCGCAACGTTAGGTCTCTGATTTTGAGTTTTTTGGCCATAACTGTCTATGGGTTGAATGTTTTTTGTCCGGCGGCGCGGTAGGTCGCCGAACGGCGCAAAAATACACAAACGGCCGTAACTTTCCAATTAATCGCCGCGCTTTTTCGTGCGCGGACCGCCGCATCGTGTTGAAATTCTTGGCTCCGGCCCGTTTTTCAGTTTGCGGCATCTATTTATTGTTATTGCTTGTCCGTGAGAGTGCTCCGTCGCTTCTGTTTTCGGTTTGTCGGGGCAGGCTTTTTTCGGACCGCAGCCTGCGGGGCACGCCCGGCGACAGCCGGATGATTGCGGGCCTCCGTTGGGGGAGGCTGCTGCCCGCGCGGCTCCGAGAGCCGCCCAAAAACGGCAGAGGGGCATTTTGCGGATAAGCATATGTTTCTATATCTTTGCCCACCGGCCGGTTGGCGCTGCTGTTCCCGGCCCGGAAATACCGGATGTTTAATTTCTGATCGAGTCCGTCTATGTCCCCGTCCGCCGTCATATTCACCGTTCTGGCATATATTGCCGTATTGTTCGTCGTGGCCTGGTTTTCCGGCCGCCGCACCGACAACGCCGGTTTTTTCACCGGCAACCGCCGCACCCCGTGGTATATGGCCGCTCTGGCCATGATCGGCGCCGCCATGTCGGGCGTCACCTTCATCTCCGTTCCCGGTTCGGTCGCCGCCGATTCGTTTTCCTACATGCAGATGGTCGCCGGCTTCACCGTCGGTCAGCTGATCGTCGCTTTCGGGCTGGTGCCGATGTTCTATCGGTTGAAGGTCGTGTCGCTCTACCAGTATCTCGACGAGCGCTTCGGCATCGTCTCCCACCGTGCCGGCGCCTGTTTCTTCATCCTCTCCAAAATGCTGGGCGCCGCCTTGCGCGTCTACGTCGTCTGCGCCGTCATGCAGCTGCTCGTCTTCGAGCCTTGCGGACTGCCTTTCTGGAGCAATGCTGTCGTCACCGTCGCCCTCGTGTGGCTCTATACGCAGCAGGGCGGCGTCAAATCGCTTATATGGACCGATACGCTCAAAACCCTTTGCCTGGTCGGCAGTCTCGTCCTCACCATCGTGTTCGTCGCCCGCGCGTTGGGACTCGACGGCGGCGGCCTGGTCCGCGAGGTCTCCGCATCGCCCATGTCGCAGGTTTTCTTTTTCGACGATCCCTCGTCCGACCGCTATTTCTGGAAAATGTTCGTCGCAGGCATTGTCGTGCTTGTCGCCATGACGGGCCTCGACCAGGACATGATGCAATGCAATCTCTCGTGCCGCACTCCGCGCGATGCCCGGCGCAATATCATTCTGACCGCATTGTGTCAGATCGTCGTCATTCTGCTGTTCCTCGTCCTGGGAGTGCTCCTCTACCTTTATGTCGGACGTGCCGGACTGGCTTTGCCGCCCAAGAGCGACCAGCTTTTTTCGTTGGTGGCCGTCGACGGCGGACTGCCCGGCGCGGTGGGGGTCGTCTTCGTCCTCGGACTCGTCTCCAGCACCTATTCGGCCGCAGGTTCGGCCATGACGGCTTTGACCACATCCTTTACGGTCGATCTGCTCGACGGCCCGGCTCGTTACGACGAACGGCGGCTTACCCGCGTGCGGCGGCGCGTCCATCTCGCGATGGCCGCTTGCATGACGCTCGTCATCCTCGGGGTGGGGTACCTGGCCGACGACAACGCCATCAACCTCTTTTTCCGCATCGTGAGTTATACCTACGGTCCGATTCTGGGGCTCTTTCTTTTCGGCATCTTCTCGCGCCGCCGCCCCCGCGACCGCTGGGTGCCTCTCGCGGCACTCGCCGGTCCCGTGCTCAGCGCCCTGCTCCAGCATGTCGCCGCCGGCTGCTGGAGTTACCGCATCGGCTTCGAACTGTTGGTCTACAATGCGCTTTTCGTGATCGCCGGGCTCTTTCTGCTCTCCGTCGGAGGGAAGGATGCGGACAATGTCGCGGAAAAATCGTAACTTTGACGTCGTAAAACCATTTTTCGTCATGTCACTCGAACAACAGATTTCCAAGGGCATCATGGATGCCATGAAGGCCAAGGACGCCGTGCGTCTGAGCGCTTTGCGCAACGCCAAAAAGTATATCATCGAAGCCAAGACCTCCGGGCCTGGAATTACGGAGCTGCCCGACGCCGACGTGCTGAAAATCCTTTCGAAACTCGCCAAGCAGGGCGCCGATTCCGCCGCCATCTTCACCGGGCAGAACCGGCCCGATCTGGCGGAGGAGGAGTTGGCGCAGGTCGCCGTTTTCCAGGAGTTCCTGCCCCGGCAGCTCTCGCCCGAGGAGCTGACCGCCGAGGTCAAGGCCGTCATCGCCGAAGTCGGCGCCACCTCCATGAAGGAGATGGGCAAGGTTATGGGCGTCGCTTCGAAGCGGCTCGCAGGCCGGGCCGACGGCAAGGAGATTTCGGACAAGGTCAAGGAGTTGTTGGGGTAGAATGCTCGCAGCACGACGGTTGTTGCCGCTTCTCTGCGCGCTGTTCGCGGTGCAGGCGCTTTCCGCCCGCCGCCCGGCCGGCCGCTTCGACGTGCCCTGCCGGATCGAATACGGCAAATATGTCGTGGAGGTGGGAACCCCCGCCGGTCCGCGCCGGTTTATCTTCGATACGGGGGCTTCGCGCACGACCGTCAGCGAAAAACTCTGCCGCGAGTTGGGACTTCCGGCCGTCGGACAGAAAATGACCGGCGATTTCGAGGGCTACCGCGAACGATTGCTTCTCGCGCGGATTCCTTTCTTGCAGTTGGGCGAAGCGCGTTTCGACGACTGGCCCGTCGCCGTGGTGCCCGACACTTCCTATGTGTGGTGCCTGGGTGTCGACGGCATCGTGGGCAGCGACCTGCTCCGCCGGTTCGTCGTTCGTTTCTCGGCCGGTGGCGATTCGCTTCTCGTATTGGCCCGCAGCTGCCGTCAGTTCGGCGGGCTCGACCGTCGGCAGGCCGTGCGGCTCTATCGGTCCGGCACACGGCCTTTCGTGCATCTCCATGCGGGCAACGGCACGGAGAGCATGGATTTCTATGCGCTGTTCGATACGGGTTCTTCCGGTTATTTCGATTGCCGTTATCGCGAGTGCGAGGCTTTGATCGACCGGGGCATCCTGCGCAGCGTGCGCCGTGCTTCGGGCCGTCCGGGGCGCTTGGGCTGGACCAACCGTTCGGCCGTGCGCGAAGCCGTTCGCGGCACCGTTCCCCGATTCGACATAGCCGGGAGCTCGCTGGAGGATATTCCCCTCCAGGAGACCTACGGCAACACCAATAAAATTGGCTGCGGCCTGCTTCGCTACGGCACGGTCGTCGTCGACTATCCGGGGCGCCGCTTCTGGCTGCTGCCCTGCGGCGATGTGCCCGACAAGCCCGATGCTTCGGTGCGCAGCGTGAGCGTTGCCATCGACGGCGGCCGCCTGGTCGTCGGCGAGGTGTGGGACGAGTCGCTCGCCGGAGTCGTTGCCCCGGGCGACCGCATCGTGCGGATCGGTACGGCCGATGTCACGCAGGTCGATCCTTGTGCCGTCATTCGCGGTGAGATACGCGGCGACCGGCCGCAGCTGACCGTCGAGCGCAGCGACGGTTCGCGCGTGACCGTTTCCGTTAAAAATATGTGACATGCACTTGCCCGAATCCTTTCATCGCAATCTGAAAAGCATCGCCATGCCCGCGGCTATGGTCGTCGGCGCCCTGCTGTGCCGTCCCGTCGCGGCGCTGGAGGAGTGGTCGGGGCGGATGATTACGCCGACGCTCATCTTTCTGATGCTTTTCGTCACTTTCTGCCGCGTCAAGCCCCGCGAAATGCGTTTTTCGATGCTTCACGTGTGGCTGCTGCTCTTTCAGATCGCAGCGTGCGCCGCGGTCTATTTCGCCTTGCTGCCGTTCGACGTCACGGTGGCGCAGGGCGCCATGACCTGCATCCTCACGCCCGTAGCCATGGCCGCCGTCGTTATCGCCGGCATGCTCGGGGCCAACGTCGTCACGGTGGCGACCTACAGCTTGCTGTGCAACATGGCGATCGCATTGGCGGCGCCCGGAATCCTCACTTTCGCCGGCACCGGGGTCTGCACCTTCGGGCAGATCTTCGCCCGCATCGCACCGCTCCTGATCATGCCTTTCGCCGCCGCTCAGTGCTGCCGGTTCGTTGTGCCCCGATTCGCCGGGTGGGTGGGGGCCCACGGGCAGATTTCGTTCTACATGTGGCTTGCGGCTCTGATCGTCACCATCGGCCGTACCACGGCCTTCATCATCGACCTGCACGATGTCTCGCGGTCGGTCGAGGCGTGGCTCGCCCTGGCAGCGTTGGTCATCTGCCTCGTCCAGTTCGCCGTCGGCCGGCGCATCGGGCGCAGGTTCGGCGATCCCGCCGCCGGGGGGCAGTCCCTCGGACAGAAGAACACGGTTCTCGCCGTGTGGATGGCCCAGTCGTTCCTCGACCCCATCTCCTCCATCGCCCCCACGGCCTACATCGTTTGGCAGAATTTCGTGAACAGCTGGCAGATATACAAAAAGGATAGAGAAATGACGAAAAATCAAATATAAATCATTAAATTATAGATATTTATATTTGATTACGGGATTTTCTGTTGTTTTTGCGATTTTCCCGACAAAGCCCATAATCGCCCGATATTTGTTACTATTTTGTTACTTGAAAATGCCGTGGTAACAAAACAAATTCGCTATATTTGCCGTTGGAGCAATAAATGGGAACGGTATGGCGAAGCAGAAACAGACGGTCAAATTGAAGGAGCCGGTGCGAATCCGGTTCAAGCAGTTATCCAACGGGAATCAATCCATCTATTTGGAGTACTATACGGGCGATGTAATCCGCAAGGAGAACTATGTCGGCGGCAAACGGAAATACGAGTTTCTGAAGCTATACCTTATTCCCGAACGAACGCGGGAGGACAAGGCGAAAAACGAAGCGACGCTCGCTCTTGCCAAAGCGATTCAGAGCAAACGGATCGTCGAGGTGCAGAACGACGCACACGGATTCCAGAACACGAACAAGTCCCGAGTGAACCTGCTCGACTATCTGGAGAATATCGGGAAGCAGTCCGCCGAGCAGGGAAGCAGGAACTATGCCCGAACGGTGCTCAATACCGTCCGTGCATTGAAATTATTTCGCGGCGACTATATCGCTTTTCGGGACGTCGATAAGGAGTTTCTTTCGGAGTTTACCGATTACCTGCGACAGATGCCGAAAGCCAGCAAATACGGTGTATTGAAAACCGGAGGGCGGTTGAGCAACAATTCGGTCGTGTCCTATTATGGTACTTTGAGAACGGCCATCAACCGTGCCTACAAAGAGGGAATCATCGCCGTCAATCCGACCAAAGAGTTCGATTTCGCAAGTAAAGTACGACAGGAACCGAGCCGCCGCGAGTATCTGACAATCGACGAGTTGAAGACGCTGATAAATACCGAATGCCGGCACGAGATCGTCAAGCGGGCTTTTCTTTTCAGTTGTTTGTGCGGGCTGCGCGTCAGCGACATTCGCAAATTGAGGTGGTGCGACCTGCAACGGAGCGGCGGGCGTGTCCGTATCGAAATCACGATGCAGAAGACCAAAGAACCGCTTTACCTGCCGATTTCGGACGAGGCGTTGAAATGGCTGCCGGAGCGCGGCGAGGCAAACGACAGCGATTTTATCTTTCCGCTGACGCATGAGGGGACGGTGAACGACACGCTGCAACATTGGGCGAAAGTCGCCGGAATAACTAAACACATTTCGTTTCATGTCGCCCGACATACCCATGCGACGATGATGCTTACTTTAGGCGCCGATTTATATACCGTCAGCAAGTTACTCGGCCACAAGAACATCGCCACGACACAGATTTACGCCAAAATCGTAGACAAGAAGAAAGAGGAGGCTATCGGTTTGATTCCGAATCTGATGGAATATTGAAATTTCGAGGGCTGCGTTTTCTCAATTAGATATTATTGAGCGCATCTATCAATTCGTATATTGTGGTTGATGGATTGTCATGCGCAGTCAACAGCTTTGCTCGCACTACTGCATTATTCGTGTTAGCCGCTAATATTTGCTTTTCTTGTTGCGATAAAGTCCCTTTTGTATAGTGCGGAGAAATCGTTTGAAATTTTTTAATACATGCCTTTGATGTCAATTCCGCATGATGATCCAAACAGTGGAGTAAAAACCATAGTTCAATGCAGGGATTGGAAACTAATAGTATAGCATTGTGAATACTCTGTAATCTTTCCAATGTTCCGGAGACATCGAGGTCAAACATTAGAAATGTTTTGTCATTATCTGTCGTAATATATTCTTTTTTACAGTTGTTGATGTATCGCAACGAAATATTCGAATCGCTTTTCTTCGATATAACTTGGATTGGTACACGGTATTGCGACCGAAGGAAATTCACATAGGCAACTTCGGTTTCACCTTCGCAGAAAACAAAGAAATTAGGCTTCATTGTTTTCTCTTTCGATCGTCTTATCTGGCGGCCCATATAATTATTTCGTAAAAGTACTCGAGGATTCGTCAATATAAGGGATTGCATCAAATCGTCCTTGTAAATAGGCCTTTTCCAAATTCATATTTTCACGGAAGTCTTTATAATCGTAAAGAGAATACAAATCGGACGAACCGTCATTTCGCTTATTTACAAAATATATTTGATCTTTTCTTAGTTTACAGGTATTTAGCAGATAAGTATTATGGGTCGTATAAATCAATTGTGCAGATTCGCTTTTATGGAACAGGCCTATGATGTATTCTACTAATTTGGTATGTAAACTTGTTTCGATCTCATCGATCAACAGGATTTTGTTGTTTTTTACTATATCCAATATGGTTAGCATCATATTGAATAACACTTTTGTTCCCTCGGATTCTTCTGCAAAGAAATCGAATGGAATAGTCGGATTATTTTTGTGGTATGTAGTAATTATCAATTGTGGTTTTTGAATGTCATCTAACGACAATATGCTGTTGTTATTTTGAGGATCGAAAACTGCCGTAGTATAAGGTTTGAGCTCATGTCTACTGCTAATATCAATAATATCGCTATCGGCTATTTTCAGTACATTCAAGAATTGCTCTTTATTCTCATTTAATAATTGCTCTACAGTGAATGAATTGTATCCTATATAATTGAGAATAAATCTTTCGTGAAAATAACGGAATACACCTTTTGCAATATCTCTATCCATTTGACTAGCTCTTGAAACGAATAGAGTTTTCTTGGATGTATTTGCAGCGACATCCATAGGCCTGCGTATGGCGGACTTAAATACATAAATATCTTTTTTTTCCGGGCCTTTGCGTTCATCTCGTATGAATACGATAGAGCGCTTCCCATTGGGATAATAATACAATTCTTCTTTTATTATTTCGTTGTTAGTCAACATAAAAGAGTATTCGTACTCTATTCCATCGAGTAAAAAACGAATAAAGAAATTGCTCGGTTTATTTATATCATCGAATTTGAACGGAGTGAACGCAAAAGTGGTATTTTCATTGAAACCATGCGAGGTAAATATCATACCGACACACGCTCGAATAGCCTTTATCACACTACTTTTACCGGATGCATTTGCCCCATAGATGGCAGCTGTTTTCAACATGCGTTCATTGCCGCATGTAAAAGTATTACTTAGTAATTTTTTAGCTGCTCCAGTCTTGATATTGGCAGCTTGCATATTTAATACTACCTCATCCTTTATGGAGAAAAAATTGCTCAAACGAATTTCAAGTACCATTTTATGCTTTGTTTTTGTAGTATTTCTGCAAATGTAGCAAATAAAATACAAATTCATTTGATTTATCGATAATAATTAACGGTTTAATGAATTGATAGATTTTTATGGCGAATATTTACGGATGTTTTTCATCTGTTTTTCGTATCTCTGACTTCGTCTTAGATACTCCCGCTCGGCAAAATACAAACTTCGTTTGCTTTTGCTCTCGCTTATTCGTATCTTCGTATAAAACAAGTCGGATTTATGGAAGGCATGGAGTTGAAACCGCAGTTCGACGAACTGCAAAAGATATTCGATCGTTGTATCAAGCATGCTTATGGCGTATTGAGAGAACGGCTGGCCATGAAAACCGCCGGTCTCGATCCGGAGCAGATGCAGGAGATGGAACGGCAGGAGTATAACCGGATTGCCGACAAGTTGGCCGAGTTGTATTTGCACCACTCCGTATTGTCCGCCCTCCGGTTCTGCTACTCAGAACCTGCATTTCTTTGGGAGGGTGGATTCTTCGAGACGCTGCATGCCGGTGAAAAGAAAAAGTACCTCGCATTCTCCGTACCCTCGTTCGACTATTCCCGATATGAGCGGGACAACACGGCCTACGACACTGAACTGCCTTATTTCTCTGCTGTCGTAAACATCGTCGTCCGAGAACGTTATGCGGCTTACTTGCGGCAAAGGGAAATATCCATATCGGAATCTTCGCAGAAGTCGGCTTCTATTGCCGCACCGCCCATTGCGGAAACGGAGAATCCGTTCGATTCGATACTGACCGACGAACAGATTGCTTATCTCGCTGTAGCTGTCAATGACGTCAAGATGTTCAACGTATCGCTGTCGGCAGACGAGTTGAAAGCCATTTTCGCCTGCAAGCCCGAAGCGATCGTGCGGTCGAACAACAACCGCCTCGTCGCGTTCTTTTTCTCGGGATTGAGCAGTCGCGGGCTGATAACCCCCAACTGGCAGTCTATCATCGCCAATCATAAACTCTTCCTCTCGAAAGATACATCCCGTGATAAATACATCAATCAAAGCGACTTATCTACGGCGACCAACTACATCCGCGACGTCGGCGTAGAGGGAAAATATGCAACCCTTGAAAAGTACCTCATGCAAGTGAAAAGACTTTGAGAACGGGTTGAGACCTCAAAGATAGGTCAATCTGCTATCAAGCTTATCCTCAATATATTTGCCCCTGTAACGGTTACAAGTCACGGAGGGCATGCACTCCATTTGTTTCATTTAAAATCCATCGAATTATGGAGAAAAGTATTGAGATGCGAGTTGCAGAACTCGAAAAGCAGGTGTTCCAAACCAAAAACGTGTTGAGCTTCGAGGAGGCCAGCTGTTTTCTGAACCTCTCGAAAAGCTACCTCTACAAACTGACGTCGGGCAATCTGATTCCGCACTACAAGCCGCAGGGCAAGATGCTCTATTTCGAGCGTACGGAGCTGGAGGCATGGTTGCGTCGCAATCCTATCAAGACGCAGGCGCAGATCGAAGCCGAGGCACAGCAATACCTGCTCGGCCGCTCCTCGAAGAAGAAGTAGCGATGAATGCGCAACGTGATTCCGATTCGGTTCCGGTTTCTTCATGGCGTTCGGCTCGTCTGTTGGTAACGGACGAGTTCGCGGCTCCGCCCGTGATTCTGCGGGTCGATGATTCGGTGATCGGGACTTTGGGGAATTTCAGCGCTTCTACCGGCAAGGTAAAGAGCAAGAAGACGTTCAACGTCTGCGCGATCGTGGCGGCAGCCATGATGGGCGGCACGGTGTTGAACTATTCGGCCTCTTTGCCGCCGGAGAGGCGGCGCATCCTCTACGTCGATACGGAGCAGAGCCGCTTCCATTGCAAGCGGGTGTTGTGCCGGATTCTGCGGCTGGCGGGATTGCCCATCGATACGCATCCGCCGTTGTTGGAGTTCTTGTGCCTGCGCGGCTATGCCACCAAAGAGCGGCTGCGGAAGATCGAGGAGGCGATCTACGACCTCGACGACCTCGGATTGGTCGTCATCGACGGCATCCGCGATTTGGCGCACGACATCAACAGCCCGGGCGAGGCGACCGACCTCATTACGAAGCTGATGCAGTGGACGGACGAGCGGCGCATCCACATCCACACGGTGCTGCATCTGAACAAAGGTGACGACAACACACGCGGACATCTGGGCACGGAGCTGAACAACAAAGCCGAAACCGTGCTGCAAATTACCAAAGACGACTTCGACCGCGATGTAAGTTCCGTCGCGGCGATGCACATCCGCGACCGCGATTTCGAGCCGTTCGCCTTTCGCATCAACGCCGACGCCTTGCCCGAGCCGGTCAAGGATTACCAGTTTCGACCGACGACAGCCGCCAAGAGTTTCGATTATGCGGAGGTCAGCGAGGCCAAGCACCGCGAAGCGCTGGAGCTGTTGTTCTCCGAAGCCGACTGGATTTCCTATTCGTCGCTTATCGGACGGTTGCAGAGCAGCTATGCCGCCATCGGCCATTCGTTCGGCATCAACAAGGCCAAGCAGCTCAAAGTCTTTCTGGAGAACAAGCGGATAATCGTCAAGGAGGATAAGTTCTACCGCTACAATCCCGATTTCCACTATTGACCCTTGCGGACGGTTTAGTCCGGAACGGGGGTATATATTATTAAACCATTCTAAACCGGTACGGCGGATTAAACCCCGAACCGAACCGATAAACCGAGTGAAAGAAAAAAGCTTATGGACGCAAAAATAATCAATAAGTTCCCGATACGGGACTACCTTGCCGCGCGGGGCATCCGTCCGGCCAAAGACAGAGGTTATTATGGCTTGTATCATTCGCCGCTGCGCGAAGATCGCACACCCAGCATGAAAGTAGATTACGACAAGAACCTGTGGATCGACTACGGGGCAGGCGAGGGCGGTACGCTGATCGACCTCGTGATGCGCATGGAGCGGTGCAGTGCGGGGGAGGCCATGCGGCGACTGGAGCAATGGATAGATGGGGGCCCTATTTCTTCTTTTATAGGAAAGAATACAACCCCGCAACGTCCACCCTCAATTGTAGTCGAAAGGGTGCAGCCGCTGGAAACCTCCGCCTTGCTTGACTATCTTACAGAACGGGGCATCGACCCCGATACGGCGCGGGTGCATTGTTCGGAGGTTCATTATCGCGTAGCGGACAAATTCTATTTCGCAACCGGATTCTGTAATGATAACGGAGGTTGGGAGCTGCGCAACCGCTATTTCAAGGGCTGCACCTCGAAAGCCCCGACAACCCGACGTGGTGATTATCCGACGTGCCTCGTTTTCGAGGGATTCATGGACTACCTCTCGTTTCTGACGCTCAAACGCAACCCGACCCCGCCGCACAATATCGTTGTGCTGAACTCGGTAATGAACCTTGCCAAAGCCGTTCCGTTCATCGCGTCGCACGAACGGGTCTATACCTACCTCGACAACGACGAGGCGGGGCGAAAGGCAACCACTGAATTGAAAGAGGCATGCCGCAATCTCTCAGACCAATCCGTCTACTATCGGCCGCACAACGACTTGAACGACTACCTGCGCAGTCGTCGTTCCGTGAAAGAGCACAAGCGGTCGCGTGGCCGCAAGTTGTAATGTCGCCCGCCATTCGGCCGCTTCGCGTCCGCGGCTTTTCCTCACGAAAAAGCCATAGCCTATTAGGGCTTTTTCTGAGCCGCAACACTTCGTGTCGCTGAAAAAGCCCCAATAGGCCAAAGGGCGACCTTTTGGAAACCCCTTGCGACCGTTCCGGCCGCCGACCGCTCATGCGGTCGAAAACCCAACAACCGAAATCGTCAACTGCAAAATTATTACTGAATTATGGGATATGTCGTATTGCATTTGGATAAGTCGCCGGACAACGAAGTACCGATGACCGCCCATATCGCACGTACCAAGATGCCGCCGAACGCCATACCGGAACTGACCTACCTAAACGAAGAACTCGTCGAATTTTCAGAGGGTGTAGCCGACCGAACGGAGGCAATCAACCATCGACTCGAACATGCCGGACTGACCCGTAAGATCGGCACGAATCAAGTGCGGGTAATCCGTGTCATGCTGACCGGCACGCAGGAGGATATGAAGCGTATCGCCCAAGAAGGGCGACTGAAAGCGTGGTGTGCCGATAACCTCGAGTGGCTGCGGCAAACGTTCGGAGCCGAAAACGTCGTTTCGGCTGTATTGCACATGGACGAAGCGACGCCGCATATCCACGCGGCGGTCGTTCCCATCGTTACGGGCGAACGTCGCAAATTCCGAAAGATGAAAACAGACGAACCCGATAAACGGAGATACCGCACGAAATCCTCTGCTCGGCCTCGGTTGTGTGCCGATGATGTAATGTCGCGTATCAAGTTGAAAGAATACCAAGACACCTATGCCGCAGCAATGGCTAAATACGGATTGCAACGCGGGATCGACGGCTCGAAAGCCCGACACGTTACGACACAGGAATTCTATCGCAACGCTATAGCCCAGCAGCAGAACTTGCAGGATAATATCGGCGAACTGCTCCGCATCGAGGAGGAGAAACGCAAAGCCGTCGAACATGCCACGAAGCAGGAACAGGCGGCACGCGCAGAACTGCATCGAACCGCAGCCGAACTGAACGCGGTAAAAGGCCAGTTGAAGACCGAGAAACTGAAAAACTCTGCTGCTGAGGTCGGCACGACCATCCTTGACGGTATCGGGTCGATGATCGGAACGTCGAAAGTCAAGCGGCAGGAGCAGGAAATCGGAGTGCTGCGGCAAGAGGTCACCGCTCGGGACGAAAGCATCGAATCACTGCAAAAGAAGATTCAAACCATGCAAACCGACCACAGCCAAACCCTTGCGACAACACAGGCACGCCACACCGCTGAGACGACCAACTTAACGAAGCGGCACGAAAAAGAAGTGTCGCTACTGAAAGCCGTCATTTCGAAAGCGACAATGTGGTTTCCCTATTTTCGTGAGATGATCCGCATGGAAAGCATTTGCCGAACCACAGGTTTCGATGATGAACAAACTGCAATACTTATCAACGGCAAACCGCTCGAATACAGCGGCGAGCTTTACTCCGAAGAACACAACTGCAAATTCGCAGTCGAACGGGTAACGGCGCAAATAACACCCGACCCGACCGACAAACGAAAACTGC
>Ga0137307_100259_pt1 | contig 79240 bp, 71 predicted proteins | sample NAcewD2O_March_2_FD_97180 | JGI IMG/M metagenome (GOLD analysis project Ga0137307, IMG submission 97180) | Mouse cecal microbial communities from Vienna, Austria - N-Acetylglucosamine amended D2O_March | ecosystem: Host-associated > Mammals > Digestive system > Large intestine > Cecum | place...
AGGGATAAACGCTGAAGGCATCTAAGCGTGAAGCCCCCCTCAAGATGAGATATCCCCCACAAAAGTGGATAAGACCCCTTGAAGACGACAAGGTAGATAGGGTATAGGTGTAAGTGCAGCAATGCATTAAGCTGAATACTACTAATCGGTCGAAGGCTTATCCTGAGAGGTATGGGAAGAAGATGTTGGAAGAGGATGAATGATAGATAAGAGATAGATTTTTGTGTTCGGTTTTGAGGGAATAATACACAGTAACCTCATGGTATTAAGATGGCGAAGTAGCTCAGTTGGCTAGAGCACACGGTTCATACCCGTGGTGTCGAGGGTTCGAATCCCCCCTTCGCTATTTTTTATATATAAAAATATAAGTCGTGACGATATAGGTATTTTACGATTTGATTTTGAAAAATTTATTGACTTTATTCTGTAAAAGTGTTAAAATTTTATAGTATTCAATTAGAACTATGAGCTGACTTGTTCTGCAAATCATTCCATTTGATGCAGACAAGTCAGTTTTTTTAGGCGTATGTAGAGTACATAAATATTTTTAATGGAGGTTTTTAGTATGAACAACGGAACAGTAAAGTGGTTTAATGCTCAAAAGGGCTATGGATTCATTACAAATGAAAGTACAGGAGAAGATGTATTTGTACACTTTTCGGCAATTATGTCTGAGGGATACAAGACTCTTGAAGAAGGACAGAAGGTTACTTTCGACATTGAGCAGGACCCTAAGAATAGCTCTAAGCTCAGAGCAGCAAACGTTGTACTCGCATGATATACGAGTACGCTGCCAAAAGACATAAGACCCCTCTGACAGATTAGTCCGTCAGAGGGGTTCTTATCATATTAGAGTAATTTATTGATTCTGGCCATTGCCTCGATTGTATTTTCACGATTGCCAAATGAGGTGAGACGGAAAAATTTCTGACCGTTTTTGCCAAAACCTGCTCCCGGTGTACCGACAACTTGTGCTTTGGTCAACAATTCATCAAAGAACTCCCAAGAATCCATGTCATTTGGGCATTTAAACCATATGTAGGGGGAATTGACACCGCCAAAACAGTGAATGCCTTTCTGGGATAATCCGTCAGCGATAATTCTTGCATTTTCTTGATAATATTTTATATTCTCGCGGCATTGCGCCATGCCCTTTTCAGAGAAAACGGCTGCTGCACCTTTTTGAACGATATAGGACACACCGTTAAATTTTGTGCTCTGGCGGCGGTTCCACATAACGTTTAAGGACATCTCCACGCCGGTAGAGGAGGTAAACTTTAAATCTTTGGGCACGATCGTGTATCCGCAGCGTGTACCGGTGAAGCCCGCTGTCTTGGAGAGGGAACAAAATTCAATCGCACATTTTCTGGAACCCTCAATCGCATAGATGCTTCTGGGAAGCGTGGAATCCGTTATAAAACATTCATAGGCGGCGTCGAATAAAATGAGTGCTTCATTCTCAAGCGCGTAATCCACCCATTCTTTTAATTGTTCTTTGTTGTAGGCTGCCCCTGTGGGATTGTTTGGCGAGCAGATGTAGATAATATCCGCATGGATACTGTGGTCGGGCATCGGCAGGAAGTGATTTGTCTCATCTGCATTGATATAGATAATGTTTCGTCCATTCATGAGATTGGTATCAACATATACAGGGTATACCGGGTCAGGAATCAGGATCACATTGTCTTGAGCAAAAAGGTCTGTGATGTTTCCAGTATCACTTTTGGCGCCATCGGAGACAAAGACTTCGTCGGCTGTAATTGAAACATTGTTTTGGCGATAATAGTCAACAACCGCATTGCGAAGAAATTCATACCCCTGATCTGGACCGTAGCCCTTGAAGGTTTCTGCGCTGGCTAGTGCGTCAACGCCTTCATGAAGCTGTTCGATCACAGTAGAGCCAATAGGCAGTGTCACATCGCCAATACCGAGACGAATAACTTTTTTGTCAGGATTGGCAGCGATATAATTGTTAACGCGATGTGCAATTTCTGAAAAAAGATAGCTTTCCTTTAAATTTAAGTAATTCTCATTTAATTTTGGCATAATATAATCCTCCTTTATAGTTGTTCTTGTTAGGAACACTATAGTAATCATAACGGCATTCTGTATATTTGTCAATTTGAAATATTGAAAATATGAATTGATTATGTTAAGTTTATGTGTAGGAAGCATGAATAAATCAAAGTTTTGGAGAATATTGATGACAGGGCTTGCTTTTGCTGCATTGTTCGTATATTATAATGAGGGTTTTCTGATTTATACGACAGGATATCAGTCAGCTGGTAAATGGGTGGGAGAACATGGTGTGGCAGTATTTTGCGGTAAGCTGCCGTAAATTTCAGGGAATCAGTATTTTATGGCAGCTTGGCGCTGACAGCATGGGAATTCATATTTTATCAGCGTATTTTGGAAGCTTTGTGATACAGAGCGTTGCATGGAATAAGCAGCCGTCTTATTTATGAAATGTATTTAAGGCTGTTGTGGTATTGTCAGTGTCTTGAATGGGTACGATGATATTAGGCGGACTTTCAGCGCTGAAACGGTTTGTCAGAAAGGAGTAAGGGAATGGGTGAGTTTGAGAAAGAAATGTTTGAAAAGGAAATAAAGGATGCAAAGAGAGTGGTTTCGGAATTTTTGGCGCAGGCCAAGCTCAAAAAGGGAGAATTGGTAGTAATCGGCTGTTCGACAAGTGAGATTGCTTCGCAGCAGATTGGTTCTTACTCGAATGAGGCACTCGGCGAGGCGGTGTTTGTGGCGATGTACGAGGAACTGAGACGGGCTGGACTTGCTGTTGCCACGCAGTGCTGTGAACATCTAAACAGGGCGCTGATTCTGCCGGAGGCAGATGCAGCGCGATTTGGGTATGATATTGTCAACGTAGTGCCAAAACCAAAGGCGGGAGGTTCTTTTTCGACTGCTGCATGGAAACATATGGAGGCGCCTGTAGCCGTCGAGCATGTTCAGGCACATGCGGGGATTGATATTGGAGATACGCTGATTGGTATGCATCTAAAACCGGTCGCAGTGCCTGTGAGGATTGAACATCCAGCCATAGGCGGTGCACACATCGTATGTGCTAGGACAAGACCAAAGTACATTGGAGGAGAGAGGGCACACTATAATGACGAGTTAGAATAAACTTTGGATAAACTTATGAAAATGTCTTTTCTAAAGTGGTGATTGTGTGTTATAATCGGTATGTCTATTATAGGACTTGAAAGGATAAAATGAAATTGAGCCGTAGATGGGAAACAAGAGACCGGAGTGTAAAAAAAAAGAGTTTTATTGAAATATTAGTTCCAGTGCTCACACTGCTGACGATTGCAAACTGCGCTGTTATACTTGTGCTGGTGATGAATATTGGGAGAAAGGTGAACCGGCTAGAGCAACAGGTTTTGCTGATTCAGAACGAGACGAAGAATGCTTTGGTGACGGAACAGGAGGTCGTATTAGCTGATATTTCTGATCTTGATGGCAACGCTGTAGATGCAGAAGAAGCGGCGGACATTGCAGCGGTAGAGGTGCAGGAGAACACGCATAAATGGGATGGAAAAGGGGACAGCAGCAATGGAATCAGGCGGGTCTACCTGACGTTTGATGATGGCCCCAGCACGAATACAGACAGGATCCTTGATATTTTGGCGCAGTATGGTGTGAAAGCAACTTTCTTTGTGGTTGGCAAGGAGGGATATACAGACCAGTACCGGCGTATTGTAGAGGACGGGCATACGCTGGCGATGCACTCTTACAGCCACCGTTATAATGAGGTTTATGCATCGCTGGATGCATACAAGGCAGATCTGACAAAGCTGCATGATTATCTGTATGAGCTTACAGGTGAGGACTGCCGGTTTGTGAGATTTCCGGGCGGCAGCAGCAATACGGTGAGTAAAGTTAGCATGTGGGATTTGATTGATTACCTCGAGAGTGAGGATATGGTATATTTTGACTGGAATGTGTCAAGCGGAGATTCCACAGGTGGTAAAAAAAGTGTGAACCAGCTCACGAACAATGTACTTGAGAATATCGGAAAGTACAATAATGCCGTTGTGCTTTTTCATGACGCAGCAGGAAAGACAACTACAGTGGACGCGCTGGCAGGGATTATAGAAAAGATACTTGAGTCTGACAATACAGTGCTTTTGCCGATTTCTGAGGATACGGTGAAGGTGCAGCATTTACATCAATAACAATATAATACTAAACTAAATAAAATTGGAGGATAATGAACGATGGGTTTTTTTCAGGATTTGAAGCAGGATTTGTCACAGACAGTAAACGGGTTAGAGCCTGAAGATGCGGTAGCTGAACTCAATCTTGAGGAGGCGGAGGCAGCAGCTTCACAAGATTTGTTTGGCACATCAAGGGAGGATGATCTGGCAAAACTGGATGCCATGCTTGAACAGGAGGTGGCAGCGTATGGTGATGTGTCAGTGAAGCCTGTTAGCTTGCAGGAGAATCCGGTGCACAGGGATAACAATGACAGGATGGCAGAACAGTTGAAAACTAATGTGGTGGAAATACCTGTAGCAGAAGAAAATAGTAAAAGAGAGGCAGATGAGGAGATGGAACAGTTATTGAACGAGGTAGAACAGAATATACAGGAACCGGCGTATATGGATGTGGCACCGGCGGCAGAGGCGCGGGATAATACAGCCGCAAGCGCCGCTGCTTCGACTGATACAGCAGTGATCACAGCAGGAATGAACATTACAGGTGATGCGACAAGCACTGGCAACATGGATTTGATCGGCAGTATCACAGGTAATATAGAGATTCTGGGCAAACTCAATGTCACAGGAAGCATTACAGGTAATTCTTCGGCGGCGGAGATTTATGCAGAGTCCGCGCAGATTAACGGTGAGATCAAGAGTAAGGGCAGTGTCAAGATTGGCCAGAGCTCTGTGGTAATCGGCAATATCTTTGCGACGAGTGCAGTGATTGCGGGTGCGGTCAAGGGAGATATTGATGTGCATGGTCCTGTCATCTTGGATACGTCTGCTATTGTGATGGGCAATATCAAATCAAAGTCTGTGCAGATTAACAACGGTGCAGTGATCGAGGGTATGTGTTCACAGTGCTATGCAGAGCTCAGTCCTACCGCGTTCTTTAATGATGTGAAGAAGAACAGAAAACAACAGTCGTAGAGTAGGGGTTCATATGAAGAGAGTATTATTAAAGCTGAGTGGTGAGGCGCTTGCAGGAGAAAAGAAAACAGGGTTTGATGAACCAACTGTCACAGCGGTGGCGCATCAGGTAAAAGAAATTGTAGACAGTGGTGTTCAGGCAGGAATTGTGATCGGCGGCGGCAACTTCTGGCGAGGAAGAACCAGCGAGACGATTGACCGGACAAAAGCAGACCAGATTGGAATGCTTGCGACGGTGATGAACTGTATTTATGTATCTGAGATTTTTCGGTCGATCGGCATGGAGACCGAAATCTATACGCCGTTTCAGTGTGCTGCGTTTACAGAGCTTTTCTCGAAAGACAAGGCACTGGCGGCGCTCAAGGCAGGAAAAGTAGTATTTTTTGCGGGCGGTATAGGGCATCCGTACTTTTCGACAGACATGGGGACTGTTCTCAGGGCGGTTGAGATTGAGGCGGATATGATTTTGTCTGCGCGGGCGGTAGATGGCGTGTATGACGCAGACCCCAAACTTCACAAAGATGCAAAGAAGTATGATACGATTCCCATCAAGGAAGTGGTGGAGCAACAGCTCGGCGTGATGGACCTTGCTGCGGCTGTGCTCTGCATGGAAAATAAGATGCCCATGACCATCTTTGGCTTGAATGAGGAGAACAGTATCATCAATACAGTAAAGGGAAAATCAAATGGCACTGTCATTACAGTCTGATGTATCATAGACAGGGTACGGTGGCTTTCGATTTAGAAGGTATTTAAGAATAAAAATCAGGAGGACATAACAATGGACGCAAGAGTAAAAACATACGATGATAAAATGCAGAAGGCACTTGATTTTCTATTATCAGATTATCAGACAATTCGTGCAGGCCGTGCAAACCCCCATGTGCTTGACAAGTTAAAGGTTGACTATTATGGAACGCCGACACCGATTCAGCAGGTTGGAAACATTACAGTGCCAGAGGCTAGAATGATTCAGATTGCACCGTGGGAGAAGAGCTTGATCAAGGAAATCGAGAAGGCGATCATGGCATCTGATATCGGCATCACGCCAAACAATGATGGCACAGTGATTCGTCTGGTATTTCCAGAGCTGACGGAGGAGCGCAGAAAAGAGCTTGTGAAGGATATCAAGAAAAAGGGCGAGGAGTGCAAGGTGGCGGTCCGCAACATCAGAAGAGATGCGAACGACTCATTTAAGAAGCTTGCAAAGTCTGAGGTGTCTGAGGACGAAATCAAGGATTTGGAAGATGCAGTTCAGAAACTGACAGACAAGTATATCAAAGATGTTGACAAGGCGATCGAGGAGAAATCAAAAGAGGTGCTTACAGTATAAATGAACGGTAGGGGGGCGTGCATAAGGGATGTAGTGCCCTCCTCTTTTATGCACACGGGTAAAGGAACCTTGTAGCGAAAAGAAGAAAGGAAGTGTGTTATGAATATACCAAATCATGTGGCGATTATTCTTGATGGAAACGGGCGGTGGGCGAAAGCAAAGGGACTTCCGCGCACTGCTGGCCATGTGCAGGGGGCAAAGACGGTCGAACAGATATGTGAGGACGCCTACAATATGGGCATCCAGTATCTTACGATCTATGCATTCTCGACAGAGAACTGGACGCGGCCGGACAGTGAAGTGGCAACGCTGATGAATCTGCTTCGAAATTATATGAAAAACAGCATCAAGCGGGCACAGAAAAATAATATGTGCGTGCGGGTGATCGGCGATAAGACAAAACTTGCGGACGATTTACAGTTAAGCATCGCCAAGTTAGAGCAGGAGACGCGGAATAATACGGGGCTTCATTTTCAGATTGCCATTAATTATGGGGGGCGTGATGAGATGCGCAGGGCTGTCACGAAGCTGGCAGAACAGGTGGCGGCAGGAACATTGAAGCCAGAGGAGATTGATGAGGAATTGATTGCTGCAAAGCTCGACACAGCAGGGCTTCCAGACCCAGATCTGCTGATTCGTACTTCGGGAGAGCAGCGGATCTCAAACTTTCTGCTGTGGCAGACTTCCTATGCAGAGCTTTATTTTACATCGGTGCTGTGGCCTGATTTCGATAAAAATGAGCTTGCCAAGGCGGTGGAGGCGTATCAAAAGAGAGACCGCAGGTATGGGCTTGTGAAGGAGGAGTCGTAGATGGCGTCAAACATTCTGGGAAAAATAAGCAAAGAGAGGACGATTAGTGCAGTTATTCTTGTGATTGCGGCGTTCGCGTCGATTCTGCCGGGAGGTATCATACTGGCAGTTGTGCTGTATGGGATTTCTATGGTTGGATTTCTCGAGCTGACGAGGGCATGCGGAGTCAGAAAGGACCAGAAACCAAATACGCTTGAGATAGTGGGGCTTGCAGCCATTACCTGTTACTATCTGGTGACGTATTTCGTGCAGGATGCCTCGTATGCGGTAATGGTTATTTTACTGGCAATGATCGCGATGATGTCTGTGTATGTGTTTGGCTTTCCTAAATATCATGCAGATCAGGTGATGGATGCGTACTTTGCGCTCATCTACGCGCCGGTCATGTTGTCCTTTGTGCTGCTGACAAGACAGCTTGACGATGGGATTTATCTGGTATGGATGATTTTTATTAGCTCGTGGATTTCGGATACGTTTGCTTATCTTGCGGGTGTGATGCTTGGCAGACACAAGCTTGCGCCGGTATTAAGTCCAAAGAAGTCTGTCGAGGGTTCTGTGGGCGGCATAGTGGGTGCAGCGCTGTTTGGCGCACTGTTTGGCGCATATTTGGACACTACGCTTGGACAAGAGCAGTATGTGATGATACTGGCGGTGGTCGGCGGCGTTGGCTCTGTCATATCGCAGGTAGGGGATTTGGCGGCGTCTGCAGTCAAGCGCAATCATGAGATTAAGGATTACGGAAATCTGATACCGGGGCATGGCGGCATTATGGACAGATTTGACAGCGTGATTTTTACCGCGCCGATCACATACTTTTTAATTACACTTCTGATGAATGGGCATGGATGAACGATTTTGGGAATATAATAAGGAGGAGAACTTCGTGAAAAAAATAGCAATACTGGGTTCTACAGGCTCGATTGGCACACAGACACTTGAGCTTGTGCGTGACAATCCTGAGTTGCAGGTGGTGGGGCTGGCAGCAGGGACTAATATTGAGCTGCTTGAAAGACAGGTAAGGGAATTTCAGCCGAAACTGGTTTCGTTGCAGCGCGAGGCGGACTGTAAGGAGTTAAAAATAAGACTGGCAGATCTGGAGGTACAGATTGTGCCGGGCATGGAGGGGCTGCTGGCGATCGCAGAGATGGAGGAGGCACAGCTGCTGGTGACTGCGATTGTCGGAATGATCGGCATTCTGCCGACGATCGCTGCGATCAAAAAAGGCAAAGATATTGCGCTGGCAAATAAGGAGACGCTGGTCACAGCCGGTCATATTATTATGCCGCTTGCGGCCGAAACGGGCGTGTCGATTCTGCCGGTTGACAGCGAGCACAGTGCGATTTTCCAGTCGATGCAGGGGGAGAAGAAAGACCGCATCAGCAAACTGCTGATCACAGCATCGGGAGGGCCTTTCCGTGGACACACGAGACAGCAGTTAGAACAGGTACAGCTTGAGGATGCGTTAAAACATCCGAATTGGTCTATGGGACATAAGATTACCATTGATTCGGCGACACTTGTCAATAAAGGGCTTGAAGTGATGGAAGCGAAATGGCTGTTTGGCGTTCGCTTGGACCAGATTCAGGTGGTGGTGCATCCGCAGAGTATCATTCACTCGATGGTGGAATATGTAGATGGCGGAATCATAGCACAGCTTGGAACGCCGGATATGAAGCTGCCGATACAGTATGCGCTGTTTTACCCGGACAGGCGGCCGATGGCTGGAAAACGGGTGGATTTCTATGAGCTTGGAAGCATTACTTTTGAGAAGCCGGATATGGAGACATTTACCGGGCTAAAACTGGCGATGCAGGCGGCGGAGGAGGGCGGAAGTATGCCGACGGTATTCAATGCGGCAAATGAGCGGGCAGTCAGCCTGTTTCTCGACAGAAAGCTTCGCTTTTTGCAGATTCCGGAGATGATCGAGCTGTGTATGAGGGCGCATCACAAAATAGAAAATCCTAGTGTGGAGGAGATTTTGCGGACAGAGCAGGAGACATATGAGTTGATTCGGAGGAGGACAGAATAGGGAATGGTTGTCACAATTATTGTATTTGTGCTGATTTTTGGCGTGGTGGTGATCGCGCATGAGCTGGGACACTTTCTGATTGCAAAATTGAATGGTATCAAGGTACTACAGTTTTCGATCGGCATGGGACCGGATATTATCAAGTTTACAAAGGGTGAGACGAAATATGTGCTCAAGCTGCTGCCGATTGGCGGCGCATGTATGTTCGAGGGCGAAGATGGGATTTACTCGACAGCGCCTGAGGGTGAGGAGAAGGAGGGGCAGAAGCCAGAGGGCGCCTTTCATGAGGCAAATGTCTGGTCAAGAATTGCAACTGTCTTTGCAGGACCATTTTTTAATATTATTCTCGCGTTTTTGCTGTCGTTGATCGTTGTTGGTTTCTCGGGCGAGGTGATACCGACAATCAATTCTCTGACAGAGGGATATCCGGCGCAGGAGGCAGGGCTGCAAGAGGGAGACATCATCACAAAGATTGACGGAGAGCGCATTTATTTACAGGGGGAAGTGACTTTTGCATCTGCATTGAGCGGCGGTGAGCCGATGGAGATCGAGTATAAGCGGGACGGCGCAAAATATACGACGGTCGTCACACCCAAGTTTCACGAGCAGGACAATCGGTATTATATCGGCTTTACAATTGGAGAGACCATCAAATGCAAGGGGCTGGATTTGATCAAATACAGTGCCTATGAGGTGCGTTACTGGTTCAAAACGACGATCAAGAGTCTGCTGATGCTGGTGCAGGGGAAACTTTCTGCAAATGATCTGTCTGGACCAGTCGGCATTGCGGCGACAATTGATGAGACGATTGAGGTGACAAAGCCATATGGACTGCCGACGGTCGTGCTCACGATGATTAACTTTGCGGTGCTGCTCAGCGTGAACCTTGGCATTATGAATCTGCTGCCATTACCGGCACTGGACGGCGGAAGGCTTCTGTTTCTGCTCGTGGAGGTGGTGCGCGGCAAACCAGTGTCACCCGACAAGGAAGGCTTGGTGCATTTTGTCGGGTTTGTGGCGCTGATGGTGCTGATGGTCTTTGTACTGTACAACGATATTGCGAGGATTTTTGTACATTAAAACAGTATTTTCCCAAGCGATGCCCGGAAGCTGTGTATCGGAAAGGGGGAATGCAAATTCAATTAGGAGAAAATTATGTATCGGGATAAAACAAAAGTAATACACATTGGGGACAGGGTGATCGGCGGCGGAAATCCGATTCTGATTCAGTCTATGACCAACACGAAAACAAACGACGTGGCGGCGACAGTGGCGCAGATTCGGCGGCTTGCCAAAGCAGGCTGTGACATCGTCCGGTGTACGGTGCCGGATTTGGAGGCAGCCAAGGCGATTGCACAGATTAAGGCACAGTTGGCGGACATTTCTATTCCGCTGGTGGCGGACATTCATTTTGATTATAAGATGGCGGTTGCAGCGATCGAGTACGGCGCTGACAAAATTCGTATCAATCCCGGAAACATTGGGAGTAAGGAGAAGGTTGCGGAGGTTGTGCGGGCGGCCAGAGAGCGCTCAGTACCGATTCGAGTCGGTGTAAACAGCGGGTCGCTCGAAAAGGAATTGATCGAGCGGTATCACGGCGTCACGGCGGAGGGTATTGTGGAGAGCGCACTGGACAAAGTGCATATCATTGAAGATTTGGATTATGACAATCTGGTAATCAGTATCAAATCCTCGGATGTCATGATGTGCGTGAAGGCGCATGAGCTGCTTGCGGACAAGACGCAGTATCCGCTGCATGTAGGCATCACGGAGGCTGGCACGGTGACAAGCGGAAACATCAAGTCGGCAGCAGGGCTTGGCATCATACTTTATCAGGGAATCGGCGATACAATCCGCGTGTCTCTGACGGGTGACCCTGTCGAGGAGATTAAGTCAGCAAAGCTGATTCTGCGCACGTTAGGGCTGCGGACAGGCGGCATTGAGGTGGTATCCTGCCCGACGTGCGGCAGAACCAACATTGATTTGATTGGACTGGCAAATCAGGTAGAGACAATGGTGCAGGACTATGCTCTTGATATCAAGGTGGCTGTGATGGGCTGTGCCGTCAACGGTCCCGGCGAGGCAAAGGAGGCCGATCTTGGCATTGCGGGAGGTATTGGAGAGGGACTGTTAATCAAAAAGGGAGAGATTGTTAAAAAAGTGCCAGAAGGTGCGCTTTTAGATACATTGAAGTATGAACTGGACCATTGGAAATAGGTTGAGGTGAGGGATGGAAAAGAGATTTTTCGAGGCATTTCCAAATCTTGAATTAGGCGGTGTGCAGAAGGATTTATTTGAGCAGACGATGGTGGAGCGAATCACCGCGACAAAAAGAAAAGATTTCCTGCGTGTATTTTTTAGAAGTGAGCGGTTAATACAAAAGGAGCTTGTATATGCGGTGGAGCGAGAAATTAAGAAACAATTTTTTCCGCGGGAGGAGCTTCAAGTAAAACTATATGAGCGGTTTGTCCTTTCCGGGCAGTACAATCCCCAGAAGCTGATGGAGTTGTACCGTGACAGTATATTGATGGAAATCAAGGAATGCGACCATATACTCTACACGATATTCCGTCAGGCAGACATTCAGTTTCCAGAGGAGGCTGTCATGGAGATTATTCTCGAGGACAGCGTGATTGCAAAGTCCAAGGAGGACGAGCTGATTGGCATTCTTGACAAGGTGTTGAATGAGCGGTGTGGATTTCAGGTCAAATTTCAGACAGCTTACAAAGAAGCGAAGGCAAGCAAATATAAGGAGGAGGACGCCCTCCGCATCAGAAGAATTGTGGAGGTAATCAGCAGCCGCTTTGACGGGAACGCGGAGATTTTTTCCGGAGAGCCGCAGGCAGCATCTGCCAAAGAAAAAGAGGCGGCGGGCACAGCGTCTGCAACAGAGAAGCCAAAGACCGCTGCCGCAGCCAAACAGAAGTCCCCGGCAGCTTCCGGTGCAGAGCGGAAATCCTATGGCAGCTTCGAAAAGGGCGCAGACAGGAGTATGCAGCGCCGGGCGTTAAAGCGTTCGGACAATCCCAATATTATTTTTGGCCGTGATTTTGAGGAGGAGAGCATCAACATCGAGGAAATCTGGGGCGAGATGGGCGAGGTGGTGATACGGGGTAAAGTGCGCGCACTGGAAACCCGCGAAATCCGAAATGAGCGAACGATTGTAAGTTTTGAGATCACAGATTTCACCGATACGATCAAGGTTAAAATGTTTATACATAATGACCAGCTTGCAGAACTCACGGCAGACTTAAAGACAGGGGCATTTTTGAAAATAAAGGGTGTCACAGTAAACGACACCTTCGACAGAGAACTGACGATCGGGTCTGTTGTCGGTGTCATGAAAATCCCTGATTTTACGACGGCACGAATGGACAATAGCGCAAGAAAGCGCGTAGAGCTGCACTGCCATACCAAGATGAGTGACATGGACGGTGTCTCAGATGTCAAGGACATTATCAAGCGTGCAAAAAAGTGGGGGCACAGGGCACTTGCCATCACAGACCACGGCTGTGTGCAGGCTTTTCCAGATGCAAACCATGCCCTAGACCATGGAGATGACTTTAAGGTGATCTACGGCGTGGAGGGCTATCTGGTCGATGACCTCAAGGAGATTGTGACCGGTGACAAAGGGCAGCGGCTTGATGGTACGTTTGTGGTATTTGATATCGAGACAACCGGATTTTCGCCAGTTGCAAACCGCATTATAGAGATTGGCGCCGTGAAGGTGGACAAGGGACAAGTTGTAGACCGCTTTTCTGTCTTTGTCAACCCTGAAGTGCCGATTCCGTTTGAAATCGAGAAATTGACCGGCATCAATGACAGCATGGTGATGGAGGCAGAGACCATCGAGACGATTCTGCCTCAGTTTCTGGACTTTGTGGGAGATGCGGTGCTCGTGGCACACAATGCAAACTTTGATGTGAGCTTTATCAAGGAAAATGCAAAGAGGCAGCAGCTTCCTGTAGATTTCACCTATGTAGATACGGTCGGCATTGCACGAATGCTGCTGACGGGGCAGGCGAAATATACGCTGGATGCGGTTGCAAAAACGTTAAAGATTTCACTGGAAAACCACCACCGGGCAGTTGACGACGCGGAGTGTACCGCGGAGATTTTTATGAAATTCATCGAGATGCTGGCAAAGGAGGAGGTCTACACACTTGCAGAGATGAATGAGATGGGGAAATCCAGCGTTGATGCAGTCCGAAAACTCCATTCATTTCATATTATTATACTGGCAAAAAACCAGACAGGGCGCATTAATTTGTACAAACTGGTATCAGAGTCGCATCTTACGTATTTTTATAAAAGACCCTTGATTCCAAAGAGTCTTATCATGAAGTACCGGGAAGGACTAATCCTAGGAAGCGCCTGCGAGGCGGGAGAGCTGTTTCGCGCGATGCTGGACGGGCAGAGCGACGAGCAGATTGCCGGTATTGTATCATTTTATGACTATCTTGAAATCCAGCCGATCGGCAACAACCGGTTTATGCTAGAGTCGGACAGACACCGTGAGATCAACTCGGAGGAGGATCTGATCGCGCTGAACAAACGGGTGGTCAAGCTGGGAGAGCAGTTTCAAAAACCTGTGGTTGCCACCTGCGATGTGCATTTTCTGGACCCGGAGGACGAAGTGTACAGGCGTATTATTATGACGGGGAAAGGCTTTAAAGATGCAGATGATCAGGCGCCGTTATTCCTTCGCACGACGGAGGAGATGCTGGACGAGTTTTCTTATTATCTGGGCAGCGAGAAAGCGGAGGAGATTGTCATCACCAACACGAACATGATTGCAGATATGTGTGACAGAATCGCGCCAGTTCGACCGGATAAATGCCCGCCGGTCATTGAGAACAGTGACCAGCAGCTCACGGAGATCTGCTACAGGAAAGCGCACGAAATGTATGGTGACGAGCTTCCTGACATTGTGGAGGCAAGGCTCAAACGCGAGCTGAACTCGATTATCAGCAACGGATTTGCCGTGATGTATATCATTGCGCAGAAGCTTGTGTGGAAGTCGGTGGAGGACGGTTATCTGGTGGGCTCGCGCGGGTCTGTCGGTTCGTCCTTTGTGGCGACGATGGCGGGAATCACGGAGGTGAATCCGCTCAGCCCGCACTATTATTGCAAAAACCGCCACTACAGTGATTTTTATTCGGAGGAGGTCAAGAAGTTTGCTGGAATGGCAGGCTGCGATATGCCTGACAAGCTCTGTCCGGTCTGCGGGGAGAAGCTCATTAAGGACGGTTTTGACATTCCGTTCGAGACATTTCTTGGCTTTAAAGGAAACAAAGAGCCCGATATAGACTTGAATTTTTCGGGCGAATACCAGAGTAAGGCGCACAAATATACGGAGGTTATTTTTGGATATGGCCAGACCTTCCGCGCCGGGACGATCGGCACGCTGGCGGACAAGACCGCTTTTGGCTATGTGAAGAACTATTATGAAGAGCGCGGAAAACACAAAAGGACCAGCGAGATCAACCGCATTGTGGAGGGCTGTGTGGGCGTGCGGCGCACCACGGGACAGCATCCGGGCGGTATCGTCGTGCTGCCAGTGGGGGAGGAGATTAACTCATTCACGCCGGTGCAGCACCCCGCAAACGATATGACGACGGACACGATTACCACGCATTTTGATTACCATTCGATTGACCATAATCTGCTCAAGCTTGACATTCTGGGGCACGACGATCCGACCATGATTCGCATGTTGCAGGATTTGACGGGAATTGACCCGACAACGATTCCGCTTGACGATCAGGAGGTGATGACACTTTTTCAGAATACGTCAGCGCTCGGCATCACGCCGGAGGACATCGGAGGCTGTAAGCTGGGCTGCCTTGGCATTCCAGAATTTGGCACGGATTTTGCGATGCAGATGGTCATTGATGCGCAGCCGAAATATTTTTCCGACCTTGTCAGAATCTCCGGACTGTCGCACGGAACAGATGTTTGGCTCGGCAATGCACAGACGCTGATTCAGGAGGGAAAGGCGACAATTTCCACGGCAATCTGCACGCGCGATGACATTATGACGTATCTGATAGGTATGGGACTGGATTCTGAGGAGTCTTTTAAGATTATGGAGGCGGTGCGAAAGGGGACTGTCGCAAAGAAAAAATGCGGGAACTGGGAGGAATGGAAGCAGGATATGCTTGACCATAACGTGCCGGACTGGTATGTCTGGTCGTGCGAGAAGATTCAGTATATGTTTCCGAAAGCACATGCGGCGGCGTATGTTATGATGGGCTGGCGGATTGCTTACTGTAAGATTAATTATCCGCTGGCATACTACTGTGCGTTTTTCAGCATCAGGGCTTCGGCGTTTTCCTATGAGATTATGTGTCTGGGGCGTGAGCACTTGGAGCGCGTCATGGCAGAGTACAGAAAACGCAGCGACAGCCTGTCCAACAAGGAGCAGGATGCTTTAAAGGATATGCGCATTGTGCAGGAGATGTATGCGAGGGGCTTTGAGTTTGAGCCGATTGATATTTTCAAAGCGCACTCAAGAAATTTTCAGATTGTCAATGACAGGGTGATGCCGTCGCTGAGCAGTATCGAAGGACTGGGAGAGAAGGCGGCGGATGCGATTATGGAGGCGGCAAAGGACGGGCCATTTCTGTCAAAAGATGATTTCAGAAGCCGGACGAAGGTTTCTAAGACGGTAATTGATTTGATGGCGGACTTGGGACTTCTGGGGGATATCCCTGAGTCCAACCAAATTAGTCTGTTTGATTTAGTTGGGTAGAAGGAGAAATCGCACATATTTTCTGTGTGATTTCTCCATTTTTTGTGACAATAAAATGAAAGAAATACTTGTTATTTGATTGCTTTTCATGTAGAATGTAATTAAAGTGGCAGAAAGTGGAACGAAGTGGTGCAAAGTGGTGGTGGTTGCATGTTCATGGGTGAATACAATCATACGATTGACGCAAAAGGCAGGCTGACTATTCCCTCTAAGTTCCGCGAAGTTTTGGGAGATGATTTCGTGGTAACGAAGGGACTTGATGGCTGTCTGTTTGTGTATGACAACACGGAGTGGTCCGCTTTTGAAGAGAAGCTGAAAGCTTTGCCGCTTATGGACAAGGGTGCTCGCAAATTTGTCCGTTTTTTTCTGGCGGGTGCAGCCAGCGTGGAGGTAGATAAACAGGGAAGAATACTGATACCGTCTGTGTTAAGGGAATTTGCAGCTCTGGACAAAGAAGTGGCGCTTGTGGGAGTGGGCGGACGGATTGAGATCTGGAGCAAAGAACGTTGGGAGGAAACTTCAGAATATGACGATATGGATGATATCGCAGAACATATGTCTGAGCTGGGACTGATGCTCTAGTCGGGGGAATTAGAGCTTCCAGCAAGACACTGGGGGGACTTCGGAAAGGAAGTCATGAATGGAATTTAAACACACATCAGTATTGCTGAAGGAAACGATTGAAGCATTGAACATTGTGCCGGGGGGAGTGTATCTGGACGGGACACTCGGCGGCGGAGGACATGCTTTCGAAGTGTGTAAGAAACTCAATGATAATGGCCGCTTGTATGGGATAGATCAAGATGCAGACGCCATCAAAGCGGCAGGAAAACGATTGGAGGTATTTGGGGAAAAAGCAGTCATCATTCGGGATAATTACTGTAATGCGAGAGAAGTACTTAGAGAACAGGGTGTGGAAAAGGTAGATGGCATTGTGCTTGATCTGGGCGTGTCATCGTATCAGCTTGACACGGTGGAGAGGGGCTTCACCTACAAATATGACACACCCCTTGATATGCGTATGGACCAGCGCCAGATGCTGACAGCAAGGAATATTGTGAATGAGTATGATGAGAAGATGCTGTATCGGGTGATCAGGGATTACGGCGAAGATCAGTTTGCCAAGAATATTGCAAAGCATATCGTGCAGGCAAGGCGGAACAAGCCGATTGAGACGACATTTGAGTTGAATGAAGTGATCAGGGCAGCGATTCCGGCAAAACTGCGTGCAGCGGGAGGACATCCATCAAAGAGGACTTTCCAAGCAATCCGGATCGAGTGCAATCACGAGCTGGAAGTGCTCAGGAATACGCTTGGCGATTTGATTCATCTGTTACATCCACAGGGACGGCTCTGTATCATCACTTTTCATTCTTTGGAGGACAGGATTGTCAAAAGTTTCTTTAAAGAGATGGAGAATCCATGTACATGTCCGCCGGAATTTCCTGTATGCATCTGTGGCAAACTTCCGTATGGAAGGGTCGTGACGAGAAAACCTGTTTTGCCTTCACAGGAAGAGCTGGAAGTCAATTCAAGGTCAAAAAGTGCGAAACTCAGAGTTTTTGAGCGGATATAATTACAGTATATTATAATAAGGAAGGAACAGTGCGAATGGGACGTGCGGGCAGTCAGGCCAAAAGCCGAAATTCATCAAAGAATTATCATTATATAGATGGAAGTGCAGTCAGAAAATTGCAAACCACTCAGACTGAGCGTGAACACAAACGGTCAGGGATACGAACGCAGTCTGTGCGCAGGACGAAAGTCAAAGCGGTTCCCATGAATAAGGGATATATTGCAGTTGTGGCTGCGGCGTTTCTGATCGTGTGCGGTGTGCTGATGAGCTATGTAAAGATTCAGTCGGATATTACCAATCATATCAATAATATTTCAGAACTGGAAAGCAAGCTCAATGAGCTGCGGCTTGCAAATGATGAGACATACACCAAAATCATGAGCAGTGTCGATCTGGAGGAAATCAAGCGGATTGCAGTCAATGAGCTTGGAATGAAATATGCCAAGGAAGGACAGGTAGTTCAGTATACTGGCGAGGGCAATGATTATGTGCGCCAGTATGGGGAAGTACCGGAATAAGAGTGTGATATTAAGTACAGGGTGATTTGATGGCAGAAAGAAGCAGAGTGAATACAAACAGAACCAATACGAGCAGGAATACGGGAAGCAGAAGTACCAGGAGTAGTACTGCCAGAAACAGTGCTGCTAGAAACAACCGTACTGGGAATAAAAGTGCTGAAAGAAAAAATACTGGAAATAGAAGTGCTGGAAATAGGAATACCCGCACAAGGACCGCAGGCAGCAGAAATTCCCAAAACGGATATCGCAGACAGACAGACAGAAGAAATAAAAGAAGGCAGCGTGCAAGTCTGAACAAGGTGAAATCAATGAAGCTGGCGGTGATGATGTTGATCATACTGCTGGCTTTTGCGGGATTGGGAGGAAGATTGTATGTTCTCGCAAGGGATAATCAAAATGATTATCAGAAAAAGATCTTGTCACAGCAGCGCTATGATTCCAAGACACTGCCTTTTAAGAGAGGCAGTATTCTTGACGCGAATGGAACGATTCTTGCGGCAAGCGAGAAAGTGTACAATGTAATTCTGGACTGTAAAGTCATGCTCGATAAGAAGGAGAATGAAGAACCTACGCTGAAAGCGCTCTCGGAGTGTTTTGGACTCGACCAGTCAGAACTCCGCAAGTTTGTGAAGGAGAATCCGGGTTCCCAGTACCGTGTGTTGAAAAAGCGGATTACCTATGATGAGATGAGTCCGTTTCTCGACCGTAAGAATGAACATAATAAGACGGCCGGCAAAAAGGGAAATGAGAAGATGGGCAAGATTGACGGCGTATGGTTTGAGGAGGAGTATATCAGACGCTATCCAAACAATACTCTTGCCTGTGATGTGATTGGCTTTACAGGCACAGACAACAATGGTACATACGGGTTAGAAGAGTATTATAATGACATACTCAATGGCACAAACGGCAGAGACTACGGATATCTCAATGACGATGTGGCACTAGAGCGTGCGATCGTGCCCGCGGTGGACGGGTACTCGCTGGTCAGTACGATTGATGCCAATATGCAGGCGATCTGCGAGAAATATATCAAACAGTTTAATGATGAACACGCCAACGAAGCGAGAGAGGGACTCGGCGCGTACAATATCGGCGTGATCATTCAAGACTGCAATAACGGCGAGATCAAATCCATGGCGACCTATCCTGATTTTGATCTGAACAATCCAAAAGATCTGACGGCCTACTATACAGCAGAAGAGATCGAACAGATGGACGAGGAGGCGTATTATGATGCATTAGACGCCCTGTGGAAAAATTTCTGTATCTCGGATACCTATGAGCCGGGCTCCACAGCAAAAGCGATCACATTGGCGACAGGGCTAGAGACAGGCAGGATTCAGGGAAATGAATCGTATGACTGCGGCGGTATGCTGCAAGTGGCAGATCATAAGATTAAGTGTAATGTCACCTCCGGCCACGGAACCCTTGATGTCAGCGGTTCCCTAGAGCAGTCCTGCAATGTGGCATTTATGAAAATGGGCGAGGCGATCGGCGTCAAGAATATGATTCAATTTGAACAGATTTTTAATCTCGGTCTCAAGACGAATATTGATCTTGCCGGGGAGACAAGGACAGATGCAGTGGTGTACAATGAGAGCACGATGAATGCGTCAGAGCTTGCGACCTCCTCTTTCGGACAAGGTTATAATCTCACAATGATACAAATGATTACCGCCTTTTCTTCTATTATAAATGGCGGATATTATTACGAGCCGCATGTGGTCAGCAAGATTACGAACTCAAATGGAGACACTGTAAAAAATATTGAGCCAAGAGTACTCAAGCAGACCATATCGGCGACAACCTCAGAACAGATGCGCCAGTATCTTCATAACGCGGTTGCGCTGGGAACAGGAAAGTCCGCGCGCCCTGCCGGATACGCGATTGGCGGCAAGACAGGGACGGCGGAGATGGTGCCCCGTGACCACACAAACTATGTGGTGTCCTTTATCGGGTTTGCACCGGCAGATGACCCGCAGATTGCAATTTATTGTGTGGTAGACCGCCCGAACGTCGCAAAACAGGCACATGCGACCTATGCGACAGGCATCGTGAAGAATATTCTGACAGAAGTGCTGCCTTATCTCCATATCGCGAAAACAGAGGAGATGACAATTGCAGAGCAGGAGGAGGTTGACAAGCTGCTCGGCAACATCGTGCAGGGAAATTCTGAACCTGAAAATGAAAATGAAGGAGGAGACAGCGAAGCACCGGGAGAAGAAGGACAGGGCGAGGCAGACGGCGACGCGCCAGAGGAGGATAAAAAACCATCGTACATCGTCGATCCAGATACAGGGGAACTGGTTGACCCTGTGACGGGGAAGAAAGCGGAGATGGATTACAGCACAGACGGTGGTGCAGTCAGCGATGCAGATGAGCTGCCGGACGGTGCCAGTGGCAGCGCCGAAGGCGGCGGTGACAATAATAATGGACCACCCCAGCAATAACATATAACCGCCTCTGTTATCATAAAATAATAGTAATAAGTATTTTATGATAGCAGAGGTAAGAATGGCGATCAAAAACAGTACAGGAAGGCGGAATATGACCGTACAGAAACGAAAGACTTTTGTACTGTGTGTCATGTCTGTGGCAGCGCTGCTGCTGCTGGGGGGACGCGTGGGATATCTGATGATCTTTTGCTCGGAGCACTATACTGCCCTTGCCACAGATCTTCATGAGCGTGAGCGTGATATCAAAGCTGCAAGGGGCAGAATCATTGATTCGACGGGGACTGTCCTTGCAGACAATAAGACAGTATGTACCATATCGGTCATACACAGTCAGATCAAAGAGCCTGACAAAGTGATTGAGATGTTGTGCCGTGAGCTGGGGCTTTCAGAGGAATATGTGCGCAAGCGCGTGGAAAAATACAGTGCCCGTGAGCGTATCAAGAGCAATGTCGATAAAGAGATCGGTGATCGGATACGAAATTATGATATGGCAGGAGTGAAGGTGGATGAGGATTATAAACGCTATTATCCATATGACGATCTGGCATCGAAGGTGCTAGGCTTTACAGGAGGGGATAATCAGGGGATTATCGGTCTGGAGGTAACATATGAGAAATACCTGACAGGCAAAAAAGGACAGATTCTCACGCTGACAGATGCGAAGGGAATCGAGCTGGACGGCATGGGGGAGCGCAGGAAGGAACCCCAAGCGGGAAAAGATCTGTATGTCAGTCTGGATGTGAATATCCAGCGGTACGCAGCACAGCTTGCAAAGCAGGCATATGAGACCAAGCAGGCAGCAGGCGTGTCGATTATCGTCATGAATGTCAATAACGGCGAGATTCTTGCGATGGTCGATGTGCCAGAGTTTCATTTAAATGAACCCTACACGCTGATTGACGAATTTCAGATTCAGGGTGAGGGTGACAATGAGAGCACGCAGGACTTGCTCAATCAAATGTGGAGAAATGGCTGTATCAACGATACGTATGAGCCGGGGTCCACGTTTAAGATTATTACAGCGGCGGCAGGTTTAGAGAGCGGCGCAGTGCGTCTGGAGGACAATTTTTCCTGTCCGGGTTTTATTATTGTAGATGACAGGAAAATACGCTGTCATAAAGTGGCGGGGCATGGCGCGGAGGATTTTACCCATGCAGTCATGAACTCCTGCAATCCAGTGTTTATCATGGTGGGGCTGAGAATTGGTGTAGAGCGTTATTACGAGTATTTTACGAAGTTTGGGCTGAAGCAAAAGACAGGAATCGACCTTCCGGGAGAGGCGGGGACGATCATGCATCAATTGGATAAAATTGGGGAGGTAGAGCTGGCTACCATCTCCTTTGGACAGTCTTTTCAGATCACGCCCGTCAGACTGATGACAACCGTTGCGGGGCTGATCAACGGCGGGAAGCTGGTGACGCCTCATTTTGGCGTGAAAGCGGCAAATGCAGACGGCACGTCTGTGGATGAGTTTGTATATCCTGTGTCAGAGGGGATTGTGTCATCTGACACAACGGACAAATTAAAATACGTACTTGAGCAGGTGGTAGAGAATGGAGGCGGCAGAAATGGCTATGTGGAAGGCTTCAGGATAGGCGGCAAGACGGCAACGAGCCAGACGCTTCCGCGGGGGAGTGGCAGGTATATCGCTTCGTTCTTAGGCTTTGCGCCTGCGGATGACCCAAAGATTATGGCGCTTGCCATTATCGACACGCCGCAGGGAACATACTATGGCGGGCAGATTGCAGCGCCGGTGGTGCGGCAGCTATTTGAGAATATTCTGCCATATTTGGAGGAAATTGGCTACGAATAGCAGTATATAAAGGGAACTGAAAGGATTGGAAAGGGGGTATAAGGAATGATGAAAGAGTTGAAAGACAGGCGGGTGATCGTCGTCGGAACTGGGAAAAGCGGTATTGGTTCGGCGGTCCTGCTTGAAAAAAATGGCGCATTGCCAGTTCTGTATGACCAGAATGATAAGACAGACAAAGAAGCAGTAAAGGCAGTGCTTCGGGAGAAGCTTGGAAAAGAGACAAAGGCGGAGGTTTACACAGGAGACTTCCCGAAAGCGCTTGTGGAGAATGCGGTGCTTACCGTGTTAAGCCCCGGTGTTCCTGTTGATGCGGATTTTGTCGTCTATATGAAAGAGCACGGTATGCATGTCTGGGGAGAGATCGAACTTGCCTATCATTTTGCAAAGGGCAGCGTCATTGCGATTACCGGCACAAATGGCAAGACGACGACGACATCTCTTGTGGGACAGATTATGCAGGCGCATTATGACAGTGTATATATTGTGGGAAATATTGGGAACCCCTACACAGACGCGGCGCCGCTTATGCGCGAGGATACTGTGTCCGTCGCAGAGATTTCGAGTTTTCAGCTTGAGACAATCGAGGAGTTCCACCCGCGGGTATCTGCGATTTTAAATATTACGCCAGACCATCTAAACCGCCATCACACCATGGAAAATTATGTGGCGGCAAAAGAGGCAGTGACGATAAATCAGACACAGGAAGATTATTGTATTCTGAATTATGAAAATGAATATACGAGAAATTTTGGTGACAGGTGCCCTGCAAAAGTTGTGTATTTCTCGTCGGCACAGCGGCTTGAGAATGGCTTGTATTATGAGAATGAGGACATCTATCTTGCTGTGGAGGGCGTGCCGCAGCGGCTGCTGAACGTCAAGACAGACATGAATCTTGTCGGCGTCTGCAATATAGAGAATGTCATGGCAGCAATCGGCATCAGTATGAGCGCAGGCGTTCCAATGGAGACGATTGTGGCGGCGGTCAAGAGGTTTGTGGCAGTAGAGCACCGGATTGAGTATGTTGCGACGAAGAAGGGGGTTGTGTACTACAATGATTCCAAGGCAACGAATACAGATGCGGCGATACAGGGAATCAAGGCGATGGACCGCCCGACAATTCTGATTGGGGGCGGTTATGACAAGGACAGCACGTATGATGACTGGATACGCTGTTTTGACGGCAAGGTCAAGAAATTGGTGCTGATTGGCCAGACGAGGGAGAAAATCGCAGCGTGCGCTGTCCGATGCGGATTTCCCAAGGAGGATATTTTGTTTGAGGATACCTTTGAGGCAGCGCTTGAGGCGTGTGTCAGGGAAGCCGCAGCGGGAGATGCAGTGCTGCTGTCACCTGCCTGTGCAAGCTGGGGCATGTTTCCGAACTATGAGGTGCGGGGCACGCAGTTCAAAGAATATGTAATGAATCTGAAGGAGTGATATTGTGGCAAGACAGCCAGTGAAATTCCGAAGCAGCAAACATAATATGGATTATGTACTTTTGACTGTAGTTTTGTTTTTGATTGGATTTGGACTATTGATGATTTACTCAGTCAGTTCTTATGATGCGGGGATGAAGTATGGGGATTCCGCATTTTTCCTGAAAAATCAGGCACAGAATACGGTCGTTGCCTTTGTTGCCCTTTTTGTCATGATCAAATTCCCATACAAGACCTTGCAGCGGTTTGATGTGCTTGCCATTATAATATCTGCGATCTTGATCATACTGGTGAAATCGCCGATCGGCGTCACCAAAAACGGCGCAAGCCGCTGGATTGACGTTGGCATCACCACGTTTCAGCCCGCGGAGGTGGCAAAGATTGGCGTCATTGTCTATGTGGCGAGTATTATACAAAGGCTGGAAAGTCTTGGGAAAAATGTCATCAGGACACCCAAAGGGCTTGCGATCGTGATGGTACCGCCTGCAATATTGGCGGTGCTTGTCTACGAGCTGACAAACAATATGAGCTCGGCCATCATTATTCTGGGGATTGCTGTTGCGATGATCTTTGTGGCAGTGCCGGATTACAAATGGTTTTTTGCGATGGGGGCACTCGTCATAGCGGCGGTTGTGGCGGTGGTATCCTATGTTTCGAATGCAGATACGTCGGGTTCTACCTTCCGTCTGGCGCGTGTCGCAGCGTGGCTCAATCCCGAGGCATACAGTACCGATCAGGCATTCCAGACACTTCAGGCGCTGTATGCCATTGGCTCTGGCGGGATTTGGGGGAAAGGACTGGGACAGAGTATGCAGAAGCGCGGATTTCTGCCGGAGGCGCAGAATGATATGATTTTTTCGATTATATGCGAAGAGCTGGGGCTGTTTGGCGCAATGGCGATTATCCTGCTCTTTGTGGTGCTGATTTGGAGCTGTATGATTATTGCGAACAAGGCGGTGGACCGTTTTGGCGCAATGCTGGTGGTGGGGGTGATGGCGCATTATGCCATACAGGTGATACTAAATATCGCCGTTGTGACAAACACCATTCCCAACACAGGCATCACGCTGCCGTTTATCAGTTACGGCGGTACTTCGACGCTTTTTTTGCTGATTGAGATTGGAATTGTGTTAAATGTCAGTAAAATTTGCAGATAAAAAATTTTATTAATAAAAAAGTTGTATACAATTGGGAATTTCTGCAAAACCTGCGCATATAATATTATGATTGATATGTTGATGTGGTGAAGCCTATGACCCAGTTTGGCAGAAATGATGAGTCTATACGGATGGAGGGGAAAAAGCCGCTTAGCGGCAGAATACAGATACAAGGGTCTAAAAATGCAGCACTTCCAATACTGGCGGCGTGCATGCTGATACCGGGAAAGTGTGTGCTGAGAGGCTGCCCAAATATTACGGATATCGAGTGCATGTGTAATCTCCTGACAAGTACAGGGGCAGAAGTTGATACGAAGAATTTAGATACAGCGCACAAAATTGTGATTGACACGCGCACTGTGCGGGAGAGGAGACTGCCCGAAAAATATGTCTCTGCGATGCGTTCGTCTGTCGTGCTGATGGGGGCGATGCTCGGACGGCTCGGAGAGGTCTGCGTCAATTATCCGGGCGGATGCGTGATTGGCGAGAGACCGATTAATTTGCATTTGTATGGACTGGAGCAGCTTGGGGCACAAATCTGGACAGAGGGAAATCATATTCATGCATATGCTGATGAGCTAAAAGGGGCTGTCATTGATTTTCCGTTTCCGAGTGTGGGGGCGACACAGAATGCGATTCTGGCGGCAGTGACGGCACAGGGAACGACCATCATTAAAAATGCATCGAGAGAACCCGAAGTAATTGAACTGTGCAAATTCCTGAATATGGCGGGCGCTGCGATTGACTATGCAGGCACTTTCTTCAAATCCGGCAGGATTGTGATTCATGGCATCGAGCTGTCCAGACTTCACGGAGTGGATTACACTGTCATCTCGGACAGAATTGTAGCGGGAACCTATCTTTTTGCAGCGCTCGCGGCAGGGGGGACTGTCACGCTGGAAAATATTCCCATCGGACAACTGGGGAGGATTTGTGATATTATAACAGAGATGGGGGCAGGGATTGTGGTGGACGAAGCGCACAGCGAAATGACAATCAATGCATGTGACCGTGACAGAATCAAAAATCTGCCTTACATAGAAACTGAGGTGTACCCCGCATTTCCCACAGACCTTCAATCACCGCTGCTTGCGGCGGCATGTGTCGCAAAGGGGGAATTAAGGCTTAGAGAGCGCATTTTTTCAAGCCGGTTCCGCATTGTTGAAGAGTTAAGGCGGATGGGGGCAGAGATCACGGTGGAGGGAGATACGGCGATTGTGACAGGCGGCAGAGAGCTTGAGGGACGGACTGTCATCGCGAGAGAATTAAGAGGTGGTGCCGCGCTTGTCATCGCCGGGCTCAGTGCAGCCGGCATTACTACGGTGGCAGATTCGGGATACATCCGAAGAGGTTATCAGGATATCGTGGGAGACCTTGCGGCACTGGGGGCGCGTATTGGTTGTGTGGAGTGACACCGCATTGGTGAAAATGCGTATATGAGGAAAAGCAAAAACCATGAAGAAACGGGATAGTACTATAACAAAAATACCGGATATCAAGCTGAAGCAGCGCATTGTTATCCTGTTGGGCATCATCAATGTATTGCTTGCCGCCTGCTACTTTGTACTCACCTATTACGCGGTCAGAACGGTGCAGGTGGACGGCAACAAGCACTATTCTGCCGAGGAGATCAAGGCGATGGTCATGACAGGGTATCTCGGTGATAATTCCCTCTATCTGTCTCTGAAATATAAAAATAAGGGAATAGAGGGAGTCCCGTTTGTGGAGACGATGGATGTCGTGGTCCAGTCCAATGACACCATACGAATCACAGTATACGAGAAAGCGCTCGCAGGATATGTGCAATATCTTGGGCGGTATATGTATTTTGACAACGAGGGCGTTGTGGTGGAATCCTCCAAGGTCACGACCAAGGGAATCCCGCAGGTGACAGGGCTGGAATTTGACCATGTGGTGCTCTATGAGAAGCTTCCGGTGGAGAACAGCCGTATTTTTCAGAATATCTTAACGATTACCAAGCTGCTTAACAAGTACAATGTTCTCTGTGACAAGATACAGTTTGACAACAATTATAATGTCATGTTGGGATATGATGGCGTGAAAGTCAATATCGGCGCGCTCGAGAACCTCGACGAGAAACTGATGCAGCTTCCACAGATTCTGCCATCGCTTGCGGGGGAGAAGGGAACACTTGATCTGCAAAACTATACGGCGGAGCGAAAGAGTGTTACTTTTGAGAAGGGAAAATAGGAAAGTGAAAAAGAAAAGTAAAAAATAGGTTGATTAATTGCCCAAAAAATTATATGATAAGTTAGATGGAATTTAATAGGAATTATGAAGGAGGAAGGAAACTTGCTCGAGATTAGATCAAATGAAACAGATGCAGCGGCAAGGATAATAGTTGTAGGCGTAGGCGGCGCGGGTAATAATGCCGTGAACCGAATGATAGATGAGACGATTACAGGTGTTGAGTTTATAGGGGTTAATACTGATAAGCAGGCATTGCAGCTCTGCAAGGCTCCAAAGCTTTTGCAGATCGGGGAGAAACTGACAAAAGGACTCGGTGCGGGCGCAAAGCCCGAAGTGGGTGAGAAGGCAGCGGAGGAAAGTTCCGAAGATATAAAGGAATCACTAAAAGGTGCGGACATGGTATTTGTCACGTGTGGAATGGGCGGCGGTACTGGAACCGGTGCGGCGCCGATTGTGGCAGCGATCGCAAAGGAGATGGGAATCCTCACGGTTGGTGTTGTCACAAAACCGTTTAAGTTTGAAGCGCGGACGCGTATGACAAACGCGCTGATGGGGATTGAGAAGCTCAAGGAGCATGTGGATACCTTGATTGTCATTCCAAATGACAAGCTGCTTGAGATCGTCGATCGGCGGACAACCATGCCGGATGCGCTCAAGAAGGCAGATGAGGTATTACAGCAGTCTGTACAGGGAATCACGGACCTGATCAACGTACCGTCTGTCATTAACCTTGACTTTGCAGATGTGCAGACAGTCATGAAGGAAAAAGGCATCGCGCATATCGGCATCGGATATGGCAAGGGGGAGGACAAGGCAGCAGAGGCGATCAAGATGGCAGTCGATTCGCCGCTTTTGGAGACAACCCTCAGCGGCGCGACGGATGTGATTCTCAATATCTCAGGTGATATCTCTATCTTTGATGCAAATGATGCAGCAAGCTATGTACAGGAGCTTGCCGGTGAGGATATCAATGTTATTTTCGGTGCGATGTACAATGAGGACATGACAGATTCGTGTACTGTCACAGTGATTGCGACAGGAATTGTTGAGAATACCAACAATAATCCAATGAATACCATGGGCAGAATCAACAGTAATTTCTCAGTGAAGCCCAGTGTCGCGCCAAACCAGCCTGTTCGTCCCAGACCGCAGGGAACGCCAAATCTCAATATGAAGCAGCCCGCTGGACAAGTACCGCAGCAGCCTGTTCCGCCCAGACCGATTGCGGATTTGAGAAGCAATGTGAAGGAGCAGACCTTGAATATCCCGAATTTCTTAAAGAGATAACAAATATGATATTCGTTCATAAAAAGTCGAAAAATAAATTATATTTTGTCCCATGCTTTGACAAAAAAGCATGGGATTTTTTTGTATAATGGGCACAGGCGCACAAGGAAGAAAGCAGCCAGATGGAGGTGATACGAATTTATGAGGTATACATTGACATTTTTCTGGCACAAAATGTTCTGATGAATATACAGTTGCTGCTGTTGACGCAGCTGCTTTTGAAAGAAAGACTTGTGCCTGCCAGACTGCTTATGGCATCTTTTGCTGGCGGCGTCGGGGCTGTGCTGATTCTGGTTCTGGGCATTGGCTACGGCATCGGTTATATTCTGCTGGTGCTTCTGCTGGACGTAGGAATGCTGCTCTTGTGTATGCAGCATTCGTGGAAGAGAAAGCCCTCATATCAGAGGCTGGTTATGGGCATCATATACCTTCACGGCATGGAGTTTGCTTACGGGAAGCTGACGGAGTGTGCAGGCAGGCTGATGGGAGAGCGTTTGGCACGCATGGTCGTGATCGCAGTGATTGCAGTCATTGTAGTTTTTATCCTTGCGTACAGAAAATGGGCAGAGGTGAAGCAAATCTACAAGGTCACACTGACAGAACAGGGTGAGCATGCAGTATACAGGGCACTGTTTGACACAGGAAATCTTTTGACAGACCCTGTGACGGGCAAACCGGTGAGTGTGGTGGAGGAGACAGAAGAGACAAAGAAATGGCTGGAAAAGTATCCGGAGAAGTATAAGATTATCCCCTACCGGAGCGTTGGGAACGAGCATGGGCTTTTGGAGGGGCTTGTAGTGGACGAAATGATCATTCAAAAGGAGAAAGAACAGGTGGTAAAAAAGGGGGCTGTCATTGCACTCTATAAAGGAAAATTATCAAAAAATGGTGACTTCCAGATGATTCTGAACCATAGCCTGATTGGATAATGGATATTGTGAATGGATGGAGGATATTTATAATGATATTAAAGCTGTATTTACCGGGAAAGATGAGGCTGTCGTTTGGGAAAAATAGTCTGAAAAACGCAGTAGGAAATGAAATACACTATATCGGCGGCTCTGAGGTGCTTCCTCCTCCATTGGAGAGTGAAGAGGAAAACCGGGCGATCAGCGGGCTGGAGACAGAACATGCAAATGAGGCAAGAGCACTGCTGATTGAACACAATCTAAGACTTGTCGTGTACATTGCCAAGAAGTTTGACAATACCGGCGTGGGGGTTGAGGATTTGATTTCAATTGGCACGATTGGGCTGATTAAGGCGATCAATACCTTTAACCGCAGTAAGAATATCAAACTGGCAACCTATGCCTCACGCTGCATCGAGAATGAGATTTTGATGTACCTGAGAAGAAATAATAAGACCAAGCTGGAGGTGTCAATTGATGAACCGCTGAATGTGGACTGGGATGGCAATGAGCTGTTATTGTCAGATATCCTTGGCACAGATGAGGACGTAATATATAAAGATTTGGAGACTGAGGTAGAGCGCAGCCAGCTAAAGCGGGCGATCTCAAAGCTGGGCGACAGGGAGCGGACGATTATCATGCTGAGATTCGGTCTGAACAACCCGGACGACATGGAGATGACACAGAAGGAGGTCGCGGATTATCTGGGGATCTCGCAGTCGTATATCTCACGTCTTGAAAAGAAAATCATGAAGCGGCTCAAAAAAGAGATGGTGAGCTAGATTGGGATAACAGTCGTATTTATATCCTTGTACATATGTCCTATAGATGAGTTTTGTTTATAAGGCATAGTAAATTGGAGGAGGAATAAATATGGCACTTGGAAAAGTTGAAATATGTGGTGTAAATACGGCAAAGCTTCCCATTTTAAAAAATGAAGAGAAACAGGCTCTCTTTGAGAAGATAGAGCAGGGCGATATGCAGGCGCGGGAGGAGTATATCAGAGGCAATCTAAGACTGGTGTTGAGTGTGATTAAGCGCTTCTCACAGTCTAATGAAAATGTCGATGATCTGTTCCAGATCGGATGTATCGGGCTCATCAAGGCAATCGATAATTTTGATTCCAGCCTTGACGTGAAGTTCTCAACCTATGCAGTCCCTATGATTATCGGTGAAATCCGGCGCTTTCTTAGGGATTCCAGCAACCCGATCCGCGTGAGCCGCTCGCTCAAGGATACGGCGTACAAAGCAATCTATGCAAAGGAAAATCTTACCAAGAAAAATTTGCGCGAGCCGACAATCATGGAGATTTCGGAGGAGATCGGCATTCCCAAGGAGGATATCGTCTATGCCCTTGACGCGATTCAGAATCCCATGAGCTTATATGAACCAGTCTATACCGAAGGCGGCGACACCCTCTATGTGATGGACCAGATCAGCGATAAGAAATGCAAAGAGGAGAACTGGGTTGAGAATATTTCTCTAAGTGAGGCGATGAAAAGACTCGAGGAGAGGGAGTATGAAATTATTCATCTGCGGTTTTTTGAGGGAAAGACGCAGATGGAAGTTGCCGAATATATCGGCATTTCTCAGGCGCAGGTGTCCCGTCTGGAAAAGAATGCACTGCGTACTATGAAAAAATATTTGGCTTTTTAAACGTTTAGAAGGAACCTTCCAGTAAAAAAAGTAACTTGCGGACAATATATACTATTGACTTAATCGGAGAAACAATTTAAAATAGAGATTAAGCAGTTGGGGCAGTTTAGAAAAATTCTCAACGGCTGCCTTTAAAAATATTAATAGACTATTGTGTGAAAGGAAGTTACTTATGAACGAACAAAACAAAACGGGTCGCAGATTTAGCATTAAATGGCTGGTGATTTCACTGGTATCGCTGCCAATGATGATGGCGTGCATTGTTATTGTAACAGTTTCAACACTGACGCTCAGGCAGGGTATGGAATCCGAGACCTTTAAGACGCTGGAAGCACTGGCAAGAGGTACGATGCTTGCTCTTGACGGAGTGTCGTCGGGAGAATACTCCATGCAGGGGGATGATTTATATAAAGGTGATGTAAATCTCTCTCAGGAGATGGGTGCGCTGGTTGACAATTATGCGGCGGCAAACGAAGCGCAGATTACTTTATTCTTTGGCGACGTTCGGCGTGCGACAACCATCAAGGACGCGCAGGGAAATCCTATTGTCGGCACCAAAGCAGACGCGAAGGTTGCAGCAGAAGTTTTAAACGCAGGAAATACGTATCACAGGGATGATTTCGTGATTGACGGAAATCTCTATTATGGATTCTATGTTCCGGTTACAGACTCCACGAATAAGATTGTCGGAATGATCTGCGCGACAAAGGACAGAGAAACAATTAAAGACTATATTTCTCACAGACAGACCTTTATCGTTGCGATAGCGGTTTTGATCTATATCCTCTGTATCTTCTTTGCAACTGTTGTGACAAAGAGAAGGATCCAGTATCCGCTCAATGCACTCTCAGAAGTTGCTAAGAAAATGGCAAAGGGTGATATCAATGTCCACATCAATAGAACAACCAATGACGAGCTTGGCGATCTGGCAGAAGATTTTAAAATGATGATCAAGACAATCGGAGAGCAGGTGCATATTACAGAGCAGGTTGCAGAGGGTGATCTGACAGCAACTTACAAGAAGGCAAGTGACGATGACACACTCGGTACAGCAATCGTGAAGATGCTTCGTGACAACAACAGAAACCTGTCTACAATCCGTGATGCGGCTGCAAGAATGACATCAGGCGCAAACGAAGTCGCAAGCGCGAGCAACTCGCTGGCACAGGGTACGACACAGCAGGCAAGCGCCATCGAGGAGATTACAGTTTCCATCGAGGAGATTGCAAATGGCGCCAAAGTCAATGCAGATGATGCAAACAAGGCAAATGAGCTTGTACAGAATACAAAAGACGGCGCAATCCGCGGCAATGAGCAGATGAAGCAGATGATTGCAGCGATGCAGGATATCAATGAGTCCTCAGAGAATATCTCAAAGATCATGAAGGTCATCGACGATATTTCCTTCCAGACCAATATTCTTGCACTGAATGCTTCTGTGGAAGCTGCCCGCGCGGGTGTACATGGCAAAGGCTTCGCAGTGGTTGCAGATGAAGTTCGAAGCCTTGCAAACAAGTCCGCTGAGGCGGCAAAGGACTCTGCTGTGATGATCGAGGATTCTATCAAGAAAGTAGAGGTTGGTTCGAAACTTGCGGTAGAAACCGCAGCAGCGCTTGAGGAAATCTTAGAATCTGTTGAAAATATTGCATCTATCGTGAGCAATATCGCAGAGGCGTCTGTAAATCAGGCAAGCTCTGTTGGACAGGTCAATGCAGGTATTACACAGATTGCAGATGTTGTACAGACAAACTCAGCAACTTCTGAACAGTGTGCGGCTGCAAGTGCAGAGCTTTCCAGCCTTGCAGGACAGCTTCAAAATGCAGTTGGCAAGTACAAACTCCTTGCTGGAAAAGGCAGAAACTCTGATTTTGATTCGATGTCGTCTGATAGCAGTGATTATGTTGATAATGAGAGTATTATCTCACTGGATTCGGATTTTGGCAAATATTAAGACAAAATAAGGTATTCTATTTTACCCCGGCACTCGCTGCCGGGGTAGTGTTTCAGAGGAAAAATGAAATTATATGCAGCAAAAACCTGTAGGCTGCAAGCTTCAGAAGAAAGGAACTTGCGTTCACTTCTTGACAAGGACAGACGACAGAAAGTGTCAGCGCTAAAAAGCGGCAGGGAACGCGAGCGAAGTATTTTTGCAGGGCTTTTACTCCGCTATGCATTTCTACAGGCAGGATATGATTTGGAGACATGGCAGCAGGTGGAGATTGGAAAAGGAGCATATGGGAAACCGTATATCGCAGGGCATCAGGAGTTTCACTATGGATTGTCCCACTCGGGAGACTGGGTGGTGTGCGCGGTGGATAACATGCCGGTCGGCGTAGATCTACAGGAGATAAAACCTTGGAAGATTTCTCTTGCAAAGAGATTTTATCACGAGGAAGAATATAACAGGCTCCTTGCGTTGGGGGAGACTGATTTAGATAGACAGACTCAGGAATTTTACAGAATGTGGACAGCCAAGGAAAGTGCAGTAAAATTAAGCGGTAGAGGTATTGGCGCAGGAATCAGCCAGTATGTGACTGCAAAGGATTACTGTTCTGTATTTGACCAGAAGCAGCGGTGCACAATAGGTATAAAACAGTACAGTATTCTGGAGGGATATATGATTTGTATATGCAGCAATACTGGGAATTTTCCAGACCAGCTTGAGCAGATCACACTTGTGTGATGAAAATTTACTGAGACATCAAGACATAATAAAGTAAAATGGAGGGGAACAGATGCTAAAGACGAATGGAAGAAATATGGTGAGTAAAGATGAAATCATCTTTCAGGAGGGAGACGCGCTTACCCAGATTGGAATCGTTTTATCTGGAAAGGTGATTATGCAGGGAGAGAATATCCGTCTTGTGAAATCGCAGGGAAGTTATCTGGCGCTTAATTCCTTGGAAAATCAAGTGTATAGCGCAACGTACACTGCTATGGAGGATTCCGTAATCTATGCACTTCCAGTACAGGGAGAAGCGTCTATTCGAAATATTATTGCCAAGAATGCAGACTACCGCGCAATTATGGTTTCGTCCCAGTTTAAGACGGCTGTTGAACTGTACCGGATCAAGTCAAGCTACATTGAACGCGCTGAACGGCTGTGTTCATTTTTGCAGAGAAGCTATGAAGCGTATAAAGGAATCTGTGCGGATAACAATGTTCCGGCAACAGGGATTGAGGAGCTCGAGGAACTTCAGCCATATGAGGACACACAAGCAATCAACGAACATAAGATTGAATATTATGAGGAGGGCGCCAAAATCCCTCTGTCTGTAAATAAAAATTATTTTTCGTACAGTGAGAAAATGGCATTTTTTCAGGTCGGCGAGATCAGGGAGCTTGTGACCTCACTGCTAGAGGACTGTGCCGAACTGGCTGAGTATATCAAGACCCTCATGGGTGTGATGTGTCTGAGACCGCGCAACAACCTGTTTGACCATATATGTGACAGAGCGCTTAGCATCAAGGAGAAGAACGAAATTCCGGAGGAAATCCATATTCTGCTGCGCGGGATTGTGGATGAGTTTGTTTTCCAGCACAAAGAATTAGAGAGCCAGACAGTCAATGCGCCGATTTACAATATGGATTTGATGAAGCGCAAAATGGAAGGTCTGGTATCGGAGAAGGCAGTGGTGGATGAGCGCTCCCAGGAGGAGCGTGAGGCGGATATCAAGCGGGATATGGAGTCTCTCAAGGGTTCTATGGACCAGATTCTCAAATTTGCCTCCTCGTTCAGTGATGAAGATGGCTTCAAGCTCAAGCGGAATGTGGACTTTTTGGTGAAGGCGCCGGACAGAATGTCTGTGGATGACGACACCAAGAAGGCGAAAAAGACAATCACACCGCTGGTATTTAAGCTGTATTTGTGCTGTTACCGCAAAATCAAAGAAGGATTGATTCATCCGCCCAAGGCAGTCGAACTTTTTATGAACTTTGGTATGTTGGATGAGCGTCTTTTGGATGAAGAGCATTTGCGCTTTCTGTGCAGTATAGAGCCCGAGGAGAACAAAGGTCCCTGCCAAGTAGTCACCATGATGGAGTGGCTTGACATGATTCATGACGGCAAGCGCGACCCGTCCAAGAGTGAGTTTGATGAAGATTATGCGGAGAATCTCCGGTCTCTCAAAAAACAGGGGGAGATTACAGAGAAAGAGCAGAAGGTGCTGTTAAATGACATGAACCGGCGCGTGGAATATGAGATTATGAACATGCAGATGAGCAATTCCCGCACCATTTATGGACAGCCATCGTCCTACATGCCAATTTTATACAAAGATGCGATTTTTGGATATCTGGATAAACTGCTTGTTACCAAAAAGAAGATTAACGAGAGTGTTGAGCGTCTTGTAAAGCTTGATTATTCAGTATTTTACCGAGAAGTGATCTACTCGAATGCAGAATGTAAGATTACCAATGAGACCGTTATGAAAAATGTGTATCCAGATGTGATACTGTTTCCGCTGTTTGGCACGAATGCCTCCATGTGGCAGGAGATTGGGGGAAAGAATAAGGGCACGCCGGGACGTTTTTGCTTCCCAATTATGACAAGCTCAAATCTTGATGAACTCATGGTAAAAATGTTTGGACGGTTCCGCTGGGAGCTTTGCCGCTGTATACAGGGAATGGCGTGGAACGATGTCAAGGTGAAGTCGCTCACCTCAGAATATATGGACTATATCCAGTTTTACAGAAAGAACCGAGATTTGTCTGATGATGCCCGCGACAAGGTAAAATTGCAGATTCAGAAGGCAAGGAACAATTCACGGGAGACATTTTTGCAGGATTATGAAGCATGGATTAAAAATGAGGCAAACGGGTCAATGAAGATGAACAAAGTGGCAAGGGAAATTCTTGCGACATACTGTCCGTTTGAGAAAGAGCTTCGCATGAAACTAAATGCCCAGAGACCGTATGAGGCAGCGCAGGCGAGGAGTTTTCGGAATGCGCAGAAGAAGAAGCAGGAGTTTGAACTGAAAATCAAGACCTTGCAGAAGGTGACACAACAGATTCCTGATGAGATCACAGATACATATAAGTTCTATGCAGATTTGTAATATTGAAAATGAAAATCAAAAGAGCAGGCGGCGCCTGCTCTTTGAATTATATGGAAGAAACTTTTATGAGGGTTCATGCGATTCTATAGGTGTATCCTCCGACTCGTCCTGCCTCTCTTTTCCCGGTTCAGGCAGCAGGATTGTCACGGTTTCAATACGGTTTTTATCTACCTTTTTGGCAGTCAGTTTGATATTGTCCTGCGTGACAACAAATTCGCCCTCCGATGGGAAACGGTCCAAAAGCTCGATCATAATACCGCCGATGGAGTCGTAATCTTCAGAGTCAAATTTCGTTTCGAGAACATCGTTGATATCATCAAGTTTGAAGCTGCCGCCAACCTCATATTCATAGTCACCGGTTTTCTTGAAAAGTTCCGCTTCATCAGCGTCGTATTCATCGCGGATTTCACCGACGATTTCTTCTAACAGGTCCTCTACGGTTATCATGCCGACGGTTGCGCCATATTCATTCAAAACTAATGCGACATTGGTCGTGATCAGACGCATCTCAAGCAGCAGGTCCGCCGTCTTTTTATATTCATAAGTATAGTACACTTCGCGAAGGATATCGCGAATCTTAAAATTTTCTTTGTTTTCCACGAGGAGAAAATCTTTTACAATCACAATGCCTATCATGTTATCCACTTCATTTTCATAGACAGGAATGCGGGAGTACATGGATTCACGGAACAGGGTTAAGAGTTCCTCATAGGTGGCATTGACATCAATGGTGGTCATGTCAATGCGCGGCAGCATGATATCTTTTGCAACAGAGTCACCAAACTCGAATACGTTGTAGATGAGCTTCTTCTCCTCCTGCTCGATTACGCCGTCCTCGTGGCTGACATCCACATATGTTTTAAGCTCTGTCTCTGTCATTGTGACGCGGGCGGACGGGTCGATGTGCAGGAAACCAAGGAAAAGTCCGGAGATTTTATCAATCACAAAAATCACAGGAGTCAGTAGCTGCATCAGCAGATAGATGACTCTCGCGTAGGCGAGGGAAAGCTTTTCATTGTTGCACATTGCCCATGTTTTTGGGACGATTTCACCGAAAATCAGAACCAGCAGCGTCAAGATACCAGTACCGATACCGACAGCGGAATTTCCCCATATACGTATGACAAGGGAGGTCATAAGGGAGGAGGCGCTGATATTCACAACATTGTTGCCAATTAGGATCGCACTGATGAGCTTGCTTCTGTTGTCAAGAATCTTTTGAAGTGTGAGCACCCTTCTTGTCGGATTTTCATCGACCAAAGCACGCACCTTGACATTGTTTATGGTGGTGAGGGCAGTCTCAGCAGATGAGAAAAAAGCTGATAGAATAATAAGTACTACAAGAATTACGAATTGTATGACACCGGGGGTATCCAAAACAAAATCACTCCTTTTTACAATTGCATATTTTTATACGTATCAGCATAGATTATAACAGTGTTAAAGAAATAATACAAGATTTTATTTTGAAAATTGGAGGTAGGAGATTGTGAAGAATGTATTTGGCACAGAGCGGCTGGCAGCGCTTTTGAAATGTCTGATGGCGGCGTATCTGATCACAGGATTGATGCTTCTCCTTGTAGCAGGTCTGCTGTACAAGTTTTCAATCGGAGAAAATGTGGTGGATATCAGCATCATTGTAATTTATTGTATCTCTTCTTTGCTGGCGGGGCTTTTTTTCTCCAAGGGTGCGGCGAGCCGCAGGTTTATATGGGGAATGCTGGCGGGGGCGGCGTATTTTCTGATTATCTGTGCGGTCTCTGCCGTGGCAGACCCGGGATTTGTGCCAATCAGCAACACCTGTATCACGACGCTTTTGATCTGTCTGGGCAGTGGTATGCTGGGCGGAATGATGGGGTAGCACCGACGGGCTTTACAGATACTGGAACGAAAAATTTTGTAAAAAAACTTTCTTTTTTGTCGGAATATGTTATACTGGCTAAGGAACGATAAGTATTTGTATAACAGAGAAAGGACGAGGAGAAAGAAGGTTATGAAGTTTTTGTTACATAGGAAAAATATGAGATGCAAGGCACTTTTGATGGCATTTGTCATTTTGATATCTGTGGCGGCACCCAAGATTACAGTGCAGGCGGCGCCAAACGAGATAGCGCAGGCAGCGCTGGGCGTCGATGTCTCGCGTTATCAGGGCGTGATTGACTGGAATCTGGTGGCGGCTTCCGGGGTACAGTTTGCAATGATACGGGTAGGGTACCGCACACAGACAACAGGAATCTTGAATGAGGACCCTTATGCAAGGTATAATTTGCAGGAAGCGCAGAGAGTCGGACTGAAGGTGGGAGCTTACTTTTTCTCATCCGCAGTGAATGAGGCAGAGGCTGTCGAGGAGGCGCTGTTTACGGCAAATCTGATCGACAAGTACAAGATAACATTTCCAGTTGCATTTGACTGCGAGGGTTTTCGAAATACGACGAGCAGACAGTATCTGCTTGGAAAAGAGGTGCGGACGGCACTGGCAGTCAGATTCCTTGACACGATTGCGGCAAGGGGCTACACACCCATGTTTTATGCGTCCAGAAACGAGATGACAGACAGCAAGGACTGGGATATGAATATCCTGAACCGGTATAAGGTATGGGTAGCACAGTATCCTGAGCAGCCGTTTCCGATTACGCCGGCAAGCAGCTATGCGGGCGTACAGGCAATGTGGCAGTACACAAGCAAGGCGGCAATTCCGGGGATTGCTGGAAACGTTGACATGAATGTTTCTTATTTTAATTATGATGGAATCGCTGAGGCAAAGGATCCCAGCGGTGCGCCTGTAGTGAGCGCTGCAAATGCTGCAAATGTGCAGTATCTGGAGGTGAATGAGGTTGTGACAGCCACCTCGACAGTGAATCTTAGAACTGTGCCGAGCACAGACAGCCCAGACACAATCGTAGTGCCCATCAATCCGGGTGACATGATTTTCCGCACAGGCATTGGCAATGACGGCTGGTCAAGAGTTCTATTAAACAATCAGGTTTTATATGCATACACTTCCTATTTGCAGAAGGTCATGTAAATTGTTTTTAAATCCTGAAAATTTGAAAAAACTCTTTTCGAATGTAGAAATATGTGATATACTATCGTAGATTGAAAAATTTTTGAATACATTTGAAGGAGGCAATCGGTATGAAGCATATTAAGACATTGACGACCAGAGACTATAAAGAGTCTGTAAAAAAAGGTGGCTGCGGAGAGTGCCAGACATCTTGCCAGTCTGCATGCAAGACATCCTGCACAGTAGGAAACCAGAGCTGTGAGAATGCCGGCAAATAGCCAGTTATAAATCAATGAATTGTCAAACAGCGAGTAGGGGGGAACATTCCCGCCTACTCGATTGTGTGTAATGAGTGTGGGAAGGAATTAAAATTGATACATCAGTATAAAAACAATGGATACAATATCGTTTTGGATGTCAACAGCGGTTCTGTACATGTCGTCGATGACCTTGTTTACGATGCGATTGCTTATATGGTGGACAATCAGCTTGAGAAGGCAGAACAGTCTGTGGCATATGAGGCGTTAAAAGAGCACTTTTCAGATGGAGATTTGTCTGAGATTGTGGAAGAGATTTATGAGCTGAAGGAGCAGGGAATGCTCTTTACAGAAGATATATATGAGAAAAGCATTGATGCGTTCAAAAGCCGTGAGACTGTTGTCAAGGCGCTCTGCCTGCATATTGCACATGACTGCAATCTCAAATGCAAGTACTGTTTTGCGGAGGAGGGCGAATATCATGGCAGACGTGCGCTGATGAGTTATGAGGTTGGAAAAAAGGCACTGGATTTTCTGGTAGCCAACTCAGGAAACCGCGTCAATCTCGAGGTGGATTTTTTTGGCGGGGAGCCGTTAATGAACTGGCAGGTTGTGAAAGAGCTTGTTGCGTATGGCAGAAGTCTCGAGGAACCACATCACAAAAAATTCCGCTTTACACTTACGACCAACGGGGTTTTGCTAAACGATGAAATCATGGAGTTTGCCAACAGAGAAATGGCAAATATCGTGCTGAGTATAGACGGCAGAAAAGAAGTGAATGACAGAATGCGTCCGCTTGCGGGCGGGCAGGGCAGTTATGATTTGATTCTGCCGAAATTCCAAAAGGCTGCCGAGAGCAGAAACCAAACAAACTATTATGTGCGCGGGACATTTACGCATTTCAACAAAGATTTTGCATCGGATGTCTGCCACCTCGCAGATCTGGGCTTTCAGCAGATTTCTGTAGAGCCTGTGGTGGCGCCGGAGAGTGCAGAGTATGCGCTTGCCGAGTCCGAGCTTCCGGAGCTTCTTGCAGAGTATGACAAGCTTGCGGCCGAGATGATCAGACGGCACCGTGAGGGAAGAGGCTTTAACTTCTTTCATTTTATGATAGATTTACAGGGCGGACCGTGTGTCTACAAAAGGCTGTCCGGCTGTGGTTCTGGCACAGAGTATCTGGCAGTGACGCCGTGGGGAGACTTTTATCCCTGTCATCAGTTTGTCGGGCAGGAGGAGTTCCTGATGGGCAATGTGGAGGAGGGTATTACAAGAACAGATATTCGAGAACAATTCAAGACATGCAATGTATATTCAAAGGAGAAGTGTAAGAACTGCTTTGCAAAGTTTTATTGCAGCGGAGGATGTGCGGCAAATTCTTACAACTTCCATGGAAATATCCATGATGTTTACGAGCTTGGCTGTGAGCTTCAGAGGAAACGCGTTGAATGTGCAATCATGATAAAGGCTGCTCTTGCCGAAGAAGATGCAAAGTAAAGGAGTACAGGTTATGAAAAGAAACAAAGGTGTGGTTACGCTGATTGTGACAGTGCTTGTCATGGCGGCGTTAGGATTTGTGTCAATATGGGGTATTGGCACAGAGAAGGCTGGTTCAGCCGCAGGAATCAAGCAGGGACTTGACCTCGCAGGCGGTGTGAGCATCACCTATCAGGTGGTAGGCGATGAAGATCCTTCTACGGAGGATATGGATGATACGATTTATAAGCTCCAGCAGCGTGTGCAGGGGTACAGCACGGAGGCGCAGGTCTACAAGGAAGGCACAGACCGGATCAATATCGAGATTCCCGGTGTGTCTGACGCCAACTCGATTCTGGAAGATCTGGGCAGGCCCGGTGCGTTGTATTTTATCGCGCAGACAGATGCGCAGGGGAATCAAAATTATTCCTACACAGGGGCTGGCGCAACAGGGTATTCGTTAAATAAGACAATTGAAGAGCTGCAGGCTGATGGAAGCATCGTGCTGGAGGGTACGGATGTGGAGGCGGCAGACGGCGGTTCAGGAAGCGACAGCCTTGGAAACAGCCAGTTTGTTGTGGATTTGGTATTTACAAGTGAGGGTACGACAAAGTTTGCAGATGCCACCACGAAGGCATTTGCAAACAATCAGTCCATTGGTATCTACTATGACGGCGATTTTATCAGTGTACCGAATGTACAGGCGGCGCTCACAGACGGCAAGGCACAGATTACGGGAATGGGAACATTTGAGCAGGCAGAACGGCTTGCAAGCCAGATTCGTATCGGCGGACTGAAATTGGAATTGGAGGAGCTGCGCTCGAATGTCGTAGGTGCACAGCTCGGTGAGGAGGCAGTGCGCACCAGCCTTCTTGCGGCGCTGATTGGCTTGTTTGTCATTGCTCTGTTTATGATCGTTGTCTACCGCATTCCGGGTCTTGCTTCGGTGCTGGCATTGGTTATTTATACCTGTCTGATCGTGATTTGCCTGAATATCTTTGAGCTGACGCTGACCTTGCCGGGAATCGCTGGTATTATCCTCTCGATTGGTATGGCGGTGGATGCAAATGTGATTATCTTTGCGCGTGTCAGGGAGGAGATCACGGCTGGAAAGTCAGTCAGAAATGCGATTGACACAGGTTTCCAGAAGGCGCTCTCAGCGATTGTGGACGGTAACGTGACAACGTTAATCGCGGCACTGGTGCTCGGCATCAAGGGGTCAGGCACAGTAAAAGGCTTTGCCTACACACTTGGACTTGGTATCGTGCTGTCTATGTTTACAGCGCTCTTTGTGACCAGACAAATTTTGAAGGCATTTTTCGCAGTGGGCCTCAAAGACGTGAAGTTCTATGGAACCAACAAAGAAAAAGGAACTGTCAATTTCCTTTCCAAGAAAAATATCTTCTTTGCGTGCTCGATTGCTGTGATTGTCCTTGGCTTTGTGTTTATGGGCATCAATGGCGCCACGACAGGCAAGGTGCTCAATTACAGCCTTGACTTTGTGGGCGGTACTTCGACGAATGTAACCTTTAATGAGGATTTAGCGCTTGCAGAAATTGACACGAAGGTGGTGCCGGTGTTTACCAATATAACAGGGGACGGCGCAGTACAGGTACAAAAGGTAGCAGGCTCGAACGAGGTGATCTTTAAGACAAGAGAGCTCAATCTCTCGGAGAGAGAGCAGTTAAACAGCGTGCTGGCTGAACAGTTTGGCGTGAATGAGGAACTGATTACTGCGGAAACCATCAGTTCGACCATTAGTTCGGAGATGAAGAACGATGCGGTGATTGCGGTGATCATTGCGACAGTTTGTATGCTGATCTATATTTGGTTCCGTTTTAAGGATATTCGTTTTGCGGCAAGTTCTGTCGCGGCGCTGGTACATGATGTGCTTGTTGTCCTTGCATTTTACGCGGTTGCAAAAGTGTCTGTGGGCAGTACCTTTATTGCCTGTATGCTGACCATTGTGGGATATTCAATCAATGCGACCATCGTAATCTTTGACCGTATCAGAGAAAATCTCGGCACAATGCAGAAAAAGGATTCTTTGGAGGAGCTGGTCAACAGGAGTATCAGCCAGACACTCTCAAGAAGTATCTTTACATCACTGACAACGTTTATCATGGTTGCAGCGCTGTATGTACTGGGTGTTACGTCGATTAAGGAATTTGCACTGCCGCTGATGGTAGGTATTGTGTGTGGTACGTATTCTTCTGTATGTATCACTGGCGCACTCTGGTATGTGCTCAGGACAAAAATAAAGAAGGCATAAGAAGATTGGCATAAGAAGCTTCTTCTTAATATTTGGGGCTGCAGCTTCTATGCTGCGGCCTTTTCGGTTTCAAAACGGCTGACAAAGGGGGAAATATATGGATATGACGGCACAAAAGCGGTTTGGCATCTCGGCGGCTGCCCTCAAATGGCTTGCGGTTGTTACGATGGTGATAGATCATTTTGCACTGGCGGTTTACAGATGGCTTCCGAACTATGATTACAACGTTTATTTCGTACTGAGAAAAGTAGGCAGACTTGCCTTTCCAATTTATTGTTTTTTGCTGGTCGAGGGGTTTTTTCACACAAAGAATGTGGCAAAGTATTTTAGAAACTGTTTTTTGTTTGCCGTAATCTCAGAACTGCCATTTAATATGGCAGTCTTTGGCAAAGTGGTCTATCCCAAGGGGCAGAATGTGTATTTTACACTCTGCATTGGCCTGTGTGCGCTGATACTTCTGGAGAAGCTCAAACTGCGGTATGAGATGAAGTATATACTGCTCAGACTGGTTATCATTGCCGGTATGGCGTATGCGGGGGAGCGGCTGGAGGTAGACTACCATTGGAAGGGTGTTTTGTTTATTATAATGTTTTACTATGTCAGGAATATGCAGGAGTGGGTACGCAATGTCGCAGGAATCTGCGCATTTGCCTATGAAATCACAGCGCCGCTCGCAATGATACCGATTCATTTTTACAACGGAGAGCGCGGCAGGCAGATGAAGTATTTATTCTATGCAGTCTATCCAGTTCATTTGCTGGTATTTGGCTTGATTCGGTTTTATCTGACAGGGAAATTGTGAAAGGAGTAACAATGTTTACATATGAGATGAATGCAGGTTACAGTGTGATGGATGCGTCTTTATGCATGACGGTGCCTGCAATATTGGATTGTTTTCAGGATGCGGCGGTTTTTGAATCGGAGAATGGACGCATTAATGTCGATTATCTCTACAGCAGGCAGATTGCGTGGATTTTGAACTCATGGCAGATTGTGATTGACAGGAGACCCCGCCTGAATGAGCGCATCAAGATTGCCACAGCGCCCTATGATTTTACAAATTATGTAGGATTTCGGAATTTTTCTGTCTATGGCGAAGATGGCGAGATGATTGTCCGGGCGGCATCTGTCTGGACCTTGATTGACACAGAGAAATTGTGTCCAGTAAGACTCACGCAGGAGCTGCAGGAGGGCTATGAGTTTGACCAAAAACTTGAGATGGACTATGCGCCGAGAAAGATCACGCTGCTCGGGGACGGGCAGATACAGGATCAGTTCCGGGTACGGAAATTTCAGATTGATTCGAACAAGCATATGAATAACGTGGAGTATGTCCGCTATGCGATGGAGACACTGCCGGAAGACGCGGTATTTCAGGAGCTTAGGGCAGAGTACAAAAAGGCAGCATTGTATGGAGATGAGGTAACAGCTTCCGTAATCCGAGCAGAAGGAAAACACCAAGTGGTACTGCGGGATAATGAAGGCGCGGTCTATGCAGTGGTGGAATTTACGCTGGGGGGCGTCACAGTATGAGCAAATGGATGGTGGCGGCAAAGCGGGCAGATTTTGAGGGAATTGGAAAAAAATACCAGATTAGTCCGGTGCTTGCCCGCATTATCAGAAACAGAGATGTGATCGAGGACAAGGATATCGACAAGTTTTTGAATGGGACGAGAGCGGACTTGTACGCGCCGGGACTCATGAAAGATCTGGACAGGGCAGTGGAGATTTTGCTGCAAAAGATTGCGGAGAAAAAGCAGATACGGATTATAGGGGATTATGACATTGACGGAATCTGCTCTACATATATTTTATACAGGGGGCTGACAGCGTGCGGCGCACAGGTGGACAGTGCCATTCCGCATAGAATCCGCGACGGCTACGGGTTAAATGAACATCTGATACAAGAAGCATATGACGCAGGGACAGACACCGTGATTACCTGTGATAACGGCATTGCCGCCTATGACCAGATTGAGATGGCAAATGCGCTGGGAATGACAGTGATTGTGACGGACCATCACGAGGTGCCCTATGATGAGATTGATGGCAGAAGGCAGTACAAGGTGCCGAGGGCGAGTGCGGTCGTGGACCCAAAGCAGGAGGACTGCGGATATCCTTTCCCGGAAATATGCGGGGCTGTGGTGGCATATAAATTGATGCTGGCGCTGATTGCACAACAAAAGCACACAGACTGGCAGGGCGTCATGGAGTCGGAGACTGGTCTTGAGCTTTTGGAGTTTGCTGCTTTTGCGACGATCGGAGATGTGATGGAGCTGCGGGACGAGAACCGTATCATTGTCAAGAATGGGCTGGCGCTCATGGCAAATACGAGAAATATGGGATTGAAGGCGCTGATGCAGGCGACAGGGACAGACCCGTCGCACATCAAGCCGTACACGGTAGGTTTTGTGCTGGGTCCCTGCCTCAATGCCACAGGAAGGCTCGATACGGCACTCAATGCGCTGGAACTGTTTCAGACGTCAAGTACAGCCCGTGCGGCGGTGCTGGCAGGCGATCTGAAAGCCATGAATGACAGCAGAAAGGAGCTTACCTTAAAGGGCGTCGAGGAGGCGGTCGCTCAAATAAACCAGACAGGGCTGGACCGCGACAGGGTACTTGTCGTGTATCTGCCGGAGGTGCATGAGAGTCTTGCGGGCATCATAGCCGGCAGAATCCGTGAAAAGTACTGCAAGCCGGTCTTTGTGCTCACGAAGGCAGAGGAGGGCGTAAAAGGATCGGGACGCTCGATAGAGGCATTTCACATGTACGATGAACTGACAAAGTGCAAGGAGTTGTTTACCAAGTACGGCGGTCACAAGCTGGCAGCAGGATTGTCGCTGGCGGAGGAGCATGTGCCAGTGCTGCGCCGCAGGCTCAATGAGAATTGTCATCTGACGGACGATGATTTTGAGGAGAAGGTACTGATTGATGTGCCGATGCCAATGTCATATGTTAGTTTTTCGTTTATCAATGAGCTGGAAAAATTAGAACCTTTTGGCAATGGCAATGCCAAGCCGCAGTTTGCGCAGAAAAATGTCCGTTTTGTGAGTGGTAAAGTGCTTGGCGCCAACCGCAATGTGGGGAAGTATGTGGTGGAGGACGAGACACGCAGGCGGTATGACCTGATCTATTTTGGCGACATGGAAGGGTTTCACGAGTATGTGGCGGCAAAGTACGGCGCCGCGTCATTAGAGAGATTATACAAAACCGGTGCGGGCAAAAACGGCGGAGAAGAGATTGTTCTTTCTATTGTGTATTACCCTGATGTAAATGAATACAGGGGAACGAAGTCTTTACAGATGGTCATGAAGTATTATCAATAATTAAAAAAGTTGTTTTATCTTTTATTAAGAAATATTATCTTATTTTTATGTTTAAAACACATTTTTGACACATTTGTTGGGTATAGTAATAGACAGATAGTTGAAGCACTCACTATCTCCCCCCTCATAAGAAAATATACAGTAAAAGCCATGTTCTGCATGGCTTTTACTGTGTGCTGTAATCCAATACATTATGTAATTTTTAGGATTTAAACACATTTTAGACACATTTATTGGGTATAGTAATAGACAGATAGTTGAAACACTCACTATCTCCCCCCTCATAAGAAAATATGCGACAAGAGCCATGTTCTGCATGGCTCTTGTTGTGTGTTGCTGACAAATAAATATTTGAGATTTGATATAGAGTATGGTATCATTTACATAAATACAAAGGAAAAAGACAAGGAGACAAAGGCATGGGAAAAGCGGACACAATCACGAAGGACTATATGAGACGTCCAGATGTATTTGCTGATGTATTTAACCAGTTTCTCTATCATGGCAGGCAGATGATTTTGCCGGACAGACTGGCCGAACTGGATACGACAGAGATTGCCGTACCATATGGGACTGGTCAGACTTTGGTACCAGAACAAAAATACAGGGACGTCGCAAAACTGCTGACGGCAATGACCGACGGAAAGGCTGCATACTGTATATTGGCAGTAGAGAATGAAGCAAAGATTAACTATGCGATGCCAGTGAAGGATGGACTGTATGATTTTATGCAGCTTGCAAAGCAGGTGACAGAGACTGCGAATGCCCACAAAAAAGATAAAAAATCAACTGTCAGACCGACAACAGATGAGTTTTTAAGTGGTTTCTGGAAGGGTGACAGACTACTGCCAGTGGTTACTTTGGTGGTTTATTTTGGGGCAGAAGAATGGGATGGACCACTGAGCCTGAAGGAGATGTATGCTGATGTAGATAAAGAAATTTTAAAGTATGCAGCAGATTATCAAATTAATCTGATTGCACCAAAAAGGCTTACAGAAAGACAACTCAATGAGTTTCATACAAATTTCCGAGAAATAATGAAATTTATTAAGTATTCTACGGATAGCCAGAAGCTCAAAGAAAAAATAAGTACAGACAAGAGATTTCAAAGCGTAGAGCGTCAGGCCGTAGATGTGATCAATGCAGTGACAGGCTCTAAAGTAAAATATTCTGGAAGAAAGGAAGCGGTGGATGTGTGTATTGCAATTCAGGAGATTAGGGAAGAAGGCAGACAGGAGGGCTGGCAGCAAGGTAGAATAGAAGGCATCATACTTGCTTATAAAGAGATGGGGCATTCGCAGGAGGAAGTGAAAAGTTATCTTACAATGAAATGTGAAAAAAATGACGAAGAAGCAGCCTGCTTGATAAAAAAGTACTGGAAATAAGCGAATCGAAGCTTTACAAATTCCCGACAATTTATTACAATAAGAGATATTTGAGCAAAATGGAGGAATAGGAAATGAGTGACACAGAAAAAAATACAGTTGAAGTTTCTAACGGGGAGAAGGAGGTCGTATCCAGAAATTTTATTGAGCAGCTCATCGACAAGGATTTGGCAGAGGGTGTCTATGATGCGGTACATACGCGCTTTCCGCCGGAGCCAAACGGCTATCTGCACATCGGACATGCCAAGGCGATTCTTGTCAATTATGGGTTAGCAAAAGAATACGGCGGCAAGTTCAACATGCGTTTTGACGATACGAATCCAACCAAGGAGGACATCGAGTTTGTGGAGTCCATCAAGGCGGACGTCGAGTGGCTCGGCGCAGACTGGGAGGACAGGCTGTTCTTTGCCTCTGATTATTTCGACCAGATGTACGACTGCGCCGTAAAGCTGATTCAAAAAGGAAAGGCATATGTGTCTGACCTGACAGCAGAGCAGATTAAGGAATACAGGGGAACCTTTACAGAGCCGGGAAAAGAAGATCCGTCAAGCAGCCGTTCCGTGGAGGAGAATTTGCAGCTTTTTGAGGAGATGAAGAACGGAAAGTACGCGGACGGCGAGAAGGTACTCCGCGCGCGCATTGACATCACATCACCCAATCTGAATATGAGAGACCCGGTAATCTACCGTGTGGCGCACATGACACACCACAACACAGGAGACAAGTGGTGCATCTATCCAATGTATGACTTTGCGCACCCGATTGAGGATGCCATCGAGGGCATCACGCATTCGATTTGTACATTGGAGTTTGAGGATCACAGGCCACTGTATGACTGGGTGGTGAGAGAGCTGGAATACCCGCATCCGCCAAGGCAGATTGAGCAGGCAAAACTGTATTTGACCAACGTAGTGACAGGAAAGCGCTATATCAAAAAGCTTGTGCAGGAGGGAATCGTGGACGGCTGGGACGACCCGAGACTGGTTTCCATCGCGGCGCTCAAAAGGCGCGGCTTCACGCCCGAGTCTATCCAGAAGTTTGTAGAGCTCTGCGGCGTGAGCAAGGCAAACTCCTCGACAGACTATGCGATGCTGGAGTACTGTATCCGCGAGGATTTAAAACTCAAAAAAGCTAGAATGATGGCGGCGCTCGACCCTGTGAAACTTGTGATAGACAACTATCCCGAGGGAGAAGTGGAGTATTTAGAAGTACCAAACAACCTTGAAAACGAGTCTTTGGGCTCGAGACAGGTGCCGTTTTGCAGAGAGCTGTATATCGACAGGGAGGACTTTATGGAAGAGCCGCCTAAGAAGTATTTCAGGCTGTATCCCGGCAATGAAGTGCGCCTTATGAGCGCGTACTTTGTAAAGTGTGTCAGCTATGAGAAGGATGAAAATGGCAAAGTGACGGTCGTACACTGCACCTATGACCCTGAGACAAAGCAGGGAAGCGGCTTTACAGGCAGAAAAGTAAAAGGAACAATCCACTGGGTTCCAGCGCCGTATGCAGTCAAAGCAGAAGTCCGGCTGTATGAGAACTTGATTGATGAGGAGAAGGGCGTCTACAATGAAGATGGGTCTCTCAATCTCAATCCCAACTCGCTCACCGTATTAAAAAACTGCTATGTAGAACCGGCACTCAAAGATGCAAAGCCATATGACAGCTTCCAGTTTGTGAGACAGGGCTTCTTTAATGTAGATGCAAAGGATTCACGGCCAGATGCGCTTGTATTCAATAGAATCGTGTCCCTCAAGAGTTCGTTTGTGCTGCCGAAATAAGGAGATTAGAAAATGAGATACAAATGTCTGGTCTTAGACCATGATGACACTGTAGTCAACAGTACCGCCACAATCCATTATCCGGCATTTCTTGAGGCGCTTAAATTATTAAGACCGGGCGTGACCATCTCGCTTGAGGACTATTTCCGGGAGAATTTTGATCCGGGATTTATTCCTTACTGTGTCGGGAAGCTGGGCATGACTGACGATGAACTTGAGGTGGAGGTTGAATGCTGGCGAAATTACGTATCGGGGCATACCGCAAAGGCGTATGGCGGAATACGTGAAATCATAGCGCGTCAAAAAGCAGAAGGCGGCATTGTGTGCGTGGTTTCACACTCTTATGACTATAACATCAGAAGGGACTATGAGGCAAATGACCTCCCTGTGCCGGATCAGATTTTTGGCTGGGAGTGTCCTCCTGCGCAGAGAAAGCCCAGTACATATGCATTAGAGCGCATCTCCCGCGAGTATGGGCTCAAACCCGAAGAAATGGTAGTGGTGGACGACTTAAAACCCGGCTACGACATGGCAAAAGCTTACGGCGCGCCGTTTGTCGGGGCAGGCTGGTCCAATGATATTCCAGAAATCCGGGCATTTATGCAAAAAAACAGCGATGTGTATTTTACCAAAGTAGCGCAGTTAGCGGCATATTTGTTTGAAGAAGTTTAGGGGCTGTCGTCAGACAGCCCCCTTTGAATACAAAGTCCTGCTTAATTTACGGCTCCGATTCCGAGTCATCAAAAAATTTTACAGTCGTACTCACAGACTGGCCGCTGTCAGCGTAGGTGGAGGACACGGACGATGTATTCTCCTCCTGCGCAGAGGAAGTGATCTCGTCTTGTGCTGGCACGGAGGACATATCCACCTGTGTGTAGACAGGCTCTACCGCAGGAGAGGTCATCTCGCCGATAATCTCCTTTGCTTTGTCAATTTTCTCTGACACATTGAAGTGTTCAAGCTTTTCTTTGGTCTTGTCAAGTGTCTCAATGACCTTCTCGCCTATGATTTCCTTTGCATTGTCTATGTCTATAGGAACATGTGGATGATTTTTGCTGCCAGTGGCGCTTGGGGAATCAGCAGAAAAATCCTCCTCCTCCAAATCCTCATCGAAATCGTCAAAATCATCAAAATCGTCAATATCATCCTCGGGAGCGTTCGCTTTATTTCGAAGATAATAATAGGTTCCAGCAGCTGCAGCACCGGCGAGGGCACTGAATAAAACAAGCTTGCTAAATTTCTTAGCCATGTGTGGTTCTCCTTTCCTGTTGCAGTTGTTTTTTAGATAAATCTATTTTAATACTATTTTATGGAAATGAAAAGAGATTATGTAAAAATTGCTGAAAAATGATAGGGCGGTGTTTGTTGCTTCCTTTGTAAAATTATGTTACTATTGATGTAATCAAGGAGTGCAGCTTAGGCGTGCACACAATACGGAGGTACAGATGAACGAAAAATTTTTTGACCTTGCAAGAGAGAAACAGGACCGCATGATTAACGGCGCGATAGAAGTGTTTGCCAAAAACGGATATAAACACGCCAGCACGGATGATATGGTAAAGACCGTCGGCGTCAGCAAAGGACTCTGGTTTCACTATTTTGGTTCCAAAGAGGGCATCTACGTTTTCGTATATGATTACTGTGTCAAATATATGCTGTTAGAGCTGTCTACAATCGTGGACGAAAATGAAACAAATTATTTTGAGCTGATGCGCCAGATTGCCAAGACCAAAGTCAAAGTAGGGCGGAGTTATCCATATCTCACAATCTTTTTGGAGGAGGCAGCGCACGAGCCAGAACAGGCTCTTGCCGTCAAGACGGCAGCGTCCAGACAAAGCTATGAGGAGAGGCTGGATGCATATCTAAAGCACGCTGAGATTGACAATGTCTCTGACAAGGGGAGGCGTGAGCGCATCAAGAAAATGCTCGAGTACACCATCAGCGGCATTATACGCGAGAAGACGGCACAGGCTGCGGAGACCGATGCGATATTCAGGGAGATCAAAGCATATATTGATTTGGTGCGGGATATGGCATTGAGTCTCCCCTGAATCTCATATGAAGCGCAGGAGTCGTTATTTCTTTTGCTGGTACACGGGGGCGGCAGGATAACCGCCCTTTAATTTCTGCATTCCGCGCTGGATTGCATCTTTTGAGTTCTTCCAGTCGGCGTCCGCATTCTGGTAGTCAAACTTCTCCACCATCCAGCTTACATCTTCCTCAAGGCGTTTGAGATTGTGCTCCATGAGCGGGAACACAGTGTTAAAAAATTCATCGCACTGCTTCTGGTTTAATTTCTCGACTGCGCTCTGGCACAGATCGCCGAAATGGACGATACAGAAGCCTTTGCTGCTTTCGAGCTTTTTGATAAAGTCGGCGTCTTTTTTGTACATATAGAAAAAGGTGTCGAGATAGCGCGCGTAGGTATCCTCATACTGGCGGCAGATATAGCACGAGCGCTGTTTTTCATAGGTCCATGCAGTCATGGTGTTATTGATCTCCTTAGAGCGTTTGAGCCGATCCATAAAGGAAAGCTTTGCGGGCTTAAATTTCTTGACTTCGCTGGAAAACTCGTCATTTATTTTTTTGAAGTGTGTCTTGAGAATCCAGGCGTTTCCGAGCGTATTCCCATACTGGAACATTTTCAGGAAATGGTAGCGGCAGAAGCCCTCCTTGTCGGTCAGGTCGCGGATATCGCTCTCCATGTACGAGGAGCCAGAGCCGAGCGTGAAGTCGAGCAGGTCCTGTTCGAGCTTTTGTTCAATGAAGCAGAAGGGGCATTCGTCGTTGGCGGCAAAGGCGTCGTTTAAGGGAATGGTATAAAGCTGTTCTTTCATGATATGTTCTCCTTTTTGCTATGATATAGATATTTTAACATATTTCACGAAAAAATTTCAAAAAAAGTTTAAAAAATATATATAATTGTCAAAAAATATGGTAAAATGAATATAAATAAATGAAAGAGGGAATGAAGGAGGTTGCTTATGAGTAAGTTTATGGTTGCAGGATTTGTTCAGATGGAGACAATTATTAAGGTTGAAGCTCTGCCGGTTCCGTATAAACAGTTTGAGAGTATACCAGATCTGGTCAATTCGGGGATTGGCGGTGCAGGGTTTAACGAGGCGATGGCGCTCAAGTGGCTTGGCAACGAGGTGGACTTTATGAGCATGGTGGCAAGAAATATGTCAAGGCGCCAGATTGAGGCATATCTGAAAACGTTTGATGTGAACCTCAAGACAGATTATGTGCTGCCAATGTTAGATGGAATGCCTACTTCGGTAATCTTATATTGTAAGGGGAAAAAGCAGACATTTGAGGACGTTAAGGATATCAGGCATGTGGAGTATGATTATGACCTGCTTGAGAGCCGCATACAGGACAAAGATATGATTCTCATGTCAAACTGTAATTTCTGCCGTCCGATTATCGGACTTGCCAAGAAATACCAGAAGCCGCTTGCGGTGAACGTGCGCAGCATGAGAGCGGAGAAGATAGCAAACAAGGAGGATTTTCTGGCGGCGGCAGATATATTATATATCAGCGACGATGATCTTGAGAGCGACCACTATGACTGCATCAAGGAATGCAGGGAGAAATATGACCCGGAGATTGTCATTATGGGCATTGGGGACAAGGGCGTGATTCTCTACACAAAGGAGGACAACAGCGTAATTGAGTACAGGCCGGTCAAGACGAATGAGATCGTGAATACAATCGGTGCCGGAAACGCACTGTTCTCGTCGTTTATGCACTATTATGTCAAGACAAAGAATGCCAAGGAAGCGATCAAAAACGCACTGTTGTTTGCTTCGTACAAGATTGGATTTGTAGGAACCTCCAATGGATTTATGACAGAAGAGCAGATTGAGCAGTGGAAGAAGCTCATCTGGTTATAAAAACGAGTAGGGGAAAAGGTTCCCCTACTCGTTTTCCATATAAATATATCGCAGAAATTCAATCGCATTGTCAAGATTTTTGGTATTGACAATGAAGCCTAAGACGGGTTTGGTGCCTGTATAGTAAGTGCTTTGGCCCAGCTTCGGCGCGTCGTCCACATAGACGCCGACAGGCGTCAGGATTTCCGCTTCACCGTATTTGGCATAGTACAGCTTGTCCTCGAATTTGGCGAGCAGGTCGCCGGGAAGCACTGTCGTGAGATCATAAAGGCATTCCGTGCGCGCAAAGTAATCGAACGTGCCCTCATCGCCCGCAACAACGTCCAGTTCACCGGTCGATATGACAGCCATCGTCTTTTCGAGCGCCATAAAAGTATTCATGTCGGTGCTGTCAGGGGTGTAATACATCGAGTCGTCAATGTAGGCGTCATGCTCTTTGGTGTCAATGCCAAGATGGCTGACAAAGCCGTCGAGTAGTTCCGTGCCGGACGGCTTTCCTGTAGTATTGTAGAAAAAGGCGGCAAAGGCAGTATCGGAGGGCGCTGTCAGCATGGAGTATGCAATAGAACCCACAAGGAGGAGTATGGCGAGAACCACGAGGGTAGTTTTTAGGTAATATTCGTTAAAATATGCCAGCTTTTCTTTGAGCGGGGCATCTTTTAACTTGGCATTCTGTTCCCGGATTTCATCGTGCATTGAGTTGTTTTTGTCGCGGTTTTTGTTGTAGACTTCCATGGTAACACCTCCATCTTTCATAATGACTATCATATATGGAAATGCTGGCAAATGTCAATCAACATACTATAAATTTTTTCTAAAGCAGGAATATTACATTGAATTATTCTGTGATATAAGGTATTATTGTAATAATAAAATTAAGGAAGGGATTACATTATGAATGAAAGCTATAAGGAACTGTTGGTGAAAAGAGAAAAAGGAATGAAGGAGGCATTGAGCCGTGCGGCGTGTGTGGTGCTGACGGTGGTGGCAGGGCTTCTCACGCTGATGACTGGAAAGATAACGTTCTTTATCATCGTTGTCGTGCTGGGCGTACTGGACTATTTTGTATTCCAGTGGACGGACATTGAATTTGAGTATCTGTATCTGGACAAGGAGATTTCAGTGGACAAGATTATGGCAAAGACGAGAAGGAAAAAAATGTTGACGATTGATGTCAACAAAATAGAAGTCATGGCGCCGGAAAAATCGCACCAGCTTGATTCCTACAGGAACCGCCAGACCAAGGTGACAGATCTAAGCGCGGGGCATGACCTGCCGGAGCAGAAGCTGTACTGGGTCTATTATGAGGGAAGCCAGAAATTTTTGATGAATCTGACAGAAGATTTTGTCCATACCGTCAAGATGATTGCACCTAGAAAAGTTTTTACTGATTAAGTGCTTGACAAGCTGTGTCTGCTTTAGTATAATTTTAAAAATATTTTCTAATAATTTAATATTTTTTTAGAATTACTTTCAAATTTTTATTGTACAGGAGGAAGAAAAATGGGTCAGATAATCGGCGAAGGCATCACTTTTGATGATGTACTATTAGTACCAAGCTACTCACAGGTCATTCCCAATCAGGTTGACTTGACGACATGGTTGACCAAGAAAATCAAACTGAACATTCCTATGATGAGTGCAGGCATGGATACCGTCACAGAGCACAGAATGGCGATTGCCATGGCAAGACAGGGCGGTATTGGTATCATTCACAAGAATATGTCTATTGACGCGCAGGCAGAAGAGGTAGACAAGGTGAAACGTTCAGAGAATGGCGTGATCACAGATCCTTTTTCACTTACTCCCAATCATACACTCGGCGACGCAGATGCCTTGATGGCAAAATTCCGTATCTCGGGTGTTCCAATCACCGAGGGCAGAAAGCTTGTCGGTATCATCACAAACCGTGATTTGAAATTCGAGACAGATTATTCAAAGAAAATAAAAGAGTCCATGACTTCGGAGGGACTGATCACAGCAAAGGAGGGCATCACGCTCGAGGAGGCAAAGAGGGTGCTCGCCGATGCGAGAAAAGAAAAACTTCCGATTGTAGATGACAACTATAATCTCAAGGGACTGATCACAATCAAGGACATTGAAAAGACGATCAAGTATCCGCTCGCCGCAAAGGATGCGCAGGGAAGGCTGCTGTGCGGCGCGGGCGTCGGCATCACGGCGAATGTGCTTGACCGCGTGGAGGCGCTTGTGGCGGCAAAGGTCGATGTCATTGTGCTTGACAGTGCGCACGGGCATTCTGAGAACGTGCTCAAATGTCTGAAAATGATCAAGGAGAAGTATCCCGAGCTGCAGGTCATTGCGGGCAATGTCGCGACAGGGGAGGGCACACGCGCTTTGATTGAGGCAGGCGCAGATGCAGTCAAGGTCGGAATCGGTCCGGGCTCGATTTGTACGACACGTATTGTCGCAGGTATCGGCGTGCCACAGATTACTGCGGTTATGAATGCTTATGCAGTGGCAAAACAGTATAATATTCCAATCATCGCGGACGGCGGTATCAAGTATTCCGGCGACATGACAAAGGCGATTGCAGCCGGCGGAAGTGTCTGCATGATGGGCAGCATCTTTGCAGGGTGTGAGGAAAGCCCCGGAACATTTGAGCTGTTTCAAGGAAGAAAATATAAGGTGTACAGAGGCATGGGCTCGATCGCAGCCATGGAGAACGGGAGCAAGGACCGTTACTTCCAGTCAGATGCCAAGAAGCTCGTGCCGGAGGGCGTTGAGGGACGCGTTGCCTACAAGGGAAATGTGGAGGACACAGTATTTCAGCTTATGGGCGGTCTCCGCTCTGGTATGGGGTACTGCGGCACACAGACGATCGAGGAACTCAAGAATAACGGCAGGTTTATGAAAATTTCTGCGGCAGCCCTCAGAGAGAGCCATCCTCATGATATTCATATCACAAAAGAGGCACCAAACTATAGCGTCGATGAGTAATTTTGATTTTACAGGAAGCGCTGTCACACCTTGTGACAGCGTTTTCGATTGCATACAGGGAGGATTTGCCATCAATGCTGTATAAAAAATACCATCTATATGATGAGGGGGTGGAAATCATGATTCCATCCGATATTAAGCCCTCAGAAACCTTTCTGTCATCACAGAATAGCTGGCTCTCAAAGGACAAAAAGACTGTGCTTCAGATTTCAAGAGGCGGGGCAGATCTGACAGAGGAGAACCTAAACCACCAGTTAAATGAATACTACAAAGGGTTTCGCAGAGATGTCTGTGACTTTAAGTGCAGGCATATCAAACGGCGCACGATTAACAGGAGAGTTTTTGGGGAGATACAATACACATCACGCGTGGCGGGATATCATTTTTACAATGTATTTCTGCTGGGCGGTTATCAGGAAAGAGAGCTTGTCATCACGATTCAGTGTATGGAGAAGCAGTGGGCGCCAAACGAACATATTTTTGAAAACATAATTGATTCCATCCGGATATTAAAAAGACAACAGGATGATATGGAGGATACAAGACATGCTGGTTAAGGCAAAAGAGAAGCAGATTTCCTTTTTATTTCAGGAGCATGACCCGTTTTTTGAGATTGGATGCCGAATCTTGGAGCAAGAGCATATCAGCCAAATGCTGCCCTACACAAGAATAAACCAAAGAGGCAGGGAAAAGCTGGTGTATCAGGCAGACGAGGAGACGCTGGTATCGCTCAGCGATATCGTTCCTGCGTTTGAAGAAAAAGAACTGGTGGATTTGCTGTGCGGAATGATTTTCCTGAATATGAAGGTCGAAGAGAATGGCTTTTTGAAAAAGGAATGTATCTGGTGCAAGTATGACAATCTGTATTATGACAAAGGAAATGGGTGCATCAAGGCAGCAATCCTTCCGATTACAGGAGAGCTTCGATATGCGGAGGGCGCAAGCTGGTATGGACAGTTTGAGGAAACTATGACCAGCATTGCCTCGTATCTGCCGGCTGACGGGCAGCAGTATATCAAGAAGCTATTGCTGATGCTGAAGCTGGGAGAGCTGACGCAGGAGGAAGCTCTGGCGCGTTTACAGCACAGGGGCGGCAGTGTGTCAGGGACGGGAAGGTGGCTGCATGAACATCAGAAGGATATTATATTGAGGCTGCTGTATCACGGCAATGGGAGAGAGCTTGAATTTTTGATAGACGGCGAGGATTTTCTGATTGGCAGAAATGCTGCAATAGCAGATGGTATTATCACAGCAGAGTATTCCAAGGCTGTCAGCCGCAGGCACTGCCTGATTACAAGGCTGAATCATAAGTACTTTGTACAGGACTTAAAAAGTGTAAATCACACACTGGTGAACGGGATCATGATACCGCCGTATGAACTGATGGAATTGGAGAACAACGATATACTGAGTGTGGGAGATATCGAGTTTCGCGTGACCACCAGTGTATCTTAACAGGTAGAAGGGACAGGTTAGAACAGATGAAAGACACAGTAGAGATCAGATGGCATGGGCGCGGAGGACAGGGCGCCAAAACGGCTGCACTGCTGCTGGCAGATGTAGCGTTTCAGACAGGAAAATATGTGCAGGGATTTCCGGAGTACGGCCCAGAGCGGATGGGGGCGCCGATCACAGCGTATAACCGCATCAGTGCAAGCCCGATCACGGTACATTCCAATATCTATGAACCAGATTATGTGGTGGTAGTGGACGAGAGCCTGCTCGACAGCATTGATGTGACGAAGGGACTCAGTCCAAAGGGCGCTGTCATCATCAATTCCACGCGCAGCAAGGAGGAGATTGAAGCGCATCTGCACGGCTATCAGGGGGCTGTCTACACAGTCGATGCAAAGGAGATCTCCATGAGAGCATTGGGGAAGAATTATCCCAATTCGCCGATGCTTGCAGCGGTCGTGGCAGTGTCAAAGATTATGGAGAAAGAGGAGTTTCTCGCGGAGATGAAGGCTTCTTTTCAGCATAAATTTGCAAAGAAGCCGGAAGTGATTGATGGAAATATGATGGCGTTAGAGCTGGCGTTTGAGGCGGCAGTGTAAAGATACAGGAGAAGGCAGGGAGGTACGGCATGGCAAGCGATAAAATATATGATAAGATTCATGAACAGAGCCCTTGGCAGGATATCACAGAGGGAAACAAAATTTTTGAGGCGGCTACATCAAAGGATTTCTGCACAGGAGAGTGGAGAACGGCAACTCCCATGTGGGCTGTTGAGCGGTGTAAACAATGTCTGTTGTGTACACCCGTGTGCCCGGATTCATCAATACCAGTGACAGCAGGGAAAAGAGAGGATTTTGATTATGACCATTGCAAGGGCTGCGGCATTTGTGCGAAGGTTTGTCCGTTTGGCGCAATCAGTATGAGGGAGGGAAAGTAAATGGCAGTCAGAGAACGTTTATCAGGGAATGAGGCAGTGGCATATGCGGTCAAACAGATCAATCCGGATGTGATGCCGGCATTCCCGATCACACCATCCACCGAGATACCGCAGTATGTAGCGAATTATATTGCCAACGGTGAGATTGATACAGAGTTTATCCATGTGGAGAGCGAACACAGTGCGATGAGCGCGACAATCGGCGCGTCGGCAGCAGGCGCCAGAGCGGTTACAGCCACCTCCTCATGCGGTATGGCGCTGATGTGGGAAGAGCTCTACGTGGCGGCGTCAAACAGGCTTCCGATTGTTCTTGCGCTGGTGAACAGGGCGCTGTCCGGCCCGATTAACATCAATGCGGACCACTCCGACAGCATGGGGGCAAGAGATTCCGGCTGGATACAGATTTATGCAGAGTCCAACCAAGAGGTCTATGACAATTTTATACAGGCATTTCCAATTGCAGAGGACAAGCGGGTCCATCTGCCGGTCATGGTGTGTCAGGACGGATTTATCACAAGCCACGGCGTCGAGAATATCCTGCTGGTGGAGGATGACAAAGTAAAACAGTTTGTCGGTGAATATGAGCCAGAGCATTATCTGCTGAAGGAGACAGAACGCATGGCACTTGGACCCTATGCAGTCTCGAATTATTATATGGAGACAAAGCGCGCACAGCGGCAGGCAATGTGCAGTGCGAGGGAAGTGATATTGGAGGTCGCAGCCAGATTTGAGGAGATGACAGGACGCAAGTACAGCTTTTTTGAGGAATACCAGATGGAGGATGCCGAGTATGCAGTCGTGATCATTGGCTCTGCTGCTGGAACCTGCAAGGCGGCGGTTGAGGAGATCAGAGCCGCGACGGGGAAAAAAGTCGGACTCCTCAAGATCAGAGTATTTCGACCTTTTCCGGAGGAGGAGATCGCAAAGGCGCTCTCTAAGGTGAAATCGGTGGCGGTCATGGACCGGAGCGAGATGTTTTCGGCGACGAGCGGTCCTCTCGGCGCGGAGGTGCGTGCGGCAATGTATCAGGCACATAGTACCGCGGAGGTGGTGAATTATTTCTATGGTCTTGGCGGCAGGGATATTACAGTTTCTGATTTTAAGAAGGTCTATGACAATCTTGAGATGATCGCAAAGACGCATGTGGTGACGGGAATGTACGAGTACATAGGCTTGCGCAGTGCACAGTCAGAGGAGGTCTAGGAGAGCATGGAAAAGACAACATATAATTTCAAAGAGGTCATGAGCAAACCGGAACGTCTGGCGCCGGGACACAGAATGTGTGCTGGCTGCGGCGGCACGATCACGGTGCGCACCGTACTCCGGGCGCTGGAGGAGGGAGACCGGGCAGTCATCGGCAATGCGACAGGATGCCTTGAGGTATCTTCGTTTATGTATCCTTATACAGCGTATGAGGACAGTTATATCCACAACGCCTTTGAGAATGCAGGCGCGACCCTCTCCGGCGTGGAGACAGCCTATCATGTGTTAAAGAAAAAGGGAAAGATCAAGGAGAACTTTAAATTCATCACGTTCGGCGGAGACGGCGGCACGTATGATATTGGGTTTCAGTCGCTGTCAGGTGCGATGGAGCGCGGGCATGATATGGTGTACGTGTGCTATGACAATGGCGCCTATATGAATACCGGCACACAGCGCTCGTCAGCGACACCGCAGTATGCAGACACGACGACAACGCCGGCAGGAAGCGTATCTTCGGGAAAAGTACAGGTCAGAAAAGACCTCGCTGCCATCATGGCAGAGCATCATATTCCCTATGTGGGGCAGAGTACCTTTACTTCGAATTTTAAGGATTTGTACACAAAGGCACAGAAGGCAATCTACACGCCGGGAGCGGCATTTCTGAACGTAATGTCGCCGTGCCCGAGAGGATGGGGCTATGAGCCAAGCGAGATGATGACAATCTGCAAACTGGCGGTGGACACCTGTTACTGGCCGGTGTTTGAGGTAATCGAGGGCAAGTGGATTTTGAACTATGAGCCAAAGAACAAACTGCCAATTGAAGATTTCTTGAAACCACAGAGAAGATTTAAACATTTGTTTAAGAAGGGAAATGAAGAACTCATCGGAAAATTTCAGGAGGAGATTGACCACAGATGGGAAGAACTCAAGAGCCGTTGTAGTTTATAGAGCTAAAAAGCAGGCAATGCTGCCTGCTTTTTTAGACTGCTAACTGAAATTTTGTTCAGCTTGCAGACGTGCTTCTTCGATTTCAGCCTGCTTCCTTGCCTCATCTTCAGCCGCCTCACGCAAGAGCCGCTCATAGATTTCATTGGCTTCATGGATAATCTCCGCCTGCTCCGGCGGCGTGATCACATCATCTCCCGGCTGTCCTCCCGCTGCGATAAGGGAGTCAACAGACGACTGGCTGCTGGAAGAATATAAAATTGCATTCAGGGCAGCCTGTGTATTTTCATCAATTGGCTGCTGGCCATACAGACCGGAATAAGAGCCGGTTGTAGCATTGTACATGGAGTTGACACATTCCGCTGTATCGGGTTCAGGGTCGTCCTCTTTCTCAAGAGCGAGCAGGGCGGCTTCCTCGGCTTCGATTGCCTCAAGACGAAGCGCTTCCTCCTTCTCTGCCTTAGAGGGCCATATTCTGACCACCTCAGGGTTGTACTCTACTAACCACCATTTGATGACATGCGGGTAGTATTTCTTTAAAAAGTACGCTGTGGCTGGATCCATCATCTTAACACCATCTTTCGAATGAATTACAGTATCTATTCTGCTATTTATTTTAGCACATATTTAATAATATCGGTAGAAGAAAAGTGAAAATTTACTGAATTGTTTCAAAAAATATAGATTTTTGGCAAATCTCTGAAAAAGAAATAAAATGTATGATAAAAGTATAAACTAAATTGACAAAACAAAAAATAGTGTTATAGTGTATGTAGAACAAATAAAACAGACAAATAAATCAAAACAAGATTTAGATCAAGAACCGTCTGAGAGGAGGAACACCATGAATATTCAAAAATTTACACAAAAGTCTATAGAAGCAGTCAATCAGTGCGAAAAGCTTGCAATGGAATATGGAAACCAAGAGCTTGAGCAGGAGCATCTTCTCTATGCGCTGCTGACGATTGATGACAGCCTGATTCTCAAACTTGTTGAGAAAATGGAAATCAATAAGGAGTATTTTGTCGGAAGAGTGTTAAAGGCGCTTGAGAAGCGGGTGAAGGTACAGGGCGGGCAGCCCTTTGTTGGACAATATCTGAACAAAGTGCTGATCAGCGCGGAGGACGAAGCAAAGCGCATGGGAGATGAATATGTTTCGGTTGAGCATCTCTTCCTGTCCATGATACAGAATCCAAATAAAGAAATCAAGGAGATTTTCAGGGAGTACGGCATCACGAGAGAGCGCTTTCTGAGAGTGCTCTCAGAGGTGCGCGGAAACCAGCGTGTTACAAGCGACAATCCTGAGGCGACCTATGACACGCTTGAGAAGTATGGGCAGGATTTGGTGGAGAAGGCGCGGAACCAGAAGCTTGACCCCGTGATCGGGCGGGATAATGAGATTCGGAATATTATCCGTATTCTCTCGAGAAAGACCAAGAACAATCCCGTGCTGATCGGTGAGCCCGGTGTGGGCAAGACCGCGGTTGTCGAGGGACTGGCACAGCGCATTGTGCGGGGAGATGTGCCGCAGGGGTTAAAAGACAAAAAGATTTTCTCGCTGGATATGGGCGCGCTGGTTGCCGGGGCAAAGTACAGAGGAGAGTTTGAAGAGCGGTTAAAGGCAGTGTTAGAGGACGTCAAGAACAGTGACGGGCAGATTATCCTGTTCATAGATGAGCTGCACACGATTGTCGGCGCAGGCAAGACAGACGGTGCGATGGACGCCGGGAATATGTTAAAGCCCATGCTTGCGCGGGGCGAGCTGCACTGTATCGGCGCTACGACGCTGGACGAGTACCGGCAGTACATTGAGAAGGACCCCGCACTAGAGCGGCGTTTTCAGCCCGTCATGGTCACAGAGCCGACCGTGGAGGACACCATCAGTATTTTGAGAGGCTTGAAGGAGCGCTACGAAGTGTTTCATGGCGTCAAGATTATGGATAATGCGCTGGTGAGTGCGGCAGTGCTGTCAAACCGCTATATCACAGACAGATTCCTGCCAGACAAGGCAATCGACCTTGTGGACGAGGCGTGCGCCATGATTAAGACAGAGCTGGATTCCATGCCGGCTGAACTCGATGAGCTGCAAAGGAAGATTATGCAGATGGAAATCGAAGTTGCCGCGCTCAAGAAGGAGGAGGACCGTCTGAGCGCTGAGCGTCTTGCCGCGTTGCAGTCAGAGCTTGCCGAACAGAAAGAAGCGTTCCAGAACCGCAAGGCACAGTGGGATAATGAGAAGGCATGTGTGGAGAAGCTTTCAAAACTGCGCGAGGATATCGAGGAGTTAAACAATCAGATACAGATCGCACAGCGCGAAGGCAATCTTGAGAAGGCGGCAGAATTAAGTTATGGGAAGCTGCCTGAGCTGAAAAAGCAATTAGAGCTTGAGGAGGAGACCGTTCATGCCAGAGAGATGTCGCTGGTGCACGAGAGCGTGTCCGATGATGAGATTGCAAAGATTATATCCCGCTGGACGGGAATCCCGGTATCCAAATTAAATGAGAGTGAGCGCAACAAAACCCTGCATTTAGATCAAGAGCTGCACAAGCGGGTGATTGGACAGGACGAGGGCGTGACAAAGGTCACAGAGGCGATTATCCGTTCGAAGGCGGGCATCAAAGACCCGGATAAACCGATTGGCTCATTCCTGTTTCTGGGGCCGACAGGCGTCGGCAAGACAGAGCTTGCCAAGGCGCTTGCGGCGTCCCTGTTCGACGACGAATCAAATATGGTGCGCATTGATATGAGCGAGTACATGGAAAAGCATTCTGTGTCGAGACTGATTGGGGCGCCTCCGGGATATGTGGGATATGACGAGGGCGGACAGCTCACGGAGGCTGTGCGCAGGAAGCCTTACAGCGTGGTATTGTTTGACGAAGTTGAGAAGGCACACCCCGATGTATTTAATATTTTGTTACAGGTGCTCGATGACGGACGCATCACAGACTCACAGGGCAGGACAGTGGACTTTAAGAACACGATTCTGATTATGACCTCTAACATTGGTGCACAGTATCTGCTGGAGGGGATTGACAGCAATGGCAGCATTGAGAAATCGGCACAAGAGCTGGTGATGGGAGAACTTCGGGCACATTTTAGACCTGAGTTTCTCAACAGGCTGGACGAGACGATTCTCTTTAAGCCGCTCACCAAGGAGAATATTGGCGGGATTATCAGCCTGATACTGGCAGATCTCAACAGGCGGCTTGCGGACAGAGAGCTTGGCATTGAGATTTCCGTGCGGGCGCAGCATTTTATCGTCGAGAACGGTTACGATCCCGTGTATGGCGCCAGACCGCTTAAACGGTATATCCAGAAATATGTGGAGACGCTGGCAGCCAGACTCATACTGGCAGATCAGGTAAAGACAGGAGATACGATACTGATTGATTTGGACAGTTCAGAGACAGCGCTTACAGCGATCAGAAAAACAAAAGAATAAGGGGCGTCTGCCTCTTATTCTTTTGCTGCTTCTGGCTTCTTCTCAGTATGGACAATGGTTTTTCCGGTATCAATCGCGTGGCGCAGCAGAAATTCTTTCCAGATAGGATAATACTGTGCCTTGATGTGCACTTGGTCCCAAGTATAGTCGGATACCAGCGCGCCCTCTTTACACAGGCTGCTCTCATTGATATCAATATAGAAGATATCCTTCTGGTTTGCGAGGGTAGCGATCAGTTTGTTACGGGCTGCGATATTTTCGTTGGTGATCGTGTCGCTCTCGTCCGATTTTTCCTGTGTCACAAGGAGATTTCCCTGAATAAAAATCAGTGCTTCTGGCTGGAGTTTGCGGATATCATTGACCACCTCCTTGTAGCGCTCAAAAAAACTTTCCGGGGTTCCCGTACCGCACTCGTTGATGCCGACCATCAGATAAATTTTGGCAAACTGTGTCTCTGCCAGAATATCATGTACAGACATTTTTTCATCATTGTATGTAATCTTGGGCTTGTTGTAATCGTAGATCGAGAGTGAGGTCTTGCACAGAAATGTGGCATTCTCAATGCCGGCATACTGGCTAATCCCGACCGTGCGCGAGTCGCCGATAAAGCAGGCGTCGGCAAAGTAATCCTCCGTCGCGGTTGTGAACTCATATACTTCTGGCACGTCAGCCATCTTCGCCGCTTTTCCAGATGGCGCCGTCACAGCTTCCGGGGAGAGCGTGGAAATGATTTCTGAGAGCGGCTGTTGTGTTGTTTTTTCAACAGGAGCTTCAGATTGTGCAGCAGTGGACGGGATACTCAGATTGTCAACCGCGTAGTCTGCGATGAGACTTGAAAAGTCGGTCATATATAGTTTATCGTGGATTCCCCGCATTGCCGATGCCAGCGGCGGCGCAGACATTGTGTAGGTGTTTTCGTCGTGGTAATACCGTTTGTTCCAATAATTGCCGACAATGCTAAACAGCAGTGTCGATGCCACAATCAGAAGCAGTAAGGTATAACTTTTCTTACTGTTTATCTCTTTCATATGATAAATCATGCCTTTCCAAAATGTTAAGAGTCAAGTGATTAATATCTGAAATACAAGAAGGGGTTGTTGATTCCGATCGCCAGATAGTAGACAGACCACCAGAATATGACAAACGCCACGGCGACACCCAAGAACCGGTGCCGTATCTTGTCGTATAATTTTTCAGGATAATCGGTTGCAAAAATCAGGCTCGCAATCAGCAGCGGTGCGTAATCTGCTGCAAATCTCATAAAGTCTGATAAGTCAAAATTGCCAGCGCCGCTGAGAAAAGGAAACATTTGTCCCAAGTAGACGCAAAGTTCTTGAAAGTTACTAATCGCAAAGATCGTCCAGCTAATCAAAATATAAAAAACCATGTAGGTGTGTGACAGCAGCTTTGCAATCAGGTGGTCTGCATTCAGCCACCGCAGCGTGATGTTTTTCTCAATAATCTGTAAGACAAAGATAAAAAGCCCCCAGAAAATAAAGTTCCATGCCGCGCCGTGCCAGAATCCTGTAAGAAACCATACCACCAAGAGGTTGAACACCGTCCGCGCGGCGCCTTTGCGGTTGCCGCCAAGCGGAATGTACACGTATTCCCGAAACCAAGCGCCGAGCGTGATATGCCATCTGCGCCAGAAATCAGTGACACTCCGAGCCATATAGGGGTGCTGAAAGTTTGCTGGCATATAAAAACCAAGCATTTCGCCAAGTCCCACTGCCATCAGAGAATACCCGCAGAAATCGAAATAAAGCTGCATGGAGTAGGCAAAAGCGCCGAGCCATGCAAGCGGGGTTGAGATACTCTCAAAACCGATTGTACATACTTCATTCCACAATGTGCCAATGCGGTTTGCGATGATCACCTTGTAGCCAAGACCGATAATAAAAGTTTTGAGGCCATTGTCAAACGCATGAATAGAAATCGTGCGTTCTTTTAATGCATCCCGTATGTTGGAGTAGACAACGATTGGCCCGGCAATCAACTGTGGAAACATGCACAAATAAGCGCCAAGACTGACATAGGACTGGTCTGCTTTCGTCCGCCCAAGATATACATCTATAACGTAAGAAGCGATCTGGAACGTGTAGAAGCTGATTCCGAGCGGCAGCGTGAGATTCAGCGTATAAAACCGCCAGTGGATATCCAGCAGCCTCAGGACAGCGTTGATATTCTCAATAAAGAAATTTGTGTACTTAAAAAAGAGCAAAAATTCAAAATTGTAGATGAGTGACAAAATAAGCAGCAAGGTCTGCTCAAGTTTCCTGCCTTGAAAGCGCTCTATGCTCTTGCCAAACAAAAAGTTTACAGTGATTGAGCACAGAATCAGGAACAGGTAGGAAAGCTCGCCAAAGCTGTAAAAGACCAGACTTCCCAGAAAAAGAAGAAGATTTCGGCTTTTGGCGGGAAATATATAGTATAAAACCAGAAAAACTGGCAAAAAAACAAAAATAAAAGAAAGGCTGCTAAAAACCATGATACTCCCCCATAAATCATGATGCAAAACAAAAATATATATAAAAGCATGAAATACCTGTTGGTTCACAGGTATCTTTTGCTGAAACAATAATTATTATAGCAAAAATAAAACTATAATTCCATAGAATTTTTTCATTTTATTATACAAACAATATCATCATCAAGGAATAAAATATAGCAGATTCAACATGAAAAGAGATTGCCATAACGTCATACTCATGTATATGCGTTGGAGAAAAGAATATGTTCTTGCAGGGAACATAAAAATTTGCTACAGTAGTGTGTATAGAATTGTATCATTCAAAATTTTTGATAAAGAGGCAAAGAGGCATGAAGCAATCCCGCAGGAGATATATAGTAAAGTTCACGGCTGTCGTGATGGCGGCAGTCTTTTTCACTACAGGCTGCAAAATAAAATTAAATGAACATGCGCGCACAAAATTTGTGCTGACAACGGGTTTTGACAAAGACGAGGTATTCCGCATTGATAAGACCTCATGCCGGCTGCCGGAGATTATGGTCTATCTCACCAACACAAAGAACCAGTACGAGCAGGCGCTTGGCAGCCAGATCTGGCAGACCTCCTACAAAGGGGAGACGCTCGAGGATAATGTAAAAGAGACCGTGCTTGCACGGATAGCGCGCATTAAGGCGATGAATCTCTTGGCGGCAAAATACGATATGACACTCTCCGAGGAGGAGCTGGGCGATGCCAGGACGGCGGCAAAGCAGTATTATGAATCACTAAATGACAGGGAACGCGAGCTTTTGAAGGTAGATGAAAAGCTGCTGTGTGCCATGTACGAGGAGTATGCCCTGTCAGGAAAAGTATACGACTATCTCATCGCGGACATTAACCCGGAGATTAGTGACGACGAGGCGAGAACCATCACCGTACAGCATGTGCTGATCAAGACATATACACAGAATGAGGCGGGAGAGTATGTCCCTTATTCTGAGGAGGCAAAGAGGGAGGCGTACCAGAGAGCGCGCGAGGTGCTCAAGCTGGCGAGGGCAGGAGAGGAGTTTGCCGGGCTGGCTGCAACCTACAGTGAGGACAGCAATTCGACCTATTCTTTTGGAAAAGGGACGATGGAGGCAGCGTTTGAGGAGGCGGCGTTTAACCTCGGCACAGACGAAATCAGCGGCATTGTGGAGTCAGAACACGGGTATCATATCATCAAATGTATCAGCACGTTTGACAGGGACGAGACAGACAGAAACAAAGTTAAGATTGTAGAGCAGCGCAGGAAAGAAGTTTTTAATGAGGAGTATTCAGGTTTTGTGGAGGGACTTACCAGAAGCCTGAATGAAAAGCTGTGGGCATCGGTGGGATTTATAGAGGACGAGCAGGTGACGACGAGCAGTTTTTTTGATGTGTACCACGAAGTATTTCCATGATAAAACTTTTTAGAAATAAAGAACATAATCTAAAGAGAATATAAACAAAGTCTAAATTATTAGCACTCAGATAGATTGAGTGCTAATTTTTGCTTGACTTTTGCATTTTGGGGTATTAAACTATCTAACAGACAGGGCAACAACCTTGATATAAACTATAAATAGATACGAGAAAGGAATGTGATTTTTATGGCAGAGAAGCGCGGAAGCTTGTCCATCAACAGCGAAAATATTTTTCCAATTATCAAGAAGTGGTTGTATTCAGACCACGATATCTTTTACAGAGAGCTGATCTCAAACGGCTGTGACGCCATCACCAAACTGAAAAAACTGGAGATGATGGGAGAGTATGAGTATCCGTCAGATGTCAAGAAGGATATCCATATCATTGTCAATCCAGAGCAGAAAACACTCAAATTTATTGATACCGGACTTGGCATGACAGCGGACGAGGTGGAGGAGTATATCAACCAGATCGCTTTTTCAGGTGCGACAGATTTTATCGAGAAATATAAGGACAAGACAAATGACGATCAGATTATCGGTCATTTCGGACTTGGTTTTTATTCTGCATTTATGGTGGCAGATGCGGTGCACATTGATACGCTCTCTTATAAAAAGGATGCCGTGCCGGTACATTGGGAGTGTGATGGCGGCACAGAGTTTTCCATGACAGACGGAGACAGAACCGCTGTGGGTACAGAGATTACGCTGTTTCTCAACGAGGACTGCCTTGAGTTCTGCAATGAGTACAAGGCAAGAGAAGTCATCAAAAAATACTGCTCATTTATGCCGTATGAGATTTATCTCGAGAAGGCAAATGCACCGGAGGAATTTGAGACCATCAACCCTGAGGACAAGAGAGAGGACGATGTCGTTGTAGAGGAGTTTGAGGAGGAGAAGGAGATTCCGGGAGAGGATGGCGCAGAGCCGACCAAGGAGAAGGTGCCAAAGCTCAAAATCAAGAAGCGTCCTGTGCCGTTAAATGAGATTCATCCGCTGTGGGCAAAACATCCGAATGAGTGCACGAAGGAGGAATATATCGAGTTCTACCGCAAAGTCTTTGCAGACTACAAAGAGCCGCTCTTCTGGATTCATTTGAATATGGACTATCCGTTTAATATGAAGGGGATCCTCTACTTCCCTAAGATTAACATGGAGTATGAGTCAATCGAGGGAACCATCAAATTATATAATAACCAAGTGTTTATCGCAGATAACATCAAGGAGGTCATACCAGAATTTTTACTGCTGTTAAAGGGTGTGATTGACTGTCCGGACCTGCCGCTCAACGTATCGAGAAGTGCGCTGCAAAATGACGGCTTTGTGACGAAGATTAGTGAGTACATTACCAAGAAGGTTGCGGACAAGCTCTCTGGCATGTGCAAGACGGACAAGGAAAATTACGAGAAATACTGGGATGACATCAGCCCGTTCATCAAGTTTGGCTGTCTCAAAGATGACAAATTCTGTGAGAAGATGACAGACTATATCCTGTTCAAGAATCTTGACGGCAAGTACCTGACACTGCCGGAGTGCTTAGAGGTCAAGAAGGTTGACCCGGATGATCCAGAGAACAAAGAAGAAAATAAAGAAGAAAATACAGCCGCCGCAACAGATGCCGAGACAGGTGAAAAGATTGATGCAGAAGTGGTTGACGAAGAGGGTGATACCGTTGACGCTGCGGCAGAGGAGCAGGAGACAAAAGAGAAGATTATCTACTATGTGACAGATCTCGTGCAGCAGAGCCAGTATGTGAATATGTTCAAAAAGGCAGGAATGGATGCTGTCGTGCTGCCTGATAAGATTGACCAGCCGTTTGTATCCCAGCTCGAGTCCAAGAATGAGGGAATCAAGTTTGCGCGCATTGACGCAGACCTGACAGATACCTTCAAGTCAGAGAACTCCAAGGAGGAAGAGGACGAGCTCACCAAGAAGAGCGAGGAGATTGCTGAGGTATTCAAGAAAGCGGTGAATAACGACTCGATTACTGTAAAAGTCGAGAAACTCAAAAATGAGGAGATTGCTTCTATGATTACAGTCTCCGAGGAAGCGCGCAGAATGCAGGACATGATGAAGATGTATGCGATGCCCGGCATGGATATGGGAATGGGCATGAGCAAAGAGGGGCAGACATTGATTCTCAATGCCAACAACAAACTGGTGTCTTATATTCTGGACAACAAGGAGGGCGAGAATGTAGCGCTCATGTGCGAACAGCTCTATGATCTGGCACTGATTCAGCAGGCGCCTTTGCAGCCGGAGGATATGACGAAGTTCATTGACAGAAGCAACAAGATCATGATGCTTCTTGCAAAATAAAATACACAATAAAAAAATCGAGTGGGTTTCCTGCTCGATTTTTTTATTCCCTTATTCGATCGATTGATAACAGATTGATTTTTATTCGATGGATTCATTCTTTGTGTCCACTATATAGAGCTGTGTTACCCGGTCATTGTCAATGAACCAAGAGTCCTTGTCTTTCGTTCCCGTAACCTGACAAAGCGTCGTGCAGATGCCGAGCGTGGGATTCCAGAGATAGTCGCGTTCCTCGTAAATACCAATCAAAATCTTACGGTCTACAAGACCTGTAAAGCCAAGGGATTTCATAGGTTTAAGACCCAGCTCAAAGCCAAGCCGGGGATTGTAGGTCGATATGATAATCCCCTCTTTGAGAATATTGCGTACTGCCACACTTTCATAGCAGTCACGCACAATACCGACCATACGGATTTCACACGCACGTGTGAGATCTTCGTCGCGCAGGTCGGTCTGTAGCAGGTATCTTCCATCTTGGGTTGGAAACGTAAAATTTTCATCTGCAATATCTGAGTAGAGTACGAAACGTCCAACTCCTAGATACATAGCGGGATATTCCTTGCCACAGTACATAACATAGAGCCCTTCACGGTATTCTCCGGTGGAGGTGCCTTCAAAATCAAAACGCTCCTTCATAATGCCCGCGTCTCCTTCTTATTTTTTCTTGAAAGTATGCAGAAAAAAATGAGTACAACTTATCAATATATAACTATCATAGTATATGAAAAGTGTCATGACAAGGGGGAAAGGTAGTACAAATTAACAACAACACGCTATTTGCAGAATCGTAGAAGCTTTCCGAAAAAACATATTTTTTCCATGAATTAGATAAATTCTTAAAATATTCTAAAAATTTCGTTGATAAAGAGAAAATAGCGTGATATTATGGATATAATAACGAAAATGCGACTACATAAACCAACAGGCGCATCAATGGGAAAGGCAGGGCACTATCAATGGCACAGACAGTTCAGGAGATCTTGGCAGCAGCAAAAAAAGCGGGGGCATCGGACGTACATATCACGGTGGGCATTCCGCCCAAGATGCGGGTCAATGGAAAACTGATCACAATGGAGGGGGAACGCCTGCTTCCGCCAGATACGATGGAGATCGCCAACTCTGTGATGAATGACACGCAAAAGCAGCGCTTTGAGGACAAAGGGGAAGTGGATATGTCCTTTGCCATTGCGGGCGAGGGGCGTTACCGGGTCAACGTGTACAAGCAGCGCGGCTCGGCAGCCCTGGCATTTCGTCTGGTGGACACAGTCGTGCCTTCGCCGGAGGTGCTGGGCGTGCCCGCATCTGTCATTGATTTGTACCAGAAAAAGAGAGGCCTGATACTCGTCACAGGCCCGACCGGAAGCGGCAAATCCACGACTCTTGCCGCCATTATCGACAAGATCAACAATAACCGTGAGGTGCATGTGATCACGCTCGAGGACCCGATTGAGTACCTCCACCAGCACAAACAGGCAATCGTAAACCAGAGGGAGATCGGGCTGGATACGCAGTCCTATGCCAATGCACTGCGCGCCGCGCTGCGCGAGGATCCCGATGTGATTCTTGTGGGCGAGATGCGAGATTTTGAGACCATCAGCGTCGCGATCACCGCGGCAGAGACAGGACATCTGGTGTTATCCACACTGCATACCATTGGCGCCGCCAGCACAGTAGACCGTGTGATTGATGTCTTTCCGCCGCACCAGCAGCAGCAGATCCGCGTCCAGCTTGCAAATGTATTAGAGGCGGTTGTCTCGCAGCAGCTTGTTCCGATGATTGGCGGCAAGGGGCGTGTCGCGGCATTTGAGGTGCTGCATACAAACTCTGCGGTCAGAAATCTGATACGGGAGGGAAAAACCCACCAAATAACAAGTGTTATGCAGACGAACAGAAAAGTGGGCATGATGACAATGGATGATGCACTCTGCCAGCTCTACAAAGAATACAAGATTGACAGAGAGATGGCGCTGCAATTTGCGCAAGAGCCTGAAACGATGAAAAATAAATTGTTCTGAAAATAATTGCTGTTATTGTAACTCCTGTTATGATATCTCCTGATTATGGGGATTTTATGAACAGGAGATTTTATTTTTGATAATTCAATGACAAATTAGGGAAAATAGTTTACAATAGAGCTTATTATGGAGATGGAAAAATATTGAAGAACGAAATAAGATGGAAAGAAGGTAGAAACGCACTATGAGACCAAAGCCCAGACCACAGGAAATCTACAAACATTTTAAAGGAAACATTTACCAGATTATCACGCTGGCGCGCCATTCTGAGAGCGGTGTGAAAATGGTGGTATACCAGCAGCTCTATGCGCCGTTTGAAGTGTATGTGCGTCCGCTTGAGATGTTTATGAGCAAGATTGATACCCGGAAATACCCGAATGAAAAACAGGTGTATCGCTTTGAGCGGCTGGATATCAGAGGAGAGGAGTCGGAGTCGGCGACGTCATTCCCGTTAAAAGAGACTTCAGTGCAGACGCTCAACAGGATACTGAACAGGGGGAAGCAGGAACCGGTACAGGAAGAAGAACCGAAACCAGCGCCAGCAGAAGAATCCGTTCAGCCAGCGGCAGAAACAGCCGCACAAAGACAGACGCCTGAGACGGGGGAGGGCGGTGCGCTGGACGAGGGTGTTCTGGAATTTCTGGATGCAGACTCATATGAGAAAAAACTTCAGATACTCAGTATGCTTCATACCAGAATAACAGATGCTATGATTGATACGATGGCGGTAAGCCTCGACACGGAGGTAAAGGAGGGAGATATTGAGACGCGGTACAGTGAGCTTCGCAATTGTCTCCTGACAATGGAACGTTTTGAGTGCAACCGGCTTAGACCATAAAGGATTGGAGAGGATTATGAAATTATTATCTATCGCGGTACCATGTTACAATTCAGCAGCATATATGCGAAAGTGTATTGATTCACTGCTTCCGGGCGGAGAAGATGTGGAGATTATCATTGTCAATGACGGCTCGGGCGACAGCACTCCTGACATTGCCGAGGAGTACAGAGAGCGTTATCCGGGCATTATCAAGGTTGTCAACAAAGAAAACGGAGGACATGGCTCCGCAGTCAATGCGGGCATTGAACATGCAAGAGGTCTGTATTTCAAGGTGGTGGACAGCGACGACTGGGTGAGCCAGAGCGCGTATATCCGCATACTGGATAAGATTAAGGAGCTCTTAAAAAGCGGAAAGTCCATAGACATGTTTATCAGCAACTATGTGTATGAGAAGGAGGGTGAGAAGCGCAAGAAGGTTATGAAATATACCCATACGCTGCCGGAGGAGGAAATCTTTACATGGAAAGATGTACGGCATTTCCGCGTAGGGCAGTACATTCTGATGCACTCTGTCATCTACAGGACAAACCTGCTGCGGGATTGCGGGCTGAAGCTGCCAGAGCACACGTTTTATGTGGATAACATTTTTGTGTTCAACCCGCTGCCATATGTAAAGACAATGTATTATATGAATGTGAATTTCTACCGTTATTTTATCGGCAGGGAGGACCAGTCTGTCAATGAGCAGGTTATGATCAGCAGGATTGACCAGCAGATTACGGTCAATAAGCTGCTCGTTGATTATTATATTGCGGAGAAACAGCATATTTTGACAAACGGCAAGGTGCGGAAGTATATGGTGAACTATCTTGATATTATCACGACGGTTTCGTCCGTGCTGCTAATCCGTTCTGAGCAGGAGGAAAATCTCGAGAAGAAAAAAGAGTTATGGCAGTATATCAAGACCAAGGACAAGGTTCTGTGGATGCGGCTGCGGATGGGGATTCTCGGAAACGCGATGAATCTTCCGGGAAAACTTGGACGCAAGATTTCAGTGGACGGATACAAGATCTGCCAGCGGATTTTCCATTTTAATTAACTCTTGTAAAATTGCGGGAAAAACGCTATACTAATGTATTGTATTAAAGTTAGATATGAAATATGTAAATACGGAGGAAATGATTCATGTATTCACTTGATGAAGTAAGAGAGACAGACCCCCAGATCGCAGATGCTATCGTGGCAGAGCAGGAGAGACAAAACAGTCATATTGAGCTGATTGCCTCTGAAAACTGGGTCAGCAAGGCAGTGATGGCGGCAATGGGCAGCCCATTGACCAACAAGTACGCAGAAGGATATCCAGGCAAGAGATACTATGGCGGCTGTGAGTGTGTTGATGTCGTGGAGAATCTTGCGATTGAGCGCGCAAAGGAATTATTTGGGTGTGACTACGCAAATGTGCAGCCGCACTCCGGCGCACAGGCAAATATGGCAGTACAGTTTGCAATCTTGCAGCCGGGCGACACGATTATGGGCATGAACCTCGACCACGGCGGACATCTCACGCACGGTTCGCCTGTCAACATGTCTGGAAAGTATTTCCATGTGGTTCCCTATGGCGTGGATGACAATGGCTTTCTTGATTACGACAACATGCGCAGGCTGGCATTGGAGTGTAAGCCCAAGATGATTATCGCAGGTGCGAGTGCCTATGCCAGAACGATTGATTTTAAGCGTTTCAGGGAGGTGTGCGACGAGGTTGGCGCTGTGCTTATGGTAGATATGGCGCATATCGCAGGACTGGTGGCAGCAGGACTTCATCCAAGCCCGATTCCGTATGCGGAGGTTGTGACGACAACGACGCACAAGACACTGCGCGGACCACGCGGCGGACTGATTCTTGCGAACAAAGAGGCGGCTGAGAAATACAATTTCAACAAGGCAATCTTCCCGGGCATTCAGGGCGGTCCGCTCATGCATGTGATTGCGGCAAAGGCGGTCTGCTTCCAAGAGGCGCTCGGCGGGGAATTCAAGACTTATCAGCAGCAGATTATCAAGAATGCACAGGCGCTCTGCAAGGGGCTGACACAGCGGGAGATCAAGATTGTCTCAGGCGGCACAGACAATCATTTGATGCTGGTGGACCTCACAACGTATGACCTCACAGGCAAGGCTGTCGAAAAGCTGATGGATGAGGCGCACATTACCTGCAACAAGAACACCATTCCCAATGACCCCAAGTCGCCGTTTGTCACAAGCGGTATCCGCCTCGGAACGCCCGCAGTGACAAGCCGCGGTATGAAGGAGGAGGATATGGACAAGATTGCGGAGGCAGTTGCTATGGTCATCAAGGAACAGGAGAATGGCATTGCAGGTGCAAGGGCAATCGTACAGGCGCTCACAGAGAAATATCCGTTGATTTAACGAGTAGTTAATGCATATGAGAGATGATAGATCAAGCAGGCAGAAAAGAAGGCGCAGACGCCTCAAAAACCAGTTTCTTGCCTATTTGGCATTGATTGTTATTATCATACTGATACTGGCAGCAGGCTATGTGGGTGTCAAAGCTGTCATACGGTATGTGAATAATTACAATGACAGAGTCAACCGAGTGATCGAGGAGGCAGAATCTGGCATAATCACAGAGCAGGAAAGCCAGACTTTTGACATACAGGAGGAAACCAGCAGCATTGTGTACAACGAGGGCTACAACTCTCCTGCGGACGATGACCCCGTCGAGAACTTAGTCGAAAAACTGCTAAATGACATGACGGTTGAAGAGATGGTTGCAGGCATGTTTCTGGTGTCACCAGAAGCCATAACCGGCGTTGAGACTGCGATACAGGCAGGAGAGGGCACGAAGACGGCACTCGCTGAAAATCCTGTGGGCGGGTTTGTATACGCAGCAAAGAATTACAAATCACAGGAGCAGTTTACCCAAATGCTTGCAAAAGCAAAGATGTATTCCAAGTATCCTTTGTTCAGGGCGGTTCTGGCGGAGAGCGGCGCAACGGACTATGGTCTGACAGCAACCCCAAAGACATCTGAGCTGCCCGATGCAGACAGTGTCACACAGGCATATGGAAGTATCTCGTCTGCCCTTGCTTCATACGGCGTGGACATGAATCTGGCACCGACAGTGTTAGGCGACGCGGCACTTACAAGTGCCGCGGTACAGGCGGTGCAGGGGGCAAAGATAAATGCTGTCCTGCGGTCTTTTCCCGGTGACGCTGCGGCGTCGAAATCGTTGGACGAGCTTCAGGGCAGTGAATTTGCCACGTATGATGCGGCGATCAAAAACGGTGTGGATTGTATTATGGTGTCCCACGCTTCGGCAAAGGGCATAACGGGCGATGATACCCCGTCCTCCATGTCATCGGTGGTGATACAGGACGTGCTCAGAAATACTTTGGGATTTCGCGGCGTGGTAATGACCGCCGCGCTGAATGACAGCGCTGTCACAGGCGCATACAGCCCTGCTGAGGCTGCCGTGGCGGCAGTACAGGCGGGAGCAGACCTTCTTCTGCTGCCTGAAGATTATAAAGAGGCATATGAGGGCGTCCTGCAAGCTGTCACAGATGGCACCATTACCAAAGAACGTATCCGGGAATCAATGTATCGAATCTACCGCGTGAAATATAAGAATACTTTATAGAAAAGTTCCCCTCCAGCATATAAAGGAGGGGAATGTTTATTTTCCGTTAAAAACATACTGCTTTTAGCATATTAAAGGTTTTTCAAATGTTTTAAAAGATGTTCTTCAAAATTTTTCACAGCGTTTTTTATAAATTCCATTCTGGGCTCGGCTAACTGCGCTGTCAGTTTATTAAGCCAGCCGCATATATCTTTTGCCCATGAAATACACTGTATACGGTCAATGGGCAGAATGTCTGTTCCTGATTTCTTTCTGCGGCTGTATTCGGAGGGGACATTTCCAAACCTTGTCAGATAGACAAGCCGAGAATTTTTTGCATATTGATAATAATCGTAGCATTGCCCCTCCTGTTCTGCGGCATAAATTTTGACTTCGATAGGGATAAAAAAGCGTGAATTTTGAATCACGATATCAATGCGCCGTTCATGATCTAGTACATATTCTGTTGCAACCTCTGTACGTGCAAGCAGTATATCGCTCATGGAGTATTCATTTAATACATCATGCATAAAAGATTTCAAAAACGATATTCCGCACCCATGCTGTCCTTCAGGATTTAATAAATCTGCCAAAAAACGGCACATAATAACTTCCTTTGCACTGATTCCCAATGTATGAAACACATTGTAATCAGATAGCGGCGCATAGGGCGGAAATTCCTTACAGTTCCTATTGATTTGAGATAATAATTCTGCTTCATATCCCATGTTAAACATCTCCTCCGTAATCTATTTATGATATTACCAATCACCCCAACCACTATCCAAATTATACCACAACATCATGCCAACAGTATTGCATCATGCAAAAAAATAATTTTCTAGGCATTTATTTTATACGTTGAAAAATGATTGACTATTTTCAGACATATGGTATTATACTATTAGCGGTGAGTCCTACCGCAAAGTGGACTGCTAAAAGCGTTAGCAACTCTAATGGAGTTACTACACAAAAGCTGCTTTTTTCAGTATAGTGGTAAGCGTGTCCCCAAAATCAACCATCCGCACTTTCTTACGTTTTGTCGGTCCGATAATCGTTTTGTGCTTTGCACCGTCATAGCGGACACTCCGTTTTACCGTTAAATACTGTTCCTCAAGGTTAATGTCCTGCAAGGTCAGCCCGCATACTTCGCCAATCCTAAGACCTGCATAGTAAGCTATCTGTATCGGCAGAACCGCAGGGGGATTTTTCTTTTCGAGATAAGCGATAAGTTTCTCATAATCATCATGGGAAACAGGCTGTGTGCCTGACTGTCCCATATCTTCCTCTGAAAACAAATCCACTTCCTCTGCCTTTCGTTTCAGCTTGATGTACTGCATTGGATTGAACGTAATCAGTTGCTTCGGGAATACCGCAAAACGGAACGACTGCTGTAAAACTGCCGAGAACGAGTGGATATAGTCTTTGCTCAATCCCTTTTTCACTTTTCCATCGGGATAAGTCCCTCCGAAAGTAAGCAGGTCAAGGAATGTCTGTAAATGTTCCGCCGTTACGGTTCTTAACTTGCGGTCAGCAACAGGGTGTTTCTTAATGCACCGTATCGCACCGAGATAACTCCGATTGTTCCGCTATACCGATTCGGACTCTTCCCCCGATACCATAGAAAGAAGATTTGCAAGCCTTGTCGTGGCTGTTTCGGGATTTTTGGAATAGAGTCTCACAATGTCGCCCATATCATTAAACATATTTACGGTATGGGTAATTTCCCGAAGGAACATAATCTCGTTATATGCCTTATTCGATTTAAACCCCATTGTTTGTGCGAGCGCGGCATTTTCCGCATTGCCCTTGAAATTCTTACAGGCAAACTGAAACGAATCCACGAACAATTCATATTCCCTTAACATCAGCAGCAGTAAATCCTTTGTAAAGTCTGACTCTGCCTGTTCCATGTCAAAAGAAAACAGATTTCAAAAAGTAGAAACAGAGGGGCAAGATGACATGCCCCTCTAAAATTTTATTAAGACATTTTTGGCTTGTAAAAACTTTACATCAATTTTACAATGCCGCGATATTGGATTTGATTTTTGTCCTGTATGATATAGCTGTAAACTTCAAGAAAAACAAAAAGCAAAGGAGATTCAAAAAATGAAA
>Ga0137307_100260_pt1 | contig 79063 bp, 42 predicted proteins | sample NAcewD2O_March_2_FD_97180 | JGI IMG/M metagenome (GOLD analysis project Ga0137307, IMG submission 97180) | Mouse cecal microbial communities from Vienna, Austria - N-Acetylglucosamine amended D2O_March | ecosystem: Host-associated > Mammals > Digestive system > Large intestine > Cecum | place...
TCCATAGCGCTTGATGTCGAACCAACGCATACCTGTGTGAACAAACTCTATGCGGCGGAAGTGCTGTATGCAGTTGAGTATCGGCTTCATGTTGTCGGTGAGAGTGTATTCACATGGAAATACCTCGTCGATATGGAACTCGCGCACAATGCCATCAATCAGTGTTGAACCTTCGACGCCTACTTTCTGTGTGTAGAAGCGGCGTATGTTGGCCTCGCTCCAGTCAAGATAATAGCTGGTTTTGGACGACAGCTGGAATACGTTGTTGCGGTGGGGGCGTTCCCATTTTCCGAGGTCTTCGACAGCTCCTTTGATATCTCCGGTGAAGAGTTTTGCTTCGGCACGACAAAGCAAAGTCTCTTCGGCCGTGAACTCTGATCGTGTTACGTGAGCATAGCCGATGCCAGAAACTTTATTGGAGTATTCGAAGTGTTCGCAGACATTGCCGGGCCAGAAGTAGCCGTACTCTGAACGTCCGCTGAAATACTGGCCGCGGCTGAAACATACATTCTGATAGAAAGGCTTGCCGCTGTTGCCCAGATACATGAACTTGCGGTGGTCCCATGTCGGGCCGGGCGTATTGAGTGTCGCCGTCTGTGCATCTCTGTTGAGAGCAAAGCGGTAACCGGCCAGGCGGCGCATGGCCATGGAGTAAGTGGCCATGAGCATGAAGTTGCGAGGGTTGGAAATACTCTGGTTGAAGTAGCTGTAGTCTATAGGAGAGTATAGCGGAGCCGACCATATCTGCGACATAAATGGCTCTGCGTCAACATCGGCACCTCCGAAAGCTTCGTCGGCATGCCTGATGACAGCCGGGTAGTTGCGGCATGTGAGATAAAAACGTGCTGCGAAAGCGTGTGCGGCAGCTTTGTTGAAGTGGTATTTGGGGACTTCGTAGATTGAGTTGTTTATCAAAGGAATGCCGGCTTCGAGGTCTGCTTCGATTTTGGCAAAGGTCTCGGTGAGGTTCGACCGGTCGTAGTGAGGCTTTACAGTGGTCTCGGGTTCGGTGATGTATGGTATGCCGGGCTGCAGACGGCCAAGTTCTGGTCCGCGGTATGGCTCGCAGAAGACCGTGGCCAGGGTGAAGTGTGCGTAAGCTCTCAGAAGCAGTGCTTCTCCTCTGATTGCCGATTGGGTCTCGTCGAGGATGCCGCCTTGATTGGCTTTCAGGCGGTTGAGAAGTTCGAGCGTTGCATTGGCGTTGGCGATTGAAAGATAGTAACCCTGCCAAATCATCGAGGGAGAATCGAGGCCCGAGTTGGAGCGGTTTTGCTCCCAGCGGTACATTTCTTCGTCGCCGATATCGTAAGAGCTCAGATTGAAGCGAACGCCGTTTTCGTCGGGAGAGTTATTGTCGATTATATTGTCCGACATTATTTCACAGGCCCAGCCGTAATTATAAGTGGGATATGCAGTGTTCATGAGCTGCCGTGCATGCTCAGTGGTGGTGAGGTCGACACGTGTGTCAGGAACCTGATCGAGGAAGTCGGAACATCCGGTCAGTGCGACCGTGAATATAAAAGCGTATATATATTTAAGATTCTTCATAGCTTTAATGCGGTCAGATGCCAAAACGGAGGGTGAATGTGAACTGCTTGGGGTTGGGCGATGCTACACCGCCGGCATTGAAGAACTCGGGGTCTTGTCCGTTGAGTTTTTTGTCTGAGTAAATGAGGAAGCAGTTGGTGGCAGATAGTTTGACGGAAGCGTTTGATATGCGCAAAGCAGAGAGTGCACGCTTGGGGATGTCGTATGTGAGTGCAATCTCCTTCATGCGGATGAAGTCACCTTTGGCAATTCGCTCGGTGGAGAAATTGTATGCATTATAGCCACGGTTGAGGTGGTCGTTGTCATAGAGGTCGCGGAGCGATGCTATGCCGGGAACTGTGGTGATGCGTTCTTCTCCGGATGTGACCCAGCGGTTTTTGAATTCTTTGGGCATTGCGTCGAGGTCGCTGTAAGATGCGGCAAAAACCTGGTCGAGACGGATTTTGTTGCCGAAGGCATATGTCATGAACACATTGAGGTGGAAGCCTTTCCAGCGGAATGTGTTTCCGAAGCCGCCGGTATATGGCGGGTCGACCGGACCTTCATATTTGAGGAATGAAAGATTGTCGAAATCCTGAAAGTTGAATTCTGAAGTGGTGGCTTGGCCGAGTTCGTTGATGCAGATTGGATGACCGTTTTCATCGAGCCCTACGAAGGGTATTGAGAAGACTGCTCGATGCGGATAGCCCTGCAGGGGATAGCCCTGACCTCTTACAAGATCAATTACGCGTGAGCGCGACACAAGATTGGTAATCTTTGTCTTGGCGTAGGAGAATGTGAGGTCGGTGCTCCACTGGAAGTCGCGGTTCTGAATGTTATGTGTGGTGAGAGTGAATTCTACACCGTGTGCACTCATGTCGGCCACGTTGGCATACTTGCTTATCACTCCGCCGACACCCTCTGTGTATACGCGTCCGATGAGGTCATAGTTATTACGTTTATACCAGTCGAACGACAGATTGATGCGGTTGTTCAACACGCCGAGGTCGAGTCCGATATCAAGTTCATGTTTTTTCTCGTAGGTGAGCTCCGAGTTGCCTAATTCCTCAAGAAGCAGCCCCAGCTCGTACGACGAAGTTTCCTGTCGCCATGGTTTGTTGGGATAATATATGGGAGTGGCGTTGGAGACATACGAAGGGCCGGCGTCGGCCGTGAGGGAGTATGATGCACGAAGCTTGGCAGTGGCTATTATGGGATTGGCAAACCAGCTCTCGCCATCGATGTTCCATGCTCCCGACACGTTCCATGTGGGCAGCCAGCGCGACTTGCGGGCTTTGCCGAGTTTGTTGGAGCCTTCGTAGCGTATAGTGCCGTTGACGACATAGCGGCTCTTATAGCCGTAGTTTGCAGTGGCGAAGTATGCCATGGAGCGTCGGTATATGTCGTTGACACTGTAGTAATTCATGCCTTCTTCGTTCATCTGCTTGAAGAGTTTCCAGTCGGTGAAGGGTATTTTGCCGTTGTCGTAACAAATGCCCCAGCCTTGATATGCTTCGGTCGAACGGTCGATTTTAGAAGCCTCAAGGCCTGCGAATGCCGACAGGGAGTGGATGTGGTTTATGTCTTTGTTGTACGATGCTGTGGCTCTGAAGTCAAACTGTGTCATTGAAAACACATCGTGATATATGATACCGCCCTTAGGAAGCACCGATACCGGCAGTGAGTTGGGATTGTCGGGGTCGGTATACAGATATGGGTTGGCATCGCGGATTATTGAGTTTTCCGGTGTGATGCCGGCACGATAAGCTTCGGCCTGGTTGGAGTGATCCATTACATAATGGTTCTGCTGGTTGTTGCTGTGACGGAAAGCTCCGAGAGCCTTCAGACTCAGACCGTTGATGGGGCGCCACTCGAGTTCGCCTTGGAATTTTACGTCGACAACAGATATGTCGATGTAGTTGTTGTCGAGTTCGTCGAAAATATTGAATGGCGCGTAGTTACGTGTGAGCACAGAGTGAGGATCGGTGGTGCGCGAAGTGTTCAGCGCATATGAGTAGGGGTTTATGTCAAAGCTGCGCGATACGGTGCCGGTAACGGCGTCAATTTCCTGGCTGAGGGTGCCGGGGGCTTTTTGCTTGCGGTAAGAATCCGATGTGAGCAACTTTATCTTCACTGTGGGAGATATGTTGTACGAGGCGTTGGCGTTGAATGTGTAGCGTTGTACCTTGGAGTCTATGTACCAGCCCGGATCGTCCATGAATGAGAAAGAAACGTAATATGAGCCTTTATCAGTACCTCCGCTAAGACTCACGGCGTGATTCTGCATTATTGTGTTTTTGAAAAGAAGGTCAAACCAGTCGGTGTTGCGCATCTCGGCCTGGCGCAGAAATCCATTGCGGGCTTCGCGAGTGTTGGCAAGTGCGTATTTTCCGGTTGTCGGGTCGAATGTGTTGATCAGTTTGTACATTTCGCCATAGATGCCCGACGACGGAGCGGATGTGAGAGAGGCAAACGACAGCCAGCCTTTGGATTCCATTTCGCTGTATATGCCCATTTGCTCCTGTGAGTTACATATGTTGAAGTCGCGGTACGACGGCTTGAGACGGTAGGTGAACTCTGCTGTATAGTTGAGCGACGAGTGTCCGGCCCGGCCTTGTTTGGTGGTGATGACGATGACGCCTGCCATTGCACGTGCGCCATAGATTGAAGTCGCCGATCCGTCTTTAAGAATCTGGAAAGATTCTATATCGTCGGCGTTCAGGCCGGCAACCGCAGAAGCGATGAGTGTTGTGGCATCGCCTGATGAGAGGTCGTCGGCTCCAATTTCGACGGCATCTTCAAGTATTACGCCGTCGACAACCCAAAGAGGTTTGGAATCGCCGTAGATTGATGTGGCACCACGTACTCGTATCTTGGGCGCTGTGCCGAATGTGCCCGATACATTCTGTACTGATACACCTGCAGCACGCCCTTCGAGTGAGCGGGAAATGTCGGCTACACCGGCCAGACGGCTTTCATCGGCGCTGATTTTACTTGTGGCACCGGTAAACATGCGACGGTCGACATTGGCGTAGCCTGTGACAACAACTTCGCCCAGGAGTTCGGTATTTTCTTCGAGATAAATTGTTTTCGGCAGCTTGTCGACAGCGTATTCTACTTGCCGCATGCCGATGTAGCTGATAACGATTTTCGAATCCTTGGAGGGGGCGTCGAGTGTGAATTTTCCGTCGGTATCAGTAATGGAGGCTCTTGACTTGTCGCCCTTCACCGACACCGACGCACCAATTACAGGTTCGTCATCTCCTTTGAAAAGCACGGTGCCGCTGACTTTTTCCTGAGCAAACAACTGTAATGTCGTGAAAATGAATGCGATGATTAATGATAATCTTTTTTGAGTACGCATCTAAATATGATTGAGTTGATTTATACTTTTAATGAGTGCATGTATTATCTTGCTGTCAATCAGATTATTCTATAGACACGAGCTGATAGAGTTGAAGCTTGTCTGACGTTTTGCTGTGATATTGGCACTAACACAGGTTGCTTTGCAAGAAAATATGCCTTTCGCCTGACATTGCAAAATTATAAATTAATATTTTATATCTTTTTATATACTTAATTTTATAAAATATTAACAAAATGAAAGGCCGTGATAAAAAAATCACACGAAGGCGTCTTAAACACTTCGTGTGATTCTATAGAGTATGCAGGCGCTTGTCAGTACCAGCGGATGCCGTTTGATACCGACGAGCGTTTGTCGTATTTGAGGTCGCTGAGCATCGAGGAGTTTACCGAGATATGGAAATTATAGCTCTTATATGGGCCGACCGGAACGAAGCTGGCTGTCATGGTGAAGCAGTGCAGGTCGCGAGATATGTTGCAGTTCATGTATGCCAGTCGGTGAGTGTCGAAATTGTATGATGCCGAGAACGAGAAGTTCCATGCCGCTGTGGGTCGCAGATTGCCCGAGAACGAGAGGTTTTGCGTTATGCGGCTGTTGTATTCGAGTTTTTCTTTGTTGAATGTGCCGTAGCTGTAATTGACGGAGTAGTTTACCGACAGGTTCCACGGCACCTCCCATTTGGCATATCCGTCGGCATTCATCGTCAGCTCCGATGCTTTTTCTTGCTCTTCGCGTTTGCGGCGGTCATATTCGGCACCCGGTCCCAATTCGTCAAAGTCGTTGTCGGGGTCTTTGCCTTTCGAGTCGCCTTCTGTTTTAGATTTGCTTTTGCGCTTGAAAGTGTCGTTATTGAAAGTGTATGAGAACGATGTGCCAGTGCGCATGAGTTTGGCAAAGCCTTTGCCGGCCTGAAGTCGGGTGCGGTTCACTTTCACGGGCGTGCCATATTCGTTGAGTGCGTATGTGTAGGGGTCCCATGTTGCCGAGAGATTGAGGTTGAAGCCTTTGGTGAGGCGCAGCATTACCGACGATGAGATATCGCTCCAACGCAGAGAGTCGGCCGCGATATTGTAGCTTTGAGAGAGCGACAGATTCTCGATGAGCGATATTTTCTTTTCGCCTATGGAGTCGTTATCGCTTTTTACTTTCATTTCTAAGTTGTTGGCCAGCTGGAACGTTATCGAGCCGGTCTTGCCTTGCGAGGGCACGCCGAACAGGGCATTCTGGAAGTAGCTGTATTTGCGCATCTGCTCTTGACCTCTCGAGTCGAGATAGCTGTAACGGCCGTAGTATCCGAAGAAATTGGAGCCGAAGTCGGGTGCGCCCGAGAACGACAGCGAGGGGGTGATTACCCAGCGAACCATCTTCATCTTTTTGGCGAGGAAGCCTACGGGTTGGAAGAAGCCATAGATTTTCGTGTCCATCGACACCGATGCCTGGAAGTCCCACACGTTATAGAAGCCGTAGGTGGTGTCGGTCTGCTCGCGGTTTTTTTCGGTGTCCCAGCTGCGGCGCACTTTGTTGGTGTACATGCGGTCTACAAAACGGAACGACGGGGTTATGTTTATGTAGTTGAGCACGTTGAACGTCGCCGATATGGGCAGGGTGTGGCTCATGCCGTTGCGCCAGTCTTTTATGAGGCTTTTCTTGAAAAATTCGTTCTGCTTGGCTGTGAGAGAGTTCTGAAGAATGCCGGTATAAGAAATTTTGATTTTTTCGTACCAGCGTTCGGCACCGATTGCCTTCTTGCGTTTGAAGGGGTAGAGCTGCGACATGGTGAGTGTCACGTTGGGGAACGACACTGCAAGCGTTGAGTCTTGAGTTCGCTGTGCGATGTTGAATGTGGTTGAGAGACTCCACTTCGAGTTGGGGAAGCGATATGTCATGTTCACGCTCGAGCTCTTGGTGTTTTCGGTGAACGAGGGAGAGTAGTATGAGTTGAGGTCGTTGCGTGTGTATCCCGATGTGGTGAAGTTCACACTTGCCGACAGCGACATGTTGGGGTTGAATTTTGCGTCCTGGCTATGGTTCCACACAATCTGGAAGTTGGTTTGTGTGGCATAGTCGGGCGAACCTTTCTCGCCGGTAATGGTCTTGAGGTACGACATGTTGAAGTTGCCGGAGAATTTATATCGCTTTGCATAAGTGGAGCGAGCCGACAGACCCCATGAGCCTTTGGTATATATTTCGCCGGTAAGGGCGAGGTCTATATTGTCGTTGATAGCGAAGTAATAGCCGCCGTCGCGCAGATAGAATCCGCGGTTGTAGTCATCGCCGAACGACGGAACAATCACGCCCGAGGCATATCTGTCGGTAAAGGGGAAATAGCCGAAGGGCACGGCAAGAGGTAGCGGAAGGCCGGCGAGAACCATGTATGCCGGACCTACGACAATGTTTTTGCCTGGTTTTACCTTGGCTTTGGTGAGCTGGAAATAGAAGTGCGGATTGTCGTGGTGGTCGCAGGTAGTGTATTTTCCGTCGGCGATGTAAAATTCTTCGTCGGTCGCTTTTTTCGTAGTGCCGCCGGTGAGGTAGCCTTCGCCTTGCTGAGTCACCACGTTTTTGATATATCCCTTCGAAGTTTTGAAGTTGTAGTTCATAGTGGCGGCCTCGTAGTCGGTGCCGTTTTCGCTGAAGAGCGGTTTACCGGTGATTTCGCCGGTAGAGTCGGGGCGTCCGAGGGCGAACACCGTGTTGCGGTTCAGGTCCATCTGAATCTCGGCGGCATCGAGCTTAATGTTTCCATAGGTCACGGAGCTGTTGCCATACATGAATGCCGAGTCGCGGCGGACGATGGTCATCGAGTCCGATGAGGTGAAGACCACAGGTGCGTCGAGGTCGACTTTTGTGTTGACAATGCGCGACGTCGGCTGCACTTGCGGTGCGTCGGCCGCCGGAATTACCAGCATGGAATCGCTGTCGGGGCTTGTGGCGAGAACCGACGGCAGAATTGTGTCGGGGAGTATGGAATCGATGTGGGCTGCAATGCTGCTGTCCGCTCCTTTTGGGGTGGACAAATCGGGGGTGTCGTCGGTCTCTGCCGAGCCGAAGACACTTATGGCGCAAATGGCAGTGATGAATGCCGCTATATATATGGTGAGGGATTTCAATTCTCCTGCAGTTTGGACGGCAAAGTTACGAAAATTTGCCCGCATTGCCATATTATGCTCCAAAGTCTTTGCCGCTGTCGTGCATTTTAACACAGCCTTAACATAGAAGCGGCAGTGCGAGGGTGCATTTTTAACACGGCACTGACAATGACACCTTTGCCACGAGTGGCTTTTCGGGCGAAAAAGCGTATATTTGCCTCCGACTCCGGCTACTCGGCGAAAACCGCACTGCGCTGCCGGGCGTTGATTCAGTGACCGATTACCAAAAAACGACCCGTATGGATAAAGAAAAAATAAAGAGTCTTTTCGATATCAATCGTCTCGACGCGGCGACAGCGTTGCTCAAAGCCTCCGCCGACGATGCCTGGGCGCAGTATATGCTCGGACGCATTGCATGGAAACAAGGCCGACGAGCCGATGCAATAGAGTGGTACGAACGCGCAGCAGCCTCCGATGCTGAGTCGGAGGCTGCCGTTGCGCTTGAACAAGCGCGTGATGTGATGGACTTCTTTAATAAAGACCTTTATAATCCCTGATTATTCGGCCGAGCGCGACATTGGCGCCAGCTCGAGTATGGCTCCGGTAGCAGAGTCGAAAGTCACGCTGTAGGGGTCGCGTTTGTCGGTGAAGAGCGAGGGATTGAGGCCGAATACGACTCCGAGCTGTGCCAGTGGTACTTCGGCCGATGCCACAGCGCGTCCGGCATAGCTCACCGTCACTTGTGCCGTGCCGGGAATGCGGTATGCCACGCCGCCTTTGGGGAATGCTTTCTGCTCGCCTTTCTCGGTGAGCGGCAGTTCGCCGCGTTCGATTACTTTTATGTCGAGGGTAATCGGAGCTCCGGCGAGATTGTCGGGCTCTACTATTCCTTCGACAGCCGAAAGACGTGCTATGACTTTGCCGTCGGTGCCGGTTGAGTCGGGGGTGAATGTCACCTTCTGCACCACGGTGCCTGTTGTACTTACGCCGGCAAACATGGCCGTAAGAGCGGCTTCTTGTGCGGCCAGATTGTCGAGTACGAGTTTCATGGCCTCGCCGTCGGCCGGCGGATTGTCGGCTTGGCCGGAGAGAATGTCGGAGCGTGTCTCACGCAGTTCGAAAATACGCTGGGCGGCAAGTTCGGCTTTCTTCGATACGGATGCGCTGCGGGCCATTTCTTGTGTTACGGCCTGTCGTGCAGCATCGCCTTCGAGGGGCGACGGAGCCGCCGGGCTGGCTGCCGGAACGACCGGCATCATTGTCGTGGAGCCTTCTGCGTTAATGCCCATGGGAATATTATCGGGCGAAAGTGTCATGTAGGCCGATGTTCCGTTTTTGAACTGTGCCAGCCACTGCTGCTGTGGGTCGGCGATGCCGCGTGGCACTATTGTAACGCTTTTGAGTGTTGCCGACATGGCGTCGCTTTTAATGGCATCGTTGATGCCGAGATGACGGCGCGCGTAGTTGTAGAATTCGCCCGGATGCTGCTGCGTGAGCTCGGCTTCGAGATAAATGTCGAGCGTTGTGATAGGCAGAGAGTACACCAGGCCGTACTCTGTCGCTTTGCCGGCGTTTAGACGCGTCGAAGTCTGTGCCGTTGCCGATGCGGCAAGTGCTAAGGTAGCAAGTGCGATGATTGTCTTTTTCATTGGCGTGGAGTTGGTGCGCCTGCCGGGCGCGGGTTGAGAATAGATTCGATTGCCGGGCCAATGGCGTCGGCTATGTCTTCGGCAGTTGTGCCGTGTATGCCGTTCGACTGAGCCGCAATGCGTCCGGCAATGCCGTGGACGTACACTGCCGCTACGGCTGCCACTTCGGGCATCAGTCGCATGGCTACGAATCCGGCCATAAGTCCGGTGAGCACGTCGCCGCTGCCGGCTGTGGCAAGGGCTTCGGTACCCGAAGAATTCACCACTATCGAGCCGTCGGGCCATATGGTGAGGGTGTAGTGGCCTTTGAGTACAATGATGATTTTGTGCCTGTTGGCCATTTCGAGAGCTTTGATTACACGTGATGCGTGAGAGCTCTGTGCTCCGAAAAGCCGGTCGAACTCTCCGGCATGGGGCGTGAGTATGGAGCGGGCCGGTATGAAGTCGATGAGCGATGGCTTCGATGCCATGCAGTTGAGTGCGTCGGCATCAAGAATGAGGGGCTTGCCTTTGTTGAAGCATGCTTTCAGGAATACCTCGAGACCGCGGACGGTCTCGTCGGAGGTGCCTATGCCCGGACCGACAGCCACGCCCTCGCAATCGTTAGGATTCTCGAAGGTGTGAATATCGATGTCGCTGCCGTCGGTGGTGAACATCGCCGACGGTACCGACGACTGCATCACAAAGAAAGCGCATCTGGGGCCATGGCATGTGACGCGTCCGCATCCCGAGCGAGTGGCGGCGCGGGTGGCAAGCACGGCGGCACCGAGCATGCCGTATGAGCCGGCGAAAATCAGTGCGTTGCCGAGTTCGTTTTTTGAAGCCATCATAGGCCGCACGGGCAGAACAGTACGCACTGCCTTGGCATCAATCATGCGAGTTGTGCAACGCACAGCTTTCATGGCTTCGGCATCGAAGGGCACGTTGAGAGTCTTCCAACGGCCTATAAGCTCGGCGTTCTCGTTCATGAAGAACGACAGCGTGGGGCCTACGAGCGTGAGCGTGAGGTCGGCGTGAACGATGTTGCGGTTTATCATGCCTACTCCGAGGTCGGTGGTCATGCCCGAAGGGAGGTCGATTGACACCACTCGCGGCCTGGCTTCGTTGATGAGGCGTGCCACGGTCTGATATCCGCCGCGGAGCGGTTTTTTGTATTCGCTGCCGAATATGCCGTCGATCACCACAGTATGGTGGTTTATAACGGGCATCTCGAAGCTTTCGGCCGGGTTGATGAATTCCTGCAGAGCCTCAGTGCCGGCGACTTTCACAAAAGTGTCGCGAGCTTTGACAGTGTCGGGAATGAGCATGTCGCCGCCGATATTGAACAGAACAGCTTTCACCGGCGCGCCGGCCATATATAGCTGCGAAGCTGCCGAGAGGGCGTACGAGCCGCATATGCCGTCGCCGGCAAAAATGATGATTTCGGCTTTCGAGGAGCCGCGGAATTCGTCGACCTCGAAAGCCACTTGCCGTCCGACTTGCTCGACGAACACACGCCGGCGCTCGAACCACAGATTCTGTCTCTGCGTATCGAGTTCGGCAATGTCGTCGAGGCGTCCGAGAGTGGCATCGACTATTCGCTCAATGTCGCCGGGTGTGTAAATGTTTTTCATCGAGTAAGTCTGTCGCCGGTTCAGCGAGCTATTAGTTCGTCGATTTTAGCGCGGATAGCGTCGGCTTTCTGGCTGCCTACGAGGCGGATGTCGGAAACCTTTTCTCCGTTTTTGAAGAATAGGATTGTGGGGAGTGAACGAACGCCGTTTTCGGAGCAGAAGTCGTTTTCTTCGTCTACATTGTATTTGCCTACGACAGCGCGGCCTTCGTATTCCTTGGCTATTTCATCTACTACGGGAGCCATTGCCATGCAGGGAGCGCAGTAGGTTGCCCAGAAATCGATTACCACGGGCTGACCGGTGGCGATTACTTCGTTTACGTTTTTGTCTGTGAATTGAAAAGCCATTATATTATGTTTTTTAGGTGGATTATGCAATGATGTTGTGTCGCTTTATGCTGTAGTCGATATTGAGGTCTTCGAGCGTCTGTACGAATTTGCGCGATAGCCTTATGCGGAGCGATGTCGACAGGTGTACCTTGCGGCCTATGTCGCCGGCGTAGAGCATCATCGACAGCGGCACGGGAGAGGGCTCGCCTTGTGCGGTCTCGCCCGAGAATGCGGGGTCGGTAAGGAGTTCCATTACCTGTGATGCCTGAGAGGGGTTGATGCGGAGGGTGATGTCTTCGATTAACTTGCCGCAAAGGCCGTCGAGGGGCATTATGCGGTCGAGGCTGAAGCGAAGATTCTTCACGCCTGTGGTGCGGTTGGTGAACTCTTTGAACGAGCCTACGACCATGACGGTGGTGCCCACTACGAGCAGATGCGCGAACTCGGCTCTCTGCTTTTCGAAAATAGCAAAATCGGTTGTGCCCGAGTAGTCTTCCACCTTGACTATGTGGAAGGAGCCGTTGTTGCTTTTGCGCTCCTCAATTTCTACTATCATGCCGGCGAAGGTGAAGGGCGAAGGCGTGGGCGATGATATTTCGTTTTTCTCTGCGGCGGTCATCTGCGCCCCGAAGTTCACTTCGAGCCAATACGGGTCGAGCGGATGAGCCGAAAGATACATGCCCACAAGCTGGCGCTCTTTGTTGAGGCGCACCAGATTGTCCCATGCCGGAGCCGCCGGAATTTTGGGGCGGCTTTCGGATAGAACCTCTTCGTCATCGAAGCCGAAGAGCGATACCGATGCCATACGGGCTTCGTTCTGATGCTGGGCGCCGTAGCGGAGCAACTGCTCGGCCACGGTCTCGCCGCGTTTGCCCACTTCGGCCGAGAGGTCTTCGCGTTTTACGCCCTCGAAGCAGTCGAAAGCTCCGGCGAGCACGAGATTGTCGAACACGCGGCGGTTGATTGCCGATGCCGGCACACGTTCCACAAAATCGTAGATGTCTTTGAAGCGGCCGCCTTTCTGGCGGGTCTCTATGATGTTGCGCACCACATCGGCTCCGATGCCTTTGATTGCCGAGAGGCCGAAGCGTATCACACCGGATTTCGCAACGCTGAATGTGGAGAACGACTCATTGATGTCGGGGCCTTTCACCTCAATGTTCATCGACTTGCATTCGTCCATATAGAATGTAAGCTTGGTGATGTCGTCGAGGTTTCGGCTCAGCACCGCGGCCATGAACTCGGCAGGGAAGTTGGCTTTGAGATAACCGGTCTGGAAGGCTACCCAGCTGTAGCATGTGGCGTGACTTTTGTTGAAGGCGTAGGAAGCGAATTTCTCCCATTCGCCCCATATTTTTTCGAGTACTTCGGGCTTGTGGCCTTTGGCCTGGCCTCCGGATAGGAATTTGCCCTTGAGCTCGTTCATCTTTTCAATAAGTTTTTTACCCATTGCCTTGCGCAGGGTGTCGCTCTGGCCACGGGTGAAGCCGGCGAGCAGACGCGAGAGCAACATCACCTGCTCCTGATACACGGTGATGCCGTAGGTGTCCTTGAGGTAGACTTCCATCTCGGGAATATCATACACAATGGGTTTCTTGCCCTGCTTGCGCGCTATGAAGTCGGGTATGTTCTCCATAGGCCCGGGACGGTAGAGGGCGTTCATGGCGATGAGGTCTTCGAACACCGTGGGTTTGAGTTCGCGCAGATATCGCTGCATGCCAGGCGATTCAAACTGGAATGTGCCCACTGTGGCGCCGCGGCTGTATAGCTTGTAGGTCTTGGGGTCGTCAATTGGTATGTTGTCGATGTCGACTTCTATGCCCTGCGACTGCTTGATGTTTGCCACAGCCTCGCGAATGATTGAGAGGGTTTTGAGGCCAAGGAAGTCCATTTTTATGAGGCCTGTATCTTCGATTACACGGCCTTCGTACTGAGTGACGAGTATTTTGTCGCCGTTTTTGTCGGCGGCGGTGCTCACCGGCACCCAGTCGGTGACATCGTCGCGGCATATGATAACGCCGCAGGCGTGAACGCCCACATTGCGAATGGTGCCTTCGAGTTTGTCGGCGAAATTCATGATTTCGGCCACACCGGGGTCTTTGTCCATCTCGGTGCGGAACTCGGGCACATAGTTTATGCAGTTTTCCACAGTCGGCTTCAGCTCCTTGTCTGGGCGGTTGGGGTCGGCCGGCATATGCTTTGGAATGAGCTTTGTGAGCATATTCGATGTCGAGGGCGGATAGCTCATCACACGTGCCACGTCTTTTATGGCCGATTTGGCGGCCATTGTGCCGTAGGTGATGATGTGGGCCACGTTTGCGGCGCCGTAGCGCTCGGTGACGTAGTTTAGCACGGTCTCGCGGCCGTCGTCGTCGAAGTCGACATCGATATCAGGGAGTGAGATACGGTCTGGGTTGAGGAAGCGTTCGAAGAGGAGGTCGTATTTCAGAGGGTCAATCTGTGTGATGCCCAGACAATAAGCCACTACCGAGCCGGCGGCCGAGCCACGGCCGGGACCGATACTCACGCCCAGCTGTCTGCCCACACGAATGAAATCTTCCACAATGAGGAAGTAGCCCGGGAAGCCCATGGTCTTCATTATATGAAGCTCAAAGCGTATGCGGTCGTCGGTTTCCTTCGCCAGTGGAGTGCCGTAGCGACGTGCCGCGCCCTCGTAGGTGATTTTGCGCAGATAGTCGGCCTCGAATTTGATGCGGTAGAGCTTCTCGTAGCCGCCCAGGCGCGCTATTTTTTTGTCGCCCTCTTCTTTCGACATTACTACGTTGCCGTTTTCATCTTGTGTGAATTCGTCGTAAAGTTCTTTCTCGGTGATACGGCTGCGGTATTCTTCCTCGGTGCCGAATTCTTCGGGAATGGCGAATGTGGGCATGATAGGGGCGTGGTCGATATCATACTCTTCGACCTTGTCGGCAATTTCGAGGGTATTTGTAAGGGCTTCGGGAATATCGGCGAAAATCGCCTCCATCTCGGCAGATGTCTTGAACCACTCCTGCTTTGAGTAGAGCATGCGGCTTTCATCGTTCACCATATGGTTGGTGGACAGACAGATGAGTCGGTCGTGTGCTTCGGCGTCGTCTTCGTTTATAAAGTGCACGTCGTTTGTGGCGATTATCTTTACGTCGTATTTCCGGGCCAGAGCTATGAGCTGAGGCTCAATCTCTTTCTGGCGCACATACACATCGTGGTTGGCGCGTGGCTGAGTAGCTTTGTGGCGCTGAAGCTCAATGTAGTAGTCGTCGCCGAATGTGTCTTTGAACCATTTTACCGAGCGCTCGGCACCCTCGACGTCGCCGGCCTGCAGCAGACGCGGAACTTCGCCGCCAAGACATGCCGACGATATTATCAGGCCTTCGCGATGCTCTGCAAGCTCTTTTTTGTCGGTGCGCGGATGTTTGTAGAAGCCCTCTGTCCAGGCCTTCGACACGAGTTTTATAAGGTTTTTGTATCCTCGCTCGTTTTTGGCGAGTACCACAAGGTGTCGGCCACCGTCGTGCTTGTCGCCGCGGTCGGTGAGGGAGTTGTTTGCCACATACATCTCGCAGCCGAGAATGGGCTTGAGGTGCTTGCGCTGCTCTCGCTCCACTGCTGCTTTTGCGGCCTCAATGGCCTCGGGGTCGTTGGCTGTCTCGGCCTTGCTGAGCTCTTCGCGGGCTTTTGCCACCGACTCTTTCACCTTTTTGTTGTGCTTCTTTATGTCGTTGAAAAACTGTTTTGCACCGAACATGTTGCCATGGTCGGTCATAGCAATCGCAGGCATGCCGTCGGCTACGGCCTTTTTGATAAGGCCGCCGACAGTAGAAAGGCCGTCGAGCAAAGAGTATGAGGTGTGTACGTGAAGGTGTACGAATTGCGACATAATGACGTGATTGTGAGAGAGTGATACTTCTCACCCACTTTTGGCAGGTGAAATGCAGCCCAAAGTTACGAAATTTTTTGCAATCCCACAGTCCTTGCCATTAATATTAAAAAATATTGACTTAAAGCTGTAGTCAAATAAAAAGGTCGTGTCGCCACGACCTTCGGAGATTGGAGATATGAGTGTTTTTATTACTTGAATTTCGAAATTCGTCCTGCGAGTATGCAGGCGTTTGTCGATGTCTCGTTTATCATAAAGATAAACGGGCGGTCGAGGTGGAAACGCCATTTGGTTGGGTCCCAGATGTCTATTGTTCCTATTGCACTAGTTACTGCCGCTACTTCTGTTCCTTTTTCATCAAGGTTTATATAAGCCTCTTGAATTATAGACTCTCCATTTTTGCTCAGACCACCGTTCAAAGGATTGTTATATATAAATACCGAGTTTTTCCAATATCTCGTTTAAGTCATTTATTCTTTTTTGAATCTCGAATTTCGGAATAAATATATCGCATTTTCTGTTTTCGAAGTTCAAAGATGCGATATCTGAGTACGAAAGATTGGCTATAAAATCGTTAATGTCGCAGTCTTCGTCGGGCAAGATAAACATGCATGAATAAGCTCCATTGCCATATTCTCGCCGACAAGCCATGAAATTATCGCCTTTTGCCAAGTCCTCGTATACATCGATTCGCTTCATCATGTCGACCATATAAATTTTTTCTCCGACATAGAATTTTTCTTTCGAAGTATGTGACTTGTTGAATTCATCTTTCCATGTGCCGTTGAAATAGAGAGCGTTGAGTACGAGACTGGTAAATGGAGTCCCGTCATACAAGTCCTTTATTTTATTGTTGGTTTTGTTCTTTATCCAGCCGTTTATCAAGTCTTTTGTGTCAGACTTAAGTGGATTGCAAGGGAAGAATTCGACATTATAATACCTTGGCAAGGCCTGATTTACGATATTGTTGAGACTGTACTTACTGTCATACCACACGGAGTTGGCAATATTCAGAGTCGTAGTATTGTCAAGTATACCGAGTGTCGATATCATTTTGGCATTGAATGTATTCAGAACTTCAATGTTAGATGAGCCAAGCGCTTTTGATATTTGCGCTTGTGTCGTTTCTGGAGAATAGTTTGCATGCATTGAAAGGAAAATGGACGTGCTGAGCGGGGAGATAATGAGATTCTCTTTGCTATCTTCATCATCAACGAGCGCCTGAAAAAGGTCGATGTTGAATTTGCCCATTGCTTCACATATCTCTGATTCGGCAGGAGTCAGTTCCACTCCTTTGTATGTGTTGTCAACCGGGCCCGGCTCATCGCTTGAGCATGCCGTCATAAATAGAATGGCAATTGCCAATGCTATTGAAAAGGGATAAAATAGTTTTTTTTCATAATTAGGATTGGTTTTTGGCTAGGCTGTTGAAGGCTGGTTGATGTTGTTGGTTATTAATGACTTATGCTTGTGTGGTGTTTTTTGGTTAGAAATCTGGACTATTTTGCCATAAAGGTAATGAAAGCTGTTTGAATATGCAAACTATTTTTAAGAAATTGCATAAAATTTTTGGACAGTATAATTTTTTATTTAGATACACATAATCAGACTATATGAGAAAGAATTTTACAGCGGTGCGAACAACAGAGACAAGTTGCGCGTTTTTAAGTAAAATAAAAATCAGACTTCCACTATGAAAGAAATTGCATTACTTGGAACTACTAACCATGTATTCGGCGACGTATTGGGTTCGTTGCTCGCTAAGGGATTATCGGTCAATGCTCTTGTGGACAATCCCGAAAAAGTGATGCTCGACGACGTACGTCTAACCGTTCAGCATCTGCCCGTGGAGGACAGCGAACGCGTGCAGGAAATGCTCGAAGGCTATCATGACGCAGTGCTTACTTATAACGACGATTTGCAGGACGTCTATACCAACGAACTGACACATAAGTATTTCACTGATACTGTAAATGCAGCACGACGTGCGGGCGTTGCCCGTGTGATTGTAGTTGGCTCGCCCGAGAGTGAGGCCTTTTTAGCTGGACATCTTCGCCGTTTCGACGATATCGACTGGGTATTTATTTCTACCGAGGGCGACTATGCGCACCGCACAACCGACGAAGTGGTGACACCGCATTTTCACAAAGAAGTTTTTTGTGAAGGATAATCATATGATATAGCGCGTTATCATTCTCCAAATCTCCTCAATGAGTCGCTCCTCCGATGCTACGGCGTTGGAGGAGCGATTTTTAGGAGTGTGGCTGTTTAGACGCTTTTATGCGAGATAAATTTTCGTGTCAGGAAAGCGCGCAGGGGTGTGTCGTAGTAGCGGAGTACAAGCCAGGCGGCTGCGATAAGTCCGAAGAAAATAGCCACGCATGTGGACCATACTTCGTCGAAAGTGAGACTGTTGCTCCACACCCAGCCGTAAAATACGTACATCACAGGATAGTGTATGATGTATATGGGGTACGAGAGCTGTCCTACAAAGCGGCAGGTTGCCGTCGAGAGTCGGTCGGTGGTGTTGCCGCAGGCTCCGAGGTATACAAGAGCCGGAAAAACCAGCAGAGTGCAGCAGAGGTCGTAGATTACATTGCCAATATTTTTCTCGCTGCCTATATAGGGGCAGAGGGTGACTGCGGCGATAATTGCGGCGCACAGCCAGAAGCTGCCTCTGACTCTTACGGGCTTGAATGAGCGCGAGATAAGCAGTCCTGCCGAGAACGAAAACGAGAGGCGGAAGAAACCGCCGAGCATACCGGTGCCCTGAGCCGACCAACCGAAGCTCATGCGGTAGCCCTCCGATGCAAATAGCGCCATTGCCGCGAGTCCGAGTGCCGACAGAAGCACAACGATGCGGAGTGCGCGTTTCGACAGTCGGTGAAGCCACACGGCGTAGAGTATGCTTCCTATATATTCGAAGAAAAGCGACCAGCTCGGGCCGTTGAGCGGAAACATTTCGTTGTTGCCGCGCACGTCGCTTGGCGAGCCTGGAAATGTGGGTAGGAGGAAGAGCCCAAAAACGAGGGCGAGCGCTACGCTGTGTAGTGAAACGGGATTCCCGTCCCATTTTACGCTCCCTTGAAGGAGATATGCAGCTGCACCGAGAATAACACTCAGCACCACCATGGGATGCAGGCGTATTACGCGCCGTAGCATGAAGCCGCCGGGTGTGAGCGAGTCGGTTTTCCAGCGGTTGTCGTAGGCATAGCCGAGCACAAAGCCCGATAGCACGAAGAAAAAGTCGACGGCAAGGTAGCCGTGGTTTACCATTTGGTCGACAGCCGATGTGGCGAAGCCCTCGCCGAAATGAAACCATATGACTAAAAGTGCCGCAACGCCGCGCAGACCGTCGAGAAGTTCATATCTGGGCTTCGGCGTGTCGGGATGTGTGTTGCTTGTAATGCCTGATGTCACTGTGATACAGAGTCTGGGAAGGTTGAAGTAGTATGAAGTATTATGTGCAAATGTAATGAAAAAATCTGATTTAACGCTGAATCCCGAAGACGCGGAGCTTTGCGAGACGCGAAATTGCAAAAAATACCCGGCTCTTGACAAAAACGGAGGTTTGTTCGAGAGCCGGGACGTTGTTTATGAGATAGTAGATTATCAGTGGGTAGGGGTTATTTCGGCGCGTCGGTCGGCGGCATCGCTGCCGAAGGCTTTCGTCGGCCCCATAGGATATATTTTTACTTTCGATGCCGGCATGCCGTGGGCAATGAGGTAGTCGGCGATAGCGTTGGCGCGGCGTTCGCTGAGCTGTCTGTTGTAAGCTACGCGGCCGTGTGCGTCGGTATACGCCTTAATATCGAGCGAAATGCCTGCTTTGGCGGCCTTGCCGGCGATGTCGGTGAGGGCTTTTGTCTCCGGAATACTCGACGAATCATATTGGAAAAGATACACTACAACCGGAATTGCAGCAATGTTGCCATTGGCCGATGCCGCGTCGGAAATATCTACAGTCTGCGCGGCCACGGCGTCGCTGCCCTGCGTGTATGCCATTGTCCCGAAGGGTGCGGGTATGTCGGTGTCGGAATAGAAGATGTCGTAGAATGTGGGTCGGCCGAAGTAATTGTAGTCGGTAGTGCCCGCAGAGTATAGCGTCTGAGTGTTGTCTGCAGCCGACGGAACCCCTTTGTTATACCAGACATATGTGCCGATGCCGAAGGCAAGACCCAGCAGTACGGCGGCACCATATTTTATAAATTTCGGAGTTTCGCTTATGTCTGCAGGCACAGCCGGCACAGGCTCTTCCAAGCCTTCATTATATGCTTCCAGACGGGCTTGTTCGTTGTGACCGACAAGCTTTTCGGGATCTTTGTGCACATTGAGACTCCTTGAGGCTCTATTTGCATACTGGTCGTTTGTTGCCATGAGAATCGAATTTAGGTAGTTGTAACGTAATTGTTTATTGATTAAACATTCACGGGCATAAACGGGTTTCGCAAAGAGTGTTAATCTATATTGTTAAAAAAAAACAGCCCCCTCGCCGCATTGAGTGCGGAAGGGAGCTGTATGATGAGTCGGTTCGACGTGTTTTCAGCTTTCGGGCTGTACGTATTTTACAGTAGTGCCGGGAGTGCTGATGCTCGGGGGAATGGCTTTTGCCGATGTGCCGCGACGACGGTTCGGCTTTTTGCTCATCACGAAGCGGAGCTCGGCTCCGTCGGCGATTTCGTCGTAGGTGAGGTAGTTGCGTTCGCAGAGTTTGCCGTTCACATAGAGCTTGTCGACATATACGTTCTCAGGGCTCCAGTTGTCGGCCACCATTTTGAGGTCGCGGCCGTTGCTCATGTGCATTGTCACTGCGGGCACAGCCGGCGAACCGATATTGTAGATGTTGCTCGACGGCGCTGTGGGATAGAATCCCATGCAGTTGAACAGATACCATGCCGACATCTGGCCGCAGTCGTCGTTGCCGCTCAGAGCGTCGGGTGTATTTCCGTAGAAACGGTCTACAATCTCACGCACGCGCTGCTGGCACTGCCAGGGACGTCCGATGTAATTGTAGAGATAGGCCACCTGGTGGCAGGGCTCGTTGCCGTGCCAGTAAGCGCCGATTCGTCCCTGGATGTCGTGTGCGCCGGGAATGTCTTCGGGAAGCTCGTGCATGAAGAGCGAGTCGAGGCGCTGAATGTAGCGCTTGCGGCCTACTTCGTTGATATGTCCCTGCACGTCTTGCGGCACATACCACGTATACTGCACTGTGAAGCCTTCGGTGATGTCGCCCCAGCCGTTTACAGAGCCTGGACCTTCGTAGGCAATGGGCGAGAAGGGTGTGCGCCACTGGCCTTTGCTGTCGCGGCCGCGCATGTAGCCCGTGCCTTTGTCGATAATGGTCTGATAGCCGAGCGAACGGTTGAGGAAGCGCTTGTATTCGTCTTCTTTGCCGAGCTTTTTGGCTGCCATTGCTATACAGTAGTCGTCGTAGGCGTATTCAAGAGTTTTCGACACAGATTCTTTCTCTTTGTCGAAAGGCACGTAGCCATTGGCTATATAGTCGGGTATACAGTCGTAATTGGGATTGCATGCTGTCTCTACCATTGCTTTGAAAGCGTGTTCGCGGTCGAAGCCGGGCACGTCTTTCACAATCATGTCGGCGAGAACAGATACGGCGTGATAGCCTATCATGCACCAGTTTTCCCCCCCGTAGAACGACCATATGGGCAACATGTGCTCAACGCTCTGGTCGTAGTGTGCGAGCATAGAGTTGGCTATGTCGGCCTGCACGTCGGCCTGCACGAGGTTGAACAGCGGATGAAGCGCACGGTATGTGTCCCAGAGCGACAGGGTGGTGAGGTTGGTGAAGCCTTCGGCCTTGTGGATGCTCTTGTCGAGGCCGCGATAGTTGCCGTCGGAGTCCTGGAAGATGAAGGGGTGGAGGAATGCGTGGTAAACCGATGTGTAGAAGGTCTCTTTCTGCTTTTGGTCGCCCTCCATTTCAAATTTGGCAAGCTGTTTGTTCCATGCTGACTTTCCTTCGGCGCGAACCTGCTCGAAGCTCTTGTTTTCGATTTCTTTGAGGTTGGCGAGAGCTCCTGCGGCGCTTACGCCCGAAACGGCGGTTTTCACCGTAATCTGCTCGCCGGGTTTTGCATCGAATTCGAGTGCGAGTTTCACATTCTTGCCGTAAGTCTCACGGTCGCTGCGGAAGCGCGAGGTGTTGTAAATCACGGGCTTGTCGTCCATATAGATTCTTGCGTCTTTTATCGGACGCGAGAATGTGGCGGCGAAGTAAACGTGCCGCTCAGGCACCCAGCCGCGAACGAGTTTGTAGCCCGTAATGGTGCTGTCGTTTACAATGCGGATGTTTGCCCACTCGCAGGTGCTGCGCAGGGTGTGGTTAAGGTCGACGAGGAGCCACGATTTTCCGGGAGTGTCGTAAGTAAAACGGAGCATGCCGGAGCGTTTTGCGGCTGTGGCCTCGCAGTTAACATTTGGGTCGGTGAGGCGAAGTCGATAGTAGTTTGCCGTAGCCTCTTCATCGTCGTGGCTGTATCGCGAGCGGTAGCCTTCGTCGGGTTTTTCGTGTGTCGACGGATTGAGCTTGAGTTCGCCGTTGCCGGGCACGAAGAGGAAGTCGCCGAGGTCGGGGATACCGGTGCCGCTGAGGTGGGTGAGGCTGAACCCGAGCATCGTGGGATGGTCGTATTTGTAGCCTGCGGCGGTGTCGTAGTCGTCGGTATCGGTGTCGGGGCTTATCTGAATGCCTCCGAATGGCACCTGTGCGCCCGGATAGACGTTGCCGAAGCCGAGGGTGCCGATAAGCGGATTGACGTACTGTGTCAAATCTGCTTCAACGGCCGAGGCGCTGAGCGCCACGGCCGTGAATGTAGAGAGAAATAAGAATTTGCTCGTCATATGAGTTTTTTATTCGACGGGTTTTGCTTTTGCACGGTCTTGCTCGTCGCCGATAGCATCCATGTACTCGGCCCAAAGGTTCTTCACCGAGTTTTTCTCGTCGCGGCCGAGAATGCTGTACATTGCTTCGTCCCACGACCAGGGTTTAACATCGATAGCTGTACGGTTGAATTTGCGGATGAAATCCTTGTCTTTGTTCTTGCTGAGCCAGTAGAGGAAGTATCCGGTGATACGGTAGCCGCTCATCCAGTTGCCGCCGCGCGGACGGTCTTTCGAGGCGAAGTCCTGCTCGAAGCAGCCGCAGGCAACGCGGACGGCATCGGCAGTGCCTTCGATGAATGCCCAGCAGGGGCTCTTGCCGTCGTAAACGCCGGCACCCTCGGGGCAGTGCTGGAAGGCGTGAGTGAGCTCGTGATAAATCACACCGCGGGTCTCGTAGTCGAGTTTGAGGGTGTCGTTATTTTTGAAACTCTTTTCAATCCAGTCGGTGCTGTAGTCGATGCGCACACGTTTGCCTCCGCCGCTCTTGTAAGAGATGCCGTCGAAATTGCGTACCACATAGTCGATGTCGGTGATGTTGGGTATGCTGTCTTTGGGCGAGAAGTAGAGGGTCTGAAGCACGCGGCGTGCGTTTTCGGTGATGTATGTGTCGGGGTCTTTGACGATGTTGGTGTATATTTTGGCTCCTTCGGTCTCGGGCGACTGAATAGAGAAGTTGATTTTGCCGGGGTTATATTTGCGCCATTTCTTCTCTATTTTGATGGGCTCGTGGTATTTGGCGGGCCGATTTGTGGGGTTGGCAGCGCTCAGCATGGGGGCTGATATAAACATTGCTGCCGCAAGTGCGATAATGCCGGTTTTCATATTCCTTGATTGTGTTTATTATCGGTTTGTAATTTTTAGATTTCTGCTTCGTCGCTCATAGAGTAGGGTTTTGTCTCGGGAGCGATACAACGTTTGCGGTTGGGCTTAGACGACATCTCGAATTCGATAGTGCCGCCGGCCATGAGGTCGCTGTGCGTGAGGTAAGCCTTGTCGTAGGGCTTGCCGTTGAGCTTCACCGACTTCACGTAGCGGTTTTTGTCGCTTACGCCTGGAGCCTTCACTTCGAGTTTCTTGCCTTCTGGAAGCTGGATGCATGCGTAGGGCATGTAGGGAGCGCCGAGCACATACTGGTCGGTGCCGGGGCAAACGGGATAGAAACCGAGGGCCGAGAAGATATACCATGCCGACATCTGGCCGCAGTCGTCGTTGCCGCAGAGGCCGTCGATGTTGTTGCGGTACATGCGGTTGAGCACTTCGCGTACCCAATACTGGGTTTTCCAGGGCTGCGACGACCAGGCATACATGTAGGGTATGTTCTGACAGGGCTCGTTGCCGTGGTTGTATGTGCCGATAAGACCTTCGGCGGTCACGTCTTCAGTTTCAGCATATGCTTCAGGGTCGAGGTCGGTGGTGAAGAGGCGGTCGATATTCTCAATGAATTTCTTGTCGCCGCCCATCTGCTCGATGAGGCCTTTGACATCGTGGGGAACGAAGAAGGCATAGTTCATGGCGTTGCCTTCGAGGTAGCCCTCGCCCGAGCAATGAGTGATGCTGTAGGGCTCTTTCCAGCTGCCGTCGCTATAGCGCGGACGAGAGAAGGCGATTGCCGGGTCGAATATGTTGCGGTAGCTGAGGGCGCGTTTGTAGTATTCTTTGGCTTTGGCTTCGTTGCCAAGACGCTTTGCCTGCTGGTAGAGGCACCAGTCGTCGTAGGCGTACTCAAGTGTAACAGATACAGCGCTGCCGTTGCGGTCGAAAGGCACGTAGCCGAGTTTCAGATAGTCTTTCATCGACTCGTAGCGATGATAGTTGGCTGTCTCGTCCATGGCTTTGAAAGCAGCGTCGGCATCGATGTCTGCACCCTTTGTGAGCGCGTCGCCCACAACCGATACGCCGTGATAGCCAATCATGCACCAGTTCTCATTGGCCATGTGCGACCATACCGGGAGCATTTTGTGCACACTCTGCTGCTGGTGAACCATGAGCGACTTTACCATGTCGGCGCTGCGGTCGGGGAAGAGGAAGTTCATCAGAGGATGCTGTGCGCGGAAGGTGTCCCAGATTGAGAATACTGTGTAGTTTGTGAAGTCGTCGGCCTGGTGGATATTGTGGTCGAGACCGCGATATTGTCCGTCGACGTCCATGTATACCGACGGATTAATCATTGTGTGGTAGAGCGATGTGTAGAACATGGCGAGCTGGTCGTCGGTGCCCTGTGCGTCGATGATTGAGAGGTTGCGCTCCCAGTCGGCGGCTGTAGCCGATGCAATCTGGTCGAATGTGCGGCCCGAAGCCTCTGCGCGGAGGTTTTTGACTGCTCCGTCGGTGCTTACGCCCGAAAGGGCTACGCGTACTTCAACCTGACGGCTCTCGGGCACGTTGACATCGAAGTAGGCTACGATTTTGCGGCCTGCGATTTCAGGGAAGTTGTGCTCAAGGTCGAATTTGCGCCAGAAGCCGTTGTATTTGGGCTTCTCCATGTCTTTGTAGCCATAGTTCACCACCGGTTCCGAAAACTCGATGGCGAAGTAGGTGTAGTTTGTACGGGCCCAGCCGTTTGTGATGCGGTAGCCGGTGATAAGAGTCGGGCTTTCTACGCGGATATATGTCCAGAGGCTTTTGCCGTCGTAGTTGTAAATGCCGTGATCCATGTCGAGGATGATATGGCTCAGGTCGGTACCGGGCTTATAGGTGTAGCGGTGTACGCCGGTGCGCTGTGTTGCGGTGAATTCGGCGTCTATGCCGTAGTCGTCGAGGTGAACGGCATAGTATCCGGGGCGTGTCACTTCGCTATCGTGGCTGAATGCCGAGCGGTAGCCTTCGAGGTGCTTGTCGGCAGTCGAGGGCGTGAGGTGCAGCTCGCCTGTTGTGGGCATAATCAGCACGTCGCCGAGGTCGGAGTGGCCCGTGCCGCTGAGATGAGTGTGGCTGAAGCCTACGATGGTGCTGTCGGAGTACTGGTAACCGGCACAGTAGGCATAGGTGCCGGGCTGGTAGCGTCCGTTGATATTGTGAGGAATATTTTCTGTATCGGGACTTAGCTGCACGGCTCCGAAGGGAGCGCATGCGCCGGGGAATGTGTGTCCCATGCCATTAGTGCCTATAATCGGGTTGACGTAGGCAATATGGCCGCCGGCGGAGGCCGCAAAGCTAATAGCTATTGCGGCTCCGACTGTGAGTATGTGCTTTATTTTCATACTGTTTTGCATGTGTTTCGGCGGTTAGCAAACTGGAAAACAAACTTAATTCTCGTTGGTAAGGGAGTAAGGTGCGTCTTCAGGACGGATGCCGCGGCTTGTATTGGGGGTGTCCGACATGTTGAAGTTGATTTTAGCACCTTTGGTGAGGGTAGCGTAGTCGAGGTAGTTGTGGTTGTAGTTCTTACCGTTGACACGCATCGATTTTACATAGCAGTTCTCTGAAGAAGGCTTGTCGGCGGTGATTTCCACTTTCTTGCCGTTCTGGAGGTTTACTATAGCTTTTTTGAAGATAGGAGCGCCGAGCACATACTGGTCCGATGCCGGGCAGACAGGGTAGAAACCGAGGGCGGAGAATACATACCATGCCGAGGTCTGGCCGTTGTCTTCGTCGCCGCAGTAGCCGTCGGGTGTGGGGTGGTAGAGCTTGTCGATAGTCTGACGCGACCAGTACTGGGCTTTCCAGGGCTCTGCAGCGTAGTTGTAGAGGTAAATCATGTGCTGAATGGGCTGGTTGCCGTGTGCGTAGTTGCCCATATCGGCAATCTGCATTTCGCGGATTTCGTGGATGGTGCCGCCGTAGTAGCTGTCGTCAAATACGGGGGGAAGTTCGAATACCTTGTCGAGCTGGGCTGTGAATTTCTTGTTGCCGCCCATGAGATTGATGAGGCCCTGTACGTCGTGGAATACCGACCACGAGTAGTGCCATGAGTTGCCTTCGGTGAAGGCGTCGCCCCATTTGAGGGGGTTGAAGTTGGGGGCGAACCGGCCGTCTTTGTTTTTGCCGCGCATAAGACCTGTTTCGGGGTCGAAGAGATTGGCGTAGTTGCCGGCGCGTTTTTTGTAGAGAGCGATTTCATCGGCGGGACGGCCGAGTTTTTTTGCAACCTGGTAGATGCACCAGTCGTCGTATGCATATTCGAGTGTGCGAGCTGCGTTCTCGTTGATATTCACGTCGTAAGGAACGTAGCCGAGGCTGTTGTAGTATTCGTGGCCCATGCGGCCCGACGAAGCTACGCGGGGGTGAACGTTGTTGGCTCCGTGAACCATGCCGGCGAAGTACTCTTCTTCATTGCCGGGAGTGCCTATGCCTTTGAGCATTGCGTCGGCCACTACCGATGCAGAGCTGTTGCCGACCATGCAGCCGCGGTGTCCGGGACTCGACCATTCGGGGAAGAAGCCGCTCTCACGATAGAAGCTGAGCCAGCCGTCCTGAATTTTGGCACCTTCTTCTGGCCAGAGGAGGTTTACGAGGGGGAATAGTGCGCGGAAGGTATCCCAGAAACCTGTGCCGGTGTAGAAATAACCATCTTCGATTTTGCCGTTGTCGGGGCTGTAGTGCACTGTGCGGCCGTCGGCTGTGACTTCATGTAATTTGTGGGGGAAGAGCACGGTGCGGTAGAGGCAGGAGTAAAATGTGCGGAGGTCGTCGATGTTGTCGTCCTCAATGTTCACTGCTCCAAGGACCTCGTTCCAGCGGGCTTTTGCTTCGTCGCGTGTCTGAGCGAACGATTTGCCGTCGAGCTCTTTAAGGTTCTGATATGCTTGTTCAAGGCTGATGAAAGAGGTGGCTACTTTTGCGCCTACTTTCTCTTTGCGCGCTGTGTTGAAACCGATTGCCGCACCGGTGTGGTTGCCGCGGAGCTCGGTTTTGCCGGGCTGAAGTTCGTTTTCTTCCCAAACCCAATTGCTGTCGAAGGGTTTGTCGAATTTGATTACGAAATAGTTGCGGAAATTTTTGGTAACGCCGCCGCTGTTGCGTGTGGAGTAGCCCACTATTGTGTTTTCTTCGGGAATCACCTTAATCCATGAGCCGCGGTCGTAACCGTCGACAATCACATAGTTGTCCTTGCCTTCGGGGAAGGTGAACTGGAAGTAGGCGCAGCGGTCGGTGGGCGTAAATTCTGTAGTGACGTCGTAGTCGGCGAGATATACGCTATAGTAATAGGGGCGTGCGTCTTCTGCCTTGTGCGAGAACCATGAAGCGCGGCGGTCTTCGTCGATGCGGATTCCGCCGGTGACGGGCATGAGAGAGAACTGGCCGAAGTCGTTTATCCACGGGCTCGGACGGTGTGTCTGTTTGAAACCGCGGATTTTGTCTGAATTGTAGACATATGCCCAGCCGTCGCCCATTTTGCCGGTTTGAGGAATCCATTGATTCATACCCCAGGGGAGGGCGACCGACGGAACTGTGTTGCCGTTAGATAATGAAATTTTGGAGTCTGTACCCATAAGGGTGTTGACGTAGTCGACGGGCGAAGTTACCGCCGAGGCGTTGGCAGCCAGCATAAGGCCTGCACATGCCGTAATAATTGATTTTGCCTTGTCTTTCATGCTGTGAATGAATGGTCGGTTGTCGGTTTTGATTGCGAAATTAGATGCTATTTGTATTATTGGGGTTAGTATTGCTGATAATATAGTAATGAATAATGACAATATTGCGCTTTTGTCCCTTTTGTCATTATTCATTAATATTTAGTCCAAAATCTATACAAAGTACGCTTGTCTTATTTGTGAGCGACATTTTGTGCTCATTGCTTTGAATTACGGTATTCTTTCGGTGTCATGCCGTATATTTTCTTAAAGTCGGCGTAGAATACCGTTTTGTTGCTCATGCCGATGCGATAGATGATTTCCTGTATTGTGAGGTCGGTGGTGAGAATGAGGTTGGCGCCGTATGCATAGCGGCATTTCTTCACAAATTCGCTCGGAGTATAGGGCGTGTGTTTTTTGAAACGACGGTAGAGCGTCCTTATATCCACTCCGGTGGCCTGTGCGAGACCTGCCGGAGTGAGTTTACTTTCGTCCTCGAGGTTGTCGCTTATGTATTTGCGGATATTATCGAAGAAGAGTTTGCCTTCGTTGGATATTTCCATGCCGCCTTCGAGAGTGACGGCGCTGTCCGACGAGCGGTAATAGTCTTTGTCGGCATCCTTGCGCTGCAGCAGTCGCGCCGTGAGTGTCTGCAGGAAGTCGGCGTTGAAGGGCTTTGTCACATAAGCGTCGGCGCCGGCGTTGTAGCCTTCGATTTTGTCTTCTTCCGAAATCTTGGCCGAAAGAATTATAATTGGCAGGTTGCGTGTGAATTTGTTGCCGCGTATGTATTTTATGAAGTCGAGACCATTTTCGTCGGGCATCATTATGTCGGTGATGATAAGCGCCGGAATATGTTTGTCAATTGCCTCGCGTGCTTCCTTGCCGTTGCTTACGCAACGCAGGGCGTAATCCTTGGATAGTATGTTTCTTACGAGCCAGAGTATGTCGGGGTTGTCGTCGATAAGCAGAATTTCGGGTTTGTCGCCGAGAGTCTGCATCTGTTCGGTCGGTACGGCCGTGGCCTCTTCGTTGCTTCCCTTTCTTATGTCCATAGGCGGCAGTGTGACGGTGAAGCGCACATACTGCCCTTCGACGCTGTCAACTTTGATATCTCCGCCGAGTTTGACTGCCATTTCATGGCAGATGAACATGCCGAGGCCGTGGCGCGACGACATGGCTCTGTAGCTGTTGGTGTCTACGTTGTTGAATACGGCGAATTTATTGAACATCAGTTTGAGATTTTCTTCCGAAATGCCTTGTCCGCTGTTGTAGACCGACAGCTGGAGCGAGCCGTCGGGCGTACGGCTCGCCGATACACGGATTTCGCCGCCGGCGGGTGTGTATTTGAAGGCATTCGACATGAGGTTCATCACAATTTTGCTGAGGCACGACACATCGGTGTTCCAACGCAAATCGCCGTGTTCTACTTCGATGATGAATGTGATATGGTTCTGGCGGGCGATTTCTTCATAGCCGTATACCCAGCGGCGGAACACATTTTCGATAGCTATCGGCTGGATATTGAGGTGAATCAGGCTTCCTTCCTCCATGTATCGCACGTCAAGAATTTCCTGCACCAGTTCGTTGAGATGTTTTGAATTTTCGTAGAGAGAGTCGATGTAGGGCGTCAATTTTGAATTCTCAGGCGATTCAACCTGCTTTTTGAGCGTCTCGCACATGCCCATAATCATAGTCAGGGGCGAGCAGAACTCATGTGTGATGTTCGTGAAAAATTCTTTTCGGTCGGCGAAGAGGCGATCCTGCTCCTTCTCGTACAACTGCCGCTCGAGTTCGCGACGTTTGTTGTTGTAGATGTTGCGCGAGCGGAAGATAGTGAGGCTTATTATTATAATGAATAGAAATATATATAATGTGTAGCTATACCATGTTTCATACCATGCAGGCGTTATTTTTATGGGCAGTACGAAAGCCTTGTTGTTGGTTCGCTCGCCGTCGGTCTCGCATCGCACGCGGAGTTTGTAATTGCCCGGCGAGAGGTTGGTGAATGTCACCGAGGGAGTGGTGCCGAGGTTAATCCAGTTGTCGCTCAGGCCTTCGAGCTGATACCAATAGTTGATGAAGTCGCCCGATATGTAGTCGAGTGCGGCGAATGATATTGTGATTACGCCGTCGTCATGACGGAGTTCGAGACCTTTTTCGGTGGCCTGCGGTGTGGGGCTTCGGTCGAATCCGTTGACTGTCAGACCGGTGAATACTACCTCGGTGGGCGAACCGTCGCTATTGTTCAGGTTGTCGGCATCGGCTTTGACACATACAATGCCATTTAGTGCGCCGAAGATAAGGTCGTTGTTGTGTGGCGAGATATAGCCCGAATTGTCGCAGAATTCGTTGATGTCGCCCGAAATTCCGCTCGTGTTGTGTAGTATCGATGTGTATGTGTTGTAGCGTGCAAGGCCTTTGTTTGTGCTAAGCCAAACATCGCCGTTGCCGGTCGGGATGATTGAGTGCACCATGTCGTTCGAAAGTCCGTCTTTACTCGTAAGTACCTTTTTCAACTGTGGCTGTCCGGGGTTGCGGCAGTCGACAATGCCGCCGCCGATGCTCGAACCGAAATATAGATTTCCGTCGCCGGAGTAGGCCAGGCTTATGATGTCGCCGATGCCCGGAATGCGGTCGTTGATATCGTCGAGCGGGCTGTATGCGTTCGTTTCGATGTCGAAACGCAATATGCCTATGCCGCCGCGGCAGCCTATATAGAGACTGTTGTGGCCGTCGAAGGCAAGGGTGTAGATTTCGTTGCAGATATGCTTGTCGCGGCGAAATACGTATGTGTCGGTTTTCAGCACCTTGTCGTTTCCGTCGGTGAGCACTCTTATGAGGCCGCGCGTACTCGAGGCGAGCCACAATACGGTGTCGCTTGCTTCGAAAAAGTCGTGTATGTCAATGATTTCTGGACTTGTGAGGTTGGTGATTCCTCCTTTTACGCCGTCGGTGTATGATATGCCCGGACCGGCACCTGCGAGCCATATTCTCCCCGGCGTGAATACGCTTTCCTTGATTGCAAATATCTGGTTTGTAGGTAAATCACCTTTCGAGCCCGGTGTTTTGCCGTAGCGTGTGATTCGGGAGGGAGGAATCTGTCCTTCCTCGGGCAGAGTAGGGTAGTTGTTGAGAATTATCAGACCGTCGCCTTTCGTGCCTATCCACAGATTGTTGTGCGCGTCGGTGAAGAAAGTGCGAATCGGTTTGGTGAGGCCGGGAATCTGAGCGGAATGTATCGATTTGTAGCGTGAATTTATGTGGCATAGTTTGTAGAGGCCGCGGCCGTCGGTGGCGACCCATACAAGCGGCTGGCGCTTGTCGTGCAGCAGGCTGAATGCGCCGGCTTCGGTGAATAGCATTTCGGGTGTATAATCGTTGTCGGAGCATAGCCGCATCACGCCGTTGCCGGTGAAACTGATTATTATGTCGTTGCCAAACTGCACAATTCTCGAGATTTTGCCGTAGCGCAGCATCTCGTTTTTGATATTACGGATTTGCCTCACGTTGCGCGAAATTTCGTCGTGGTAACTCAGGTCGCCCTCCTTGGTGAGCAGGTAGTATCCGCGCGACGACTCGTAGGCTTCGAGCGTCGTACTGTCGCCGAGTTTTATCTTCTGCCATGTGAATTTTGCCTGCTGAGGAGCGTAGCCGGCTGTGAAGTCGAAGTGTATTTTGTATGCGAAATTCTCCGAGGGGAACAGCCACAGGGTGTTGTTGCCAGTCATCGCGCCGCGGCAGTAGCCGAGTTCGCCCACCCATGCCGGTTTTTCGTGGGCCCGGAAGTCTTTGATTATAGGGTCGTAGTACATGAATTTGCTCTCGGGCGAAATGGCGAAAGCATTTCCGAGAGTATCGCTCACCAGAGTGTGACGGCCGCCTCTGATTTCAGTGTAGTGCTCCTCTGCGGTGAGTTCGCCAGTCGAGAATTTGTCAAGCCCCATCGTTGTCAGTACCCACAGATAGCCTTTTTCAGCTTTATGCAGCTCGTTGATTACATTTCCCGACAGGGATTTCGGATTGTCGAGTTCGTATCGGAAGACGCGTATGCTCTTGCCGTCGTATCTGTTGAGTCCGTCGTAAGTGCCAAGCCACATGAATCCTCTGTCGTCCTGAGCCATCATTAATACAGAATTGTTAGACAATGATTCTGTATTCGAGGCTCTGAATATATCCGGAGCAGGTGTCGCTGCACACAAATCATAACTGTGTAGCACTGTGACGCAGCATATGATGGCTATCGCACGAATGAAGATATGGTAAGTGTCTGAGAACTGGCTCATTCTGGCGTTTAGAACTTGTTTTTTCATGGGCAGCTGATTTTTTTCGCTCACAAATTTAGTGACATTATTTCATACTTTCAAATTTAGTACCTATCTTTGCGCTATCTAATCCAGCTATTGTCGAAGAGTAGATTACTGAACAGTGACAAATATTTCATAATTTATGACAAATGTCAGTTTTTACTCATTATGACAATATTTAAGAATCTTATGACACTGTGGCGTAGCTTGCTAAAGTGGATAAAACGTAATTTTGAGCCATATTTCGAAACTAATAAACCAAAACCTGTTAATCTGATGAAAAAAGCTGAAATTAGCCTTGCTTGTTTGCTGTTGTCCTGTATGCCGGTCTCCGCACAGGCCGATAGCAAAACGCTGATGTTTATTTCGGATTCTCATCTCGACACCCAATGGAACTGGGATGTTGTCACAACTATTGATGAGTACGTTAAGAACACGCTGGAGCAAAATTTGGCGCTGCTCGACAAGTACCCCAATTTCCGGTTTAATTTCGAAGGCGCAATCCGCTACAAATGGATGAAAGAGTATTACCCGGCCCAGTATGCGCGTCTGCAGAGCTATATCGACTCCGACCGCTGGCATGTGTCGGGTTGTGCTGTCGATGCCAACGATGTGATGGTGTCGTCGGCCGAGGCTATTATGCGCAACTGGCTCTACGGCTCGGTATATTATAAGAATGAATTCGGTGTGCGCGGTGGTCGCGATATTATGCTTCCCGACTGCTTCGGTTTCCCCTACACACTGCCGTCTCTTGCCGCTCACTGCGGCATGACCGGTTTTCATACCGCCAAACTCTCGTGGGGCTCGGCCATCTACAGCAGTCTGCCGCCCTTCGGCATCTGGCAGGGTGTAGACGGCTCGCAGATATATGCCGTCTACAAGCCCCAGGCCTACGATTCTCACGAAGCGTATAATAAGGATATGGCGAACGATGCCGAAATGGAGCGAATCATATCCGACAATTACAGTAAATACGGTCTCGCCACCGAAATACGCTACGTCGGTCCCCGAAGCGACCATGGCGGCGGTCTCAAAGACAATGCAGGCAACGGCGAGAATACTCCCTACTGGCTCAACTACAGCGTGGCCGCCGAGGGTCCTGTGAAGGTGAAGCTCTCTACGCCCGACGAAATATTCGAGCACCTCGCCCTTTACAAAAACGATAAGTATAAGGTGCACAACGACGAATTACCCATGCGCGTGCATGGTGTAGGCGCATATACCTCGCAGGCCGTTCTGAAAAACTGGAACCGTCGCAACGAGCTTCTCGCCGACGCTGCCGAGAAAGCTTCTGTCGCCGCCGAATGGCTCGGCGCAGGTGCATATCCTGTAGAGACACTGCGCAACGCATGGATGAACAACCTCTGGCAGGCGCACCACGACGGCCTCACCGGCACGTCGATTCCCAAGGCATATATCTATTCGCAGAACGAATACTCGCTGGCCAACAAGACTTTCGGCGACGTGTTCATCAATGCAGCCGGCGCTTTTGCCGCTTCTCTCGACACCCGCGCCGAAGGTACTCCTATAGTATTATATAATCCGCTCTCCTTTGAGCGCACCGATGTTGCCGAAGTGACACTCGAAAGTCCCTCGCGTCCCGAAGGCGTGCGCGTCTTCGCTCCCGACGGCAGCGAAGTGCTTGCCCAGCTCGTTTCATACGACGCATCGACCTCAATAGCCAAAGTGGCTTTTGCCGCAACAGTTCCCTCGCTCGGTTATGCCGTCTACGATGTGCGCCTCGGCGAAAAATGCAGACTCACCTCCGGTCTCACCCTCGACAAAGACGCACGGCAGATTACAAACGAAAACTACCGCTACACGCTCAACAGCCGCGGCGACTGCAATATCTACGACCTTTTCAATGATCGTATGCTCATGGCATACTCATCGCTTGTGATGCTCGACGATACGTCGAACTCATGGCCGGCATGGGAAATAACTTACGAGACAGTAAACGGCAGTGTTGTTGCCACCGTCGACGAAAATGTAGAGATTACGGTCGCCGAAGATGGCCCGCTCCGCAAGTCGTTCCGCGTGTCGCGCAGCAAAAACGGCAGCACCTTTATACATTATTATATAGTGAACGCCCTCAGCGACCGCATCGACATGGTGAGTGAAGTCGACTGGAATACCCGCAACACCCTGCTCAAACTCAATGTGCCGGTTCGCTCGAGTTCCAGAACCGCCACCTACGACCTCTCGCTCGGCACCATAGACCGCGGAATCAGCAACTCGGAGCACTACGAATTCCAGGGGCATCAGTGGGCCGACGTACCTACATCGGTAAATACCGGTCTCACTGTAATCAATGACGGTAAATACGGCTGGGATATGCCCCAGGCCGGCAATCTGCGCCTCTCTCTTATCCACACGCCACGTGCGTCGAGCTACTCATACCAGCAGCTTCAGGATTTGGGCGACCACCACTTCACAGTCGCATTCTTCCCTCATCAGGGCACATGGAGCGCCGCTTCGCAGCAGCAGGCAGCCATGGTCAACCAGCCCCTTATGGCCTTCGAGGCACCCAAGCACGAAGGCGCCATGGGCAAGAACTTCTCGTTCGCAAGCCTCAATACTCCCGACGTGGCTGTCAAGGCCCTCAAGAAGGCCGAACTCAGCGACGAATATATCGTGCGCGTCTATGAACTCACCGGCGAAGACCGTGCTGACGTGAAAATCGACTTCCCGGCAAACATCGCCGCCGTGCGCGAAGTCAACGGTCTCGAAGAAGACCTCGCCGACGCCGCGCCCGTGAGCTTCGATGGCCGCAGCATGTCGTTTGCCATAGGGCGTTATCAGCCCAAAACCTTCGCCGTGCGCCTCACATCGCCCGGAGTTGAAGTGCCGACAGCCATTCCGACATCGAATTACGTAGCTCTCGAGTACGATACCGACATGATGAGCGGCCACGAAGCCATCACCGATGTCAGCGTCGGCATAAGCAAGGCCTTCCCCTCCGAACTCATGAGCGACAACATCATTGCCGGCGATGTAAGCTTCGCTATCGGCAGCCGCGAGCGCGGAGCCAAAAACGCACTCAGCTGCCATGGCCAGTCGCTCACCCTCTCGCGTGGCGCCGGCGACAACAAACTCTATATTCTCGCACTCTCCACTCAGCCCGACGGCAGCGAAGCCACATTTACCGCCGGCGACGAAACGATTACAATTGCCGTGCCTTATTACGGCGGCTACGTAGGCCAGGCCAAGACAGCCTTCAACTTCGGTGCGGAGTATCGCCGCGACGAAGTGGCCTTCACCGCCACACACAGCCACAACACCACCACGGCCAAAAACGAGACATTCGGTTTCCTTTATATATATAAGTACGCATTGGCATTGCCGGAAGGTGTGGATCAAATCACCTTGCCCGACAGCAAGGGCCTCTATCTGATTGCGGCCACGCTCAGCGACAACAACCACGACGATGTACGTGTCGCATCGGAAGTCCACACTTATCCGACCGCCAATGAATGTGGCGCATCCGTCAATTTTGCCGACGGACGCCTCACCCCCGACAGAATCGTTGCCAGCGCCTATGTGAACTCGAGCGAGGCCCCCGCCAAGGCCAACGACGGCGACATTGCATCGAAGTGGTGCTCCACATCGGCCAACTCATGGCTTGAGTACAGCTTCGACAAAGATGTTGTGGTCGACGGCTGGGCCCTTCTCAATGCCGGCATCGAAGGCATGGGCCAGATTACCCGCAGTTTCAGTGTGCAGTACTATGAAGGCGGCGTATGGCGAAACATCAGCAGCATCACCGACAACGAAGACAACTATGTCTTAACATCGGTAAACCCCGTCACAGCGCGTCGGTTCCGCCTTCAGGTGCGTACCGGCGAGCAAGGTGGCGGAAATACGGCCCGAATCTACGAATTTGCTCTCTACGGGCATGTCAAAGACGAGTCGGGCGTTGACCACGTAAGCGTTTCCGCCACTGCGGGCGGAATCGAACTGCTCGGCAACTATCCGAACCCCTGCCACGGCGAGGCCGAAGTGCGCTACCGTGTGCCCGAAGGAACGTCGGCCCTCTCCCTTGAGGTGTACGACATGGCCGGCAAGGCCCTCCAGAACATATCTTTGCCCGTCAACGACGGCAATGCCGGTGAATACAGCTCCCACGTGAGCTTCGCCCTCGGCGAAGGTCTCTACCTCTACCGCATCACCGGCATATGTGCCGGAGCCAAGGTGCAATCAGTATCGAAAAGATTACTAATCAAATAACAAACCAACATTATTAACAAAAACCTTATCAATCATGGTAAAGCATTTACATTTGAAAGGTTTCGTAGCACTGGCAACTGCCTTTGCAACGTCGTTCGGCGCCTTTGCGGCTACCCCGATTCACGACGCTGCCGAGCTCGCTGCCATTAGCAACGACCTCGCCGGCGAGTACGAACTTGCCGCCGACATTCAGCTGACAGGGGAGTGGACCTCTATCGGTACATCTCTCGCTCCTTTTGAGGGTGTGTTCGACGGTAAAGGCCACACTATCACCGGTCTTACCCAGACAGCCTACGAAGGCTTCATGGGTCTCTTCGGCGCATCGACAGGTACTATCAAAAACGTACGTATCGAAGGCGCAAACATCTCCAACGGCAACGACCACGTAGGTATTGCCGTAGGCCGTGTACTCGGCGGCGGTGTTATCGACAACGTATTTACTTCGGGTTATGTATATGGCCGCGACCACGTCGGCGGTGTTGCCGGTGACGCCGGTGAAACCGACCAGTCGGCCACCGTTACCAACTGTCTCTCGACAGCTTACGTATACGCTACTCAGTACCAGGCCGGCGGTATCGTTGGCTGGACCAAAGGTAATGTCACAGTTACCAACAACATGTTCATCGGTGAAGCTTACGTAGGTGCCTACGGCAGTTGCGCAGGTATCGTCGCTTTCGTCGAAGACGGCACAACCACCGTTAAAAACAACGTAAATGCTGCCCGCAAACTTACCGGTATGATGGAAGGCCGCAACACTTACGGCATTGTAGGCAACACTTACAATGAAAACTCTATCCTCGTCTCTGAGGACAACCTCACCTCTGAGGCTACCCTCATCTACAACCGCGACGACCAGTCGGAGGCTGTTGACCAGAGCGCTTTCCCCGTAAACTTCAACGGTTTCATCACCTCTGTAGCAGACCTCAAAAAGGCTTCTACTTACACCGACCTCGGTTTCGGCAGCGCATGGAACCTCAACACCGGCAACTATCCCGTGAACGCCGGCATGTCGCTTCCCATCGCAGGTGACTACATCCACACCGCCACAATCCCCGCAGAGGTATTCGTTGACAACGTGCTCAGCCTTGCTCCCATCAGTACTTATGGCCGTGAGGTAAGCATCAGCTCCAACGACGAAACTGTAGCTTCTGTCGACGGCACAGACGTTACCTTCAAGAAGGCCGGTACTGTCACCGTTACCCTCACCACCGAAGGCGACGACTACTGCGCAGGCTACACCCTCACCCTCGTGTTCAACCCCACAGCTTTCGACGCTACTATCGCTACAGCAGCAGATATCGCCAAGCTTAAAGAGAACCCCCAGGGCAGCTTCGTTCTCACTGCCGACATCGACATGGCAGAAGTTGAAGACTTCGCTCCTATCTCGCTGTTCTCCGGCTCGATCGACGGCCAGGGTCACTTCATCCGCAACCTCACATTCAACAACCCCGATACCGACAAAGCTGCATTCATCGCTGAGTTCAACGGTACTTTCATCAAGAACCTCGGTTTCGATAATGCAAACATCACCGGTAACGCCGACGTTGCAGCTGTTGTAGGTGCTCTCACCTCCGACGGTGTCATCAGCAACGTTGTTGTATGCAACTCTTACATTGCCGGTCGCGACCACGTCGCTTCTATCCTCGGCAAGCTCGACGGTGACGGCCGTGTTGAAAACTGTCTCGCCAACGCCGTTATCTACACACGCTCTTACCAGGCTGCCGGTATCGTCGGTGTTGGTATCAAGGGTACTGTTGACAAGTGCGTATTCTCGGGCACCGTTTCAGCTGCCGGCAACACCAACCTCGCCGGTATCGTTTCGCTCCTCGACGCCGACAATGTGGCTATCAGCAACTGCCTTGCAGCAGGTGTATCGTATGACAAAGCCAACACAGGCGACAACTACGGTCTGATTGTGAACCAGCACGCACGCCAATGCGCTCTTGAGAACAACTACGTTACCAACTACTCGCTCGTAAACGGCGTAGAGCCCGCAACAGCCGCTGCCGACTCGAAGAACGGTGCTGCCGTTTCTATGGAAGACGTACGCGGCAAAAATTTCTACACCTCGACACTCGGTTTCGACTTCGACAATACATGGAAGTTCATTGAAGGCGGCGAAGGCTATATGCTCCCCGTTCTCAGCTGGATGAATGGTCCTTTAGCTTCTCAGGTATTCAACATTCCTTCTGTCGACGGCCTTCTCATCACATACGTTGAGGGCAACGAATTCTGGAATTACAATGTAATGATGGGCGCATGGGGCCAGAGCGTAGCCGTTAAGCAGCTCTCAGGCGAAGACGAAGGCTATGCTTCTATAGAAGAATCCGAGGGCCGCATCTATGCCGGTAACTCGGACGGCGAACTTCCCTCAGGACCCGGTGAGGCCGAATTTGAAGTAGGCTTTATCCCCGCCGAGCTCTTCACTGTTTCGGGCCGCAACACATTCGAAGTAATCGTTTCGGAAAGCGGTGCAGAAAAAGTAATCAGCACAGTTGAAGACTTCCTCAACATCCGCAAGAACCCCAGCGCTGTATACACTCTTGCTGCCGACATCGACCTTGCAGGCGTTGAATTCAACGGCTTCTGCAACGACGGCAACACCTCATTCACAGGTACACTCGACGGCGCAGGCCACACAGTGAAGAACTTCAACATCGAAAGCACCGGCAACGACCAGGGCCTCTTCGGCAAGACATCGGGTGCCACCATCAAGAACATCGCTTTCGTCAACTTCACAATCAAGGCCAACAACCACGTAGGTATCATCGGCCAGGGCTCTGCTTATATCGAAAACGTTGCTATCGTAGGTCAGGTAAGCGGTAACGACCACGTAGGTCTTGTTGCCGGCGACTCTGACGGCATCGAAATTACCAACAGCTACGCTGTAGGCGCTGCCACCGCAGGTTCGCAGCTCGGCGGTTTCTTCGGCTGCACACTCGAAGGCGGCTGCAAAATCACCAACTGTCTCTCGAACGTAAGCCTCTCTGCCACATTCCGTGGCTGGACCGGCGGCTTCATCGGCCTCATCGACAAGGCTGAGAGTGCGGTTACAATCGAAAACAGCGTTTCTATCGGCGACTGCTCGACACAGGGCAGCGGCTCGCCCAAGGTTACCACTCCCTTCATCGGCGGTAACGGTGCAGGCGAGACCCCCAACGCTGTAATCACCTTCAAGAACAACATCTACAACTCTACTGCCACCATGGACGGTGAAAACACCTCCACCAACGGCTGGCCCAGCGTAAACGAGACTGCCGAAGGCGGTGTAGTAGAATCTGCCACTGCACAGAACCCCGCAGTTCTCTCTACCCAGAATCCTTACGACAATATCAACTGGGACTTCGAGAACGTATGGGCTATGGGTACAGGCGACTACAAGTATCCCGTACTCAAGGGTGTTAGCGTAAACGACGTTGCCCTCAGCGGTGTTGAAGACGTAGTTGCTGCTCCCGAAGCAAGCGTAAGCGTAGTTGCCGCCAACGGTGAAATCACTGTTGCCGGTCTCGGCGAAGCTTCTGTAATCACTGTTTACAACGCTGCCGGCGTACAGGTAGCTGCAGTAAGCGTCAACGCTCCCGAAGCAGTTGTTGCTGCTCCCGCTGCCGGTCTCTACATTGTAGCTGTCGCTACCGACGGCGCAGTGACCACCGCCAAGGTTGTTGTCAAATAAGCACTAATTGTCATTTCCATAAAGCGGGCCGGCGTCTCACCGGCGTCGGCCCGCCTTTTTACTCTTCCTATATACAAGGAACCAGATAACCAATCAAATACCTCTTTAACATGGTAAAAATCAGTGCATCAGGGATTAAATATATCGCTTTGCTAATAGCGATATTCCTTTCAGTGCCGGGTTATGCCGAAGTCTTGAAAGTCACAGGTCGTGTTCAAGACGTTGAAGGCGAACCACTTATCGGCGTATCGGTTGTACAGAAAGACAACCCCAAGAATGCCGTTGTAACCGACGTCAACGGTACTTATAACATTTCCATCGACCGTGGCGCAATCCTCACCGCAAGCTATATCGGCTTCGAGACTGAGGAAAAGAAAGTCAACGGCACCACAATCGACTTTATTCTTAAAGAAACTACCAGCGCGCTCGAAGAGCTCGTTGTAACGGGTTACACAACCCAGAAAAAAATCTCTGTACTTGGTGCTCAGTCCACACTCAAAATGGAGCACGTCAAAGCTCCTGTGGCCAACATGACCAACGTACTCGCCGGCCGTGTAGCCGGTGTCGTAGCCGTTCAGCGTACGGGTCTTCCCGGCCAGGACGATGCCGACATCTGGATTCGCGGTCTTTCTACCCTCACCAACCGTAACGAAGGCCCTCTGGTACTCGTCGACGGTATCGAGCGTAGCTTCTCGCAGCTCGACCCCGAGGATATCGAATCTATCACCGTGCTCAAAGATGCTGCCTCCACAGCTGTTTACGGTGTGCGTGGCGGTAACGGTGTAATCATCATCACCACTAAGCCCGGTGTTGTCGGAACACCCAAATTCTCATTTGATATCTATCAGGGCGTGACCCAGCTCACCAAAATCCCTTCGCTCGTAGACGGCGTTGAATACATGGAAGCTGTGAACGAAGCATACATGAACTCCAAAGGCTCTGTATACTACAAGCCCAACTATATCACCAACACTAAGATTGCAAACGGTTATCCCCTCACACCCGCAGAGCAGGAATATGCTGCTTCTGTAGCCGGCGACCGCACAATCAACAAATATCTCTACCCCAGCGTTGACTGGATGAACGAGATGTATCATAAATACGGATACAACGGACGCTACAACGTAAACATCCGTGGTGGTGCTCCCAACGCTACTTACTATGTATCTCTCTCGTACTACAACGAGAAAGGTATGACCAAGACCGACCCCGCTCAGGACTACTCGTCGGAGATTACCTACGACCGCTACAACTTCCTTACCAACATCAACCTCAAGGCCACAAAGACCACAAAAGTTGATATCGGTGTGAGCGGCTGGATTACCGGCGGCAACTATCCCGCCCAGTCGATCGGCACGATTTTCGGCAAGGCAATGCAGACCAACCCCGTTATCTATCCCGTTCAGTATCCCAACGGCGAGAACCCCGGTCTTTCGCCCGACAACCGCGAGCTCGACTCTCCCTGGGTCACTCTTACACGCCGCGGCTACCAGACTCAGAACAACACTCAGGTAAACACCAACCTCAAGCTCACCCAGGACCTCGGTTTCTGGAACTGGTCTAAGGGTCTCGAGGCTCGCGCCCTCATTTCGTTCGACGTGAAGGCCAACCAGCAGATTGACTACAATGTCGACGACAGCACATGGTTCACCACTGCCACCCAGGACCCCATCACCGGTGTATGGGTCGACGACGAATATCTCTACGATGCCGACGGCAACCTCCTTCTCAATGAGAAGTACAAAGGCAACAAGAGCATGTCGGTTGCTTCCAACAAGTGGGTATACCGCACATTCTACTTCGAAGCCGCTCTTACCTACAACCGTCAGTTCGCTCAGAAGCACAATGTAAGCGCCATGGCCCTCTTCACCATGCGCAACTACCTCGACGCCAACAACAGCAGCCTCTTCGACACTCTGCCCCACAAGCAGCAGAGTCTCGCCCTCCGTGCCACTTACGACTTCAACAGCCGTTACTTCGTTGAGTTCAACGGCGGTTATACCGGTTCGGAAAACTTCCTCAAAGGCCACCGCTTCGGTTTCTTCCCCGCAGTAGCAGCCGGCTGGGTACCGTCTAACGAACCCTGGTGGGGCTCGCTGAGCAACGTAATCTCGTTCTTCAAAGTACGCTACTCCTACGGTATCGTAGGTAACGACTCGTCGAACGGCCGCTTCACTTACTTCGCCAAGCTCGACAGCAACGGCGGCGGCTTCGACAACTACTGGACCCGCAACGGCGCAAGCGGCAGCTGGCACTACAGCTCTTATGGCTACGAGCCCATGTGGTCGCGCGTTCACAAGCAGGACCTCGGTATCGAGCTCAACCTCTTCAACACCGACCTCAGCATCGTTGTCGACCTCTTCAAGGAAAAACGCGACCATATCTTCGTAGAACGTACCGACCTTCCCTTCCTCGCAGGTCTCGAAGCCAACCCCTATGCCAACGTAGGTGTTGTTGAAAACAAAGGTTTCGAAGTATCGGCAGAGTACACTCACCGCTTCGGCGACGACTGGCTCATCTCACTGCGCGGTAACATGACCTACAACAAAGACGAAGTTATTGAAAACGCTCAGGCCGACCCCGCTTATCCCTGGCTCGACCGTCGAGGCCACAACGTGCTCGCTTCGTGGGGCTACATCGCCGAGGGTCTCTACTCCAGCGAAGAGCAGATTAAAGACCGCAACATCACACAGTTCGGTGAAACATATCCCGGCCAGCTCGTTAAGCCCGGCGACATCATGTACAAGGACCTCAACGGCGACGGCCACATCGACGACTACGACCAGACCTGCATCTCGCGCGGCGACCTTCCCTCTCTCTACTACGGTTTCGGCGGCGACTTCCGCTTCAAGAACGTAGGTCTCGGTGTCCTCTTCCAGGGTACAGCCCAGGCCGACCGTCTCCTCACCGGCAACGGTATCAAGCCCTTCCAGAGCTCGAGCGGCGGTGGTACGCTTTACTCCAACATCAGCGACCGCTGGGATCCGGAGAATCCCGAGAACTCCAACGTGTTCTACCCCCGTCTCGCATGGGGCGCTACCGACCCCTCTAACGAAAACAACTACAAGACCAGCACATGGTGGAAGAAAGACATGAGCTTCCTCCGCCTCAAGCAGATTACAGTGTCGTTCTACTTCCCCAAAGCATGGCAGAAGAGCATCTTCAAGGGTGGCCGCTTCTACTTCATGGGCGAAAATGTGCTCACCTGGAGCAAATTCAAGCTCTGGGACCCCGAGCTCAACACCTCGAACGGTATTTCGTATCCTAACGTACGCACCTTCTCTATCGGTGTCAACTTCAACCTCTAAACAGACTTGAAACATGAAAAATAAGATAATAGGATTAGCCCTTTTGGCCGCCGGCATGGTGTCGCTTCCTTCGTGCGACAGCTACTTCGACGACGTGCCCAACAACGCTACCACTCTGGATGATATCTTCCAGAACCGTGGTCAGGCGCTCGGATGGCTCACTAACATTTACTCTTTCTATCCCGACTGCACCAACCGCTACGCCGGCAACACTGCCATGTACTGGAACGGCGGTACCATCGAAGGTTATCTTCCCTGGGACTGGGTGGAGACCCACGACATCATCCAAGGCTCGCTCACTCCGTCGACCGGCTTTGTAGAGCGTCTCTGGAAGCAGTACTACATCGGTATCACCAACTGCAACATCTACATGTCGAAGGTCGACGAGTGCACCCCGATGCTCGAAGAAGAGCGTGCAATCACCAAGGCCGAAGCCCGCGCTTTCCGTGCGTTCTTCTACCTCAACCTCGTCAAGCTCTTCGGTCCTGTGCCTCTGATGGGCGACCGCGTGAGCCAGAACGACGACCCCATTTCGCTCTATCAAGTAGAACGTAACACTATCGACGAGTGCTTCGACTACATCATCTCCGAGTTCAAGGCTGTTCTCGACCAGAACATCCTCATGTCGTCGTTCGGCAAAGACGGTTCGTATGACGACAAGTGCATGGGTAGCTTCACCCAGGAAGTAGTTGAAATGCTTCTCTGCGACGCCTACCTCTTCCGTGCATCATATCTCTACAACGGCGACCAATTCTATGTCGGCTTAGCCAAGGAAGACGGCACCAAGCTCTTCCCCACCGAGCGCGATGAGTCGAAGTGGCGCGACCTCAAGACTCAGGCTTGGAAAATCATTGACAGCGGCAAGTATTCGCTCGTTCTTCGCGACGTGCAAGACCACATGGTGACCGACTTTGCCCAGGCATGTCCCTTCAAGTCGGTATTCTACGCCAGCTTCGGCACATCGACCAACGAAGAGCTTATCTACGGCCGTACAAGTGCCTTGAAAGAGACATATTCAATGGTTCCCCGTTTCTCGGGTCTCCCCTCGAGCTACGACAAGGGTGCCGGCTCTCTCTCAATTCCTCTCGAATTCGTCGACCTTTACTTCACAAACAAAGGTCTCCGTATCGACGATGACCCCGATTACTTCACATATGATGTAAACGATCCTCCCACAGCTTCGCGTGGCACAGCAGCCATTATCCAGACTACAGCTTACCGCGACCCCATCTCGGGCTACCAGTACTTCACTCCCGTTTCGTCGGGCGGTGCAGTATCATACAGCGGTCCTACGTCTATCATGAAGCAGTTCTATAACCGTGAACCCCGTTTCTATCTCGCTGTATCGTTCCAGAACCGTCCGTGGGACTTCCAGGGTGGTGCTGCTATCCAGATGCAGTTCAACGGCAACTCGGGTTCGGACGGCAAGACCCACGACTACCCCATCTTCGGTACTATCGTTCGTAAGAACTACTACGGCAAGCAGTCGAACTGGCAGATGAGCTGCGAGTATCGTCTCGGTGAAGTATACCTCGACTATGCCGAGGCATGCGCCGAGCTCGGCGAAATCGAAGAGGCCCTCAAGTATGTCAACCAGATCCGCAGCCGCGCAGGTGTGGCTCAGTATGGTCTCAACGCAGGCGATGCCGGCAAGGACATCCGCAACCTCAACAAAATCATTCTTCCGTCTTACGACAAGACCACAGTGCTCAAGGCTATTTACCGCGAACGTATCATCGAGCTCGCTTATGAGAACAAGCACTACTACGACGTACGTCGCTGGAGTGTTGCCGACGGCACATGGCGCGGCGGCGAGGCTATGACCGACGGCTGGATTTATCCGGCATACCACACCGGTGGCGAAGGCGGCTCAATGACCGGCTTCAACATCAACAACGTGGGTCAGACCAACGAAAACAAAAACGTCAACTTCTACAAGCGAATTAAACAGCAGGAGCGTGTGTTCACAAAGCGTATGAGCCTCCTCCCCATTCCGCAGCAGGAAGTTAACCGCAACAAGCGTTGCATCCAGAACACCGGCTGGTAATCGGACATCCGATTATCGCAGATTGAAACAATAATTCAAGTCAGAGAGGGAGCACCGGAATCCCGGTGCTCCCTTTTTCAAAAATATTTTTTTAATCTATAAGTCAAATACCTAAAATCAACTATGAAGAAAACTCTACACTTACTGTTATTTATTTTAGTCTTTATCGGCGCATCGGCGCTCGAAACCGGAAAAATATACACAATATCGCATGGCGGCAAAAGCGCGTTTGTGAAAAATGCCGAGCCTAAGAGCGGCAGCAATGTTGTGATGTGGACTGAGACAGAAGTTCCGTCGCAAAGGTGGCGCCTCGAATTGTTTGATGACGATACTTATGGCTTTGTGAATCTTTATACAGGCAACTATCTGGGAATCAACGGCCTCATATCGGGAGCCCTTGCCAATCAGCGAGAGTACAGTAAGATGTCGACCCGCTGGCTGCTTGAGGAAGTCGAGGGGGGCTATCGCATTGTGTCGGCACAGAAGCCCGATTTCTGTCTGGCCGTAGAATCGGCCGACGACGGCGCTGACATTATCTTCCGGGATATGGCGGCAGCTGAGCCCGAAACCACAGTGTTTACAATCGCCGACGCAGGCGACAATGTGCCGGGGTCTTTCAATGCCGATGTTCGCGACGCCATTATGGACGGCTTCCTCGGTCAGTATTACCACGATGCCAATGTAGGCCATGTGCTCGGTGGCGGCGGCTGGTGGGGCGATGCCGAAATGTTTGAGACCATTCTCGACGCTTTCGCCACGACAGGCGATTTGCGCTACAAAGAAATTTTCCACGAACTTTATCTCAATTTCCTCCAGCGCAACGGCACCGACTGGAGCGGAAACGAATACAACGACGATATCACATGGATGGTGCTCGCATGCATCCGTGCTTACAAATACTTTGGCTACCCCGACTATCTGACAAAAGCCAAAGACAACTACACCCGCATGTATAGCCGTGCCAAGCAGCGTTTTGGCACTCTTATATGGAAACAGAGCCAGGAAAACAAACTGTCGACCAACTCGTGCATCAACTGTCCGGCCACTGTGGCCGCCTGCTATCTGGGCGAGCTCACCGGCGACAAGACCTGGTACGACAAAGCGCTCACTATCTACGAGGGGCAGCGCAAGCTCCTCTTCAACGCAAGCACCGGCGAGGTGTGGGACTGCCGCGCCTGGAACCCCGACGGCACCATGGAGAGCGGCGGCAACCGCTGGGTGTCGACCTACAACCAGGGCACTATGCTCGGCGCGGCATGCGCGCTCTATGAGTATACAAAAGACGAAATGTATATTGAGGATGCAAAGAAAATCTATGAGCGCTCGCGCGACCATCTTACAAACAGCAACAAGATTATAAGCGTTTGCCAGACTATCAACGGCGACCTCTGCGGTTTCAAAGGTATCCTCATGCGTTATGTGCGCCGCTATGCCGAGATGCAGCACCTCGAAGAGCCCATGCTCTGGCTCGAGAAGAACGCATGGCACGCTTATCAGAACCGCACAAGCAAAGGCGTTATCTGGTCGGCATGGCTCACAAAGACCGACGAAAGCCTCAAGCGTATGGAAGGCGACAGCCAGAAAGACGTGAACAACGATGCTTTCGGCTCGTCGACCGCCGTGTCGGTGGCTTTCAACGCTCACGTTAACCGTCAGTTCTGCAAGAGTGCTGCCTCAGGCCTCGAGGCTCGCTATTTCGACGAATTACAGTTCACCCAGCTCGACGACGTTCTCGCCGACGGCGATACCCCCAACACCACACCTACAGCTCTGAGCAACGGCCACGTATGCTTCCGCAACGTAGACTTCGGCGAGGAGGGCCTCAACAAGGCTATTGTGAGGATAAATGCCACATCGGGACGTTCATTTGTAAAAGTATATATCGATTCGATTTCCGAGTCGACACTGCTCGGCCGTACTCCCGGCTTCCTGACCAAAGAGTGGCAGGATGCGGAGATTGAACTCGACCGCGCCGTCGTCGGCATACATGATGTATACGTGCAGTTAAGCGGCACGGGTGTGCAGTTCCATAACGCACGCTTCGTGGCCGACGAGGCCGGGGTAGAGGGCGTTGCCGCAGGCGCGAAGAGCGCAATGAGCATCGCCGGACGCGTGCTTGCGGTGAACTGCGACGAGGCTTCGACTCTGAGCATATACAACGAGGCCGGCGCTCTCGAGGCAATTATGAGCCTGCCTGAAGGCCTTACGACGCTTGCGCTCAAGCCCGGCGTGCACATTTGCAGCCTCGTGTCGGCTAAACACAAATCTTCCTTAAAAGCAATCATAAAATAACCAAGATTAAAAGCCTAAACTATGAGATTCTTTACATCTTTATTTCTTGTAGCGGCTGGTTGCACTGTGGCATTCGCCGATGTAATATCGGAGGACCAGGCCCTTGCAAATGCCGGCAAATTCATCGAGCAGAGCAGCTCGCAGTCGTCGCTGCGACGAATCGCCGGTAAACGTCCGCAACTCACCAAGGCCATGCAGAGCCGAGGTTTCTACGCATTCAACATCAATGGCGACGCCGGCTATATCATCACTTCGGGCAGCGACCTCACACAGCCTGTGCTCGGTTACTCCGACCAGGGTTCGCTCGACCCCGATAATATGCCCGACGCCCTCAAATATTGGCTTGAGACACTCGACAGCGTCATTGGCAACATCGAGGCCGGAGTGGCTCAGGAAAAAGCCCTGACCGCAAACTCTGTGGCGCGTGTGGCCGATAAAAAGGCCATTGAGCCACTCGTGAAGTGCAAATGGAACCAGGGTTATCCCTACAACCTGATGACTCCGTCGTATATCGACCAGAACAGCGGCAATTTCAACGAGCACAGCGCCACAGGCTGTGTAGCAACAGCTACTTCCCAGATAATGTATTACTGGAAGTGGCCGCAGGAAGCTTGCAGTACAATTCCGTCGTACACCTACAACTGGTCGGGCAACAACAAGACCACCGAAGAGCTGCCTCCCGTTGTGTTCAATTGGGATGCGATGACCGACACTTACGACAATAACTCAAGCGAGGAGTCGCGTATGGCTGTGGCAGAGCTTATGGTTTATGCCGGCCACGGCATGAAATCGGGCTATGCAGGTGCCACCGGCGCTACCTCGGGCAATGCTCTCAACGCGCTGAAGAACTACTTCGGTTACACCCAGAAGGCTTATAACGTAGGTCATCTCAACTACACATTCCAGGAGTGGGAAGACCTCTTCTATAACGAGCTCGCCGCCGGTCGTCCTATCCTTATGGGCGCCGACAACTACGAGCGTACGGGCGGCCACGAATTTGTGTGCGACGGCTACGACGGTAAGGGCCTCTACCACATCAACTGGGGCTGGGGCGGTTATCAGGATGGCTACTTTGTTCTCACCGTAATGGCTCCCGACAGTCAGGGTATCGGCGGTTCTACCGATGCCAACGGCTACTCCATGGGTCAGAATATATGCGTGAATCTCCGTCCGGAGTACTACACTCCCGACGAGGAGACCGTGCGTGCCTCGATTTCGGGTCTAAGCAGCACGCAGACCAAAATCAATGAAGATGAAGAGGGAGTCTACTCACTGCGCTTCAACTATACACTGCGCACCATTCTGCTCAACCAGTACAACTTCGAGCATGCATTCCGTCTTGTGTCGGCCGACGACGAATCTGTCGTTGCCGACGAACTCTCGGTCGAATCGCGTACAATCAGCCCCACAAACCGTTTCAACCTCGGCACTACCGTCAAGATGTCGAATCTCGCCAACGGCAAGTATGTGCTCCGCGGCATTTCGCGCGAAATGGGCGCCGACGAGTGGTTCTATGACGACAACACCGACCGCAACTGTATCGAACTTACAGTTGAAGACGGTGTAATGTCGGTAGTAGTTCTTCCCGGCAAGGGCTCGTCGCTCGTTGTCAATTCAATGAAGCTCGAAGGTGCTACCGTAGGCGGCAACTGGCAGAAAGTTGTTTACAATATCACCAACACCGGCAACGACTTCTATGGCGAGACTTATCTCTTTGTCGACGGCGTCCGTTCGTCGGGCAACACAATCAGTATCCGCGCCGGCGAGACTGTAGATGTTTACTACAAATTCAAGCCCAGCAACGCCCCCGGTGCGCACAACTTCATTCTTTCGCGTGCTACCAACACCGGCGCGGCCAATGTGATAAGCAACATCGACCGCATGTATAATCTCGACTGCCAGTGGAACGCCGACGGCACCGTGACCACGCTTCCCAAAGTAGTGGGCTCGCAAAGCTATGTAATCCCCGAAACCGCAGTGGCTCTGTATGTCTACGGTTCGACACCTCGCAACATATCGGTGAGCAAGGCCAATCCTAATGTCGTGATTTATTACGACGAGGATGTGGAGCTCTCGACTCGCGTAGAAAACAATATGCGTAAATATGTGAGCAACATCGTATTCGGCAAGCACGCCAAGGAAGCCGGCTTCAAAGACGGCTACAAAGCAGCAGTGCCCATTGCGTTCACCGCCGACAAGGCTGTCTACACTCGCGAGAACATGACAGAGTGGAGCACAGTGGCTCTGCCCTTCGATGTAGACGAAATCACTGTCGACGGCGAGCCTGTCGACTGGTTTACTTCGAAAGACGACACCGGCAAGAATCTCTTCGTGAAGCAATTCACCGGCAACCGCAGCACACAGCTCTACTTCGCCCACTCCGAGGAAATGAAGGCAAACACCCCCTACCTCGTGGGCCTCAAAGGCGACTTCAACGGCTCGTCGTTCGACCACACGGGCAAGAATGTGACTTTCACCGGTCATAACGTGATTATAGGTATCGAAGGCGAGAACACAAGCAGCTTCGTGGCCAAGGACGTGAAATTCCTCCCGTGCTACGACACCACATCGAGTGCAAAGCTGCTCGGCCTCGACGATACTCTCGAAAACTTTGTGCCCGTGCAGCAGACCGAGCCTTTCAAGGCTTATGTAAGCTCTACATTCAGCCAAGACTGCTACACAATCCGCTATGAAGAGGGCGAAAAGAGCGGTATTGAAGAAATAATTATCGGTGTCGACGATAATATTTCACCCGAAACTTCCGTTTACAATATGCAGGGCATCAAAGTCGGCACCGTGGCCGACTTCGACAGCCTCGAACGCGGTCTCTACATAGTTGCAGGCCGCAAAGTGGCAAAGTAAACGATAACTCATACTGAGCTACAGGCAGGCAACTCCGCGTTGTCTGTCTGTTGCTGCTCAAAAATACGATACAACTCATCAAGTCTTTAATACAAATACCTGTATGAACACATTCAAAAGCGGTCTTACCGCCCTCGCTATTCTTGTAGCACCTATCGGAGCATATGCGCTTCCGACTCCCGTGTGCGTGAGCGACAACACCGCCCCCAAAGTTGTCAATTACTCGAAGACAAACCGTCCCGCACCCAAAAAGCGTCTCTTCAAGTCGAAGGCTGTCGACCGTAAAATCGCAGAGGTGAAGAAGATGCTCAAAAACGAGAAGCTCGCGTGGATGTTCGAAAACTGCTTCCCCAACACTATCGACACAACCGTACACTTCCGTAAGGACAAGGAAGACGGCAAGAACGATACATTTGTCTACACCGGCGACATCCACGCTATGTGGCTCCGCGACTCCGGCGCCCAGGTATGGCCCTACATTCAGCTTGCCAACGAAGACCCCGAGCTCCGCGCAATGGTGGAAGGCACTATCCGCCGTCAGTTCAAGCTCATAAATATCGACCCCTATGCAAATGCCTTCAACGACGGCCCCACAGGCGGCGACTGGCAGGAAGATTTGACCGATATGAAGCCCGAACTCCACGAACGCAAGTGGGAAATTGACTCGCTCTGCTATCCGATTCGTCTTGCTTACGAGTACTGGAAGAAGACAGGCGATGCCTCTATTTTCGACGAAACATGGCTCGAGGCTATCGGTAAAATCTACACCACATTCGTGGAGCAGCAGCGCAAAAACGGCGACCGTGGCCCGTATAAGTTCCAGCGTAGCAGCGAGCGTTCCACCGACTCTCTTCCCATCGACGGCTGGGGCTATCCGGTGAGCGGTTGCGGCCTTATCGTGTCGTGCTTCCGCCCCTCCGACGATGCCACAGTGTTCCAGTATCTCGTGCCTTCAAACTTCTTCGCTGTGACTTCGCTCCGCAAGGCTGCCGAAATTCTCACAGAGGTGAACAATAAGCCCGAAATGGCCGCCAAATGCGCCGCTCTTGCCGACGAAGTGGAAACCGCACTCAAGAAGTACGCCACTTACAATCATCCCGAATACGGCACTATCTACGCATTTGAAGTCGACGGTTACGGCAACCACAACCTTATGGACGATGCCAACGTGCCAAGCCTCATCGCCATGCCTTATCTGGGCGATGTCGACGTGAACGACCCCATCTATCAGAATACACGCCGCTTTGTATGGAGCGACAGCAACCCCTTCTTCTTCAAAGGCTCGGCCGGCGAAGGCATCGGCGGTCCGCATATCGGCTACGATAAGGCATGGCCCATGAGCATCATGATGAAGGCCCTCACTTCGACCGACGACGAGGAAATCAAGGAGTGCGTGACTATGCTTCTCAACACCGACGCAAACCGCGGTTTCATGCACGAATCCTTCGATGTGAACAACCCCGAGCATTTCACCCGCGAATGGTTTGCATGGCAGAATACTCTCTTCGGTGAGCTCATACTCAAGCTCATCAACGATGGCAAACTCGATTTGCTCAACTCAATCGAACTTTAAAAATGCAAATGATTAAATAGAATTATTTTTATGGTTTGCCCCGCCAATCGTGAGATTCGCGGGGCTTTTTAGTCTGTTTTTCTTTTACTTCTCCGGATTAAGTTTTTGCAGTGTAGCCGTGATGAAAGGCTGCAGTCGCAAGGTGCCTATGCGGTGTTTCATGTATGTGCTTTGCTGTATGTCGTTGAGGAGTCGGAGGCGGTTGTATGCGGCGCGGAAAGCGGCTGTGTCGCCCGACTCTCTGAGTTTGATAAGTTCCAGAGCCAGAAGTCCACGGTCTGCGAGGTTCTCGGCCTGCATGAGCCATGGCGCGAGTTCGGCTGCAAGAGCCGGGTTGCCGCCATGTGACAAAATTTCTGCAGGTGCGGCTTTAAGTTTAAGGAATTCCTGTTTCAGGCGCTCGTATTGCTTTGGTGTATAATTGTCGCAGTCGAACACATCCACATTCCACGATTCATTCTTGCGATACCACTTCTGCGGGTCACAGGCATGAATCGCAATAGTGGCATAAGCTTCGGGCGCACCGGGCATCTGCACCGGCATTGAGCGGTACCAGCTGTCGAGGGCATTGTATGCAGCCGGATTCCAGGCGTAGTCTGCTATGCTGTACATTGCAGCTTTCGATGCCTCTCCGTGCTCCATAGGATTGGTAAGAATGCCTGCCATATCGGCTGATGTGAGGGTAGGGTCGAGCGTGTACGAAGGGCCGAGCTGCAGACTCTCGCGGCAATAGTCGCTCACGGGAAAATTCCACCATGTGAGCGAAGGGCGCTGTATGCGTGTGTTTACGAAATCGCGGTCGGGACGAACGACATCGGAGCATACCTCAGCTCCGGTCCAGAATACCTCTATGTCTTTGTCGAGTTCTCGTCCGTATATGGCAAGCTGGCCGTTCTCTCCAGCCCCGGCCCATGCCTGAGAGTAATCTGTGGGGCATACGATGAGGTGCTTCACATCGGGCTTCATGCGCACGAATTCGCGGTTGAGGCTGTTGAGCAGTTCGGCCTGTTTGCGCGAGTCGGTCCCCTCGCCCTGTATGTCGTCGAAGAATACTGCGAACTGTCTTACCCCCAAGTTGTACATTGCGTCGAATTTTGCGAGCAGAAAGTCAAAATCCTCACGGTTCCATTTTATATCGCCGCCAGGGTGAATTGCCCATATGAAATTGACATGATTTCTCCCGGCCCGGGAGCATAGTTCGCTGATTTTGGCCGCTTCGTCGGCGGGGTATGGTTTGCGCCAGTCGGGCACATTGTGATATGGGTCGTCCTTCGGCCCATAGACGTAGCTGTTCATCTTGTACCGGCCCATATGGTCGAGTATCGACAGACGAGTCTCATGGCTCCAGGGAGTTCCGTAGAATCCCTCCACAACACCGCGGAATCTGAATGCCGGATAGTCATCTATGTCAACGCAAGGCACCGATTGTGGCTCTTGCGCGTTGGCTGAGATTTCCCTGAGGGTGCAGACTGCGTAGAATACACCGTCGCTGCTGTCTGCCGTTATTTGTGCACCGTCGCTGTTGAGCGAGAGTGTGTAACGTCCGATTGGTGACTCTGCATTGTTTGCGCTTAGCCTGACAGATACGGGTATCCCGTTTTCCGATTTGACAAGTCCGTTGAAATCGTCGAGATACTGAGCCTCTACGCTGCTGAGGTCGAAGCCTCTCGAGAGGTCGGTCCGACCGCCGGTGTAGCGCATGCTTACAGGTACGGGATTGATAATTATTTCGCGATTCTCCACTATAAAGCCCGGCACCGGTTCAAGTGCAGGAATCGAATCCAATGGTGTGCCGGCTGTGCATGTGGCTGCGGAAAGAAGCAGGCTGCAAAGCAATAAGTTTTTCATGTTCAGAAGGTTTACTAAGCTTTTGCAATATTACGCAAAATCTGGGTGATAATCAAGAACTCCTATATTGTGTTTTACAAAAAAAACGCGCACCGAGAGGCGCGCGTTTTTTTTGATGGGATTTATCTTATTTCCAGCCTTCGTTCTGGCCGAGCTTGGGATTGAGCTGGGTCTGTTCGGAAGGAATGGGATAGAGATAGTACTTGTTGTCGAATGTACGCGAGGAACCGAACGAACCGTTGAGGTAGTTGCCGGTTACGCGAGCGGGAGCAATGGGGGCATTCTTCACGTTCACTCCGAGCACAACGTTGGGATATTTGTTGGTGTCGAGGAGCTCGAGCTGATGCCAGCGGATGAGGTCCCAGTAGCGGATGCCGTCGTCGAGCATGAGTTCGCAGCGGCGGAGGCGGCGGATTTCCCAGATGAGCGACGAAACGCCCATGTTGTTGGCTGTATCGTTGAGGCCTTTGAGGTAAGCCACTGTGAGACCGTCGATGGCAGTCTGGTCGAAACCGGCACGTTTCCAGAGGGGTTTCATGTAGTTGATGAGGTCGGCGTCGGTGAGTTTGTCGAGCTCAGCTTTAGCTTCGAGAAGACCAACGCAAACGCGTGCACCCCAGAAGAGCGGAGCGTTGCAGTAGTTCTTGTTGATGCTGTTCACGTCGTCGTAGGGCATTTCCGGATTGTTGAATTTCTTCACACCATAGCCGGTCGACGAAACCATACCGTCTGTATTGGAGGCACGCCATGACATGTTGACGTATGCGGCATAGGGATATGTGATAGCCGAGAGACGACCGTCGCGAACATTGAGCAGGTTTTCGATGCTCATGGCGTTGTTTCCTTCGGCCACACCTTCATCGGTTGTGGGATATGTAGTAGCCGGGGATGTTGTCGCGTTCTTGCCGTCTTTGAAGAGGAAGGCGTTGAATGCGTCGCGAGTGATGCCGGCCACGCCGTCGGAAGCGTTGGAGTAGTCAGTGATAGAGTTCATGAATACCGACTTTGCATAGCCCTTGTACATGATGATTTCGGAGTTTCCGGCGAGTGCTTCATAATCGATAGTATTGTAGAGGGCAGCGTAGTCGTTGGAGATAGGATATTTGTCGACAACTGCCATACCGGCTTTTTCGGCTTCGCCGAAGAATTTGGCTGCGCGAGTGTTGTCCTGCTGATGATATTTGGCAAATGCACCTTCGAAGAGGCATACTTCGAGTTTGAATGCCTGGGCCATGTCTTTCGAGAATGTTGTTTTGCCCGACTGAGTTGTGATGTTGTCGACTGCATAGTTGAGGTCTTCGAGAACGAAGTCCATTACGGTGTTGCGGTTAGTACGCTCAGCGTAGAGGATATCGGTGTCGTTGGTGTCGACAGTCTTTGTGGCGAGAATCACGTCGCCATAGCGCTGTACGAGCTGATAGTACTGACGGGCACGGTGCAGGCGAGCAAGTGCGATGTAGTTCGCTTTTTCAGCGTTGGTTAGCGACGAGCCTTCTACGCCTGCAATCACGAGGTTTGCACTACGGATTTGGGTGTAGGGGTCGTTGTATGACGCCGAAGATGCAGGAATTGCCTTATATGTCCAGTCGTTGATGTCATGGCGGCCGCACTGGTCGTCGCTGAGCCAGCTATAATAGAAAGTGCCGTTTGTCGAAGCGCCGTTACCGTAGCCATAATAGTCGTTGTAGAATGTCGATATCTGGTTTTCTACGTTAACGGGGTTGCTCCAGAATTCGGAGTTTACCGTCTGCGAAGACAGTGGGTAGCGGTTGTCGTTAAGGAAGTCGGAGCAAGATGTCATCGACATTGCAGCGGCAACGGCAAGTGCGCTTAAAATATATTTGTTTTTCATATCTTTCGAGTAATTAGAAAGTTACTTGTACGCCGAACGACAGAGTCTGACGCTGAGGAATTGTCTGGCCGAAGCGTGCGTCGGTGTTGTTGCCTACTACAGCGCTGCCCGAGCGGCGAGTCAGTTCGGGGTCGAGCTGATATTTCTTGGCGCCGTTGTAGAGGAAGCAGAGGTTGTCGGCGCTGAAGTAGATGCGAGCCTTCTGGATGAGGGCTTTGCGAGTGATGCTCACGGGGAGGGTGTAACCTACGGTGACGTTTTTCAGGCGGAGGTAAGCGAGGTTGAGCAGGTACTTCGACTGGGGATAGAAGTTGTAGTTACCATAGCCAATGTTAGGTACTGTGCCGGTCGAAGCTGCGCCGGAGTAGAGACGGGGATACCAGTTGTCTTCGCTGATAGTGGAGTTTGCAAAATCAATCTGGCCGTCGGCAAGATAAGTGATTTCGTTGTAGTTGCCGGGCATGTTGGTGAATGTACCCCAACCCGACTGAGCCTGCGGAATAATTGTAGAGCCGGTGCCCCACATATTGCGCTTGCCCACGCCCTGGAAGAAGAGGTCGATGTCAAAGCCTTTCCATGCGCCGCCGATGCGGAAGGAGTATTCGTAGCGAGGCATTGCGTTGCCGATAACCTTGAGGTCGCCGTGGTCGTCTTTGGTGCCTTTACCCCAGTTGATAACGCCGTCACCGTTCTGGTCGACGAACTTAACGTCGCCGGGGCCGTATGTGAACTGGCCGTTTTCAAGAGCAGTCTGGTCGACTACACCCTTGTTGGGCACGTAGCGTGTGCCGTTCCAGGTCATGTCGTCTTTTGTGTAGTAACCAGCAGTCTCGAAGCCGAGGATGTCGCCGAAGTACATTCCTTCGGTATAGGTGCCGTTCGAGGGTAGGAACGAGTACATGGTGTTGGAAGAGTCGTTCCATTTGGTGATTTTAGTGCGGGCGTCACCAATGTTGAATGTAGCGTAAACGTCGGCGTCGCCGAAGCTGTGGTTCCAGTTAATAGAGATTTCCCAGCCGTTTGTGCGGAGCTCGCCATAGTTTCCGTAAGGAGCAGTTGTGCCGAGAACAGAGGGCAGAATGACGCCCGGGCCGAGCATGTCTTTGGTTGCACGCGAGTACCAGTCGAATGAAAGGTTGAGGCTGTTGTCGAGGAAGCCGAAGTCGAAGCCTGCGTCAATAGTCTCGATGCGTTCCCACGAGAGGGTGCTCGACACGAGTGTAGGCATGCCGTACATAGAGAGCTTGTTGGAGGCGTTTGCCAGCCAGAAAACTTTATCGGCGCCCAGCTGCGTCGATGTGGAGAGGAACATGTTGTCGCCTACGGCCTCGTTGCCGATAGTACCGTATGAAGCGCGGATTTTACCGTTGCTCCACCAGTTCTTGAGGGGCTCGAAGTAGCTTTCTTCAGAGAAGCGGTAGCCTGCAGAACCCGAGGGGAAGAATGCCCACTGGTCGTTTGCCGGGAAGCGGCTCGAACCGTCATAGCGTCCGTTGAGCTCGAGAAGGTAGATGCCCTTGTAGTCGAAGTTCAGGCGGCCGAAGAAGCCTGTTGTGGCACGTAGTGTGTGTTTGCCGCTTGTAGAGTAAGTGTTGCTGTTGGTAAGGTTGATGTTGGGGAGGTTTTCGTCAACAAGACCGTTGCGTTTTGCATAGAAGTATTTATACTCTTCGCGTTCGGCAGTCCAGCCGGCCATAGCCTTGAAGTTGTAGTCGTTGGCCCATGTGTGCGAATAAGTAGCAAATACGTTTGCGGTCCATGTGTTGTCGAAGTAGTGGCTCTGAGCTGCGTATGTGCTGCCCTGCGAGTAGATGCCGGCGTAGGGATAAGAGTTTGTTCCGGCGCTCCACTGGTTGAATCGGTTGAAGTTCACACCGGTAGCGCCGCTGTCCTGCTGGCGATTGTCGTATGTGAAGTCGGCCTGGAGAAGGATGTCTTTGGTGATATTAGCCTGCATCCATGCCTGCATACGAGTCTGGTCGGTGGTAGTTTTGTCGTTGTAGCTGTAAACGCGCTGGGCGATATCGTTGTTGAAGAGTGTTTTCTGACCTTCGTCGTTGTACATGTAGCCATACATTTCAAACCACGACGGGAAACGCCACATATAGGTGTACTGGTTGCGGGCATCGCTGGGCGAGGTGTATTCCTTGCGGGAGAAGCTGAAACGAGCACCAGCCTTGAGGAATTTGAACACCTGAGTATCGATGCTTGCGTTTGCCATGTAGCGGGCCATCTTGTCGGGGTTGTATTTGTTGAGGCCTTCGCGGCTGTCGTAACCGAACGAAACGCGGTAGTGAGTCTGACCCGAAGCACCTTCGAGGCTTACGTTATGCTTCTGTCCGGGAGCCCACTGGTATAGAGTCTTGCGTACATCCCAGTCGGCGTAGCAGAAAGCTTTTGTCGACTGAAGCACTTCGCCTGTGAAGGGGTTGAGGTCGCCGGTGTTGAAGAAGAAGAGGTCGCCGACGTTGTTTTTGTCAACATAAGGCTTGAGTTCCACCATGTCGGTGTACTTCTTGCCACCGTGCTGCTCAGCCCATGCCTTTGCGAAGGGAAGCATATCGGTGGGAATCATACCGAAGCCGCCTTTTTCGGCACCGGGGTTGGTGTTGGCGATATCCATGATGAGGTCGTCGACAGTGGTGTTCTTGTCTGGAAGAACTGTCGGCTGGCTCCATGAGAAGTTGTTGTTGTAGTTGATGGAAACGCGGTCTTTGCTGTTTGCGGTCTTGGTTGTGATGAGAATCACACCGAAGGCAGCGCGAGTACCGTAGATAGACGAAGAAGCCGCGTCTTTGAGGACGCTGATATCCTGAATGTCTTCGGGATTGAGGAAGCTCATGTCTTCAACGGGCACACCATCGACCACGATGAGGGGGTTGGAGGAGTGGCTGTTGGAGAGGGTTCCGACACCACGGATGTTGATAGTGGGATTGTCGGAGATATCACCGCTGGAAGTGGTGATTGTAAGGCCGGGCACAGCGCCCTGGAGGGCACGGGCCACGTCCTGAACAGGACGGCTGTCCATGGTGCGGGCCACGTCGACGGTCGACACAGCACCGGTGAGGTTTGCTTTTTTCTGAGTACCATAACCTACAACAACCAGCTGATTGAGTGTTTCGGTTGTGGGCTCGAGATAGACTGTCATGTCGTTAGACGCGGCAACAGTCATAGTTTTGTATCCTACGTAGCTGAATTCGAGAGTTGCTCCGGCAGGGATACGGATTTTGAAGTTACCAAAAGCGTCGGTGGCGACGGCATTCGATTTCACTCCTTTCTGCACAACGCTTGCGCCGATAACGGGCTCGTTGTTTTCATCCAGAACGGTACCATTGATGAGGGTGGCCGCTTGACTTTGTTGCTGGGGCTGCGGATTGGCAGATGCTGTGGTTGTTCCGAGCATCGGCATTCCGGCCAACAGAAGCATAGTCAGATAAAGATGCTTTCTCATAAAGTGTTTATTGGATTATTGCCTGCCGGTTTCGTTTCGCCGTGTCTTTCGGCTCTCAGACCCTGCAGGAGGGGTAGATTGATTGTTTGTTTAATTTGTCGTGATTGAAATTTAAAGGAATAGTGTTTCAGGTTTTCATCTTGCGATAAAGTGAAACAAGTGAAAGAGTTGGGTATTTCTGTTAGTTTATTTTGTATAAAATTATTTAAGGTTAATGGTGTCAGACGGGATTCTGTCTTTGTTGACGGCTCAAATTTAAATAATCCTTTTGGAATCAACAAAAGTTTTTTAGCGTTTTTAAATGTATTTAACAATTCCGTAATGTGACAGGATTTTCGTGGATATTTCACCTATTTAAAAAGCCCGGAAGCGAAAGACTGTGTGTGACTTTTGAAGAACGACAAAAAAAGCTTAACTTTGCGGACGTATAAACGGTTAAATAATGAAGGAAGCTATATTACGCCTTCTGAGCGTACTTCTACTGGTCTCGGCTTCGGCAGTGTGTGCCGGAGCGCACAACCACTCGCGAGGCGAGAAATCATTTGGTCCGCGGCTCGGTTATGTAAGCCGCAATTCGTCGGCCTACGGAGGATTGTCGTTCGAATATCAGCTGAGTAAAGTGGTGCGTGTGGCACCACGCCTCGGGCTGATTTTCCGCAATAAGGACCTCGGTGGCTTCAAAGTGGATATCGACGTGCAATTTCCGCTCGACCTGGCGGTTGGCCGGGCCTGTTTCTATCCGCTTGTCGGCGTTTCGTATACGTCGTGGAACCGACACGGGGTGCACGACGAAAACTCCGACAAGGATGTGACCAACCACACAAATCAGTTTGGTCTCAATGCCGGTCTCGGGTTTGAGTATCGGGTCAGCCGCACCCTCAAACTGTCGGTCGAGGGCGAGTACACGCTCATGAGACATCTGCCGGGCGCGTTTGTGACCGCAGGCATAGCTTTTTGTTTTTAAAGGAATGTAGACCTGATTATGTCAGTAGTAATATTAGGAATCGAATCGTCGTGTGACGACACCTCGGCAGCTATTGTACGCGACGGCATATTGCTCAGCAACGTGATAGCTTCGCAGCAGGTGCATGAAGAGTATGGCGGCGTAGTGCCGGAGCTCGCTTCGCGTGCCCATCAGCAGAATATAGTGCCTGTTGTCGACGCGGCCATAAAACGTGCCGGAATTGACCGCAGCGAGCTGTCGGCCATAGCTTTCACCCGCGGCCCGGGACTTATAGGCTCGCTGCTTGTAGGCACGAGTTTCGCCAAAGGCCTTTCGCTGGGCTTACGCATACCCATTATCGATGTGAATCATCTTCACGGCCACGTGCTTGCACACTTTGTGCGCGAGCAGGCCGACGACCGGGTGCCCGAGTTTCCGTATCTGTGCCTGCTCATATCGGGAGGCAACTCCCAGCTGATAATGGTTCGGGGCTACAACGACATGGAAATTCTCGGACGTACTATCGACGACGCTGCCGGCGAGGCATTCGACAAGTGCGCCAAGGTGATGGGGCTTCCTTATCCCGGCGGCCCTCATATCGATTGTCTGGCAGCTGAGGGCGACCCGAAGCACTTCAAGTTTGCGCGTCCACATATTCAAGGTCTCGACTATAGCTTCTCTGGTCTGAAGACATCGTTTCTCTACACGCTGCGCGACGGCTTGCGCTCAAATCCTGATTTCATTGAGCAGAACAAGGCCGACCTCGCGGCATCGCTCCAGGCGACAATCATTGCCATATTGCTCGACAAACTCGAGAAAGCCGTGAAGCAGACCGGCGTTCGCACCGTGGCTATCGGCGGTGGCGTGTCGGCCAACTCAGGCGTGCGTGCCGCTGTGGCCGACTTCTGCGTCCGCCATGGCATAGAAGCCTTCATTCCGGAGCGCAAATTCACAACCGACAACGCCGCTATGGTGGCCATTGCCGGATACTTCAAATATCTCGACAGACAGTTCTGCCCCTACGACCTTGCTCCATATGCAAGGGTGGAAATTTAAGCGGCGGAAAACGCATATGAATCTCTCTATAATAATTATCGGTGACGAAATACTCCTCGGAGGTGTCACCGACACAAATTCGGGCCTTATAGCCCGCAAATTCACCGCCGACGGCTGGCAGGTGCGCCGCATACGCACCGTGGCCGATAAAGCCGCCGACATAGAGGCTGCCATCTGCGAGTCGCTCGACGAAAGCGAGCTCGTAATCACCACGGGCGGTCTCGGGCCGACACGCGACGATATAACAAAGGCCGTACTGACCCGTGTATTCGGAGGCCGTATTGCCGGGAATGCGGCTGTGCTCGCCAATGTGGAGCGCATTTTTGCCGAACGCGGTCTTGAACTCAACGACCTTACGCGCAGCCAGGCGCTTGTGCCCGATTCGTGCCGTGTGATTCAGAACCGATACGGCACTGCACCGCTTATGTGGTTTGAGAAAGAGGGGCGAGTGCTTGTAGCTATGCCCGGCGTGCCCTTCGAGACACGCGGCATGCTCGACGAAGTCGCCTCTGCCGTATACGGGCGCTTCGGGCACGGAGGTTTTGCCGCACACCGTGAGTTCACAGTGTGCGGAATTTGTGAGTCGGCGCTTGCCGAGCGTCTTGCCGGCTTCGAAGACCGTCTCCCCGCCAATTATAAACTTGCTTATCTGCCCAATCCGGGCGAAATAGTGATGCGCCTCGATGCAGACTTTTCGTCGTGTCCGTCTGAAGCCGCACACTTCGAAGACTATGCAGCCGTGCTGGTAAAGGCCTTGGGCGAATATCTTGTAGGATGCGGCAAACTGACGCCGGCCGAACTGGCGCTCGCCAAATTGCGCCGTCACGGCTACAGGATGGCAACGGCAGAGAGTTGTACGGGCGGAAATATCGCTCACCTAATCACTTCGATAGCAGGCTGCTCCGATGTGATGCTCGGCGGTGTGGTGTCGTATTGCAACGATGTGAAGATGCGTGTGCTCGAAGTGAGTGCCGACACTCTTTCGCATTACGGAGCCGTGAGTGAGGGCACTGTGCGTCAGATGGCCGAAGGCGTGTGCCGTCTTTTAGGAGCCGACTGTGCAGTGGCTACATCGGGAATCGCAGGCCCTGGCGGCGCTGTGCCGGGCAAACCCGTGGGAACGGTGTGGATTGCAGCCGTGACGCCCGAGGGCTCCAGAGCGGAGTGCTGTCACTTCCGCGGCGACCGTCAGTCGGTGATTGACCGTGCGTCGGCACGTGCGCTCACCATGCTTGCCGATATGCTTTGAGGGAAGCGCATCGTGTCGCTTTTAGATGCTTACTGAGCGTAGAGAGGCACGCAGTCCATCATGTATCGGCGCAATTCTCCCCATTGATAGTAGATGCTGTCGTCGCCGTTGCGGAGTGCTACGGGACGCTCGTTGAGGTCGACGCGTACGTAGAATCGTCCCGAGTTTCGCGACTTGAATACGATAAACTGTATGTTGGCGGCCATCGGCACGACATCGAAGTCGCGCCAGTGTTGTCCCACGGTGTCGAAGAAATTTGTGAGATAATAGCATCCGGGAATGTGGAGGAGCGAGAGCAGCGGCATCAGAGTCTCGGCGTGTCCGAAGCGAAGCACAGCACTTGTTGCGGTATTCTCACCGTTTACGAAGGCATCGGTGGTCTCTATGATGTCGAGCACGAGGTCGGCTGCGATGTCGGCCGGTACTGACGATATTGTGGTGGCCGTGCGTGTGAGATACTGCCTGAGGTTGAAGCAACTCCAGAGAGCGTTTGCCTCTGCGGCGGTGAAATATTTATCCATTTGTGATGGAAGTCCCATTGCGCTGAGTCCGGCCACGACATAATACTCTGTTATGGCAAGCTCGCGAGCGGCCGCATCGCTTGCCCACGGATAATTGTCGCCCAATACGCGCTTTATGGCCGATAAGGGTGCTGTTTTTTCAAAATAGTCGTCGTAAGCCGGTTGTGAGAGCTTGTCTTTTCGGAAGGCAAGATAGTCGCGGTCGATGTCGAAGGGGCGCATCAGCCGTGAGTTTATGCGGCCGGTGCTTGTCTCAAAAGTGAGACGGTTGCTCAGACGGTCGAGCTGATGAGTGAAACTGTACATGCTCATCATCGCTCTTGGCGAATATGACGATATGGCTTTTACCACATTCTCACGGCCGAAAACTTCGGTGAAATTGTAGAACATACGGGCGGCAATCATGGCCTGCTCGTTCATGCCGAGCGAGTCGAGAGCACCCCAGCGGTTGTTTGACGCATCGATTACTTCGTCGTTGAGCTTTCGCAACTGCCGTCCGAGCGGCGTTATCGTACCCAGCGAATCGGCATGCTCCAGAGCCCTGCGCAGGGTGAGACAGTTGGTCGCCGATGCCGGATAACGTGCACCGTGTCGCCCTACATGGTTGATAAAAACAGGTGTGAGCGAGTCGGGATATTCATACTCTCCGGCCGGTGTCGGGTATGGAGTGAGCGAGCCTTCGCACTGAGTGAAAGAGTAGTCGGTGTCGGTAGGAGCTGTCGCGAACAGACTCGCCTGAGAGGTGAGCGTGACGAAAGAGAGAAATAGCCTGACGAGTTTCATTGTGTGTCAAATGTTAAAACGCGGAAAAAACCGCTTGTAAAGCGTTATTGTAGAGAATGCAGAACTTTTCAAAAGCAGTCTCTACTTAAAGAACGTATGTTCGGAGAAATGTGTTCGCCGCCGAGTTGTGGCAAAATTACGAATTTTTGCTCAACTGCCAAAAAATTGCTAAATTTGCAGTGATTAACTCTAAGAATAATGAATACATCGGTTATAGTGCGCTTCGTTATATTGGGCCTGCTGTGGCTCGGTCTTGTGTGCTATATATTGGCTCATGCGAAGGTGACGCTCTACACAGTATTTGTGATAGTGGCGTCGGCGATTATCATATTTGTGCCGATGTATAAAAAATATATCAGAAAATGAGCGAAAAAGCTCTTGGTGTTTCCGGCTCGCCGCTGCTGCCACTGATTGACAGTCCGGCCGACCTTCGGAGGCTGTCGCCCGACAGACTTCCGCAGTTGTGCAGTGAAATACGCGAGTTTCTTATACAGTCGCTGTCGCAAAACCCCGGTCACTTTGCTTCAAGCATGGGTTCGGTGGAGCTCACAGTGGCGCTTCACTATGTGTTCAACACTCCCTACGACCGCATTGTGTGGGATGTGGGGCACCAGGCCTACGGGCATAAAATACTCACCGGGCGTCGCGATGCTTTCGACACTCTGCGCAAGTTAGGTGGCCTGAGCGGCTTTCCTAACCCGTCGGAGAGTGAATACGATACTTTTGCCGCCGGACATGCCTCGAATGCCATATCTGCGGCTTTGGGCATGAGTGTGGCGTCGCGCCTCAGTGGCGAGACACCGCGCCGCAATGTGGTGGCCGTCGTTGGCGATGCGTCAATCAGCGGCGGCCTTTCGTTTGAAGGTATAAACAACGCTGCAAACACGCCCAACAATCTGCTTATTATTCTCAACGACAACGACATGTCGATTGACGAGAATGTTGGCGCCCTCAACTCGTATCTCACCCAAATCAACACATCGCGACTCTATAACGACATCCGCTACAAGGCATACAGGCTTCTGCGCCGCATGCACCTGGTGTCGGACCGTCGGCGTGGCGCTCTGCTGCGCTTCAACAACAGCCTCAAATCGCTTCTGGGAGGGCGTCAGAATCTCTTCGAAGGATTCAATATACGGTATTTCGGGCCCTTTGACGGCAACGACGTAGCCACGGTGATACGTGTGCTCAACGACATTCGCGACATGGAAGGGCCGAGAATTCTGCATCTCCGCACCGTAAAAGGCAAGGGTTACGCTCCAGCTGAGGCCGACCCTGCGTCGTGGCATGCTCCGGGACGCTTCGATCCGCTTACCGGCAAGCGTGCCGAGGCTGTGGCCGACCCGTCGAAACCGCCGAAGTATCAGGATGTTTTTGGCGATACGCTTGTAGAGCTCGCGCAGAGCAATCCGTCAATCGCAGCTATTTCGGCGGCGATGCTCTCGGGTACGTCTGTGGGCACCATGCAGGCCGTAATGCCCGAGCGCGTTTTCGATGTGGGCATATCGGAGGGTCATGCCGTGACATTTGCCGGCGGCCTTGCCAAAGACGGCATGCGTCCGTTTGTGGCAATCTACTCGAGTTTCCTGCAGCGTGCCTACGACCACATCATTCACGATGTGGCGCTGAACAATCTGTCAGTGACTTTCTGTATTGACAGAGCCGGGCTCGTAGGCGAGGACGGTGCCACACACCATGGCGCGTTCGACCTGGCTTATCTGCGGACAATTCCCAATATGACAATAGCCGCACCGCGCGATGAACATACACTCCGCAACCTCATGTACACAGCGCAGGCCGGCGACCACGGCCCCTTTGCAATCCGTTATCCCAGAGGCCGTGGCACACGCACAGACTGGCGTAACGACATGCACGCGCTGCCGATTGGCAAAGGCGAGAAGCTTGCCGAGGGATGCGATGCGGTGATACTCTCGCTCGGCGTGAACGAAGCCGCCAAAGCCGTAGAGGCCGCCAAAGCCAAAGGCTTGAGTGTGGGCCTTTACGACATGATTTATCTCAAACCGCTCGACACCGAGTTGCTCCGCGAGGCCACATTGCGTAATGTGCCGGTAATTACTGTTGAAGATGGCGCCGTGAACGGCGGCCTCGGCAGTGCTGTGGCCGAGTGGCTTGCCGAAAATAACATCAATGTGCCGCTGCGGCGTGTGGGTCTTCCCGACAAATTCATACCGCAAGGCACGCCTTCACAGCTGCAGCACCTGGCCGGCATCGATGCTGAAGCCATAGTCAAGGCCGTGGAAGAAGTTGTGAAACCGCAAGCAAAGGAGGTCTTATGAGAATCGTGATTGCCGGAGCCGGCGAGGTCGGCTCGCATCTTGCCAAACTCCTGTCGGCCGAGGAGCAGGACATTCTGCTTATCGACGATAACCAGGAGCGTCTGGCCGTGCTTGATGCAAATTATAATCTGATGACGTATCCGGGCAATCCGACATCGTTCTCCACTCTTCGCGAGGCATCGGTGGGCAGTGCCGATTTGTTTATTGCCGTTACGCCTTACGAGGCAAGCAACATGGTGGCCTGCAGCATTGCGAAGAGTCTCGGAGCAAAAAAAACGGTGGCGCGTATCGATTCGTATGACTTCATGGCCCCTGAGAACAGCGATGTAGTGAAGTCGATGGGCATCGACCGAGTGATTTATCCCGAGTATCTTGCTGCAAAAGAAATCATAACGGCTCTCAAACGCACCTGGGCGCGATATTGGTTCGAGCTTCACGACGGTAGCCTTATTCTTGCCGGCATAAAGCTGCGCGAAGGCGCTCCCCTTGCAGGAATGATGCTCCGCGAGCTTGCGCACTCCAACCATGAGTTGCACGTGTCGGCTATCAAGCGCAACCATGAGACGATTATACCACGCGGCGACGACCGCATCGAGGCCGGCGACATACTCTATATCAACACCACTCGCGAGCGCATTCCCGACCTGATAGCCCTCACTGGCAAACAGGAGCATCGCATAAAGCGTGTGCTTATTATGGGCGGCTCCAAAATGGCTGTGCGTCTGGTGCGAAGCGCCGGAAGCGAGTTCAAATTCAAGATTGTAGACAATAATCCGGATGTGTGCCGTAAGTTGCCCTTCAAATGTCCCGACTGCGAGATTATCTATGGCGACGGCCGCGACCCTGAGCTGCTTGCCGACATAGGCATATCGGAGATGGACGCTTTTGTGGCTCTTACCGACAGCAGCGAGACGAATATCTTCACCTGTCTGACGGCTAAAGACATGGGCATAAAGAAGACTGTCGCCGATGTGGAGAATATACAGTTCATATCACAGGCCGAAAATCTCAATATCGGCACTGTGGTAAACAAAAAACTGCTTGCGTCGAGTTCTATTTTCCAGCTTCTGCTCGATGCCGACTCGTCGACATCGAAGTGTCTGGCTCTTGCCGATGCCGAAGTCGCCGAGCTCGAGGCGCGCGAGAACTCAAAAATCACCAAAGCTCCGGTGAAAGAGCTTTCTCTGCCCAAAGAGTTGACTCTTGCCGGTCTTTTCCGCGACGGCAAAGGCTTGATTATCAATGGTAACACACGTATTCGTCCCGGCGACCACGTGCTTGTGTTCTGTCTTGCCGGAGCCCTTCACAAAGTAGAAAAATTATTCAACTGACAATGTTCAAGAAAATACCGCGTACACTCATCAATCTGCGCCTCATAGTACGCATAGTGGGGTGGCTTCTGATTATCGAGGCTGGGTTTCTTGTGTTTCCAACTATTACTTGCCTCATCTACGGCGAAAGCGATTGGCTTCCGTTCGGCGCAACGTCGGTTGGCACGCTAATCACCGGGCTCTTTCTTGCCTGGGTGTCGCATCCGTTGAGCATGTATGCCGGCAAGCGCGACGGCTATCTGCTCACGTCGCTTGTGTGGGTGGTGTTTTCGCTTTTCGGTCTCATTCCGTTTTTGTTTTGCACGCATTCGCTTTCGTTTACCGATGCATTTTTCGAGGCTATGTCGGGCTTTACCACTACCGGCGCGTCGGTGATAGAATCGGTATCGGATATGAGCCACGGCATGCACATGTGGCGTGCCATGACACAGTGGATAGGAGGTCTGGGTATAGTGCTCTTTACACTTGCGTTGCTTCCGATGCTCAACTATTCGGGCGGTCTCCAGCTGTTCAATGCCGAGATGACCGGCCTGACTCACGATAAAATACAGCCCCGAATCAATCAGACCGCCAAAACGCTGTGGCTGCTCTACATAGGCCTCACCGTACTTCTGATATTTCTGCTTCAGCTCGGCCCGATGAATGTTTTCGACAGCATATGTCATGCTTTCGGCACTATTTCTACCGGTGGCTACTCCTCGCACAGCGACGGAATGACACTATGGCATGACTCGCTGTATATAAAGTGCGTGATGATAGCGTTTATGTTTCTCGGCGGAGTGAATTTCGGACTTATCTACAGGCTTCTGCACGGCAAGTTTAAGGCCGTGATGAAAAACGATGTTTTCAAGTCCTTCGTTGGAATTATCGTCGTCATGCTCATCATATTCGGAGTGGTAATCACTCTGCGCGGTCAGGCTTTCGGGTGGCAGTCGGTGACAGTCGACCCGCTTTTCCATATAGTGTCGACAATCACATCGACCGGCTACTCGGTTGCCAATTTCGAACTGTGGGGCCCGATAACGCTTGTCCTCACTTTTGTGATGATGGCTTTTGGCGGCTGTGCCGGTTCTACGGCCGGCGGTCTGAAAATCGACCGTATAATGCTGCTCTTCAGAAACGTCCGTAACGAGCTCTACAGGTGTCTCTATCCGCGGTCGATTACCTCGGTGAAAATCAACGGCAGCATAATCAGCACAGATATCATAAACAAAGTGTTTGCGTTTCTGGGCATCTTTATAGTGATGATAATTGTCGGAGGCATCATAGTCACGGCCTGCGGCGTGCCTGTGGTAGATTCGTTTTTCGCGGTCTTTTCCTGCCTGTCGAACACCGGTCTCGGCTTCGGTATGACAGGCTCCGAAGGCTCGTACAGCGAGTTGCCCGGCATGGCCAAGTGGACATTGTCGTTTCTTATGCTTATCGGCCGTCTCGAGATATTCACCGTGCTCGTATTGTTAACCCCGTCGTTCTGGAACAGATAATGGCACGTCACAACGCACTCGGCAAGTGGGGCGAGCAGCTCGCCGTCGACAAGCTCGCGTCGGAGGGCTGGCAGATAGTGGAGCGCAACTGGCGCGTGGGGCATCTCGAAATAGATATCATAGCCCGTCGCGACGGCGTTATGGTATTTGCCGAAGTAAAAACCCGTGCCGACGGTGACACCGACCCTTTCGAGGCGGTGACAAAGGCAAAAATTTCGCATATGATGCGTGCCGCCGAAACATATATGCGTCATACCGATGCCCGTTTCCAGCCGCAGTTCGACCTTTTTGCCATCAACGGCACACCCGACGGAGAATATACTCTGGAGCATGTTCCCGACGCGTTTTATGCTCCATTAAAAACTTATTAACAGACTAACAGATAAATACAGAATATGAACAAAGAGATAATGACGCGTCTCGACCAATTCCGCGCACTTCTAAGCAAACACGGTGTGCAGGCGGCGATAGTTCCGCAGGCCGATCCTCATCAGGGCGAATATCTTGCTCCGCACTGGCAGGTGCGCCGTTGGTTGTCGGGCTTCACCGGCTCGGCCGGCGACCTTGTAGTCACTGCAGGCGGCGCTGCTTTGTGGACTGATTCTCGTTATTTCCTTCAGGCAGCACAGCAACTCGAAGGAACCGGCATAGAACTTATGAAATCGGGCCTGTGCGGTACTCCGACCATGGCGGAATATCTCTGCCGTGAGTTGAAGTCGGGCGACATTGTGGGCCTCGACGGCATTCTTTTTACGAAAGCCGCAGTCGACAGTCTCAAAGATTCCTTGGGGCATTGCGGAATAAAGCTCGTAGCCAATCTTGATGTCATCGATGAGATTTGGCATAACCGTCCGGCCCTGCCCGATGGCAAAATCTATGTGCATGAGCTCTGTTACTCCGGCCGCAAGTCTTCGGACAAAATAGAGGCTATACTGCACGACGCGCGCGAGAAAGGCTGTGAGGCCGTGTTCGAGTGTATGCTCGACAGTATAGCATGGACTCTCAATATCCGCTGCAACGACGTGAAGCATACTCCCGTGGCAACTTCTTTTCTGTATCTCGCGCCCGGAGCTTCAAAACTTTTTATCGACGGAGCAAAACTGACTGCCCAGACTCGCGCATATCTTGCCGGCGAGGGTGTGGAAGTGCTTCCCTACAACGAGGTAAAGAATTTTCTCGAATCTTTGCAGGCCGAAGATAAAGTGCTTGTCGACTCCTCGCACACGGCATATGAATTATTGAATATACTCGGCGACCGTGCCGTCGACGGCGGTATTTCGGCCGCTAACCGCTTCAAGTCGGTCAAAAACGACGTAGAGCTCCAAGGAATAAGGCGAGCCATGCTCCGCGACGGCGTGGCCATGGTGCGCTCCCTTATGGAAATCAAGCGTCGCGTGAATGCCGGCGAGGCAACCGACGAGCTTGCCGTGGCAGAAATACTTCGCCACTACCGCAGCATAGGCGAAAACTACAGCGACGAGAGTTTCGGCACAATTGCCGGCTATGGCCCTCACGGAGCTATAGTGCACTATGAGGCTTCGGCAGAATCGAGTGCGACTCTGCGTCCCGAAGGTCTGCTGCTCATCGATTCGGGCGCGCAATATTTCGACGGAACCACCGACATAACCCGCACCATAGTGCTTGGCACTCCCACCGCCGCCGAGAAGCGCGACTTCACCCTTGTGATGAAAGGTCATATCGCATTGGCGCAGGCTGTGTTTCCGATCGGAACATGCGGCACTCAGCTCGACGTTCTCGCACACCAGTATCTCTGGCAGCACGGCCTCAACTATCTGCACGGCACCGGCCATGGTGTGGGACACTTCCTCAGCGTACATGAAGGCCCTCACAGCATACGCATGAATTACGTGGGGCATCCTGTGCTTCCTGGCACAGTCACCTCCAACGAGCCCGGCCTCTATGTGGAGGGCGTACACGGCATCCGCTGCGAGAATCTTGTTGAATGCGTACATGCGATGACAACCGGATACGGTGACTTCCTCCGCTTCGAGACTCTTACTCTCTGTCCGTTCGAGCGTTCGCTTTTCGACACCTCGCTCATGACCGAGAACGAAATAAAATGGGTCAACGACTATCATGCCACTGTGGCAGCACGTCTGATGCCTTTGCTTGCCTCCGACGACGAACGCCGATGGCTGGCCGATGCAACCCAAGCTCTTGAAAAATAATAAAAACTATATCTGAGACTTATAAAATATGGCTCTTATCATTCCCGTGCGTGGTTTTACCCCCAAAGTGGGCAAAGACTGCTTCCTTGCAGAGAACAGTACTCTTGTAGGCGATGTAACCATCGGCGACGAGTGCAGCATATGGTTCAATGCCGTGCTCCGCGGCGATGTGAACACTATCACGATAGGAAACCGTGTGAATATACAGGACGGCTCGGTGCTCCACACATTGTATCAAAAATCGACCATTGAAATAGGCAACGACGTGTCGATCGGACACAATGTGACTATCCACGGTGCAAAAATCCACGATTTTGCACTCATCGGCATGGGCGCCGTGGTGATGGACGATGCCGAAGTAGGGGAGGGCGCTCTTGTCGCTGCCGGCTCTGTGGTGCTCTCTCGCACCAAAATCGGCCCGAACGAACTCTGGGGTGGCGCTCCTGCCAAATTCATAAAGATGCTCGAGCCCGAAAAGGCACGCGAGATGAATCATAAGATAGCGCACAACTATCTTTTCTACAGCAAATGGTACACAGAGCCCGAAAACACACAGGAATGAAAGTACTCAAATTCGGCGGCACATCGGTTGGCTCGCCCGAACGTATGCGCCACGTGGCCAAACTCATTACAAAAGAGAGTCGTAATGTCGTTGTGCTCTCGGCTATGTCAGGCACCACCAACACACTCGTAGAGATTACCGAATATCTCTACAAAGGCAATATTCCCGGTGCACAGGAGACTGTCAACGGGCTCTATGCCAAATATATGACGGTGATTGAGCAGCTGCTTTCCACAATGCAGGGCAAAGCGCGTGCCGCTGCAGCCATAACCCGAGTGTTCGCGCTTCTGCGCTCATATTTCGCCGAACTCCTTACCGAGGCCGGCGAGAAGGAAATTCTTGCCCAGGGCGAACTTATGTCGACGGCGCTGATGCAGTGCTATATGGAGGAACATGGTGTGAAATCTGTGCTCCTGCCTGCCCTCGACTTCATGCGCACTCTCGACAGCGGCGAGCCCGACATGCAGCACATACAGGTGCGTCTACGCCGGCTCATCGACCTCGAACCCGACGCTGAGCTCTTTCTCACCCAAGGCTATATATGCCGCAACGACCACGGCGGCATCGACAATCTCAAGCGCGGCGGCAGCGACTATACCGCATCGATTCTCGGCGCGGTGCTTGATGCCGAAGAAATTCAGATATGGACAGATATCGATGGTATGCACAACAACGACCCGAGGTATGTCGAGGGCACAAAACCCGTAAGCACCCTGCACTTCGAAGAGGCTGCCGAGCTTGCGTATTTCGGTGCCAAAATTCTGCATCCGGCGTGCGTGCTTCCGGCCAAACTGCACAATATTCCCATACGACTGCTCAACACTCTCGACCCGGAGGCTCACGGAACGCTGATTTGCAATAACATGCCCGACGGTAAGCTCAAAGCCGTGGCTGCCAAAGACAATATCACGGCCATCAAAATCAAGTCGGGACGCATGCTGCTGGCCTACGGGTTTCTTCATAAAGTGTTCGAGACATTTGAGAAGCACCGCACCAGTATAGATATGATGGCAACATCGGAAGTAGGTGTGTCGGTGACAATCGACGATGATTCTCACCTTGCATCAATAGTCGACGACCTCAAACATTTCGGCACAGTGACAGTAGACCGCGATATGGTCATTATCTGTGTCGTAGGCGATTTGGAGTGGGAAAACTGCAACTTCGAATCAAAGGTGCTCGAGGCACTCGACGGCATACCCGTGCGAATGATATCGTATGGCGGCTCTAACTATAATATATCGGTGCTCGTCCGTCGCGACGACAAGGTCCGGGCCCTCAAAGCGTTAAGCGAAAAACTTTTCTGACAAAACAATAGAAATTCCATTTCCAAATAGGTAAAATATACACATGATTACAGTAAGCAATCTCAGCATACAATTCGGCAAAAAGCCGCTTTTTCAAGATGTCAATCTAAAATTCACTCCCGGCAACTGCTATGGCATCATCGGTGCCAACGGTGCCGGCAAATCAACGCTTATGCGCATGCTCAGTGGTCAGCTGTCACCCACATCCGGCTCAATCGAGCAGGGCCCCGGCGAGCGTATGAGCGTTCTCGAACAGGACCACTTCAAGTTCGATGACTGCACCGTGCTCGAAACAGTGCTCCGCGGCCATACGCATCTGTGGGATATCATGCAAGAGAAAGACGCTCTCTATGCAAAATCCGACTTCAGTGAGGCCGACGGAGTGCGTGCAGCCGAACTTGAAGAGCGCTTCGCCGAGCTCGAAGGCTGGAATGCCGAAAGCGATGCCGCCGCCCTGCTCAGTGGCCTTGGCATAAAGGAAGACCGTCATGGCATGCTCATGCGCGACATCAGCGCCAATGAAAAAGTGCGTGTGCTCCTTGCAAAGGCCCTCTTCGGCAATCCCGACAACCTCCTGCTCGATGAGCCGACCAATGACCTCGACCTCGACACGGTGACGTGGCTCGAAGAATATCTGTCGAATTTCGAAAACACGGTGCTTGTCGTTTCGCACGACCGTCACTTTCTCGATTCTGTCTGCACCCACACTCTCGACATCGACTATAACCGTGTGAAACTCTTTGCCGGCAATTACTCCTTCTGGTACGAGAGCTCGCAGCTCGCTCTGCGTCAGCAGCAGCAGGCCAATAAAAAAGCCGAGGACAAGCGCAAAGAGCTCCTTGAGTTTATTCGCCGTTTCAGCGCCAATGTGGCAAAGAGCAAGCAGACCACGTCGCGCAAAAAAATGCTCGAGAAGCTTAATATCGAGGAGATTCAGGCTTCGTCGCGCCGCTATCCGGGTATTATCTTCACCCCTTCGCGCGAAGTTGGCAACAAGATTCTCGAAGTGAAGGGCCTGTCGGCATCGGTCGACGGTGATGTGCTTTTCCGCGATGTGAATTTCCAGATAGAGAAAGGCGAGAAAGTGGCTTTCCTCAGTCATGACCCCCGTGCTATGACTGCACTCTTCGAAATCATCAACGGAAACCGCAAGCCCGATTCCGGCTCTTATGAATGGGGCCAGACGATTACTACGGCTTATCTGCCGCTCGACAATTCTTCGTTCTTTAACACCGACTACAATCTTGTCGACTGGCTGTGTCAGTTCAGCGACGATTCGAGCGAAATCTATCTCAAAGGCTTCCTCGGTCGTATGCTTTTCTCGGGAGAAGACGTTCTTAAAAAAGCGTCGGTTCTCTCCGGTGGTGAGAAAATGCGCTGTATGATTGCGCGCATGATGCTCCGCGATGCAAATACAATGATACTCGATTCGCCCACCAATCACCTCGACCTCGAATCAATCCAGGCGTTTAACAACACCCTGCAGTCGTTCAAAGGCGTGATTCTCATGGCATCGCACGACCATGAATTCATACAGACCGTCTGCAACCGCATAATAGAGCTTACGCCCAACGGCATAATTGACAAGCTCACCGAGTACGACGACTATATCACCGATCCCCGTGTGGCCGAGGCCCGCGAGAAAATGTATGGCACAACAAAATAAAAACTACTTGTTATGATTAAGCACATCGTGATGTTCAGGCTTGAAGCTTCCGAGGCTGTGGCTGCAGTGGCCGCGTCGAAGTTCAAGGCTGCTATAGAGGCTCTGCCACAGAAAATCGATGCTCTCGATGCTGTGGAGGTAGGCGTAAACGCCGGCCCGGCCGAAGGAAACTGGAACATAGTTCTTACGGCGGTATGTGCCTCATATGATGCTCTCGCGGCTTACTCGGCTCATCCTGAGCATATTGCCTGCGTGGCTATAATCAAACCGTATATAGCTCAGAGGGCTTGCGTTGACTACTCCGTTGCCGACTGACAGTGCCGGAGGTGCTTTTTACGAAGTCCTCGGTGATATAAAACGAAGTGCGGCGCCGGCAACTTTGAGATACGACGCTCTGGCGCATGTGTTCTACGACATCATCGATGCCGCAACTGAGGCTGTGCCCCTCAATTTCGCCGGGCCTTTTGCCAAAACTGACTATCTTTTTACCGAGCGTGGCGCAACGGCGGAGCTTGTGTCATGTGTGAATATTGCCCGTACACGCTTTCGCCGTCGCGTCACAATGACAGACGATGACTGCGCTGCGGCTTTCGGGCACGATTTCAATGCTGTAGTGCGGCTTGTGCAGTTTTGTTATGCCGACGTTTGTCCTGACGGGCTCGAATTTCCGTCGGAAGCCTCGAATGCCTTGAAGACTCCGCATGCCGACACACTGCCATATCTTCGTGTTGTGGTCGATGCTGTCGACGGCGATGTGATTCGTGTGCGTGCCGAAAGTCAGTCGGAGCGAACATTGGAGCTCGATTGCTCTTCCGCTCCCGGGCTGCTCAAAATTGTGCGGCCCTACGATCAGCTCAATCTCATAGATCCGGTAGTATCCGACTGCCGCGTGCAGGCCGGTATTGTGATATATGAACCTGATTATCTGGTGAATGTAACTCAAGTCGCCTCGTGCTTCGAGAGCTACGGAACAGATGCCCGCATATGTCTTGTAAGACGTTTTATGCCTCCGGTCAACACGGCGGCGGTCAACCTCGGTAATTTCGCTTCGCAGTTGCTTGATGAAGAGCTCAACAAGCCGGCGGATGAAATTGACTTTCGCGCCAGTGCATCGCATTTTTTCAGAAACAATGCAATCAGTCTCGCCACTTGCGACCTGCCGCCTTTGTTCCGCACCGAGGCCATGGCCCAGCAGGCAAACATACGCCATGCCTTGAGCCATGTGCTGCCTTCGGCAGTTGGTGGCTTCGACCGCGACAATGTGATGCTCGAGCCGGCTTTTTTCTCCGAAATGCTCGGTCTACAAGGTCGAATGGACCTTATGCAGCTCGACTATAAACTCGTAGTCGAGCAAAAATCGGGCAAGGGCGCGTGGAACCGCGGAAATGAAAATGTGCCGCTCTACCGAGAGAACCACTATGTGCAGCTATTGCTGTATATGGCTATAATACGGTATAACTACCGGCTTCAGTATGAGTGCAATAAGCGGAATCTGAGCGCTTTTCTCATGTACTCGCGATACGCTGAGCCGCTGATTGCACTCGGCAATGCGCCGGCATTGCTGCGTGAGGCTCTGGAAATACGCAATGAGATTGTTGCCAATGAGCGCCGGCTTGCCGCAGGGGATTTCTCCGTGCTGGCATCACTCACGGCCGACGAACTCAACAGCCGCGGCTCAGGAACTCTCTGGGAGAGGTATCAGCGTCCTCAGCTCGAAGAAGTGCTGAAACCTATTGCAAACGCAGAATCGCTGGCGGCTGCATACTTCTACCGTATGCTCTCTTTTGTGGCCAAAGAGCATCAGCTGTCGAAGTGCGGCAACAAAATCAAACGAGGCTCGGGCTTCGCTGCCGCCTGGCAGTGTGCCTTGCCAGAAAAACTCGATGCCGGAAATATATATGCAGGCCTCAGTCTGAGCTATCCCGATGAGAAACACAGCGGTCCGGTAAAAGAACTGCTTCTCGATTTTGCCGACGATGAAGCGAACGATATGGCCAATTTCCGGGTCGGCGATGCGGTGATTCTTTATCAATACGACAAAGACAGCGAACCCGATGCACGCACTACAATGGTTTTCCGATGCTCGATTATAGAGATTGGAGAGAGGCAAATAGGCCTGCAGTTGCGTTTCGAGCAAAGCAGTGCACGGCCGTTCCTGTCCGACAGCACGCGCTTATGGGCCATTGAGCACGATTTTATGGACTCGTCGAGCAATGCGCTGTATCAGGGGCTTCATGCTTTTCTGTGTGCACCTCGCGAGCGTCGCGATTTGCTTCTGTTCAGCCGTGAGCCGCAGGTCGACAGCTCGTTGCGGCTCAACATAAATCACGGCGATTTCAATGCCCTCGCGCTCAAAGTGAAGCAGGCGCGCGATATATTTCTCATAATCGGCCCTCCCGGAACCGGCAAAACTTCGTTCGGCCTTGTGACGACTCTCAAAGAGCAACTTTCGGAACCACACTCGTCGGTATTGTTGTTGTCGTATACCAACAGAGCCGTCGACGAGATGTCGTCGAAACTCGTCGAACACAACATTGATTTCATGCGTATAGGCCCTGAGCTGGCTTGTGCGCCGGAGTATCGCCATTTTCTTATAAAAGAGAAAATCAGCGAGAGCCAAAATGTGAGTCAGGTAAGAGAAAAAATAAAATCGACACGTGTGTTCGCGGCGACCATAGCCTCGCTCAACGGCGCCATAAATCTGCTGAAGCTTAAGAAATTCGACCTTGTTATTATTGATGAGGCATCGCAGATTCCGGAGCCACACCTGCTTGCCGTTCTTTCGGCCAAAACCGACGATGACAAGCCGGCTGTTGGCAAAATTGTGATGATAGGCGACCACAAACAACTCCCGGCCGTTGTGCAGCAGTCGGCGCAGGAAGCCGAGGTTCACGAGCCCGAACTTCTCAGCATAGGCCTGCACGATTGCCGCATTTCGCTCTTCGAAAGGTTTGTGAACAGATATGGAGACAACACCGACACCACCTACATGCTCACCCGACAAGGGCGAATGCACTGCGATATTGCAGTGTTTCCCAATGATGAATTCTATTGCGGAAAACTCGACATCGCCGGCCTTCCTCACCAGTGCCGCGAATTGCCCGAGGTGAAAACTGTAAGCACCATTGAAAAAGCGCTGTGGGAGCACCGGGTGTCGTTTGTCAACGTAGTGGAAAAATATTATGTAGGCGCACCAGACAAAATCAATAATGCCGAAGCTTCGCTTGTGCGCGACATCGTGGCCGAGATTTGGCAGCATGAGTCGGCCCTCTCTCAGACCTTCAGCATTGTCGACAGCGTGGGCATAATAGTGCCATACCGCAATCAGATTTCGAATATACGCAACATGCTTGTAAAAGCCGGTATTCCTGGCGCTGACGATGTAGCGATTGACACAGTAGAGCGTTTCCAGGGCAGTCAGCGCGACTATATCATATACAGTTTTACAGTAAAGCGCCCCGGGCAGTTGCGTTTTCTAACACAGCACACGTTCACCGATGCAGACGGCAGTACGGTCGACCGCAAGCTCAATGTTGCAATGACGCGGGCACGCGAGCATCTGGTGCTTGTGGGCGATGCGCGACTTTTGTGCGGAGCTTCCGTATTTGCCAAGTTGGTGCGCTATTGCAAAGCATCGGGAGCCTTTTACAATGTCGATGAGCAACTTCCGCGACCCTCAGGTCATTAATGGCGGAGGGCTTCGCTGCACGGTTCGTTCATTCACCTCACAAAAGAAGAATACGGCCGCCTTCAGCGCTGTTCTGATTCGCATAATATATATGGTGGCAGACACGGCTCTTTCATTTAAACTCCGTGGAAGCAGATTATTTTATGAAGCATCGGCACTCAAAATTTGCGGCATAATTAAAAAATGCTTACCTTTGCACACCGGAGCGCCCGAATGGTGGAATGGTAGACACGAGGGACTTAAAATCCCTTGGCCATTACGGCTGTGTGGGTTCGAGTCCCACTTCGGGCACTGTAATCCCCTTTGAACCCATTGAGTTTTAAGGGGATTATTTATTTTTACAAAGCACATACAAAGCACTTTTCGAGCATATATAGGAAACGTGCCTGACCTCATGGCCGGGCACGTTCCCTCACATTCACTAAATACGGATTGGTTATTTAGGCTTGAGCCCGATTTTCCCTGTTTCGATAGAACTGCACCCTCAATGTGCACCTTTTTTTAACATAATTTAATCGGCAGTCGCCAATTAAAATGCTGAAAAAAGGAATCATGGTTCAGTCTAATCGCGCCATAAAGAGACCTAATTTACCACCTACGCTATTTAATAACTACACCCTCCATACAAGATATAAGGGTGCGGATTTTATAAGACCGGCTCATCGCAATGTCTTGAA